>Ga0326728_10003794_pt1 | contig 46027 bp, 41 predicted proteins | sample MB3enrmetagenome_FD_207602 | JGI IMG/M metagenome (GOLD analysis project Ga0326728, IMG submission 207602) | Lab enriched peat soil microbial communities from McLean, Ithaca, NY, United States - MB31MN | ecosystem: Environmental > Terrestrial > Soil > Wetlands > Peat | place: USA: New York...
AGATCGCGCGCTATCTCGACCTGGCCACGGCGGAGGCCAAGCTGACGGCCGCGAACATGGCCAATGTGGACACGCCCGGCTACCGCGCGGTGGGGATGGATTTCGAGGCCGAGATGCGCGAGGCCCTGGACGATGTGGCCCGTGGACATGGGCCGCGCAGGGTGCGCGTCACCGAGGTCGACGGGCTCATCGCGCGGCCCGACGGGAACGACGTCTCCGTGGACCGCGAAAGCCTTAATCTGGCCGAGGCGCAGCTCCAGTTCCGCACCGGCGTGGCGCTGCTGCGCGAGGAGTACCAGCGCGTGATGGACGCCATCCACGCCGACAAGTAAGCCGTGAATCGTGACGCGTGGTTGGCGATTCGCGATTGCCGTTCACGATGCACGCCCCACGATTCACGGTTCACGAATCACGGTTCACGAATCGCGGTTCTCGAATCACGGCCCACGAATCACGATCCACGACCGAACATCGGAGCGTAGACAATGAACCTATTTGGCATGATGGAAGCCTCGGGAGGCGCCATGGAGGCCGAGCGCATGCGCGCCGAAGTGGTGGCCGCCAACATGGCCAACGCCGAGACCACGCGTACCGAAAGCGGCGGGCCCTACCACCGCCAGGAGGTGGTCTTCGCCGCCAATCAGGGCGATCCCGGCTTTCTCGATTCCTTGACGGCGGCCTCGGCGGCGCCGGCCTCACGCGGGCTCCTGAAACCCACCCTCCCCGGCAGAGCGGCGGTGGCCCCGGGCGTGCATATCTCGGCGGTCGTCGAAGATCCTTCGCCGCCCCTGAAGCGCTACGATCCGGGGCATCCCGATGCGGGACCGGATGGCTACGTCTCTTATCCCGACATTAACCCCCTCACAGAGATGGTGGATCTGATGGGGGCGACGCGTGCATATGGATTGAACGGTGCTGCCGTGCAGGCCGAGAAGGGCATGATCGCGTCGGCGCTGGAAATTGCCAAGTCCTGATTGCGGGCTTGCGCAGGAACCGTTTGGGTAAGCAGGGGACGTTTGGGATGGCTTCAAGGGGTGCACCATGCTGGCGGCAGTGAATTCTGTAATGGCCGTGTCCGGCGCGGCGGGCGCGAATACCACGAAGACGCTTGCGGCCGAGACCAATCAGCCCACCGCATCTTCTCCCTTCGCGGATCTGATCAGCGAGGCCGTAGGGCAGGTGAATCAACTGGACGCGCAGGCGCACGCGGCCGTAACCGGCCTGATGACGGGCTCCGGCGTCGACGTGCACCAGGCGATGATCGCCACCCAGAAGGCGGATATGGCCTTCGAACTGGTGCTGGCGGTGCACAACAAGGCCGTTCAGGCCTACCAGAGCGTGATGGGCATGCAGTTCTAGAGCATTTTCACTGATGGTGTAAGGAAACTCCGTGCCCCATCCTTTTCACGTTCTTTGTGAAAAGGGTGGGAAACCGCGAAACCCACCCTATAGGAATAGTGAAAATGCTTTAGAGACAGCTTCTAGCCTATAGCTCCTGGCCTGATCGCGGAGCGCGAAGGCTTGCATGGTGGTAGGGAGAAAGCTGGAAGCTAGGAGCGAGCAGCTGGTAGCTGCGGATCATGGCCACGGGAACACAGTTGGAGAAGACTCCGCCGGCGCTGGGGCAACTCAAGAAGGGCGGAAAGTGGTCCGGGCTATGGGGCCTGGCGCGGGTGCGCTGGGTCGAGATGGCTCCCGCGCAGCGCGGCTGGGCCGCGACAGCGGCCGTGCTGCTTGTGGCCCTGCTGGGCGGACTGGCATGGTACGGCCTGCGGCCCGACTGGCGCACGCTCTACGCGGGTCTCGATCCCGACGATGCGCGGCAGCTCGAACAGATCCTGGCGCAGGCGCAGATTCCCTTTGAACCCTCGAGCGACGGCGCGGGCATCCTGGTTCCCGCCGCGCTCGTCGACAAGGCGCGGCTGGCCGCCGCGGCCAAAGGCGGCCTCAAGAGCGGACGGCTGGGATTCGAGATCTTCGACAAGCCCAACTGGGTGGGATCGGAGTTCGACGAGCAGGTCAACTACCAGCGCGCTCTCGAGGGCGAGCTCGAGCACACCATCGGCACTCTCTCCGACGTGGCCTCGGCGCGTGTGCACCTGGTGATGCCGCACGACTCGCTGTTTCGCGACCAGGAGCGTCCGGCCAAGGCCGCGGTGGTTCTGAAATTGCGCCGCCGCGGGCTGGCCGGCGGCGAGCCTGACGCCATTCGCAATCTGGTCGCTTCGGCCGTGGATGGGCTGCTGCCGGACCACGTGGTGCTGGTCGATGCCGCGGGGAATCTGCCGCTGGGCCCCAAGACCCCCGAAGCCCTGCAATTGAGCGCCGAGCAGGCTCTCGAAGACAAAATCATCGCGACCCTCGAGCCGGTGACGGGCTTGGGCAATGTGCGCGCCTCGGTGGCGCTCGACTACGACGCCGAAGCCGCCGAAGCGACGGAGGAAAGTTACGATCCCTCGAAATCCGTCACTTTGTCGCTCGAGCGGACCGAGCAGACCACGGGCGCGCAGCCCGTAGCCGCAGGCGTTCCGGGAGTCGCCTCGAATGCCCCCAACACGCAGGCTGTTCCCGTCTATCCGCACGAAACCTCTGCTCCGCAGTCGGCCAAAACCGAGTCTGGAACCTACGGCGTCTCGAAGACCGTGCGGCACGTCATCGACACTCCCGGCCGCGTCCGCAGGCTGACCGCGGCGATTGTGGTCAACGACCGGCTGATGCAGCCGGCAACCAAGACCCACGCCGCGGTATGGCAGCCGCGGCCAGCCGATGAACTGCGCAACCTGACGGCTCTGGCGCAGGCGGCGGTGGGCTTCGATGCGCCGCGCGGCGACGTGATCACGATTGAGGATATGGCCTTCGACGGGAATCGCCCCCAACCGCCGGAGACGCTTGCCGAGCAATCGCTGCGGACGGCCGAAGCCTCGCCGAATCTGATCAAGTACGCCGCATTGTTGATGGGGCTGCTGCTGGTGGTGGCCTTTGGCCTTCGCCCCGCGATCCGCCGCATCGGCGCGGCGGGAGCAAGCGCAGGGAGGGCGAGGGCCGTGCACCGGGAGCTGCCGTCGTCAGCCTCTGCGCAGGCCACGCTCAATCCGCCTGAGCCGGCGGAGATCGACCCCGAACGTTTGCGGTCGCAGGAGATCTTCGCCCAGGTGTCGGAACATTTGAAGCGCGAACCCACGCAGAGTTCGCGGCTGTTGCAAAGTTGGATTCACTCCGATTGACGAACCGGAGACGGAGCCTGGGCGAAACCGGGTCCGGGCGAAATGAAGCCTGAAGAACGGCGGCAGGCTCTAGCGAACGAGAGAGGAACGGGCCTTGGCAGAGCAGGGAATCGAAAGCGGCGGAGCGCGGCGCCGTCAATCGGCGAATCTCTCCGGGGTGCGCAAGGCGGCGATCCTGCTGGTGGCCGTAGGCGAAGAGCTGGCCAAGGAGGTGCTGCGCGCGTTGCCGGAACCGGACGTGCAGCGCATTACCGAGGAGCTGGCTGAACTCCGCGGCGTTACGCCGGAGCTCTCCGCCGAGGTGCTCGAAGAGTTCTACCAGCTTCTCGACACCCATCACTTCATCGTGCACGGCGGCCTGGATTATGCGCGGCGGCTGCTGACCGATACCTTCGGCAAGGATCACGCCGAAGACCTGCTCACACTGATGCGCCGTTCGCAAGAGGAGGCGCAGGGCAATCTGGCCAAGCTGCAGCGCACCGATCCGCAGCAGTTGGGCAAGCTCCTCGACTCCGAGCATCCGCAAACCATCGCCCTGGTGCTGGCCCACCTTGACCCGCGCCGCGCCTCCACAGTGCTCGACAGTTTGAGCGAGGACCACAAGGTCGTCGCCGTGCAGCGCCTCGCCGAGATGCGCCAGTTTTCCCCTGAAATGGCGCAAAAGGTGGCGCTGATTCTGCACCGCCGCCTAGAAAGCGTGGGCGATACGGCGCGCCGCAGCTACTCCGGCTTCAAGGCCGTCGCGGATCTGATGAACCGGCTCAACGCCGAAGAGGCGAAGAAGATTCTCGAGACCATCGAGGAGGATCATCCGGAACTGGCTCTGAGTATTCGCAACCTGATGTTCACCTTCGAGGACCTGATCACCGTGCCGCCGGCCTCGATTCGCGAGATCGTCTCCGGGGTCGATAAGCGGCAACTGGCGCTCGCCCTGCGCGGCGCCAATGAGGACTTGCGCGCGCAGATCTTCAAGGCCATGAGTTCGCGCGCGGTCGAGATGCTCAAGGAAGATATGGAGGTGCTGGGCCCGGTGCGTTCGCGCGAGGTGGCGCAAGCGCAGCAGGAGATTCTGAATCTGGCGCGCCGCCTCGAAGCCGAAGGCAAGGTCGTTCTGAAACTCGAAACCGGCGACGAGATGATGGCCTAGCGGATCGCCGGCAACGGAGCCGGGCGGGCGAAGGTCGGGCCGGTTTCGCAGCAGGACGCGCGAAGAGACCGGGGGGAAGCGAATTTGCAACAGGCGGCGGCATCGCAGTGGAGCAGCGGAGGGGGCAGAACGGTGGAGAGCTTCGAATATCCCGCCTGTCCCAACTCGCCTCTCGAGCCAGCCTGGGATGGCTGGGCTGAAGCCGGGGATGAGTCCGCAGTAGCACAGGAAAGCCTCGATCGAGCGGCAAGGCCTGCCGCCAGCGCCAGTTTCGAAGCGCGGCTGGCCGAAGAGACGTTCCGCTCGTTTGAGGGCGGCCGGGAGCGGGGCCGCGAAGAGGGCCGCCGCGCCGAGCGTGAGGCGGTGGCGCCGGCCGCGGAAGCGGAGGCCGAGCACCGCCGCCGGCAATTGTCGGATCTCATGGAGAGCTTTGTGCGCGAGCGCGACCGCTATCTCCACTCCGTCGAACAGGAAGTGGTGCGCCTGGCGCTGGCCGTGGCGGCGCGCATCCTGCGCCGCGAAGCGCAGATGGATCCGCTTCTGCTTACGGGAGCGGTGCGGGTCGCGCTGGGGCACTTGGCGGCCACGTCGGAGATCCGCATCCGTGTCCCCGCCAAAGAAGCCGATCTTTGGACGGAGACCCTCGCGCACTTACCCAATCTGCCGGTGAAGCCGCTGGTGGTCGCCGAAGAAGGCATGCTGCTCGGCGATTGCGTCATCGAGAGCAAGGTGGGAACCGTCGATCTTGGCATTCGCGCCCAGTTGGGCGAGATCGAGCGCGGGTTCTTCGATCGTGCCGGCACGGCGAACGCATCTCCGTCTCAGCCGGCGGCCGTCGCCGGCGAACCAGCCTCGTCCGCAGAGGCACGCCCGTGACGGCCTTGCTCGAACGCTATTTCTCGCGCCTCGAGTCCCGGCAGCCCTGGCGCTGGCGCGGCCAGGTCCTTGATTCGCTGGGCCTGACCATTGAATCCTCCGGCCCTCCGGTCTCGGTAGGCGAGTGCTGCGAGATCGAAGACCGCATGGGGCGCCCGCACTCGGCCGAGGTCATCGGCTTTCGCGGCGCCAACGTATTGTCGATGCCGGTCGAGACCACCGAGGGGATTCGCTTTGGCGATTCTGTCTGGGCGCTGGGCACGGCGCCCGAGATCGAAGTGGGCCCTGCACTGATGGGCCGCGTCTTGAATGCACTGGGCGCGCCCATCGACGAGGGCTGTCCTCCGGCCGTCGCGGCCACGCTGCCTCTGGACGGCAAGGTGCGCCGGCCCCTCGACCGCGTCACCATCAGCGAGCCGCTGGGAACCGGCGTTCGCGCCATTGACGCGATGCTCACGGTCGGCCGCGGACAGCGCGTAGGCATCTTCGGCGGCTCGGGCGTGGGCAAAAGCACGCTCATCGGCATGATGACGCGCAATACCGAGGCCGAAGTCACCATCGTCGGTCTGGTCGGCGAGCGCGGCCGCGAGGTGGGCGAGTTTCTTCGCGACTCTCTCGGCAAGGAGGGCCTGGCGCGCTCCGTCGTGGTTGTGTCCACCTCCGACCAGTCGCCGCTGCTGCGCATGAGGGCGGCGCTGGCGGCCACCACGCTGGCCGAGTTCTTTGCCGGCCGGGGCAAGCACGTGCTCCTGGTCCTGGACTCGCTGACGCGCTTTGCCATGGCGGCGCGCGAAATCGGTCTCGCCGCCGGTGAGCCGCCCACGGCGAAGGGATACACGCCCTCGGTCTTCACGCGCCTCGCGCGTCTTATCGAACGCGCCGGCTGCTTTCGCACCGGCTCGATCACGGCTTTCTACACGGTGCTGATGGAAGGCGACGACCAGCAGGACCCGCTGGTGGATGCGGTGCGCTCGCTCCTCGATGGACACATCGTGCTCTCTCGCGCGCTCGCCAGCGAGGGCTGGTACCCTCCCATCCAGGTGCTGGACTCGATCAGCCGGCTGATGCCCGCGGTCGCCGCAGCGCCGCACCGCGAGCAGGCCGCGCTGGTGCGCAAGCTGATGGCGATCTATGCCCGCTCCGAGGATCTGGTGCGCATCGGAGCCTACAAGCCCGGCGCCGATCCGGATCTCGATCGCGCCATGCGCGCGCGCGACGCGATCCGCGCCTTTCTCGCCCAGAACGCCGGCGAGCGGGTCCGCTTCGCCGACTGCCTGCGCCGCCTTGCCGTCCTGGCCGCGGAGGTTTGATCGATGGCTGTCTCCAGTGCCATGCGGCGCCTGTTGCGGGTACTCGAAATTCAGGAAAGTGAGTGCCGCACGGCGATGGAATCGGCACGAGCCGAGCTCAGTCTCCTGGAACAGGCCTTGGCGCGGAGCGTAGAGCGCGAGCGCGGCGGCCGGCGGCTGGTCGCCGCCAGCGCCACGACGGGCGACGTCACCGACCGTATCGCAGGCATCGAGGAGACGCGTGTCGCCAAGCGCATCGCTCAAGCTCTCGCGCCGCGCATTGCGGAGATGGAAGCAGCCGTGAGTACGCGGCGGCGCGAGTTCCTGGGCAAGCGTATCGAGCGCCGCCAGACCGAGACGCTCATCGAAGAGACCGAAGCGCTGGACAAAGTGGAGGCTGGGCGGCGCGCGCAGCGCGATCTCGACGACTGGTTTCTGAGCCGGCGCAGCACAACCTGAGAGGCGCGGCCGAAGGCAATCCCAACCCATGCTCATCCGCCCATAAGCTGCGTCTCGCAACAACCGGGCAGAACTTGAGAGAAAATGTACAGCGATTCAGGAGCGTCTCCTGAATCGGGAGAATCCGTTCCATTCCTGACATTCTTCTAACGCCTCCCCGCCTCCGTCTGGCACGTCATCTGCACCTGGTTGCCGTATGACCGTACCCGTTGGCAGTGAACTCGGTGCAGAGATGGAAGCAGGTGGGCGGGCTGGATTGGGACAGAGTGCAGGATCCCGGCTCGGCAGGGAAATGAGCGCAAACTGGTTCAGGCCGTTGAGCGGCAATCTTGCCACCGGTCTGGCTTCTGCAACGCCGAGTTTTCGCTCCAGTTGGCAGTCGGCGGTGAACGCGTGGCGGGGAGTTTCACGTGGAACGAGCAGCGTCGAGAATGAGGAAGCCGAAGAAACCCCCATAAATACCAGAGTAACTGGCACAGAAGAAGGTATAACTCAAAAAGGCGGGCAAACTAACTCTGTCGCAGCGAGAGCAAGCGCAACCATTCCAGCCCCGCTCCCAGCTGCAAAGCAAGTTACAACCACATCGAATGCGGCCAGTCAGGCAGAAGCCCAAACGCAACCAAACCGCTCGCAGTGGAGGTCCGTCGAAGATACCGCCGCGGAGGCGGCGTCAACGGCGAGCACAGTTATCAATGCCGCGGATCGCTCTGGTGGAGTCGATCCCGATGGCGTTGACGCTCAAAGCCAGCGGACGAAACGGGACAACCCCGCGCACGCGGCGAATACCGATCCGCAAACCCTCTCCTCCGCAGCCGATGCTCCCAATTGGCTTCCTTTAGCTCCGGTGTCTGTCCCTCCAGCCCCCGCATTACCCGCGCAGTTCGCCCGCGCGGATCAAGGTACGATCGACCTTGCGGGAAACGTCGCAAACGGGATCGCCGGCAGCGCCGGTGCAGCAGGCAGCGGTGCACGAACCATCCACACAGGCCCGGCGTCCCCTTTGCGCGGCAAAACGCAGAGTCTTGCGGCGCGCGAGACATCGGCGTCTTCTCTCGACGATGCTTCGCAGCCCGAGGCAAGTCTGCGGACGGCGTCGCTCGCTTCATCGGGATCGTCAGCTGCGGATGCGAAGCGGGAATCTTCGACGGCGGCGCGGGTCGCCGCAGCAGGCCATCCCGCTCTGGCCTCAAGAGCGGACAACCTCACGCATTCCGAACTCGCCGGGAGCGCCCAACCGTCCGCAGGGTCCCATGCAGCCGCATCCGGCACGGCGCAAACCAGCATGGACGCGGCACAGGAGGTTTCGCAGCCAACGCTGGAACGTACGGCGTCGCGATCGTCATCGCACAGCGCGGCTCAAGAAACCGGCTCCATCGCAACCCCTGTTGCCACGCCACAATCGGCCTCCGTCGACGCCGCGGCCGCCGCGCTGCGGAGTTCGGCCGCGGCTCCGGTCTCGGCGGCTCCGGCATCAGGACATGCGCAGGTCCTGGCGGCTGCGTCTTCGGCAACGTCCGCGCAAGACACCTTCTCCGCGCTCGACAGAGGATCTTCGTTGGGAACTCCTGCATGGACCCACGCAGGAGGCCAGCACGCCGAAGCCGGGTTTCGCGATCCCGATCTTGGATGGGTGGGTGTACGCGCCGATCTCGACACCAGCGGCATTCATGCCACCCTTGTGCCGAGCTCCGCGGATGCGGCTCAGACTCTAAGCGGCCACCTTGCCGGGCTCAGTTCGCACCTGGTGGCGCAGCAAGCGTCCGTAGCCTCGCTGTCCATGGCATCGCCGGGCGAGAGTGGGAGCGAGAACGCCATGGGCCAGCGCATGCAGCAAGGTGCGGAGGGCAACGCTCAGGGCGGTACATCGGAAGAATCGCAAGCAACTCCGCAGAAGAATGCGCCCTTTGAGTCGAGCACCTCAGCGTTGGCCGCAACCACTGAGAGCGGCGTTCCGGAGACACATGCATATCCAGGGGAGCTGCGCGGCACGCACATCTCCGTGATGGCCTGAATTGGGTGCGTTCGCAGCACGGAAAGAGGACGGGAAAATGTCAACATTAGCGGGACTCTTGAATCACCAAGTGACGGCTGGGCAGGCGTTGACGCGTAACGCGGCGGCGCCCATGGCGAGTTCGACATCCGGCAGCAGCGGCGCGAACAGTTCGAGCGACTCGAGCGGCAGTTCGGCCACCATTTCGGCCAACGACTTTCTTACGCTGTTAGTGACCGAGATGCAGAACCAGGATCCGACCGCGGATACGGACCCGAATGAGTACATCAACCAGCTTGTCAATGTGAACAGCCTGGAGCAACTGATCGATATCAACCAGACGCTGACGACGGATCTCGGAAGCACGTCGAGCACTTCCAGCGGCGGAACTTCGGGGCAGGCTATCCAGGAGATTTCGGGCGCAAGTGGTTCGGCCACAACGCCATCTTCCGCTGCGTCGCCGCGCGCAGCAGTCAGTGCAGCCGCATCCTCGCTCTCCTCCACGTCAGGCTCCGCAACATCCAGCGCCTCCACATCGCAAACCAGTTCCATATTTGGCAACCTGAGCGCTCCTCATGCGGATCCCGCGGCCGAACGCGTGGGACATGCGCTCACCCGGCGCACGCACGCCGCTGCGGTCGATTGAAACTCCCTTACGAACCAATGAGATTGTTCACCCGCCTGGCGCGTGGCCTGGCACAACCGCATCGCATTCAATGAGGAGATGAACCATGGCAAGTTTCTCGATTCCGCTTACCGGGCTTGAGGCCGACTCCACGGCTTTGAATACCGTTGCAAATGATCTCGCGAACATGAACACGACGGCCTTCAAGGCGCAGTTGACGAATTTTGCCGACCTCTTCTACCAGCAGATAGGCTCCACGGGCGCCGGCGATCCCATCCAGGTAGGAGCGGGCGTGAAGGTGGCCTCGAATGAGACCAGCTATACACAGGGCTCCATCAACTCCACGGGCAACGCCACCGATGTGGCCTTGAACGGCCCTGGATTCTTTGTGCTCAGCAACGGGGCCGGCGGTTTCGAGTATTCCCGCGCGGGCGATTTCTCCCTGGACTCCAACGGCAACCTGGTCACTTCGAACGGCCTGAGCGTCATGGGTTATCCGGCAGTCGCCGGTGTAGTGAACACAAACGCGCCGCTGACGGCAATCAACATTCCGGTCGGTGCGGTGCAGCAGCCGCTGGCTACGACCACCATGAGCATGACCGCCAATCTTGATTCCGCCTCCGCCACGGGAACGCAATTTCCCGCCGCGGTTACGGTCTACGACTCTCTCGGCCAAGCCCACGTAGCCGCGGTCACCTATCAACAGACGGCAACCAACACATGGTCCTATTCGGTGCAACTGCCGAACGCGGACTATTCCATTGCGGGCGCCGATGTGGTTCCGGCCGCCATTACCGGAACCTTGACATTCAATGCCAATGGTGACCTCGCTACCGTGGCGCAGGGAGCCGGAGCCGCGCAGACCGTGGGAACTGCGGCCGGCGATGTCTCCTCGATTGCCCTCAACTTCAATCCCGCAGCAACCAACGTATTGGCGAATGGAGCCGCAGGTCTGAACATAAAGTGGAACCTGTTGGACGCAGCCGGAACGCCCAACATCAGCCAGGTCGACACCACCTCGGCTGTCTCCGCAACCGACCAGAATGGTTACGCAAGCGGCCAGTATCAAAGCTTCGCCGTCGGCTCGGATGGCACGGTAAGTGTCACCTACTCGAATGGACAAACGCAGAATGTGGGACAGCTAGCGCTGGCGAACGCGCCCAATCTGCAGGGTCTTGCGCTGCTCGGCAACGGAGATTACGAGACCAATTCGGCCAGCGGGACGGCGTCGGTCGGGGCCTCAGGAACGTCCGGCTTGGCCACTATGCAGGATGACGCGCTGGAGGCCTCTAACGTCAACATTTCCACCGAGTTCTCTGATCTGATCATCGCGCAACGAGCCTTTGAGGCCAACGCGAAATCGGTGACCACCTTCGACACCGTCACCCAGGACACCATCAACATGGTTCATTGAGATTCCTCCATCGGCGTGCAATTCCCTGAGGGCGGTCGAATCTGGCCGCCCTATTCTTTCGCCTTCGATTGAATCTCGATGAACAAGCCCTTGCTGTGCGCCAGCACGTTCTCCTCCGCATCGGCAACCACAGCTTCGGCCCAGTGCTTTCGTCCCTCGTTCCGCACCAGGCGCCCCTCGACGCGAAGAGGCGTGCCGCTCGGCACGGGGCGAAGGTATTCGACCTCCATCTTCCTGGTCATCGAAGGCCGTCCCAGGGCGCGGACCGCTTTGCTCATCGCCTCATCGAGAAGCGTGGCGATAATTCCCCCGTGCAGATAGCCTGGGTGGCCGTCGAAGGCCTCCGGAACAACCGGAAGGCTCACCACGGCGCCGTCCGCCGCAAGCAGGAACTCCAGACGCAATCCGGTTGCATTGGCCTGCCCGCAGCCAAAGCAACAATTGTGGGTTGTGTGTGCAAACGCCGTGAGCGGTTCGTGAGAATGAAGCTGCATGAGTTCAGGATACTTGCTTCGCACGCGGCCTTGACCTGCCCGGCGTCGCCCGCGCAGACTGAAGATGCGGCGTTCGCATGAACATCCGCGCATCCCCGGAGGATATTCACATGACCAACGTCAATCGCAGGACTGCGATCGTGCAAATGAGTGCACTGGCAGGCGCAGCTCTGGTGGCAAATCGGCTTCATGCAGAAGGTACTTCGGTTGCTCAAACGGCTGCTCCGGCCGCGGCGCCTGCGGGACCCTTCACATTGCCCGATCTGCCGTACGCCTACGACGCCCTCGAGCCATACTTCGACGCCGACACGATGCATTTGCATCACGACAAACACCACAGGGCGTATGTCAACAACCTGAATGCCGCCGTCTCGGGACATCCTGAGCTGGCCGGCAAAACCGTCTATGAACTGGTGGCGAACCTCGCGGACGTTCCCGAATCCATCCGCACCGCGGTGCGCAACAATGGCGGCGGCCATGCCAACCATTCCTTCTGGTGGCCGATGCTGGGCAAGGGAAGTGCTGCGCCGAGCGGTGAGCTGGCCAAGGCCATCGATGGCAAATTCGGCACGTTCTCGGCTTTTCAGGAGCAGTTGACGAATGCGGCTCTCAGCGTCTTCGGCAGCGGTTGGGCCTGGCTGGTCAGGCTGCCCGACGGTTCGCTGGCCATTGAGACCACGCCCAACCAGGACAGCCCATTGACCGCCGGCCACCATCCGATCGCCGGCGTCGATGTGTGGGAGCACGCGTACTATCTCAAGTACCATAATGTCCGGGCGGATTACGTGAAAGCTTTCTTCCAGGTGATCAACTGGGACTTTGTCAGCAGCAAGTTTGCCGAGAAAGCGTAACGGCCGGTGCCTTTGAAAATTGGCTGGATGGCGATCTTCTCGGTTGCGGTTGCGGCTCCAGTCGTGGGTTGTCACTCAGCGCCGAGCCTCACGCCGCAGCAGGCCGAGGGCAAGCGCCTGTACGGCGTGGGATGCGCTCATTGCCACGAAGAGAACGACCTGCGCCTCAAGAAGGTTCCACCCAATCTGCACGGCCTCTTCAAGCGCAATACATTGCCAGATGGTGCTCCGGCAACCGATGCAGAAGTCGAGCGGGTGCTCGTGGCGGGCAAGGGAACGATGCCCTCGTTTGCCCATCAAATGACAAAGCAGCAGATGGATGCCTTGATCGCCTACCTGCACACCGGGCTGCGGTAGCGTGTCCCAAACATAGAGCTGAACTTCTGAGGAACGCATGTTGGCATCTTGTGCTCCTCGTCTTCGCCGCCTATGAAGGATTTTTAAGTTCCTTTCACACATTGGGCAGCCAATGCGGTCTATGCTAGCGGCACAGTAACCGAAAAACAGTAACCCAAACAGTAACCGTATCGAAGAGCTGTAGTCATGCGGCGCGTCTCCAGGCCGCACCTTACAGCGCGATGGAGGATTGCGTCCTTCAGCGTCCGTGAACAATCGGAATCACAGGAGACAGATCGAGAGGCTGTGTACATCATGGTGATCGCACGACAGGGTAAATGCGCCAATACTGCAGATTGTCCACTCTCCCGGACAGGTGAGGTGCTTACCATTCCGGAGGGATCGAAGTTTCATTGTCCGCTTTGCGGACGTCCACTCGCGGAGATCGTTACAGGTCCTCTCGCGGAGAACGTGATACGTCCTCTCGCGGAGAACGTGATACGTCCTTCCGTAGAAAACGTTGTGCGTCTTCCAGCGGGGACCGTCACACGGCCTCCCGCAGAGAACGTTATGCATCCTTCCACGGCAACCGTTACAGGTCCTCCCGCACGGAACAGGCGCTGGCGTGCCGTCGGAATCTTTGCCGGGGTCGCGGCGGCGTTGCTGTTGCTGGCTGCCTTGGCAATCCTGGAGAAATGGATCCCCGCTCCTCAGGCCAATGCAGAGGGAACAGGAAACGTCATCCTGCGCCTCTCGGGATCCAATACCATCGGAGAAACGCTGATGCCAGCGATCGCCGAGGCATTTCTTCGCAGCCGCGGCGCAACCGACGTGCACACAATCGCCGGGAATAAGTCGCAGGAGAAGATCGTGGTTGGCACGCTTCCCGGTGACCGGAATCCCTCAGAGATCTCGATAGCGGCACACGGCTCAGCGACGGCTTTCACTTCGCTCGAAGAAAACACTTGCGAGATCGGCATGGCTTCACGCCGCATTAAACCCGAGGAAGCGGCCAAACTCTCCTCGCTCGGCGACATGACGGCCCCGGCCAGCGAGCACATTGTCGGGCTGGATGGGATTGCTGTGATCGTAAATCCATCCAACCCCGTCAGCCATCTCACCAAGGACGAGATCATGCGGCTCTTTACCGGTGAAACCGCCAAATGGCCCGGCGGAGGCCAGGTCCACGTCTACGCCCGTGACGACAAATCCGGAACCTACGATACCTTCAAGACGCTGGTGCTGGCTGGCAAGCCGCTGGCGCAGGGAGCGCAGCGCTTCGAGGACAGCAACGAGCTCTCCGATGCCGTTGCACGCGATCCTAACGCCATTGGCTTCATCGGACTCCCGTTTATCCGCAGCGCCAAGGCTCTGGCTGTCTCCGAGCGGGGAACCGAGGCTTTGCTGCCGACGGGGCTGACCGTAGCGACAGAAGACTACGCGCTTTCGCGGCGGCTCTTCCTCTATACTCCCGCAACGCCGGGCAACAAGCTTACGCGCGCGTTCGTGGAGTTCGCACTGTCGAAGCAAGGTCAGGAGATTGTGGCTGCCAATGGCTTCATTGCACAAAACATCGGGTGGGAGGCGCAAACTCCGCCGGCGGATGCACCCGACGAGTACCGGCAGTTGACGCAGAGCGCGCAACGCCTGACGCTCGACTTTCGCTTCCAGAGCGGTTCCGCGGGGCAAGACAACAAGGCGCTGGCTGACATGAACCGCATTCTCGAGCTTATCGCCGACAAGAAGGCGTCGGGCGAGAAGATCATGCTCTTCGGCTTTGCCGACAGCCACGGCGGTGCTGACGCGAATCTCTCCCTCTCGCTCAACCGCGCCAAGGTGATCGAGGACCAGTTTGTACAGCGGGGAATTCGTCCTGCGGTGGTGCGTGGATTCGGCTCCGATCTTCCTGTCGCCTCCAACGACTCGCCAGAGGGGCGCGAGAAGAACCGGCGGGTAGAAATCTGGCTCCAGAACTAATACCGGTATAGCGCGAGGGGCAAACCACGAGCGGAAAAGGTTTGCCCTTCGCGCTATACTCAGTGTTGCCATGGCATCCGAGAAGACTTTTTATTTGGAGACCTTCGGCTGCCAGATGAATGCCCATGACTCTGAAAAGGTCATCGGCACATTACAGCAGCAGGGTTACCGGCGGGTTGAAACTGAGGAGGATGCCGGCCTCATCCTCTATAACACCTGCTCCATTCGCGATAAGGCGGAGCAGAAGGTATTCAATCGCCTGAACGACTATAAGAAGCTCTACAAGGAAGGGAAACGCTTTGCCGTCCTGGGCTGTGTCGCCCAGCAGGAGGGCGAAAAGATCTTCGACCGCGCACCCTACGTCTCGCTGGTCTCAGGATCCGCCTCATACCGCAACTTGCCTCAGATGCTCACCCGGCTTGAGGCAGGCGAGAGCCGCATCACCGGCCTCGACGATCGCCAGACCGACGAGACCTTCGAGACCGAGTTCACGGCCCGCCAGAACCCATACCGCGCCTACATTACCATCATCGAGGGTTGCGATAAGTTCTGTTCCTACTGCGTTGTACCGTACACGCGTGGCAAGGAGCGCAGCCGCAGCTCCTCCTCGGTGCTCGGCGAGGCAAGGCGTATCGCCGATCTCGGCTACACCGAGATCCAGCTCCTGGGCCAGAACGTGAGCAGCTACCGCGACCCGGAAGGGAAGTCAAGCTTCGCGGAGTTGCTTGCCGCCGTTGGCCAGGTGCCGGGCATCCGGCGGGTGCGTTTTATGACCAGCCATCCCCGTGACTTTACGCGAGATATCGTCGACGTCATCGATCAGGTACCCACCCTCTGCGACCATGTGCACCTGCCGGTGCAGTCGGGCTCGGCAAAGGTGCTCGCCCAGATGGCCCGCGAGTACACGCCGGAATGGTATCTGGAACGTATCGCATGGCTTAAGGCAGCCCGGCGGCCCATCTCGCTCTCCACAGACATCATCGTGGGTTTCCCCGGCGAAAGCGCCGAAGATTTTATTCAATCCTTGGACCTTCTGGCCCAGGTGCAGTACGATTGCGTCTTCGCCTTCAAGTACTCGGCGCGTCCCAACACACCGTCCCTCGTCATGATCGACTCCGTTCCCGAAGCCGAGAAAAACCTCCGCCTTCAAGTATTGCTTGAGCGGCAGCGCGAGATACAAAGGGTCAATTATTCCAAGCATATCGGAGAAATAGTTGAGGTGATTGTAGAGGGTGCGAACTCCGCCCGCGGGCAGATCGCGGGCCGCAGCAGCCAGAACAAGCCAGTCAACTTCGCGTGGCCGCAACCCATCGCGCCTGCACCCGGAAGTTATCTTTGTGTCAGAATAACTGGAGCTTTTCCCAACAGTCTTGTCGGCGAGCCCGTCTAAGATTGCAAAGGTTTTTCAAGAGGGAACTGATGGACATTGAAGTGCGCATTCGCGGCCTGATGCTGGACCCGGCGACCAATATGCCGATTGTGGTGCTCAAAGATGTGGCATCCGATACCGTCATGCCCATCTGGGTTGGCATCTTCGAGGCCAACGCGATCGCGCTCGAGATCGAGAAGATGTTCGCGTCCCGGCCCATGACGCACGACCTGACTCGCAACCTGATCCGAAACCTGAATGCTCAGCTGGAACGTGTTGTCATCACAGAGCTTAGGGATGATACATTTTATGCGGTTCTGTGGGTGCGGCAAGGGGGCGAACCGGTGGCGATTGACGCCCGGCCTTCCGATGCCATCGCGCTCGCGCTGCGCGCCGACTGCCCGATCTACGTCGCTGAAAAGGTTATGGACACCGCCAAGCTGAACACCAGTGGCCCGCCCGAAGGGCCCACGGCCGAGCAGTTGCGCGGGTGGCTCGAAGGGCTGAACGACGACGACCTCGGTCGCTACAAAATGTGATTCCGCCAGGGCCGCCAAACCTCTGCGTCGGCTTTCTCAAGGCAGGTGCGTGAGCGTGCGCAGCGCATCGTAACTCTCTGACTGAGATACCCTTAGCCCGCAGTTCGCCACTAGGTCCCGCGTACCGGCGTTCCAGACCAGGTTCCGTGGCTTCGGGATGGAATTGGAAGGCAAGAGCATAGTCTCCCCGTGCAAGTGCCTGGTTTTCGTATCGGATGGTTCGGGCTAGCTGCCGGGCGCCTTAAATCTGTCCTCGTGCCAATGAAAAAGTCACAGATCGTCGACAAAATGCGGCCGAAACCACTCAGTAGCAGGCGAGTCCGCTGCCGGCAAGAGCGGGAACCAGCCGATCTCCGATCTGTCATCGTCCGGATAAACCTGAGCGCCCAAGGCTACCGCCATCGACTGCGCTGCCGGGCAGATGCCCAGGGCAGGCTTACCGTCAGCCGTCCTTTGGTGAAGGCGGGTCGATTTCGCGTGCGAGGACGAGGGACAATCCTCGGGGCCGTACACACCGATGCGGCCGCCCACAGCACAACAAGGAGGCCAGATTCTCGAATCTCCAGCACGGGGACCTGCGCTGTAACTGCCTCCAAAGTCATAATTACAAACCCGCGCCGAACCAACTCCCATTCCAGGGAACCGAGACGATCGGAAGGGAGGTGGGTGAGGACGGTAGCGTTTAAGCCCTTTTGGGGTCCTGGATTTCAGCTGTTTGGCCGTGCAGGAGTGTAGTAAACAGAATATCTGTTATCGGACGTGATGGGCCGGTAGCATTGAGGATGCTTCACTGGTTGCAGGCACTTGTCTGCTACCGATATCTTCCCCAGACTCGTCACAACCCAGTCCAGCTAGAGCGGAACCATGATTGCTGTAGCCCAGAGCTCCGTGCCCCATCCTTGCGACTTTTGTCTGTCGCCAGGGTGGGAGACCACCATCGCTGGGTACAGCATCTCTGTTTTCGGTCTAGCTGAACTAACTGCAGCGCCAGGTAGAGATCTTGCGTATCTCCCACCTAGCTATGATTAGAACCGTTGGCGAGCTGGGCGGAATCAGCAAGCTCCTCAAGCTGTACGAAGGCTATACCGCCTGCTGGCGAACCTTCCACGCCTGCAGAAGCCAATCCTCTGTGGCCTCGCGCAAGCATCTAGAGACAATTCCCTTCCCAGATCGCTCATTTCCTCCCATCCGGAGAGCGCTATTCGGAATGGGACGGATTTGGCAGGTTCCTTTGCCTTCCTTTGAAGCCATGCCGGCGCCCCCACTCCATGAGAGCTCTTCCCCACACCTCCATTCATTTCTGCACCTTGGGAACGCAAAGATCCTCGGGTACATGCCCATTACCCTGAGTGGATTCACCTGCCCGCACATAGATCCACAGATAGAAAACGCCCATGACCAGCAAGATGAGAGGGACTGGAAAAGTCTGCAATGTCGTCACGATTTGGCCGCCCAGTCCATTTGCAGACACGTGCAGTCTCCTGATGCCACTGAGAACAATGACCCCGGAAAAATCTCCAATCAGCACAAAACACACCGTATTCACCAGGAGTGCAAGCCAACCGATCAAGCCGCCCTCGGCCCAGAGCATGGCGCAAGCGGGAACCGTGAGTACGAGCAGTTTGGTGTCATAGAGATGATGATAGACAGGCAGCAAGGAAAGAGCCGCGATGGTCGCGAGTGCTAGCCAGGCTCTCTTCGGCGAGTGGCAGGATCGTAGAGTGACTAGCGCCCATGCGAGCAGGAGTAATGCACCTACCAGATAGCTGAGTGCATTGTAGGCGCGTGGGTCGCTCCAGAAAGCACTGACGACCTCTTGCAAATTGACCAAGCCATTAATGCCCGACGCAGCGGGGCCTGGGTAGTCGACGCTGCCAGGTACAAAAAGCTCCCTCATATTGGAGTGCAGTTCCTGCATCCAATGCGGCGCAACGTGCCAGACCCAAAGGAGTACCGGCAGACTTAGCGCAACCGTCGCGAGGAGGGTTTGCAGTGCATGTTTGCGGTAAACTCCGCCGGCTAAGAAGAAGAAGAGCCAAAAGAACGCCGCATCCTGAGGCTTGATGGCGAGGCTAAACGCGAGACACAGAATACCGGCGGGAATAAACCGCTCCCGAAGAAAGCACCAGACCCCCGCAACGCAAAGACTAATCGCAATTCCGGATGGATTGCCAAGCAAAATGAGCACTTCGCTGTTGGCAAGAAGGAAGCCGGCCAAAGCGCCTGAGAGGGTTGGCGCGTAATCTGCCCCGAGATCCCAAGCCAGAAACGAGGCAAAGATGAGACCCCCAGTAGTGAGCGTGAACCAGAGCAAGCGCGCAGGCCCCCAAGGAAGCAGCGCGAAGGGAACCGTAAAGAAAAGCGCGGTTGGCGGATATACAAGCCGCCTCATCATAAGGTCGCTCGCCGTTGCAGTAGCGAACGGGGCTTCCCCATCTGCGTGATATTCCTGCAATACCTCACTTTGCTTGTAGGGGTCTCTATGTTGAACAAGGCACCGTGCAGAGTAGTAACTTGCCTTGAAATCTACCATAGCGTCTGGGGACATGTACGACAGGGTGATGCCCACTAAAATAAACACGACGCTTCCCAGGAACAATAGATACAGACCATTGAGCCGCGCCTTGGTCATGACGTGCTTTTCTCCGTCCTCTCCCCGGTGATCGGTTTAAAGGGCCATTATCGACAGAACAGAACTCATGATCTTACATGAGGTAATGCCATCGATCAATTACACGGAATCAAGCCTGAAACTCCTACTTTCGAGGCGACCCGCGTCTCTTTTCGTTGCAGCTTTCATCTAATCCCACACCCCACGCGCGCCCGGCGGCGCAAAGCGTCTGGCGGGCCAGCGCGTCAGTACCGCATTGGCCGCGTGTTGCGACCACGGCGTCTCCGTTTGCGCAAACGCCGGCGCCGACAGCGCTGCGAGAATCAAACCCACTGCCAGACGAAGACGGTTCATCGGTCATTCATCCTTTATTCGATCCCGCGCATCGCCGGGTTAAGGCAGTACAATTCTACAGAGCGAAGGTCAGACCACACTCAGCAAGGCACAACCGAAGCGGAAAGCAAGAAGACCATGAAGATAATGCCATTGGCGGATCAGGAGCGCTCGAAGGCTATGACTACGGCCGATTTGCGCGCCACATTTCTGATCGAGCAGCTCTTTCAACCCGGCCGCATCGATCTCGTCTATGTCGATCTGGATCGCGCCGTGGTGGGCTCGGCCGTGCCGCTTGCGGAAAAGCTTGTGCTCGGCACGTATCCTGCGTTGCGCGCGGACTACTTCACGGAGCGCCGCGAATTAGGCATATTCAATATCGGCGGCGCAGGCAGTGTGACCGTCGATGGCGAACATTATGAGCTTGGCCGCCGCGACGCCCTCTATATCGGGCGCGGCAGCAAAGAGATTGCCTTTGCCAGCGACGACGCGCATGCGCCCGCGGAGTTTTATCTGCTCAGTTATCCCGCGCACGCCACGCATCCGGTCGCGCTGGTTCGTTCCGCCGCGCAGGAGCCTACGCGTCTGGGCGCGCCCGAGACCGCAAATCAGCGCGCGATCTACAAGCTCATCCATGCGCAGGGACCAAAAAGCTGCCAGCTCGTGATGGGCTTCACTCAGCTTGCGCCAGGATCCATCTGGAACACCATGCCCGCGCACACCCACATGCGCCGCTCCGAAATCTACCTGTACTTCGATTTGCCGGAGAACGAACGCGTTCTCCATCTGATGGGACCGGCCCACGAGACCCGTCATCTGATCGTGGCCAACAAGCAAGTCGCGGTCTCGCCGCTTTGGTCGATCCACTCCGGCGCTGGCACGGCTAGCTACGCATTCTGTTGGGGCATGGGCGGCGAGAACCAGGCTTACGACGACATGGACAAGATCGAAACCCGCGATCTGCGCTGACCGAGGATTTGAAGAGGAACTAACCATGTCCGTACTCGATCAATTCCGGCTCTCCGGCAAGACCGCGCTCGTGACCGGTTCCTCGCGCGGACTTGGCGCGGCCATTGCTCTGGCGCTTGCCCAGGCCGGCGCGCGCGTCGTGCTGCATGGCGCCCGCTCTGTGCCCGAGGAAACGCTGGCCGCGGTCTCGGCCGCCTCGGGTCAACCCGCGATCGCTGTCGCCGCCGATCTCTCCGATCCGCGCGGCTGCGAAGCCCTTGTGGACGAGGCTGCCGCGCAGCTTGGTCCAATCGATATTCTCGTCAACAACGCTGGCGTCATCCGCCGCGCTCCCGCTCTGGATCACTCCTGGGAGGACTGGCAGTTGGTCCTCAATACCAACCTCTCCAGCGTCTTTCGTCTCACTCAACTGGTTGGCCGTGGCATGATCGAGCGCGGTTCCGGCAAGATCGTCAACATCGCTTCGCTGCTCACTTTTCAAGGCGGCGTCTTCGTGCCCGGCTATGCGGCGGCCAAAGGCGGAGTTGGCCAACTGACCAAGGCCTTCGCCAACGAGTGGGCATCGCGCGGCGTCAACGTAAACGCCATCGCCCCAGGCTACATGGCTACCGGCAACACCGCGGCGCTGCGCGCCGATGCGACACGCTCCCGGCAGATACTGGAGCGCATTCCCGCAGGCCGCTGGGGCACGCCCGAGGACCTGGCTGGCGCCGCCGTCTTCCTTGCCTCGGCGGCCAGCAACTACATGCACGGTCATATTCTCGTCGTCGATGGCGGCTGGATGGGCCGATGAGGAAGCAAAGATGAAAAAAGCATGGATCGCGATTTTGCCCTCGATTCTGCTGGCTGCGTTTGCCGCGGCGCAGACGCCCGCAACCCACACCACGCAAGCCGATCTTTCTGCCCGCCTCGAACAGCTTCGTGCCCAGGCCAAAAGCGGCGAGGGCTCAGCCGCCATCAAACTCGAAGCGTATCCGCGCCACTTCACTATGCTCTCCCTGCGCCTGAAGAGCGGCAATGGCGAGGTGCATGAGCACTGGGCCGACTTTTTCTACGTCGTGCGCGGCCATGCCCGGCTGCTCACCGGAGGCACGCTGCTTGGGTCGCATCCCACATCCGAGGGTGAGCTGCGCGGCAGTGCTGTCGCAGGCGGCCAGGAAACGGATCTGGCCGAAGGCGACTTCGTTCACATTCCCGCCGGCGTTCCCCACCAGTTGCTGATCGCCAATGGCGAAGAGTTTGTCTATTACGTCATCAAGGTCCAGGAAAACTAAGGCATTTGGGTAGCGGAGCTTCAGTTCCGGATTTCGGCCAGCAAATGCTCGATCTCAATGCGTTCTTCCGCATTGAGCGGCAACAGGGGTGCGCGAGGCCGGCCCCCGTAGTACCCATTGAAATCGCACGCGTACTTCACTCCGGCAATGCCGAGCTCTCCGACAATCCGCTGATTCGCCTTCGCGATGCGCTCTTGCTTTTCGCGCGCCAGGGCAAGGTCATGATCCTTCCAGGCGAGGTAAATCTCCTGGCAAGCCTGTGGCGCGAACGCGGCGAGACCTAAAATCGCCCCCACCGCTCCGGCTTCAAGCGAAGCCAACACCGTACTCCCCGACCCGCACAACACCTGAAACCCGACTTCCCTGCTGCGCGTCTTTATCGTCGGACCAGCCGTAGCCACGGCCGCCCCGCCGGCCAGATCTCCGACAGAAACGAATCCACCTTCCGAACTGCCACGCGGCTCCAACATCCGCGCCGTGGCCGCCTCAAAGATCTGCGTTACCAGCACGGTTCGCCGCGGCGCATTCTTCGTTGCCGCAACCAACGCCCCAATGCGCTCGACGATCCCTGACGAATCCTTGATCCCAATGATCTTCGGATGCGCCGCCAGTTCTCCAACCACTTCCACCGGAATCTGATAAGGAACGCATTGGGGAATGTTGTAAATAATCACAGGAAGCGGCGAGCGGTCGGCAACGCTGCGGTAATAGTGAAGGACCGCAGCGAAGGACATCTGCCGCGCATAGTAACTGGGCGGCCGAACCAGGACCGCATCGTAGCGTAACTCAGCGGCGGCCACGGCGAGCTCGACTGTCGCCTTTACGCTCTCTCGGCCCACGCCCGCGATCAGCACCTTCTCCGGCGCGGCGGCCTCGGCGGCCACGCGCAGAACCTCGCGCGATTCGTCCTCGCCGACGAGCGGCGCCTCGCCCGTCGAGCCTAAAACCACCATCCCAGCCAGCAAACTGCGCGAGTAGCGGGCTATGTTGGCCTCAATTTTGCGGTAATAAACCCGCTCGTCCGAGTAGAACGGCGTGGTCACCGCGGCAAAAATGCCTTCCAGCAGCATTTTTTTATTGTAGAGCCAGGCGCGCATTCCGCTGACGCTCTGCCCTGCTCCGTGGTATCCAATTCCCTTCGTCGAATCCCCCGGCGTCGAACGGCGCCTTTCCCAGCTACGGCATTTTCACTGATGGTGTAAGGAAACTCCGTGCCCCATCCTTTCGCCCGTTCTTTGGGCGAAAGGGTGGGAAAGCACGAAATCCAAAGGTACGAATTCATGCGGTCAGAGACCTAGCGGCCGTTTTCAGTGTGGAGTGCCTGCAAGGCAAAGACAGTCACGCGATGTCGTTGCATAGCGGCGATTCCCTCAGCCGCGGCCTGCGCCGCTGCCAGCGTCGTAATGGTGGGAATGCGCGCCAGCACGGCCGCACGGCGAATCGCCTTCTCGTCGAAGATCGCGTCCTGCCCGCGCGGCGTATTGACGACGAGTTGAATGCGGTGCTCCTTGATGAGGTCGACCGCATTGGGACGCCCCTCACCCACCTTGAAGACCCGCTCCGCAATCAGCCCCGCTCCCTCGAGCACATTGGCCGTGCCTTCGGTGGCTACAATCTTGAAGCCCAGATGCACGTACCGCCGCGCCAGCGCAACGGCCGCAGGCTTGTCGTGATCGTTCACGGTAAAGAAGACCGTGCCGCCAGTGGGCAGAATCTGCCCCGCTGAGAGCTGCGCCTTGGCAAAGGCCTCGCCAAAGCTGCTCGCCACGCCCATCACTTCTCCCGTTGACTTCATCTCCGGCCCCAGAACCGTATCCACGCCCGCGAACTTCGACCACGGGAAGACCGGCGATTTCACGTAGTAGTGCGCTCCCGTGCCCAAATCCTTTTCGGAAGCCAATTCCTCCGGCAGCAACTCGCGCAACTTCCGGCCGGTCATCAGCCGCGCCGCAATCTTGGCCAACGGCACGCCCGTTGCCTTCGACACATACGGCACAGTGCGTGAGGCCCGCGGATTTACCTCGATCACATACACGTGATCGTTGCCCTGCTCGTCGCGCTGGATGGCGAACTGCAAATTCACGAGGCCCACGACTTTGAGCGCCAGCGCCAGCCTTCGCGTGTGAGCGCGCAGCGTTTCAAGCGTCTGCTCCCTGATGTCCACGGCCGGCAGCACGCACGAGGAGTCGCCGGAGTGAATGCCGGCCTCCTCGATGTGCTGCATGATGCCCGCGATCACGACATCTTCCGAGTCGCACAGCGCGTCGACATCCACTTCAACTGCATTTTCGAGGAAGTGGTCGATCAAAACCGGCCGTTCCTGCGAGTATTCGACGGCCTGGCGCATGTAGCGCGTCACCGCTTCGGCATCGTAGGCAATCACCATCGCCCGGCCGCCGAGAACGTAGCTGGGCCGCACTAGCACCGGGTATCCGATCCGTTCGGCAACAGCCAAAGCCTGCTCCACACTAGTTGCTGTGCCGCCGCTAGGTTGCGGAATATTCAAGTCCTCAAGCAATTTGCCGAACTGCTTGCGATCTTCGGCCAGGTCGATCGACTCCGGCGAGGTGCCGATAATCGGCACGCCCGCCGCGCGCAGCCGTTGCGCCAGGTTCAGCGGCGTCTGCCCGCCAAACTGCACAATCATCCCGATCTTTGCGCCCGATTGCGCCTCGTGGTTGTAAATCGCCAGCACGTCTTCCAGCACCAGCGGCTCAAAGTAGAGCCGGTCGCTGGTGTCGTAATCGGTGGAGACGGTCTCGGGGTTGCAGTTCACCATGATCGTCTCGTAACCGTCGTCCTTCAGCGCGAAGGCCGCGTGGCAGCAGCAATAATCGAACTCAATGCCCTGGCCGATGCGATTCGGCCCCGAGCCGAGAATAATGACCTTGGGCGTCGTGGTCGGCGGCGCTTCGTCCTCTTCCTCGTAGGTCGAGTAGAGGTACGGCGTCATCGACTCAAACTCCGCGGCGCAGGTATCCACCAGCTTGAACACAGGCCGGATTCCCTGCCCTTCGCGCAGTTCCCTCACCTGTTGGATGCCTTCATGGCCTGGTAAGCTCCACTCCGTGGCAATGCGCTCGTCGCTCAGACCCAGGCGCTTGAGATCCCGCATCTGCTCAGGGCCGATCTCCTGGGGCGTAGTCTCCGCGATCGCCGCCTGCGCCTGGGTGATCTCGCGCAACTGGTGAAGGAACCACGGGTCCATCTTGGTGAGCCGCGCCACCTCGCGCACGCTCATCCCGCGCTCGAACGCGTAACGGATGTAGCCCAGCCGCTCCGGCCGCGGCGTCACCAGCATCTGCGTCAGGCGGCGCGGCTCCAGCACCTCTGCGCCGGTTTTCTTGCCGGTTTCGAGCGAGCGCCACGCCTTCATCAGTGCTTCCTTGAAGGTGCGCCCGATGGCCATCACCTCGCCCACCGATTTCATCTGCGGCCCTAGCGTGTCGTCGGCGCCGGGAAACTTCTCGAACTGCCACTTGGGAATCTTGACGACGACGTAATCGATGGTCGGCTCGAAGCAGGCCGGCGTCTTGCGCGTAATGTCGTTGGGAATCTCGTCGAGCGTGTAGCCCACGGCGAGCTTGGCGGCAATCTTCGCAATCGGGAATCCGGTCGCCTTCGATGCCAGCGCCGAGGAGCGCGAGACGCGCGGATTCATCTCAATGATCGTCATGCGTCCGTCAACAGGGTTCACGGCGAATTGCACGTTCGAACCGCCGGTCTCCACGCCGATCTCGCGGATGCAGGCGATGGCCGCGTCGCGCATCTTCTGGTACTCGCGATCGGTGAGCGTTTGCGCCGGCGCCACGGTGATCGAGTCGCCGGTGTGCACGCCCATGGGATCGAAGTTCTCAATCGAGCAAATAATGATGACGTTGTCGGCGAGGTCCCTCATCACCTCGAGCTCGAATTCCTTCCAGCCGAGCACGCTCTCTTCGAGCAGGCACTCGTGCACCGGCGAGAGATCGAGACCGCGGGCGAGAAGCTCCATCAGTTCCTCGCGGTTGTAGGCGATGCCGCCGCCCGTGCCGCCAAGCGTGAAGCTGGGCCGGATGAGCACCGGGAAACCGAGCTTGCTTGAGAAGTCAAGTCCGTCGCGCAGGTTGTTCACGAGCGCCGAGCGCGGCACCTCGAGGCCGATGCGAATCATCGCATCTTTGAAGAGCAGGCGGTCTTCGGCCTTCTTGATCGCCTCGAGCTTGGCGCCAATCAGCTCGACGTTGTACCGTTCGAGAACGCCCGTATCGGCAAGATCGACGGCAAGATTCAATGCCGTCTGTCCGCCGACCGTGGGCAGCAGCGCAAACTTGCCCGGCTTTCTGCCTTCACGCCGCGCCGCCCCGCCCTCGGTCATCGTGCCTTGAAAGGGCACGGCTTCAGCCGTGCCATTGCGTTCGTCGGCGTCTTGAAAGGGCACGACTTCAGCCGTGCCATTGCGTTCGTCGGCGTTTTGAAAGGGCACGACTTCAGTCGTGCCACTACCCGTTCCCTCAAAGACCTTGGGCTTTAGCCCCTGAGGGGAGTTTTCGCTCGCTTCACTCGCAAGCATCTCCGCTTCAATGCGGATAATCTCTTCCACGTACTCGTGGGTGAGCGGCTCGATGTAGGTGCGGTCGGCCAGCTCGGGATCGGTCATGATGGTGGCCGGGTTCGAGTTCACCAGCACCACCTCGTAGCCCTCCTGCTTGAGGGCCTTGCACGCCTGCGTGCCGGAATAGTCGAACTCCGCCGACTGGCCGATGATGATCGGCCCCGAGCCGATCACCAGAATCTTCTGAATGTCATTTCTGCGTGGCATGATTGCTTGTTCGCTCTTGTCCGTAAACTCTTGCGTTCTTGTGTCGTTAAACCCTTCCCCACTTGTTTTGAAGGGGCACGGCTTTCGCCGCGTCATAAGCCTCGTGATCGTTTTGAAAGGGCACGACTTCAGTCGTGCCGTCAGCCGCGTGATCGTTTTGAAAGGGCACGACTTTAGTCGTGCCACCAGAAGCCTCCTTAGCGAGTGGCTTTAGCCACTGAGGGATGGGGTCCAACTTCCAACCCGGAAACGCGGATGAGTACCGATATTCCGCCGGATTCGCGCACAAATGCTCCTTGACGGGATTCAGATGAATGTAATGGACATGCTTGTCACAGTCTTCCGCGTCGCGAATCCGATGATCCGCAAACCCGCGATGCCAGACCTCCGCGTTCGACGCGAATTCCTTTCTCACCTGATAGGAGAAACCGCCTTTGATGAGCTGCACGGCGCGTTCCAACGCAATTGAGGGAGTGACGAGCAGATGAAAATGATCAGGCATCAAGACAAATTCGTGTAGCAGATACGCCCCACTACGATGCGCCAGCAAATTCTTAAAAAACAACCGAGCCCACGCCTCATTCCGAAAAAGCGCGCGCCGTTCCCACGTGTCGGAGGTAACGAAATAGGTCTGAGCGTTGTTCGTTGCATGCTCGCGCGTAGGCTTCAAAACCATCCCTCAGCGGCTAAAGCCGCGACTTCCTTTGCACCGTTACGGCACGGCTGAAGCCGTGCCCTTTCAAAGCGCCGTCCGATTTCGATGGTTCTGGTATCCAAAAAACAGCGGAGCCGGAGCCCCGCTTCTGTTGCGAAGTTGAAGATGGGTCTGGCGCGCTTCATCCCTTCCACTCCTCCATTCCTTCTGAACGCGCTTGGCTCAGGTGTTCAAAATCCAGAGCCACACACGGCGCATCGCCCAGCACCCAGGCATCGTGACCCGCGCCCACCTCGAACGCCTCGCCGGCGCCCACCACCGCCTCCTGGCCATCCGCGCTTTGAACTGCCATTTGTCCAGACACAACGTACCCAATATGCGCCTGCGACGAGTTGCCCGTTTGCTTGCCCACACACGTGGACCATCTCCAACCCGGAAGATATTCTCCCCAACCGACAGCCGCGGACTGCAGTACAACAGCTCCACGGCGGCTGCCATCGAGAAAGCGCCACTGCCTCGTGCTCGTCTCGGGATTCCCACTCACCAGCTTCGCCATAGCGCTTGACCTCGCTTTCCTGAACGCGCAGCTCTCTTCATCCCTTCCACTCCTCCATCATCTGCCGGAAGTCGCGGAACAGATAGTGCGAATCGTGCGGGCCGGGAGCGGCTTCGGGGTGGTACTGAACGCTGAAGAGCGGCAGTGTCTTGTGCCGCAGGCCTTCGAGCGTCTGGTCGTTCAGGTCCACGTGCGTCAGCTCCACCTCATTGGCGTCGATCGAGTCGGGATCGACGGCAAAGTTGTGATTGTGCGCCGTGATCTCCACCTTGCCGGTCGCGTTGTTGCGCACCGGGTGGTTGCCGCCGTGATGCCCGAACTTGAGCTTATAGGTGCGGCCGCCGAGCGCAATTCCCGTGAGCTGGTGGCCCAGGCAGATTCCGAAGATCGGTACGCGCCCCATCATCTGCCGGATGGCGCGCACCGCGTAGTCCACCGGTTCCGGGTCGCCGGGGCCGTTCGACAAGAACACGCCGTCGGGCTTGAGCGCCAGCACGTCGTCTGCCGAGGTCTCGGCCGGAGCCACGGTCACGCGACATCCCTCACGCGTTAACATGCGCAGAATGTTCTGCTTGATGCCAAAATCATAAGCTACTACATGCAGAATTCTGCGCCGCAGTTCCTCCTTGCGGATAAATCCCTCGGCCAGCAAAGACTCGCCCATCTGGCTGCGCGGATCGGAGGCATCAAACTCGTAGCTCGTCTTGGTCGAGACCACACGCGCCAGATCGGTGCCGTCCATTTTGCGAATGCTTCTGGCCTGTTGGACGAGAGCCTCTGGGTCCGCAACGCCGGTCGAAATCACGCCGCGCATCACGCCCTTGGTGCGCAGGTGCCTCACCAACGCCCGCGTGTCGATCTCCGCCAGCACCGGCACCGAATAGCGCTCCATGTACTCGTCGGTCACCTGCTCGGACCGCCAGTTGGAGCTGATGGCGGAGAACTCGCGGACGATCAAGCCCTCGATATACGGCCGCGCCGACTCATTATCGGCACGATTGGTGCCGTAGTTGCCGATCTGTGGGTTGGTCAGGACGACGATCTGCCCTGCATAGGAGGGATCGGTCGCAATTTCCTGGTAACCAGTGAGGGAAGTATTAAAAACCACTTCGCCCCGGCTTTCGCCTGGGTGCCCATGGCCTTGGCCGCGGAAGATGCGCCCGTCTTCGAGCGCTAGGATCGCCTGCATCGCCTCTCCGAGGAGTGGATTCAATCGATTTTAGCAGGTTTAGCCGGCAGGATTCTGCCTCGTTTTCCACGGGCTTCGAGCCAGCTATTGACTCTCGCCGCGCGCGCCAAAGTGAATAGCAGGATCAGTGCACCACGCCCAGATCGCGAGCCGGCCAGTAAACAAAAGTGGCCTTCCCGTAAATCAACGAGCGGTCGACAGGCCCAAAGTCGCGGCTATCGGACGAAATCGAGCGATGATCGCCCATCATGTAATAGCTGTCCGCGGGGATCACCATCTCCGCGACGGACCGGTTGTCGCGATACACTCGCGGCACGTACGGCTCGCGCAAGAGCGTCCCATTCACAAAGACGCTGCCGTGGTCGATGCGAAGCGTGTCGCCCGGCAGCGCGATCACGCGCTTGATATAGCTCTTCTCCGGGTCGCGCGGGTAGTGGAACACCACCACGTCGCCGCGCTCGATGGCCGTAAAGTGATAGACAAACTTGTTGATGAAGAGACGGTCGCGGTCTTCCAGCCGCGGCAACATGCTGGTGCCTTCCACGCGCACCGGTTGGTAAAGAAAGGTAATGATGAGGACGGATGCTGCGGCGGCGATGACCAGATCGCGCAGCCAAAGCACAAGGCCCGAAGACTTGCGCCGCGCCGCAGGCGCAGGATTCGAAGACTGCATAGGAACGGTAGGTTGGGAGTTCATTCGGGAATCGGAGGCGGCGGGATCGTCGGGAAACGTAGGCATCTGAATCTAGATTACTCGCAACCGAGGCTTCCCGGCGGGCACATGATCCGGGGACGATGCGACGTAATAGGCTTCTGCTGGCCGGAGGCCGGAACCAGCGTCGGCGCAGCTCCCGGCTGGCCTGCTCCGGCGAGATTCTCCTCCTCGAGTTCGAGCGGCCGTTGCAGCACCATCTCCACCTGGGTCCCGGTCGGAATGTCCACATCGGCATTGCGCGTAAAAAGCGAGACCACACCGACAGTGGCCAGACCCGCGCCCAGGCCGGCCAGTCCTCCCTCAATGGGATGTCCCGAGTGAGCTCCGCCGATCGTGCCCACCCCTGCACCGGTTGGGAGCGCGATTTCAGCTGTCTGCCCGGCGTTTCGGCCTTTATCGCCGTTTTGCTGGATCGTTCCCTCGCCGTCGTCCTTTACAGTCTGGTTGCTTGCGCCCGGCATGCTGTCCACAACCCCCGGAATCTCGACTACCGAGCCGTTCGGGAAGATGATCGACGTAAAGTGCATGTCGAGCTGTGCTTTGCCCTTGATCCGTCCACCGCGCTGCACCCGGTCAACGACACCCTGCACGTAAACGCCCGTCGGAATCATGACGCGATTCCCCACCACCACCGGAAAGGTTGAGTTGAGATACACGCCGTCGCCTGCCTTGGCGCTCCTGGTGTTGATGGCGCTACGCAGTACGAGCAGAATCTTCGTTCCCGCGGGCACGGTGTAGGTCCTCCTTGCGGGAGCGGCCGGTTCGGCAGATGGACTAGCGACAGACGCTTCCGGAGCCGCAGGTTGCGCAGAGGGGCTCGCGGCAGGCGGCGCAGCGCCCGGAGTTGGCTCAGTCTGGCCCGCGGTCTGGGCAATAGCAAAGCCGGCGCCAGCGGAAATCAAGCCTGCCAGACAAGCTGCACGCAGCCATGCGCACAACGGAACCATGCCAACCTCCAATCGAATAGACTCGCACTCGCAGACAAGGATAGCCCGAAATCTCCTCCCACAGTGATGAAAAGTAAGGCGTGCCAGAGCCGCGCGCGTTACCCTACGAGAAAGCGATGACCTCTAAATGCCATCCAGCCGTTGCAGCGCCTTCCGGCAAGGCCAACCGGTTTGCCGCGGCGCTGGGGGTTTTGGAGGAAGCCATTGCCGCCCGAGCCTTCCCCGGTTGTGCCTTCGGCGTTTTGGCGGACGGCAACGCTGTTCTCCAGGGAGCGATGGGGCGATTCACGTACGAAGAAAACGCGCCTGCCGTCGCTGCCGAAACCGTCTACGATGTGGCAAGCCTGACCAAGGTGGTTGCCACCACGGCCGCGGCCATGCTCCTCGTCCAACGAAAGCAACTCGATCTCGATACGCACCTGGGTGAGTTGCTGCCCGGCTTTGTCGCAGGGCGTAAGACCGCAGATCTCGCGCGCACCGTCACTCTGCGGCATCTTCTGGCGCACAGTTCCGGCCTACCGGGATACATCGGGCTCTTCCGCACCGCCTCCACGCCCGACGCACTCTTCCGCGCCTGCCTCGAGCTGCCTCTTCAGGCAGAGCCCGGCACACGCGCCGAGTACTCCGATCCCGGCTTCATTCTTCTCGGCAAGGCGCTTGAGGTACTCGCTGGCGCCGACCTTGCCTCCTGGACATCCCGCGAAGTCTTCGAACCGCTGGGCATGACGGCCACCGGATTCTGTCCGCCGTCAGCAGCGAGGCCCGCCATCCCTGCTACAGAAGAGGATGTAACCTTCCGCCATCGCCGCATTCAGGGAGAAGTGCAGGACGAAAACGCTTGGGTCCTGAACGGCGTCGCTGGACACGCAGGTCTTTTCTCCAATGTTCCTGAGCTTCTGCTCTTCTCCGCCGCAATCCTTCGTAGCGCAAAGGCTAACGGCTCCAATGCAATACGCTCGCTCTTCGACCCATTTGTATTGGAACAATTCTCCAGGCGGCAACCGCCTCAAGGCAGCCCGTGGGCGCTCGGTTGGGACACGCCGTCCGAGCCTTCGTCCTCCGGCAATTATTTTTCGCAGCATTCCGTCGGGCATCTTGGCTACAGCGGCTGCTCGCTATGGATCGATCTGGATGCCGCCGTGGCTGTGGTCCTGCTCAGCAACCGCACCTGGCCGGACCGGAAGAGCCGATTGATCCGCCAGGTGCGGCCGGCTTTCCATAACGCGGTTCGTAAATGCATTTAGTAACCCTCGACAAGCGAAAAGGACGGTACCTTAGAACAAAAAGTTTTGCTTGCGTGCTTTTATAGTTACAATCAAAGCTGGGGACTGACTTGATGCTACCCAGCACCACGATGCAGGAGACGGCTGGCGCCCGAACCAAGGAAACCAACAACAATCACTCCGCACCGCTTCAAGAACTGACGACAGAAAGCCAGAACGAAGCCTCCCAGGGCCTCGATACGAAATCCGCACTCGAGATTGCGCGCATCATCAACCACGAAGATGCCAAGGTCGCAGCGGCGGTCAAGAAAGCCCTCCCTGAAATTGCCGACGTGATCGACCAGGTGGCCCGATGTCTCCGCGATGGCGGCCGCTTGATCTACGTCGGCGCCGGTTCCAGTGGACGGATCGCCGCGCTGGACGCCTCCGAATGCCCACCCACCTACTCCTCGGCTCCGGGTCAGGTGCAGTACATCATGGCTGGCGGACCCAAGGCCCTGGCCTCCGCGGTCGAGGTCAACGAAGACTCTGAGGAGTTGGGCCAGCGCGATATTGCGCGGCGTCGTCCCACGCGCAAGGATATAGTCGTTGGCGTCTCCGCTTCCGGCCGCACGCCGTACGTGGTTGCGGCCGTGGCCTATGCCCGCGCCCGCGGAGCGCACACCGCAGCCGTTACCTGTAATCAGGAGGCGCCGCTCGCCGCCGCAGCCGACATTACCATCGTCGCCGAAGTCGGTCCCGAGGTCGTCTCCGGATCCACGCGCATGAAAGCCGGCACCGCCCAGAAGATGATCCTGAACATCATTACCACGGGCGCCATGTCGCGGCTGGGCTACGTGTACGAAAACCTGATGGTGAACGTGCACATGCAGAACTCAAAACTCGTGGAGCGCGGGATCAGTATCCTCATGCGCGCATGCGATATCGATCGCGCAACCGCTGTGGACACCATCAAATGCGCCGGGCGCAGTGTTCCCGTAGCGCTGGTGATGCTCAAGGCCAAGGTCGACAAGCCGGAAGCCGTCCGGCGTCTGGCGAAATCCGATGGCAATGTCCGCCTGGCCATCGAGGACAACGTCCTGGAACTGTAGCGCCGGTCTCTCGACCGGGATCGATTCTGTCTCTTGGAGTAGAAGAGCCGTTGTCGCGCGGGCCTTCAGGCCCGCAGCCTCTGCTTAGAAGCTGCTTCATAACCCGGTTTCGTGAAAGGGCACGACTTCAGTCGTGCCGAAAAGAGTAGAAGATTCGTGGGCTTTAGAGCGAAACCATGATTGCTGTACCCCAGAACTCCGTGCCCCATCCTTGCGACTTTTTTCTGTCGCAAGGGTGGGAGGCCACCTTCGCTGGGTACAGCATCTCTGGTTCCGGTCTAGCCCCTGGGCCTCGTCTCAAACGCCAAAAAGTCAGGTCATGAAATAGCCCCTAGCCAGAATCTACGGCAGCACCTTGTACATGCGCAGAAGCAGCGCCAGCGTCATGAAAAAGCCAGCTGCAGCCAGGACCAAAGCTAATATGGCAATGATCTTGACGTTTTTCCCAAAGGCCCTCAAATCTTCAAGCAGTTCCTGCTGCTCCAGCGTGTTCCGGTCGGCGGACTCGCGCACCATTTCCAACTGATCTTCAACTCTTTTCAGCGACGTGTTTTGCTCTGTCACCTGCAGGCGCAGGCTGTTTTGCTGCGACCGCAACCTTGCCAGACCGTCTTCGATCGGGGCTAGGTCCGGCCTCCCCGACGATCCTGCCGCCGGCGGCTGCGGACGAGGCGAAATCACGTTGCTCAACGCCGTGCCGACGTTGCCGTCGAGCAAAGGCAAAAGACGCTGCACCAAGGGAAGCGCGGCGCGCAGAATGTTCACCGTGCGTTGCACGCCCGAGGAGCGCGCCGGTTCCGCGGGCGCCTCCGGCAATGCGCGGCTTGGCGGAGGCGCAGTGAAGCGTATGGCTTTCCCCTCTTCAGCCGGACGCAGCGCGCGCTGGCTGACACCCGTGGAGAGTGGCGAGCCTACGGCGCGTAGGCGCGCCGCCGCCGCTTGCAGCTCTTCAGCATGCTCTTTGATCGCATCGAAATTATCGAAATCGTTCATGCAACGCTTTCTGTCCAATCAAGGGGAGACCATCCTCATATATAGCTGATTTGGCTTCGATTGGAAACAGTTTTTGTCTTTTTCGCCGCATTCCGCGCTTAGCAGCCTGTGGCGAAAGTCCGGTTTTGAAAGGGCACGACTTTAGTCGTGCCGTAACGCCCGCACAATCAGCGCGGCTTGAGCCGCTGAGGGATGCCTTTTCCGGAGTTTTGACTTTCCCCACGGGCTGTTAGCCCTCTTCAGGGTATGCTCGTATCGAGGTGACGCTCGTGAAAGGCCCCATCAGTCGCACCCTGCGCGGACTGCAGCGAAACATCCTGGCCGGAATCATCACCATCGGCCCACTCTTCGTCACGTATCTGATCTTCAGCTTCCTCCTTAAGTACCTTGCCCAGGCGGGATTGCCCGCGGTCCAGCTTCTTGCCGCTTTCTTTCCCCGCGCCTGGTTCGGCAATCCATGGCTGCAACCCGCGCTCGCCGTGATTCTTACGCTGGCCATGCTCTACGTAGCCGGGCGCGTCTCTTCTCTCGTCCTCGGACGCCAGCTCTTCGGTCTCTTTGAGTCCGTGCTCGAGCGTCTGCCCTTCATCGCCAAGGTTTACACCTCCGTGCGGCAACTGCTGGACTCCATGATGGCGAAGAAAGACTCGAGCCAGCGCGTGGTCTTGATCGACTTCCCCATTGCCGGCCAGAAGAGCATCGGATTTCTCACCCGCACACTCAGCGACACGGCCACGGGGCGTCCGCTGGCCGCAGTGCTCGTACCCAACGCCATCAACCCCACCTCGGCCTTTCTGCAAATCTTGCCCACCGAGCGCGTGATCGAAACCGATCTCACCATGGAGCAGGCCATGAGCATGATCATGACCGGCGGCGCGGTCGGGCCTGAAACCATCCGCTATGCGCCCGAAGCGGAGAGGAGATCCATCTCTCCATCCGCCTCTTCGGCGCCCCAGTAAGAAGCAACGGGGTTAGCGGAGCCTGGCCGGATCGAGGAAGCGATCAAGCTATCTGCACCGCGGGTCGGGTAAAAGGAAGTTCACCATCACCCGAGCTTAGGACGGCGTCATCGCCTCGTCCGTCTCCAGTTTTTCTTCAGCTTGCCCGCTCTCCGCCGTCACCTTGCGCAGGCTCACATGCTCGAATTGCGCCCAGATCAACCCCACGGGAACAATCCCCAGAAATGTGACCAAGAGAAGCGTGGCCGCGCAGGCGGTTGCGGCCTCGGCCTTCGCGCCCAGAATGCCCGTCAGCGCCATCACGACCAGGCCGATCTGCGAAAACCAGCCGATCACCGGGAGCTGGATAATGCTGGCCGTGCCGCTGGCCACCATCAGCAAGACGCATTTCGGAGCTGTAATTCCCGCCAATTCCGGGCTGGCGGCGAAGGCCCGGCAAGTCTCGAAATAGGCAAAGCAGATCAGCATCCACATGCTCAGCGAAAGGCCGGCCACGACCGCGAAGTCGCGCCAGGAACGCATGGTGTCGAGGCCGGAGTGAAACGCGCGAATCTTGTGCGCGATGCCCTGGCCGAGACTCTTGGAAACCAGCCCGAAACTGTGCTCGAAGAATGCCGCCACCGGCCCTCCCGCCAGGCGCACGGCGAACAGGAAAAGCGTTCCCATCAGGGTGAGAATCAGCCCGCCGTAACGCGCCACAAACAAAGCCAGCGCGCGATGATGCGAAGCCAGGTTTGCCAGCGCGCCGGTGTGCGCCGTCGCGTTCAGGATCGCATCGCCCGGCACCCAGATCATGGCAATCGAGAAAATCAGCGCCACCGAGCCCGCGTCGAGCAATCGCTCCACGATATACACCGCGACCTGCGTGCTCAGCGGCAACCCGGTTTTCTTCGCAACAAGATACGGCCGCACCGGATCCGCGACCCGCCCGATCAACGCCACCGCGGTAAACCCGATCACCTGCGAACCCAACAGCGACCATGGCGGAACAATTTGCATGTGCCGCACCAGTTGGCTCCAGCGGAACGCCCGAAAAACAAAGGCGGCGTAGATGCAAAGGCACGCAAAGACGATCATGCGCCAGTCCGCCAGGGCAACTTGTGTGGCAAAGACGTGGAAATCGAAGTGAACACGAGCGCGAGCCCAAAGCACAAACGCGGCCAGTGCAGCCAGCACCAGAATGCTCACAATCCATTGACACTTCTTCAAGCAAACTCCGTTCTACGAGCCGCAATCGAGCTCCGTCCTTATGTTCTCATGCAGCAAGGCGAAGAAGGCATTCGCAATCTCGGCAAACGCCCCCACGCAGTAACAGGTTTAATCTGAAATTCAAATGCAATGGTGGCGTTGCGGCATTTTCACTGATGGTGCAAGGAAACTCCGTGCCCCATCCTTTTCACCTTCTTTGTGAAAAGGGTGGGTCACCACGAAACCCACCCTATAGGAATAGTGAAAATGTTTTAACCGCAGCCGCTCAGGGCGAAGCTGCCGGCTGCGCAGCCCCAGCCGAAGTTGCGTGCTTCTCTTCGGCCTCCCGCGCCAAAACCCTGCGGTTGAATTCGTGAATTACGCGGGCTACGTAGGCGCGCGTCTCGCGGTACGGCGGAATGCCGTGGTACTTATCCACGGCCTCCGGTCCCGCGTTGTAGGCGGCCAGCGCCAGCGCCAGATTGTCGTGATATTGCGTCAGGAGCGCGTCGAGATACGCCGATCCGCCGCGCACGTTCTCGTCGGGCTGGAAGCTATCCTGCACTCCAAGGTCCGCTGCCGTTCCCGGCATCAGTTGCATCAATCCCTGTGCCCCGGCGCGGCTCTTGGCCCGCGCATTGCCGTCGCTCTCCGCCTTCACCACGCTGGCCAGCAGATCCACGTCCAGGTTGTGCTCTCGACCGGCGCGCGCCAGCATCTCGTGCAAGTCCGCGGTAGTCAGCCTTGTAGCCCGAGTCGAACTCTGCGGTGATGCAGGCGCCGCGGCTGCGGGCGGATCAGGGATCGTTTCGAATGCCACAATCTCGTCCGGCGCACGTTCAATGTAGCTGTCTTCGCCCGCGCTCAGGTAGAGCCGCATGTGTCCGTCTACCAGCGCATGATGATCGCAGCGCATCGTGAACCCGTTGCGCAGCGTTACCCGCTCAGCGGCGCGCGCGTTCGCCGCAAGGCTCAAGAGAACCGCGACGGCCAAAATCAAGCTTCTTCGCAGCCCTTGTCCGCGTTGGAGATGGCTCATCATGCCCTCGCCGCCGCCATCTTCCTGAGCATCGCTTCCAGAACCACTGCAACCCCGTCCTTGTCGCTCGACGGCGCCTGTTTCCAACCGCGCATCTTCGCCAGCCCGCGCAGCTCCAGGGCCGCATTCCCCATCACGATTCCCTGCCCTGCCCACTCCAGCATTCCCAAATCGTTCCAATTGTCTCCGATGGCCATGGTCTCCTTCCGGTCCACGCCCAGCCGCGCCGCCAGCCGCTCCAGCGCCCACCCCTTCGACACTCCCGGCGGCAGAAGATCGAGAATCGACAGATCCCGCGCCGGATATTCTGTGCGCACGCTCTCGCACGCCGCGGCCCACTCGCTCGCCTTCAGCGCCTTTTCCGCGGCTCGCATCCGCTCCACGCTCCCCGCCGCCATCCCCTGGATGGGATCGTCGCCGTCAACCAGCGCCAGCTCCAGCGGTTTCACCACCTCAATCGCGTTGCGATTGGCCTCAACCCACAAGGCGATGCGCCCATTTGCCTGGCTCAGGTCTTCAAGAACCAGTTCGCCGCGCCCCGGCCGGTCAAAAGTGAAAACCACGGTCCCAAACGGGCGAAGCACCCCGCACACGCCGCGCGCCACGCGCGCATTCATGTTGCAGCGATCGATCGTCTCGCCGCCCAATGTGCATGTCACTGCACCATTGGACGTGATCAGAGGCGTATCCGCTCGCAGGCCAATACCCTCAATCAACGGCGAAGTGTAGGCCGCGCGGCGGCCTGTTGCAATAGCCACGGTAATGCCCGTTGCCTGCGCAGCCACGAGCGACCGCTCGGTGCGCTCACTCATGGTTTGTGAAAGAGCAGGCAGCAACGTTCCGTCCATGTCGATCGCCACCAGGCGAACTGGAGGGTGCATACTTCCAGTGTACCGGGCGCAACGTTGCCGATGTGGCCGTCGGCTCAGCCCGCCGCGCCAATCCGTTACTCTTTGAACATGGAACGAATCTGCAGCCAATGCCATGCCATCATGGCCGAAACCACGCAGGCCGACTGGTGCCCCGCCTGCGGAGGCGCGCTCGTCGACCGCGCGGCGCTGCTGGAATCAGACAGTTCGCGCGGAGCGCCGGTGGAGGTGGATCATCGCGGCATCGTCCTGCCGCGCCGTCACGCGCTGGGCGGGATTATCACGCCGCAGTGAGCAATCGGATTCAGGCGCTGGTGTGGAGTCCAACGGCTTCGGCCAAGCGGGCTTGTCGCTCGTCGAAGGTCCAGAATCGCTCTGCCTTCAACTCCAGCGCGCAGGCCACGTGCAACGAGTCCAGCGTACGCACACCGAGAGTAGCGCCGTGCGTCTCGGCGAGGAGGATACTGGTTTCCCAAAGCCTATCGGGTAAACTGGCCGGAATCCAGACTCCGCTTCCACAATCCTGCCGGAAGTTATTCCACGCTTGCTGAGCTTCCACCGTCGAGAAACGTCCTCGAAAGACCTGCTGATAGAGCGCGTGGGCAAATTCGGCCTTGTTGAACGGAGTCAACCACACGTCCGGCCGGAGGCCCATCCGGCGGCGCGCCTCGGGTGCGTGGACGTCAAGCACATAGACCGGCGCGACAAAGCTCGAATCTGCGTAGACCGTCAAAAGCGATCTTCCCTATCCGCGATCAAGTCTTCTACGATAGGGAAGACGCGATCACCAAAGATCGCCCGGGCGCGGGCCTCAAAATCCGGCCACTCGGCGGGACTCGGTTTGGGCGGAGTTCGCGGCACCAGATCGCCCAATACTTCTTTACGCTCACGAACTTCAATCTGTACGCCAGCTTTGAGCCAGGCTTTGACCTGACGAGTGTCACGAAGTTGTCGAAGGGTGATACTTTGCATAGTCTAAATGTGACACATAATGTGACACGCTGTCAAGAGGCATTGTTCACAGGAAGGTATGGCATTGCGAAAGGTCACTCAAATCCAGAGTCTCGGAATCGAGACAGTCGCATCCGGCGTTCAATAGCGGCTGCTCTCCCGATCGGCAATCAGGTCGGCAACCGGGGTCAGCACACTGTCGCCAAAGATCGCGCGGCGGCGCGCCGCGAAGTCCGGCATCTTCACGGGCTCAATCCTCGGCGATTCGGGCACAATGCGGGCCACAACGCGGTTACGCTTGCGGAGTTCCACTACCTCGCCGGCCTCTAGCCAGGTGAATAGCTGTCGAGTATCGCGGAGTTGACGTGTGTTAATGCTGGGCATGATCTAAATATGGCACAAAATGTGTCACAAAGTCAATTTGCATTCTCCGAGGACTCGTTGAAGGCTCCGTGGTCGGGCTACTGGCCGAAAAGTCACCGTTTTCCTTTTAAAGAAACCATCCCCTTCCGGAGCCTCTTTTCGAGTCCGTCCAGCTTGTCCATCAAATCCCCAACCGTCGTTTCCTCCATCTCAGCGTCTCTCGTTTGGTAGTACTCCTTGACGTCCTTCCAGTGTGGACCCTGCTTGTTCAACCTCGGCTCTAGCGCGGTGAGAAGCGCGCCCTCTACCTCGTTCAACAGCAGACTGCCCTTTGCCCTAAAAACTTTCTCTACATCATCGAAGGCGGACAACCTTCCGTTCTTGTTCACGCGTCGAAACCCGAACCAACTGAAATACTCCCAGCGGGACCAAAGATGGTCCGTTTCGTGCTGGTTCAGCCGACTCAGCAATCCCGCCTTACCCCTGCCTGCTTGCCCTATGTACACGGGAACAAGATCCTTGTCGTACAGGACGTAGATCCCGATCTGGTCTCTGAAATCAGCTTTGAGCGGACCGTTGTAGCCCTTCAAGTGTCCCCGATTCCCGAGCCCGCCAGTACCGAAGTTTATGAACTTGCGCTCCCAGAGATGGCCGAAATTGCGAATGAGCATGGCTGACCTGTCCTTTTCCGCAGGATGCGAAGCGGGCCCGGATTTCGGATAGGATTATAGAAGGTTTAACTCGCAGGTCAGATTTGAATCTTGATTCACTTCATTCGTAGCGCAGCGCCTCAGCCGGAAGCACCGATGCTGCCGCCGATGACGGATACAGCGTCGCCAGCAGCGAAATTCCAATCGAAACCGCGGAGACAATCACCCCATCGAGCAGACGCGGCGCGAACGGCAGCGTGTCGATGGAGTAAACCTCGGCCGAGAGATGGATGAAGTGGTAATATCCGCCGGCCCACGACGCAAAGTAGCCGAGCGCCAGGCCCAGCACGGTCCCGATCGCGCTGATCAGAAATCCTTGCAGCAGGAAGATACGCCGCACCTGGCCGGGTTCGACGCCGAAGCTCATCATCACCGCGATGTCCCGCGTCTTTTCCATCACCATCATGGTGAGCGCGATGAGAATATTGAGCGCGGCCACGATCACGATCAGCGCAATCACGATAAACGTGACCACCTGTTCGAGCTTGAGGGCGCGAAATAACTCCCGGTTCTGCTCGGTCCAATTGGTGGTCATGTAACCCGGCCCCGCGGCCTGCTCAATCGTCCGTGCAATCTCCGGCGCGCGGTTCAGGTTGTCGACCTTGAAGCTGATCACCGAAAGCAGATCGGGTTCGTCGAAGAGCCGCTGTGCGTCGGCCAGGCGCAGGAAGCCCATCTCGGCATCGTACTGATAAAACCCGGAGTGGAACGTCCCCGCCACGCGAAAGGTCATGTACTTGGGAACGAGGCCGCCCATGGGCGTCAACTCTCCCTGCGGGCTCACCACCATTACCGAATCGCCCGCCACCGCGCCGATGGTCTCCGCCAGGTCGCTGCCCAGAACGATCGGTGGCAGTCCGGCGCTCGCTGCGCCTGTCGGTCCCGGCTGCGGCTCCAGCGCCGCAACCGCTCCCGGTGTCGCGGTCGCGAGCAGATCGCTCACCGTCCGCTCATCCTTCGGCTGAATCCCTTCGATCAACGCGTAGCCGTCACGCGCGCCGCGCGCCACAACCACCTGTTCGTACAAGCCCGGCGCGGCTGCGGTCACGTGCGGCACCTTGCGCAGCCGCTCCAGCAGCGGCCGCCAATTGGGAATGCCGCGCCCTTCCACCTGCATCAACTGCACGTGCGCGCTCGACCCGAGCAGTTTGTCCTGCAGGTCGCGCCGCATGCCGTTGGTAATCGCGAGCGCAATGATGAGCGCCGCCACGCCCGCGGTTACGCCTGCTACCGAGATGGCCGTGACCACGCCCACCACGGCCTGCCGCCGCTTGGCTTTCAGATACCGCGCCGCTACGTAGAGCTCAAAGCGCATGGCGTTTACTGTCCCTGGGCAGGAATCACTGTCTTGACGACGCCCACGTTGTCGTACCGGTCGTAGACACGCACGGTAAGGAGATGCTCAACCGGCTTGGTCTCGGGGAGGACGGGAACCTGAAGATCATAGTGCTCGCGACGCGCGTCGGAAAGCCTGCCCACCGGTTCAATGTACTGCCACGGCCCGGCGTCGAGCGAGTACTCGGCGCGGGCGATCGGCGACGAAACACCTTCTGCGTCGAAGGAGAAGTGGATTAACGGAAGGCACAACCCACCGCAGATAAGACCGGGTTGCAATTTCGCGTCTAGGTGAGTGACAACCGGCGGCGTGGTGTCCACCTCGAAGCGCTCGCTCACCTTCTCGCCCGTGAGCGCATCGCCGGGTGCGTGCGAAGGCGCGTCTGACGCAACCACCTTGATGCGATACCCGCCGTCGGGAATCGACGTGGCGTCGAAGCTATACGCCTTGTCGGTGATCTTGTCCTTGAGCAGCCGCCAAACCGTCTCGCCGTCGCCGCGCAGGTAGAGCGAGTAAATCAGATCGTCGCCGTCGTCGTCATGCGCGGCCCAACGCACGGTCACGCCGGTCCGGTCCTTGTTGGCCTGGAGCGGCGCGCTCGATCCCGAGTCGAAATTTACCGCCGAGCCATCGCCGGGCGAGGAGAATGCAATGTTCACGGTCTGGTTCTGCGCCATCGAGTTCTGCGGATTCAGGCGTGCTCCGGGAACCACTACCAGGTCATCGACCACAGGCGCCGAATTCACCGGCAAATAGTTGACGCCCACGCTGCCCAGCGCGCCGTCCTTGTGCAGTTCGGCCTTCCATTGCAGGAAACGCCCCGGCGGCGAAGCTACCGCGCCATCCTTCAGCGGCTGCCACTCGCTCCAGCCGCGCACCGGCTGCTCCACGTTCCCCGAACGGGTAAAAACCTCATAGCCCGCCGAGCCCGGCTCAATTTCCACGCGCCCGAATCGCGCAAAGGCGCCGGCATCCAGAACATCGCTCGCGTATTCGTTCTTCTCCGATGCACCCAGCAAAATCAACTTGCCGGTGTTCCCGGTACCAATGAGGACTCCGCCCATCCCTTCCGCGTCCTGAACCGTAGCGAGGCTAAGGCCCTGCTGTGCCTGCAAGTGGGCCACATCGGCGTAGCTGCCGTCGTCACGAATGCGAAAGACGCGTCCGCGATTGCCACTCAGCGCCAGCAGGCCGTCGGGCCGCGTCGCCAGTGCATAAACAATCTCGTCCTTATCCGACCAGAGCTTGCGCGGCGCCTGTCCCTCGGCCAAGGCGTAAATCTCCGTTCCCTCAGGCACCGAGGCGCTCGTATTCGCCGCCTGCAGCGACCCCGGCTGCACAATGGTCACACTCACCGAGCCGACTCCCTGCACCGGCAACGGAGGCAGCGGATTCCGGCTCTTGTCACCCACGCTCGCCGCATAGATCGTGCCGTTCGCCCCGATCGCAATGGCCGTAATCTCGCGCCGCGGCGCCTCGAAGAGCACGTATCCCTTGCCCTGCGCATCGATGCGGTAGATCAGCCCCGAACCGTCGGAACCGGCAATCAAATTGCCCTTCGCGTCCCACGCCAAAGCGCGAATGTGCGCCTCATCGCTCTTGAAGAACAGCTCCGGCGTCGCGCCGGGCTTCGCGGGATCGACACGATAAATCGCACTCGGATTGCCGGTCGCAATATAGAGCCGCCCAGTGGAATCGAAGGTCAGCGCCCAGATGTAGCGCGACTCGCCGCTTGGCTTGGGCGAAACTGCCTGGTTTTCTCCGGAAGCAGCTGCATCGGCCTTGGCGGCATCGAAAACCACCGTGGCGCTGGATTCGTCCTGCTTCTCCGTGGCCTTGGGGTTCAGTTTGTAGACCTTGCCGCTCGGCAGCGTCGCCACGTAGAGCGATCCATCCGGTCCCAAACACAAGGCCTGTACGCTCAAGTCCTTCGTTTCAAAGAGCGTGAACGGCTTCTCGCCCGTCTTTCCGGCCAGCCGCAGCACCGTAGCCGGCGTGCCGGTTCCAGCAAAGACCTGGCCTATCTTGTCAGCAACCACTGCCCACACGAAGGTGGACGGCGTGGTCAGTTGCTCGGTCAGCCCCGGTCCCTGGCGCAGTTGTCCGTCGCTCTCGATGGCCACGCCGTCGGGCGTGCCTTTCTCGAACCCCTCCATCTGCGATTGCACCCACAGATGTGTACCCTGGGCCACGGCAATCGAGGAGCAGGCCGCGAATCCAGCGAGAATAAGCGCAGGAAGCGCGCAAGCGGTGAAGGCGGCAAGAGGGCGGCGAAGGGATCGGCAAGAACCAGGCATTCTTCCGTTGAGTCTACTAGAGTTTGCCGCGCCGGGCGCATCCGGAGGCGCGACCGAAACGCAATCGAAGCCACGCCGCGCCCTGGCGCAGCACCCGGCTCGGACGCTTGGCTTAGAGCATTTTCACTGATGGTATAAGTCCCCACCGGCGTTTCCGACCTCGATGGATGAAACGAGCCGTTGACACCAACTTGCCAACTTGCCAACGCCGCGAACGCGGCGCCAACCCGCCAATTTGTCAAATCGCTCGTTTTGTTGGGCTCGCGTTTCTGTTTCTTTCTAGGAATCCGCCGTGCCCCATCCTTTTCACGTTTTTTGTGAAAAGGGTGGGAAACCACGAAAACCACCCTACTTGCTGTACGCCAGCATACGAAATTCATGCCTTCAAATAATAGTTTTGCTCAATCAATAGAACTTTCGCGCAGTTCGGACCCTCTCGCTCACCATTTTCCACGGGGGTGTTGCCAATCGTATTTTCAGAAGACTAGTATTCCGGGTAGCTTCATGAGGCCGCGAAAACGGTCCCGCCTTCGTACCACTATGCATGTAGTTGTTCCCAGGTTCACAGAACGACAACAACCAGCGGCGCCTGACCACAGGGGCGCACGCGGACGGAGTATCTCGTTATGGCGTGGTATGCCTACTGCATCGGTGAAAGACAGGCTTTTCCTGCGTTAGAGCGACATCGTAAACCGGTTCCCATGGAATCGGTATTTGGAGTCAGTGGCAATCAGGTTTTTATCTACCCAGCCAGCGATCTTGCGGTGGTTGTGAGCGAGCACGCCCCGCAGGCGTTCCTCGACCAGAAGTCCGGTGTGGATCACGCACGGGTGATCTCGGACTGTTTCCGGCATTCCACCGTCCTCCCCTTCCGTTTCGGCACCGTCTTTCACGACGACGAAACGCTCCGCAAGTCCATCCGCTCCAACCAGCGGCAATTTCTCGGCAACATCGATAAGCTGCGCGGTAAAACTGAGATGCACCTGAAGATCTCTGTCGACGACTGCTGCACCCGCGAGATCGAAAAGCACCTGGCCAGCGAGAGTGCGGGCCGCGCCTATCTCTGCAACCTGCGGGAGAACGCGTCGCGGGCGCGCGAGCGGCAGACAAGAGCCCGTGCCGTCAGCTTCCAGATGCACCGGCTCTTCCAGCCTCTTGACGAAGAGGTCAGCTGCAGGCTGATGGAAAACGGCAAAATGTTGCTGGATATCGCTCATCTCATCGATCGCAAGTGCGTGGAGCGCTACCAGAACAAGTTTGCTACGACCAGCACCCTCATGCACGCGTGCCACATGCAGCTCTCGGGCCCGTGGCCGCCTTATCATTTCGTTCACCGGCTCACTCGCCCCGTGCACGCGCAAACACCGGTGGCTGCTCTTCCGGTCCCGGCAGCGGAATTGAACGTGGCCGAATCCCCGGCAATTGTCCTCATGGAACCCGTGCCCGCGTTCGTCTAGACCATTTTCACTGATGGTGTAAGGAAACTCCGTGCCCCATCCTTTTCACGTTCTTTGTGAAAAGGGTGGGAAACCACGAAATCCAACCTATAGGGAAAGTGAAGATCTCTGAGGCGGCACCGATACGAAGAAGCTCCAGCGTTTGTTGGGGCTTTTTTGTTGCTAGTTTGCCCGCCAGCCCAGGAAGATCTGCCCCGAAGGTCCCTGCATGGCCTAATCTAGAGAGATGAGCGATGCAATTGTGAACGCGGTGCAGGATGCGGCCTTCGATCTTCTGGTGGTGGGAGCAGGGCCCACCGGGCTGGCCTCGGCTATCGAGGCGCAAAAGGCTGGCTTTCGCGTGGCGCTGGTCGACAAGGGCTGCGTTTGCAACTCGATCTTTCACTATCCCGCGCACATGACGTTCTTCACCACCTCCGAGCTGCTCGAGATCGGCGGTATTCCCTTCCCCAGTCCCAACGCCAAACCCACGCGGAACGAAGCCCTCGAATACTACCGCCAGGTCGCAGCCTATTACCAGCTCGATATCCGCCAATACCACCGCGTAGAGCGCGTCACTGGCGCCGACGGCGATTTCACGGTGCACACCACCGACCGTTTTGGACGCCACGGAGAGTTGAAGGCACATAAGCTCGCCCTTTCCATTGGCTATTACGATCTGCCCAATTGGATGGGCATCCCCGGCGAAACCCTCAGCAAGGTCCACCACTACTACCACGATCCCCATCCTTACTACGGCATGGATGTGGCAGTAGTCGGAGGCAAGAACTCTGCGGCCATTGCCGCGCTCGAACTGTGGCGTCACGGCGCTCGTGTCACTCTCATTCACCGTGGCGCGGGCATAGAGCCTCACGTCAAGTACTGGATCAAGCCGGATATCGAAAACCGCATCAAGAACGGCGAGGTCAAGG
>Ga0326728_10003795_pt1 | contig 46012 bp, 40 predicted proteins | sample MB3enrmetagenome_FD_207602 | JGI IMG/M metagenome (GOLD analysis project Ga0326728, IMG submission 207602) | Lab enriched peat soil microbial communities from McLean, Ithaca, NY, United States - MB31MN | ecosystem: Environmental > Terrestrial > Soil > Wetlands > Peat | place: USA: New York...
GGTCCTCGGCGTAGGAGAGGAGCAGGCCGGCGTCGACGGGCGTGTAGAGCTGACCTTCGGGGGCGTAGATCTTCATCTCCGTGAAGAGGGCGTCCAGTCCGAACGTGCGTCCTTCGTCGGGCACGATGGGCACGACGTACTTGCCGATGCCGGGGTCCCGGAGCAGGTTGCGCAGCAGCCTTGCGAACGCCATGGTCGTGGAGACCGCCTGGCCGCGGGACCCCAGCGCGAACTCGGCGAAGGTCGCCGGTGCGGGCGAGGGGAGACCGAGCAGTCCACGGCCTCTCACGACGCGGTGCGGCAGGTGTCCGCCGAGAGCCCGGCTGCGAGCCGTCAAGTAGTCGTGCTCAGCCGAGCCCGGCTGAGGGCGCACGTAGGGCGGCTTGTCTGCGTCGAGTGCTTCGTCGGGGATCTCGTCGTGCAGGTGCAACCGGTCGCGCAGCACCCGGAGCTGGTCCTTGGTCATCTTCTTGATCTGGTGGGTGGCGTTGCGCGCTTCGATCTCGGGGCCGAGCGTCCAGCCCTTGATGGTCTTCGCGAGGATTGCCGTCGGCGCTCCGACCTGCTCGGTCGCCGCCTTGTAGGCGGCGTAGAGCTTGCGGTAGTCGTGCCCGCCGCGCGGCAATGTCTGCAGCTCCGCGTCCGACAGGTGCTCGACGAGCTTGCGCAGACGAGGGTCGGGGCCGAAGAAGTTCTCGCGGATGTAAGCGCCGGACTCGGTGGCAAAGGTCTGAAAATCGCCGTCGAGGGTCGTGTTCATCTTGTTGAGGAGCACGCCGTCGACGTCACGTGCCAGCAGTTCGTCCCAGCGCCTGCCCCAGATCACCTTGATCACGTTCCAGCCGCAACCGCGGAGCAACGCCTCCAGCTCCTGAATGATCTTGCCGTTGCCCCTGACCGGTCCGTCGAGGCGCTGAAGGTTGCAGTTGACGACGAAGGTGAGGTTGTCGAGGCGCTCGCGGGCGGCGAGGCTCAAGGCAGCCCGTGTCTCCGGCTCGTCGAACTCGCCGTCGCCGACGAAGCACCACACCCGCGACCCGGTCGTGTCGGCAAGCTCGCGATGCACGAGGTAGCGATTGAAGCGGGCCTGGTAGATGGCCGTCAGCGGGCCGAGCCCCATCGAGACGGTCGGGAACTCCCACCAGTCGGGCATGAGGCGAGGGTGTGGGTAGCTGGCCAGGCCGTGCCCGCCGACCTCGAAGCGGAAATTGTCCAGCTCGTCGTCTCCGAGCCGGCCCTCGACATATGCGCGGGCATAGATGCCCGGTGAGGCGTGCCCTTGGAAGTACACCTGGTCGCCCGCCGTGCCGTTGGCCTTGCCCCTGAAGAAGTGGTTGAAGCCGACCTCGTAGAGCGAGGCGCTGCTCGCGTAGGTCGACAGGTGGCCCCCGATGCCGGCGTCGCGCATGTTCGCCCGTGTGACCATGACGGCCGCGTTCCAGCGTATGTAGCGACGAATCCGCCGCTCGAGCATCTCGTCGCCGGGGAACCAGGGCTCCGCGCTGGCCGGGATCGAGTTGATGTACGGGCTCGACACGGTCGAAGGGAAGCCGACCTGGCTGGCGCGGGCTCGCTCCAGCAGCTTCATCAGGAGGAACTGGGCGCGCGGGCGACCTGTCGTCTCGACGACGGCATCGAAGGAGTCCAACCATTCGGCGGTCTCCTCAGGGTCGGTATCGGGAATCTGGTAAGAGAAACCATCGATGATCACGCCACCAGTCTCGCGCTCACGACAAGCCCTGGCCGCGTCGCTCCGGCGGACCGGGCAGACTGACGACGTGACCCTGTTCGAGCAGCCGTATGACGGCACCGTCGTGTTCACCGACGGCGCGTGCGTCGGGAACCCCGGCCCGGGGGGATGGGCCTGGGCTGTCTCGGAGGAGGAGTACGAGAGCGGTCACGAGGAGCGAACGACCAACCAGCGCATGGAGGTCATGGCCGTGCTCCAGGCACTTGGCAATTTGAGCGGTCGGGTGCACGTCGTGAGCGACTCCACCTACGTCGTCAACTGCTTCCGTCAGCACTGGTGGGTGGGATGGCGGGCGCGGGGATGGAAGAACTCACGTGGCGACCCGGTCGCGAACCAGGACCTGTGGCGTCCGCTCATCGAGGAGGTCGTCGACCGCCGGCATGGCCAGATCGAGCTGAGCTGGGTGAAGGGACACTCGGGCGACCCCATGAACGAGCTCGTCGACCGGCTGGCCGTCGAGGCCGCCCGCCTCCAGCGGGGAGCTCACGCTTAGTTGAGCCGCCGGGTTGCGCTGCCGGTCGCCGACGCCTCCTCGAGCTGCCGACCCAGTTGGGCCGACGGCACCCGGTGGCCCTAGATTGCGGCAATGCAGATCGCCGGATTGGGAGCGCTCGTTTCGGGTGGAGCCTCGGGCCTTGGCGAGGCGACCGTTCGGGCTCTGGTTTCCAAGGGTGCCACGGTCACGATCTTCGACCGGGACGAGTCCAGGGCAAGGGCATTGGCAGACGAGCTCGAAGGCGGCACGTCGTACGTGTCGGGCGACGTCGGCGATCCCGAAGCCGTCGCGAGGGCCGTCGAGCACGCGGCTGCGAACGCGGTGCTGCGCATCAACGTCAACTGCGCAGGCATCGCCTGGGTGCAGCGCACGATCGGCAGGCAGGGCGACCCGCACGACTTCGAGGCCTTCCAGACGGTTGTCTCCGTCAACCTCGTCGGGACCTTCAACGTCATGAGGTTGGCGGCGGCGGCAATGTCAAGGACCGAGCCGCTCGAGGACGGCGAGCGAGGCGTCGTCGTCAACACCGCCTCGGTGGCCGCGTTCGAGGGCCAGATCGGCCAGATCGCCTACTCGGCGTCCAAGGGCGGCATAGTGGGCATGACGCTGCCCGCGGCCCGCGATCTGTCGGTGGTCGGGATCCGGGTCAACGCGATCGCGCCCGGCGTCATGGACACGCCCCTGCTCGGGCTGCTCCCCGAGGAGAACAACCGGGCGCTCGCAGAGGGCGTGCTGTTCCCCAAGCGCTTGGGCAGAGCCCAGGAGTTCGCGCAGCTGGCGATCGCCATCATCGAGAACGGCTACCTGAACGGCGAGACCATCCGCCTGGACGGAGGACTCAGGATGCCGCCCAAGTAACAGCCGGGGGAGTTGCGACGCCCCGACGAGGCGCCGCAGCCGTCGTGGATCGCCATTTCCAGGTGCTCGAGGCCCGGGCACCCGGTAATGTCCGAGGTGATGCGATATGTGGAAGTGGCCGGTGAACGGGTGTCGGCCATCGGCCTGGGCACCTGGCAGTTCGGGTCGAAGGAATGGGGCTACGGCGCCCATTACGCCGAGCACGACTCGGTAGACATCGTCCATCGTGCCCTCGATCTGGGCATTAACCTGATAGACACCGCGGAGATGTACGGCTACGGCCGCTCGGAGCGGATCGTCGGCCGTGCAATCGCACAGCGGCGGGCGGAGGTGTTCCTTGCCTCAAAGGTCCTCCCCGTCATGCCGTTGCGGGGGGTCATCACCCGGCGGGCGGTCGGGAGCGCTCGGCGCCTCGGCGTCGCTCAAATCGACCTGTACCAGATTCATTGGCCGAATCCGGCGATTCCCCTCACCGAGCAGATGGCGGGCATGCGGGCCCTCCAGCGCACCGGCGTCATCCGCCAGATAGGAGTGAGCAACTACTCCCTGGAGCGTTGGAAGCAAGCTGAAGGTGCGCTCGGCGGCCCGGTGTTCTCCAACCAGGTCCGTTTCAACCTTGTCGACCGCCGCCCGCTCGAGGGCATGACAGAGTGGGCAGAGGCGAACGACCGGGTGGTGATCGCCTACAGCCCGCTGGCGCAAGGTCTCCTCTCGGCGCGCTATGACGCCGAGCATCGCCCGACGGCCATGCGGGCGAGCAGAGTTGCCTTCCTGCCCGAGAATCTCGACCGCGCCCGCGTGCTGCTCGACGCAATGCGAGAGGTCGCCGGCCACTATGACGCGACCCCGGCCCAAGTGGCTCTGGCCTGGTTGATCAGCCATCCCAACGTTGTCGCGATCCCGGGGGCGAGCACGGTGGCACAGCTGCAGCGCAACGCCGAGGCCGCCGACCTCGAGCTCACCGTCGAGGACGGTCATCGCCTGGTGGAGGCCGCCGAGGCCTATCATCCCCTGAGCGGCGTCGAGTCGGTGCCTTCCCTGGTGCGGGCGTGGGCAGCGCGGCCCGGTCACAGGCGCTAGGGGCGCGGGAGCGGGGGCCGCACGGGAGGCACTTTGCACGAGGAGCTGACCTGGGCGGATGCGACCGCGCAGGCCGACCTCGTCCGACGCGGCGCGCTGTCCCCGCTCGAGCTCGTCGAGGCAGCGATCGAGCGGATCGACAGATGCGACCCTGTGCTGAACGCCGTCATCTCGCGCCAGTTCGCCGCTGCCTGTGACGAGGCGGCCGCACAGCTGCCGGAAGGGCCCTTCAGGGGCGTGCCCATCCTGCTCAAGGACCTCGGCGCCGTCCAGGCGGGGGTGCCGTATTGCGAAGGGACCGCCTTCGCCAAGGCCGCGCAATACCGGGGCGAGCACGACGGCTATCTAGTGCAGCGGTTCAAGCGGGCGGGATTTGTCGTGCTCGGCCGCACCAATACCCCCGAGCTCGGGACGGCGATCACCACAGAGCCGCGCGCCTTCGGGCCGACGCGCAACCCTTGGAGCATCGAGCACTCGAGCGGAGGGTCCTCGGGCGGCTCGGCGGCAGCCGTCGCCTCCGGCATGGTCCCCGTCGCCCACGGCGGTGACGGCGGCGGTTCGATCCGCATCCCGGCCAGCTGCTGCGCAATTTTCGGGCTGAAGCCGAGTCGCGGCCGCGTGTCTCAGGGACCGGAGCCGAGCGACTCCTGGGGCGGCTTTGCCGTCGAGCACGTCCTGGCGCGCACGGTCCGCGACTCGGCAGCCGTGCTCGACCAGATCGCCGGCTACCTGCCGGGGGACAGCTTTGCCGCGCCGGCGCCCCTCCGGCCGTTCGCTCGAGAGGTGGGTGCCGACCCCGGCAGGCTCCGGATAGGCCTGGTCGATCACGCCGCACAGGACGACTACACGGTCCATCCGGAGTGCTTGCAGGCGGTCCGGCTCGCGGGCCGATTGCTCGAGTCGTTCGGGCACACGGTAGAGGTCGCTCACCCGGCCTCGCTCGGGGAGCCGGAGTTCCGCCGCCACTTCCTCGTCGTGGTCTCTACCGCCGTCGCAGCGTCTTTGCGGCAATGGTCGGCGCTGCTAGGAAGAGAGATCTCCGCCGAGGAGTACGAGCCGGTCAACTCGAAGCTCACCGCTCTCGGCCGGTCGCTGTCCGCGTCGGACTACCTCGAGTCGGTCCTCTGGCTCGACGGCTTCAGGCGCCGCACTCTCGCCTTCTGGTCCGAGCAGGGCTTCGATCTCCTTTGCACTCCGGTGCTGGCACAGCCCCCAGCCCGGCTCGGCGAGCTGTCCGACCCGCTGCAGGGCGAGGCGCGCGAGCTCGAGACTCTCCGTTTCACGGCGCAGTTCAACGTGAGCGGCCAGCCCGCCGTTTCGCTGCCGCTGCACTGGGCCCCCGGGGGACTTCCCATCGGTGTCCAGCTCGTCGCCGACTACGGTCGTGAGGACGTCCTCATTCGTGTCGCGAGCCAGCTCGAGGAGGCGACCGGCTGGGTGGGCCGCCGGCCGCCTGTGCACGCCTGACCGCCACGAGCGCACTCGCTGCAAGGAGCTTTTCTCTTCCGGGGCGCAATAGTGAGTAGTCTGCCTACTCTCGATGGCTCACCGTCTTTCCCACCTCGAGACGCTCGCGTCTGAGGCGATCCACACAATCCGTGAGGTGGTCGCCGAATTCGAACGTCCCGCGCTCTTGTTCTCCGGTGGCAAGGACTCGGCTGTCCTGCTCCACCTGGCCACCAAGGCGTGCTGGCCCCAGCGCGTCCCCTTCCCGGTCGTGCACGTCGACACCGGGCACAACTTCCCGGAGGTCCTCGACTACCGCGACCAGCAGGTGGCCAAGCTCGAAGTCCGCCTCGTGGTCGGCTCGGTGCAGGAGGACATCGACCGCGGCTCGATCGTCGAGCAGCCGGTCCCCGGTGCCACGCGCAACCGCCTGCAAACCTTCACCCTGCTCAGGGTCCTCGAGGAAGGCGGCTACGACGCGGTCTTGGCAGGCGGTCGCCGCGACGAGGAGAAGTCCAGGGCCAAGGAGCGGGTGTTCTCGCTACGCGACGAGTTCGGCCAATGGGACCCCCGTGCGCAAAGACCGGAGCTGTGGGACCTGTACAACACCCGCCACCGGCCAGGAGAGCACTTCCGGGTCTTCCCGCTTTCGAACTGGACAGAGCTCGACATCTGGCAGTACATCGAGGAACAGAATCTCGAGCTCCCCTCGATCTACTTCTCTCACAGGCGCACCGTCTTCCGGCGCGCCGGCATGCTGCTGGCGGTCGGGCCTTGGACCGCGCCGCGCGAAGGCGTCGCGGGCGAGGAGGCATTCGAGGCGACCGTGCGGTACAGGACGGTCGGTGACATGACCTGTACGGCGGCCGTCGAGTCGACGGCGAGCACGCCCGCCGAGATCATCGTGGAGACGGCGGCGACGAGAGTGAGCGAGAGGGGCGCCACGCGCGCCGACGACCGTTTCTCGGACGCAGCCATGGAGGACCGCAAGCGAGAGGGCTACTTCTAGTGGAGCTGCTGCGTTTTGCGACCGGGGGTTCTGTCGACGACGGCAAGTCCACGCTCATCGGCCGCCTGCTCTACGACTCGAAACAGATCTTCCAGGACCAGCTCGAAGCCGTCCAGCGCACGAGCGTGGCCCGGGGCGACGAATACGTGAACCTCGCTCTGCTCACCGACGGGCTCAGGGCCGAGCGGGAGCAGGGCATAACCATCGACGTTGCGTACCGGTACTTCTCCACCCCCAAACGCAGGTTCATCATCGCCGATACCCCCGGTCACACACAGCACACCCGCAACATGGTCACGGGCTGCTCGACGGCCGATCTCGTCCTCCTGCTCATCGATGCCCGTGCCGGGGCGACCGAGCAGACGCGACGGCACGCGATGATCGCCTCGCTCCTCGGCATCCGCCACCTCGTGCTGTGCATCAACAAGATGGACCTGGTCGGCTACTCCAAGCAACGTTTCGAGGAGATCCGGGACGACTTCATCGGGTTCTCCGAGCGACTCCAGGTCTACGACCTCACCTGCATCCCGATCTCGGCTCTGGCGGGCGACAACGTCGTGGAGCGCTCGACCGAGATGCCCTGGTACGGCGGGCTCTCGCTCCTGGACCACCTCGAGACCGTCCATATCGCCTCCGACCGCAACCTGATCGACCTGAGGTTCCCCGTGCAGCTCGTCATCCGGCCGATCTCGAACGAGTACCACGACTTTCGCGGCTATGGCGGTGTCATCGCGAGCGGTGTGCTCCAGGTGGGTGACGAGGTGGTGGCGCTCCCTTCCGGTTTCTCCACCCGCGTCGTGAGCATCGACGGCCCCGACGGCCCGCTCCAGGAGGCTTTCCCGCCGGAGTCGGTCGTCGTCCGCCTCGAAGACGACCTCGACATCTCCCGAGGTGACATGCTTTGTCGGCCCAACAACCGCCCGAACGTCGGTCAAGACGTGTCGGCGATGGTCTGTTGGATGGCCGAGAGACCACTGCGGCCAGGCTCGACGTTCGCGATCAAGCACACGACACGGTGGGCTCGGGCACTCGTGCGCTCGCTCCAGTACCGGCTCGACGTGAACGCCCTCCATCACGACAGCCGGGCCAGCGAGCTCGAGCTGAACGAGATCGGACGAATACATCTGCGCACGACCGCGCCGCTTTTCTACGACGAGTACCGGGAGAACAGGCAGACCGGCAACTTCGTGCTCGTGGACGAGCAGACCAACGCGACGGTCGCTGCGGGCATGCTGCGGCGCCCGACGCTCTGAGCTCGGGCCGCAGGCTGATCCCGGCCCCGGCCGGCCTGGCCCCGGCCGATCGTGCGCGTCTCGCACGATCGCTGCGATGCCGGGAAAGCTTTAGGCTGAGCACGATGGCCCGTCTGCCGGCGAGGGCAGCAACGCGCGTCCAGCCGACAGGTGGCCGACCAGGAGGTCGCGCCATCATCGAACCGAGGAGGTGGTCCTTCTGCCAGCGAACGAGGCTGAGCCGGCGCACTACGACATTGTCGTCATCGGTGGCGGTCCTGGCGGGTATGCGACGGCTCTGTACGCGGGGGCCGCAGGTTTGTCGGTCGCAGTCGTGGAGAAGGACAAGGTGGGCGGCACCTGCCTTCACCGGGGCTGCGTGCCCGCGAAGGAATTCCTCGAGACCGCGGCGGTGTTCCGCGCCGTAGAGGGCGCGAAGGAGTTCGGCATCAACTCCAGCCAACCTGCCGTCGAGTTCGCCGTGAGCCAGGATCGCAAGAACCAGGTCGTCGGCCAGCTTTTCAAAGGGCTTTCCGGTCTGTTGAAGCAGCGCAAGGTCGCGATAGTCCCCGGTGTGGGGCGCCTGCTGCCGGGCAAGCTCGTCGAGGTCACCGGAAGCGACTCAGCCGTGACACGACTTGCGGGGACCCACGTCGTGCTGGCGTCGGGCTCGGTCCCGCGGACCCTTCCCGGCTTCGAGGTGGACGGCCGCTACGTTCAAACCTCTGACGAAGCGCTGTCGTGGCGTGAGCTGCCCAAGTCGGTGGCCGTGATCGGCGCGGGAGCGATCGGCTGCGAGTTCGCCTCGATGCTTTCCGATCTCGGCGTACGGGTGACACTCCTGGAGGCCCTGCCCAAGATCCTTCCCGGTTGCGACCAGGACGTGGCCAACGTGATCGTCCGGTCGTTCGCCAAGCGCGGGATCACGCTGCGGACCAGCGTCATGGTCACCGGTCACGAGCCCGATGGCGACCACACCTCGGTCGCCTTTTCCAATGGGGACAAGCTGGAGGTCGAGACGATCCTGATGTCGATCGGCAGGCGCCCGCTCTCCGACGGACTGCTGGCCGAGGGCACGGGGGTCGAGATCGACGAACGAGGCTACGTACGAGTAGACGAGTGGATGCGGACCAGCTCCGAGGGGATATTCGCGATCGGCGATCTCGTGGCGACACCGCAGCTGGCACATGTGGGCTTCGCCGAGGCCATTTTGGCCGTGAAGCAGATCCTCGGCGAGCGGGCGGTCCCGGTCGACTACGGCAAGGTCCCGTGGGCCATCTACTGCCATCCGGAGGTGGCCTTCGTCGGCATGACCGAGCAGGACGCGCTCGATGCCGGGCTGGAGATCGTCACGAAACGAGACCCGTTCGGCGGCAACAGCCGTGCCCGCATCCTGGGCGAGACCGACGGCCTCGTGAAGGTCATCTGCGAGAAGATGCCCGACGGACGTGCCGGTCGCCTGCTCGGGGTGCACATGGCCGGCCCGTGGGTGACAGAGCAGCTCGGGCAGGCCTATCTGTCGGTGAACTGGGAGGCCACGCCCGACGAGATCGGGCAGTTCATACAGCCACATCCGTCTCTCTCCGAGACCTTCGGGGAGACCGTTCTGGCCCTCACAGGAAGGGGTCTCCACGTTGCCTGACATCACCATGCCGCAGCTCGGCGAGACGGTCACCGAGGGGACGATCCTTCGTTGGCTGAAGAAGGTGGGCGACGAGATCGCCCCCGACGAGCCGTTGTTCGAAGTGTCGACTGACAAGGTCGACTCCGAGGTTCCCTCCCCCGCGTCGGGCTACCTCGCCGAGATACTCGTGCCCGAGGGTGCGACCGTGGATGTCGGCACGAAGCTCGCGGTCGTGACCGACGAGGCGCCTTCGGCGGCCGCCACTGCTGCGTCCGCATCGGCAGCGACAGCGCCAGCGCCACCGCCAGCGCCCGCACCGCCCGCATCGCCCGCACCGGCCGTGTCGCCCGCAGCGCCTGCACTGGCCGTGTCGCCCGGAGCGTCTGCACTGGCCGTGTCGCCCGGAGCGCCCGTTTCGCCCGTTTCTGCAGCTGTCCCGGCTGACGGCGCCGCGCCCGGGGCCTCGGCTGCTTGGGCCAGTACCTTGCCGGAGGCTGCCGAGGCCGAGGAGCCGACTCTGCCGGCGGCGGCGCAGGAGCCGAAGCCGGCGACGCAAGCGGCAGGCGGATCCGGGCAAGGCGAGCCGAGCGGGAAGGGACTGCTGCTGTCTCCGGTGGTCCGGCATCTCGTCGCCGAGCACGGCATCGACCCGTCCTCGGTCACCGGCACCGGCAAAGGCGGCAGGATCACACGAGAAGACGTGCTCGCGTTCATCGACCGGCATGCGCTCGCGGGTGGGACTCCCGCAGCCGGTGTGCCGGCGGCTCGCCCCGTGCCGACCGCGGCTGCAGCGGTTGCGCACACACCCGTCGCCGGGCCTCGCGACGAGGTCGTGCCCTTCACGAACATCCGCCGCCTCACCGCCGAGCACATGGTCCGGTCGAAGGCGACGTCGGCTCACACCCTTGTCGTGATCGAGGCCGATTACGAGGCGGTCGAGCGGGTCCGCAACGCGCACAAGGACCGTTTCCGCGAGGAGGAGGGAATCGGTCTCACCTACCTTGCCTTCATCGCCCGTGCCGTGGTCGAGACACTGCGCGACTACCCGCAGTTGAACGCGTCCGTCGGGGACGACGCGCTCGTCATCCACCGGGACGTTCATCTCGGCATCGCCGTCGATCTCGAGCAGCGTGGGCTCATCGTCCCCGTGGTTCGCAACGCCGATGGCCAGTCGTTAAGGGGGCTTGCCCGCGCGATGGCCGACCTTGCCGGCCGCGCCCGCGCCCGCAAGCTCTCGGCCGACGAGGTGGTGGGGGGCACGTTCACCATCTCGAACCCGGGCCCGTTCGGCACGTTGTTGACCGCGCCGATCATCAACCAGCCACAGGTGGCGATCCTCTCCACAGACGGGATCAAGCGGCGTCCCATAGTCATCACTGCGCCGGACGGGACGGAGGCGGTCGGTATCCATTCGGTGGGTCTGCTCGCGCTCTCCTTCGACCACCGCGCCGTCGACGGAGCCTACGCGTCCGCTTTCCTCCACGATCTGGCCCGGGCCATCGAGTCGCGCGACTGGGAGGCGGAGCTGTGAGCACCGCCAAGCGCGAGCTGCACGTCCGCTGGCTCGGGCGCGTCCGGTACCGGGACGCCCACGTCCTGCAACAAGCCCTGCGAAGCGGCGGGAAAGACGAGTACCTCCTCCTCCTCGAGCACCCGCACGTGTACACCCTTGGGGTGCGCGCGAAGGCCGAGCATGTCCTCGTGGACCCGGAGTCGGTCGGGGCCGAGCTCGTGCACGCCGACCGGGGCGGCGACGTCACCTACCACGGGCCCGGTCAGCTGGTCGGCTACCCGATCCTCAACGTCCCGATGGGGATGCGGGCGGTGCCCTCGCATGTTCACGCGATCGAGCAGCTCGTAATCGACGCCATCGGCGACCTCGGGCTCAAGGGAGCGGGCCGGCTTGCTGGCTATCCCGGCGTCTGGATCGAGCTTGACGGTCCTCGGCCGAGAAAGATATGCGCCATCGGGGTGAGGATCGACCGGGGTAGGTCGATGCACGGCTTTGCCTTGAACGTCGATCCGGACTTCTCCATGTTCGGCCACATCATCCCCTGCGGCCTGACCGATATGGGCGTGACCTCGATTGCCGCGGAGGGCGTGAAGGTGACCATGCGGGAGGTGGTGGAGGCGATCGTGCGCCGGGCACCTGACCAGCTCGCCGTAGGAGCGACCATCGAGCGCCAGGATTCGTCATGGTGGCCGGGGCTTTCGCGTACCGAGGCGCCGATCGGCGACGCGAACGGTGAGGGGCGTTCGACCACCCGGGCACTCGATCGCAGGTTGGTCGACGCCGGAGTCGATCCCGCCCAATCGGTGGCGCTCGCAAGCCCCAAGCCCGAATGGGCAAGGGCCAAAGCCAGGATCGGCCCCGAGTTGATCCGGCTCCGCTCGACGATGCGCGAGCTCGCCCTCGTGACGGTGTGCGAGGAAGCCGGGTGCCCGAACATCTTCGAGTGCTGGGCCGACGGCACGGCGACGTTCATGATCAACGGCGAACGCTGCACCAGAGCCTGCGGCTTCTGCCTGATAGACACGAGACGCCCGCTTGCGCTTGACCCGGACGAGCCCGAGCGCGTCGCCGAGGCGGTCGCCCGAATGGGGCTGTCACATGCCGTCGTCACGGCTGTTGCGAGGGACGATCTCGCCGACGGCGGGGCGTCGGCCTTCGCCGAGACGATCAAGGCAATTCGCAGGCGCAGTCCCGGTACCACCGTCGAGGTCCTCATCCCCGACTGCAAGGGCGACGAGGCTGCCCTCAACATCATCTTCGACGCCCGCCCCGAGGTGCTGAACCACAACCTCGAGACCGTCAATCGGCTCCAGCGCGCGGTGAGGCCATCGGCGTCTTACGCACGCAGCCTGTCTGTGCTCGCTCGTGCGGCCTCGGCCGGCTGCACGACGAAGTCGGGCATCATCCTCGGTATGGGTGAGACCGAGGATGAAGTGGTGGCGGCGCTCGGCGACCTTCGCGCTGTCGGGGTCGGGATCGTCACTCTCGGCCAGTACCTGCGCCCGACGGCCGCACACCTGCCCGTGGCCCGTTGGTGGACTCCGGCCGAGTTCGAGCGACTGGCGGCGACGGCCCGGGCGATGGGCATGTCTCACGTGGAAGCCTCGCCCCTGACGCGTTCGAGCTACCACGCTAAGCGGGCGGTTGCGGTGTCGAGTGCAGGGGCCTCGACGAGGGTCGCACTGCCCCTGATCGCCGCGGTTGGCGCGGCTGAGGGAAAGGGAACGTCATGAGCATCGGCACTCCGCTCGATGGGCCCGTCGACGCATCGCTGTCGAGGGCGACACGGCTGGCACGCGTGAGGGATCGCATGAGGGAGATGGGGGTAGACGCCCTTCTCCTCTCGTCAGGGGCCGAGCTTCCATGGTTGACGGGCTACGAGGCCATGCCGCTCGAGCGGTTGACCATGTTGGTGCTCCCGGCCGACGACAACGCGACCCTGGTTGTTCCCGAGCTCGAGGCGCCACGGGTGGACCACGATCCGCGTCTGTTCGAGATGCGTCCCTGGGCAGAGCACGAACAACCCATCGAGGTTGTCGCGGCGCTTGTCGCGAACAGGACGCGACTGGCGATCTCGGACCGGTGCTGGGCTTGGCACCTGCTCGAGCTCCAGCGTTCTATTCCACGAGCGCATTGGCAAAGTGCGAGAGAGGTCGTCGGCCCGCTGCGGGCGGTGAAGGACGCCCACGAGGTCGCCGCGCTGCGCGCGGCCGCCGCGGCGGCCGACAGCGTGGCCGCCGCTTTGCTGGGCGGCGAGATCCCCCTGATCGGCAGGACCGAGGCCGAGGTCTCCGCGGAGTTCTCGGATCGTCTCCGCCAAGCCGGCCACGACCGAGTGAACTTCGCCATCGTCGGAAGCGGCCCCAACTCGGCCAGCCCGCACCACCAAGCCGGAGAGCGCGTGATCGGTCGCGACGAGGTGGTCGTGTGCGACTTCGGCGGTTCCCTCCAGCTCGGCGACGGTGTCGGCTACTGCTCGGACATCACCCGCACGGTGGTCACGGGGGAGCCGGAGGCGGAGTTTCTCGAGCTGTTCGAAGTCCTGCGCCTCGCCCAAGCAGCTGCGGTGGCGGCCGCGGTGGTCGGCACGCCGTGCGAGCAGGTCGATCGCGTCGGGCGGGACCCGATCGTTGCGGCCGGCTACGGAAAGGCCTTCTTCCACCGCATCGGCCACGGCATCGGGATCGAGGAGCACGAGGATCCGTACATGGTGGCCGGCAACAAGGCGGCCCTCGTTGCCGGCAACGCCTTCTCGGTCGAGCCGGGCATCTATCTGAGCGGCCGTTTCGGGGCCCGCATCGAGGACATCGTGATAGCAACCGAAGCCGGTCCTCTCCCGTGCAACCAAGCCGACCACGGCCTGGCGGTGGTGGAGGCCTGAAACAAGGAGTGAAGTCATGGATCTCGGTCTCGAGGGACGGGTTGCAGTCGTAGCGGCATCATCCAAGGGTCTCGGCCGCGGAGTCGCTGACGCCCTTGCCGCCGAGGGCGCCGGCATTGTCATCTCCGGCCGGGGCGAGGAGGCGCTGGCCAAGGCCGAGGTGGCGCTGAAATTGCGTGGCGCCGACGTCGTTGCCGTCCGGGCGGACGTGACCGACCCGGCGGCGCCCGAGCACCTCGTCTCGGTCGCGATCGAGCACTTCGGTCGTCTCGACATCGTGGTGCCGAACGCCGGCGGGCCGCCGCCGGCCGGCTCGCTCGAGGTCGACGACGAAGCCATCTTGGCCGCCGTCCAGGCGAACCTGCTCACGAGCGTTCGTTTCGTTCGGGCTGCGCTGCCCCATCTGAGCTCGAGGGGCTGGGGGCGGATCTGTTGCATCGCCTCGTCGACGATCGTGCAGGCCAATCCGACCTTGGCATTGTCCAATACGGCGCGGACGGGACTGTGGGCATGGGCGAAGACCGCCGCCTCCGACCTGCGCGGGACCGGAGTCACTTTGAACCTCGTGTGTCCGGGGTTTCATGCCACGGATCGCATGATCGAGCTCGGTGCCACCGGCAACGGACGTCCCATGGGTGACCCGGCAGACCTCGGCAAGGTGGTGGCCTTCGTGTGCTCGGAGGCGGCTAACTACCTGAACGGGGCGAGGATCGTCGTCGACGGTGGGGACTCACTGGCTCTCTGAAGAGCGGTGCCGCCGTTCTCCGGTCCGAACTCGCGGACCGGTAACCTGCGGTGATGGAAAGAAACGGCGTGGGAAAGGACCTCCGATGACTGTCCCAGCGTCTCTTTACCGGCTCACGGGTGAACCGGCTCCACGCCTTCCTGTGCTCGTCGTCGCGCTCGAGGGATGGGTCGACGCAGGTCTTGCCGGTGCGACTGCCATGACGAGTCTGCTCGAGGTCATCGAGGTGCGGCCGTACGCGGTGTTCGACTCCGAGGAGCTGCTCGACCAACGCGCCAGGCGCCCAAGGCTCCGGATCGCCGACGGGATCAACGAAGGGCTCGAGTGGCCCGAGGTGGTCCTCAGCGTCGGAACCGACCGGTTCGGATCGGGAGTCGCCCTGCTCTCCGGCCCGGAGCCGGACATGGCCTGGCGCAGCTTCTCGGAGGCCGTGGCAGAGCTTGCCGTGTCGCTCCAGGTCCGGCTCATGGTGGGCTTGGCGGGATTCCCGGCCGGCGCTCCCCACACCAGGCCCGTCAAGCTCGCGGCCACGGCCTCGGACAGCCAGTTGGCACAGCAGATCGGGTTCATCTCCGGGACCATCGACGTGCCGGCGGGGATCGAGGCGGCGGTCGAGAGAGCCTGCTCGAACGCCGGGATCCCTTCGGTCGGACTGTGGGCTCGGGTGCCGCACTACGTCGCGACGATGCCGTTTCCGGCAGCCTCGCTCGCTTTGCTGGACGGCCTTGCGAGCGTCTCCGGTCTCGTGGTCGACTCCCACGTCCTCGCCGAAGCCGCCGATTCGGCACGCAGGAGGGTCGACGAGCTCATCGCGCAGAGCAGCGAGCATCAGGCGATGGTCCGCCAGCTCGAGGAGCAGATCGACGAGCTCGAAGGGGCACCGGTCGTGTTCGACGACCTCACGGTCCCTTCCGGGGACGAGATCGCCGCCGAGCTCGAGCGCTACCTGCGCGGCGAGTCGGGTTAAGTGACGACGTTGACGAGTCGTGGGGGCCGCGCAATGACGCGTACCGGTGAGGCTCCGTCCAGGATCTCCTGAACCTTAGGTGAGGCAAGCGCCGCCTCGGCAGCGGCCTCCTCCGAGATGTCGCGTGCCACCTCGATGCGGTCTTTCACTTTGCCGTTCACCTGTACGACCATCGTCACCTCCAGCTCGGTGAGCAGCCGCAAGTCTGCGACCGGCCAGGGCCGGGTGTGGATGTTGTCGCCGTGGCGGCGCTCGTAAGCCTCGGCCGCAAGGTGTGGAGCGAAAGGGGCGAGAAGCTCCAGGAGCGTGTCGATCGACTCCTCGACAACGACACGGTCCGTGCCCGATCGAGCATGGCGGGAAATGGCGTTGGTCAGCTCCATGCACGCCGCGACGGCGGTGTTGAACGCGTAGCGCTCGATGTCGGTGGTCACCCGGGCAATCGTGTGGTGAACGACACGCCTCAGCTCCTCGCTGTCGGTCGGCGCGCCTTGCGCGGCGGGGTGATGGGGCTGATCCGACGAGTCCGTCGCGAGGCGCCAAACCCTGCCGAGATAACGCGAGCAACCCTCCAGGATCTCCTCTGTCTGCTCGTTCCAGTCCACGTCGTCCACGGGCGGGCCGATGAACAGGTGGAGCAGCCGCAGCGCGTCGGCCCCGACCTTGGCGAAGTACTCATCGGGTGACACGACATTGCCTTTGGACTTCGACATTGCCCGGCCCCCGAGACGGATCATGCCTTGGCAGAACAGCTGGGCGAACGGCTCGCGCACCTGCTTTGGCCCGAGGCCCGCGTCGGCCAGAGCCCGCGTGAAGAAACGGGCGTACAGGAGGTGCAAGATCGCATGCGTGATCCCGCCGATGTACTGGTCGACCGGCATGAAGTGGCGGGCCGCTTGGACGTCGACAGGGCCTGTCTCGTACCGAGGATTGCAAAAACGCAGGAAGTACCACGACGAGTCCACGAAGGTGTCCATGGTGTCGGTCTCCCGAGTCGCCGGTCCTCCGCAGATGGGGCAGGTTGTCTGCAGGAACTCCTCGTCGAAACGCAGTGGGGACTCGCCCGTCGGCCGGAACTCGACATCGTCGGGGAGCAGGATCGGGAGCTCCTCGGCGGGGACGGGCACGATCCCGTGAGCGGGGCAGTACATCACCGGGATCGGGCAGCCCCAATAACGCTGCCGGCTGATGAGCCAGTCGCGCAGGCGGTAGTTGACCTTGCCTGAGCCGATGCCACTTTGTTCCAGGAATTCGGTCGCCAGTCGCTTTGCCGTCGGCACGTCGAGCCCGTCGAGGAAACCACTGTTGATCTTGAGCCCGTCGCCCGTGTAGGCGCCACCGGGGAAATCCTCAGGCGGTTCGACCGTGCGCACCACGGGCAGGCCGTACGCCGCTGCGAACGCGAAGTCACGCTCGTCCTCGGCCGGCACGGCCATTATCGCCCCGGTGCCATAACCCATGAGCACGTAGTCCGCAACGTAGATGGGCACGGGCTCGTCGTTGAAAGGGTTCACGCAGTAGCTGCCGGTGAAGGAGCCCCGTTTCTCGAGAGACCCCTCGGACGATTGGCGCTCGATGTCGGTGGCCTGTTTGGCCCGGGCGCACAGCTCGGCGACCTCGGCGCGATGGTCGTCGGTCACGAGCTCGGCGACCAGCGGGTGCTCCGGCGCGAGCACGGCGTAGGTCATGCCGAAGGCGGTGTCAGGTCGCGTTGTGAATACCTCGATCTCGATGTCCGGCCGGCCTTGGAGGGCCATGCGGAACTGGGCACCTTCGGATCGGCCGATCCAGTTGCGCTGCATCGTCTTGACACGTTCCGGCCAGTCGAGACCGTCGAGGGCGTCCAGCAGCTCCTCGGCGTACTTCGTGATCCGAAGGAACCACTGCGCGAGATTGCGGCGTTCGACGACGTCTCCGGATCGTTCGCAGGTGCCGTCGGCGAGGACCTGCTCGTTGGCCAGCACCGTGTGACATCCGGGACACCAGTTGACCGGCGCCTCCGCCCGGTACGCGAGACCGGCGCGGAGCAGTTCGAGAAAGATGACCTGGTTCCACCGCATGTAGTCAGGGTCGTGACTGCGCAGCTCGCGTCGCCAGTCGTAGACGGCGCCCAGGCGTTTGACAGAAGCCTTGAGCTCTGCGATACGTGCCTCGGTGTACACCCTCGGGTGGTCTCCGCCCTTGATGGCGGCGTTCTCGGCAGGCAGGCCGAAAGAGTCGAAGCCGAAGGGGCTCAGAACGGCATAGCCCTGCATTGTGCGATGCCGGACCAGCACGTCGCCGAAGGTGTAGTTGCGGATGTGGCCCTGGTGGGCCGGCCCGCTCGGGTAGGGGTACATGCACAGCACGTAGTAGGCAGGTCGCGGGTCGTCGAGGTCGACCCGGTACGTGCCGTCCTCGTCCCAGCGACGCTGCCAGCGTTCCTCGACATCGCGAAAGTCGTATTCCGCCACGGGGACAGGTTAGTTGGCCGCCGCGAAGTGCCTCGGAGCGCACGCGGCCAGTACGAAGGCGGCCTTCGGCCCAGGTCGGATAGAGTGCAGACATCCCTCGGGGGCGTAGCTCAGTTGGTAGAGCGCCTGACTGGCAGTCAGGAGGTTCGAGGGTTCGAGTCCCTTCGCCTCCACCCGAAAGTGCTGGTTAGCAGCGTGCGTTATGGCGAAGTGGTGTCGAAATCCCTCGTCTGGGGCGCCGCTGCTAACAGGGTGCTAACACGAGGTCGGAGGACGTGGGCGAACTGGTCAAGGCGCAGGCCCGTAAGGCGCTCGAACAGCTCGGCTCGCTCGGGTGGGCGGTAGGGCCGTCCGTCGCACACGAGGACTGGCGCCGAGCGGTGCGGGCAGAGGCGCGCCGTGCTGGGCTTCGGGTCAGGACCGGGGAGACTCGTGGGGGAAGTCCCGCGGCGGACGGTCAGCTCCACCCGTGGGCGGTCACGGTGGAGGGCTACGAGGCGATGCGCGAGTGGATGCGAGGACTGGAGCTCTCGACGCTCGGGTTCATGGTCGTGAACGCCGATGCTGAGTCTCGGTCTGGTCACGCCTCCTCCTTACCGAAGATATAGGTCGCCGTCTTGTCGGCCGCATCTTGGTCCACCTGTTCGCGAACATGCGAGTACAGGTCGCCGGTGATCGAGATGGAGCTGTGCCCGAGCCGCTCGCTCATGACTTTCAGCGGCACGCCCGCCTCGAGCCCCGCGGTCGCATAGCTGTGCCGGATCCCGTGCAGGGGGATCACCGGGAGCCCGGCGCGACCCGCGGCCGCTTGGAACTTTCGGGTCACGCGTTCCGGGTGGTAGCCGAGCCCGTCCTCGCGGACGAACACGAGGCCCGTGTCGGTCCATGCCGAGCCCCACGCCATCCGCTCCTCGAGTTGGCGCCGGCGGTGCGCTTTGAGCGCTTGCACAGTGGCCGGGTCGAGGCCGATGATCCGCGCCGAGGATTTCGACTTCGGCGTCTCGTCAAGCACCGCGTAATCGACGACAACTTTCGCCACCATGACCGAGAGCTTGCTCGTGTCGAGGTCGAGGTCGACCCACCGGAGCCCGCACATCTCGCCTCGACGCATACCCGTGGTCATAGCGAGCAGCCACAACGCGCTGAGACGATCCTCGGCCACGCTCGCAGCAAAGGCGCGGAGCTGTTCGGCGCTCCAGACGTCCTTCTCCTTCTTCGCGGGCTGGGGCGGGTCGGCCATCGCGGCCACGTTGCGACTGAGCTTCCCCCACCGCATCGCGTCACCGAGCGCCCGGGAGACCGCCACGTGGCACCCGTGGACGCTGGTCGTCGACAGGCCCGTGCCGTTCCGCTTGCCGTTGGCGAGAAGCTCGCCGTAGAGCTTGTTCAGCATCGGCGCGTCGAGACGCGTGAGCAGTACCCCGCCGATGCGGGGGATGACGTAGGTGTTGACGAGGCCGCGGTAAAAGGCGGCGGTGGACGCCTTCAGTGAGCCGCCCTTCACCGCGGCGTCGAGGCTCGGGAGCCAGTCGCCGGTGAGGTACTGGGCGAGCGTCTGCTTCGTCGGCCGAGCGTACGTGCCTGCGTCGACTTGGGAGACGATCTCCTTGAGAGCCGCTTCCGCCTCGCGCTTGGTCGCGAAGCCGCCTTTCCATGTCTGTTTGGCACGGCCCGTTGACGGGTCGAGAGCGCGGTAGACGATTGAGTAACCCTTCCCACGCTTGACGATCGAGCCTCTCACTTGTGGTTCACCTTTCTTGTGCTCGTGGCTAAAACGGTCGAGGTCTTGCTCCGTTTGCGGGTGAAGCTCATCGGTCCTCCTCCCTCGGTCACGCTGCAACCAGGCACTCGGCGAGGACAGTGTCACGAGACAGGTCGTTTCGGGAGCGACACGCCTCCGACACGTCCTCCCTCACGTCGTATGACAGGTCAATCGTCCGGCTCGGCTCGGGCCTTTGCGAGGTAACGTCCCCAGTCTTCGTCGAAATGCCCAGAAGGTCAGGAGCTCGGCGGTCAAGATCGATCGTCATCGGCGTCACCTTTCTCTGGCGGTCGAGTTCTAACGGCTCCTGGGTGTCCCTTGCTGAGTAGGCCGGCGTCGGCCGCCCTCCTCACCCAGGTGCGTACCGTCGCTCTCTGGGCTCCGAAGTGTTCAGCTACGGCTAACGAGGGTGCGCGCGCTCCGAGTTCGGCTGCTTCGAGGTAGATGGCGGCGACCTCCTCAAGCCTGTCTCTCGTCATCCGCTTGCGGCCGGTGCGCCCGCTTCGCGGCCCGCTGTGTCTCGCCTCAAATGCCTTCACGCGCTCCTCATGTCCGGGGTCGACCGCTTCGCCAGCTGCCTCGAGCTGCTCCCGGAGCCTCCGGGCCGCCCGCGCGTACGTCCGAAGCCACTCGACGTGGAAGTCGAGCAACTTGCCGAGCGGGAGCCGGATGGCCGCCGCCGTCACGGCGGTGTCGCGCGGTTTCAACGACGGCCACGGTGGATCTTCGTCGAGTCCGCCCGGCCAGGGTGTCACGATCGGGTCCACCCCCCACAATTCGACGCCGACGATCGCCGGACGACCGTCCACGCGTCCGACCCAGAAGCGGAGTCGGTAGGGCCCTTTGCTCGAGTCCGGCCACGGCATCGGGTAGGGCCGGGGGGCCTCGTTGCTCACACGTCTAAGTCTAGGCTAAATGGCACAGACATGCAATGGACGTTGAAGAGATACAGGCGTAGGCGCTCGTGCCACGACTGTGGTGGGAAATCTGCCTGAGTTATTGAGGTCTTCCATTTGGCACAGATCTGCATACAAGATGCACTTAGTCCCCGATGAGCAAGGAGTACCCATGGACCGTGCGGAGGACGAGCTCGATGCCAAGGCCGCCGCCGAACTCGACGCCAAGGCCGCGGCGCGCAGGGCTTGTCGGACTGGGCACGCCCGGGAGGTCCGCGAGCGGTACGGCGCGCTACTGCGCGAGGGCGCCGGCGTCGTCGGGGTGAGCCCCTCAACGTTCAGCCGATGGGAACGCGGGCTTGTGCGACCGACCGGCAAAGCAGCCGAGCGTTACGGCCATCTTCTTGCGTTGTGGGAAGGGAAGCCGTGAGCGGGGTCTCCAGGCCGCACGACGCGACGGAGCGCGGCGATAGGCAGGACTATTTGCCACTCTCCACGCCGGGGAAGGGAGCACCCCTGAGGGGCGCCACGACCGCCTTCGGCCCCTATGACCAGGACGCGTCGTGATGTTCGCGGTGCTTGTCCTGGTGCTCGTCCTACGAATGCTCGTCCTGACGTTCGGCCCAACTATGAGCGCCGAGGAGGCAGCCCAGGTATGGGGGTGTTCCACCTGGACAGTTCGGCAAAGGACGAAAGACGGAACGCTGCCGGTCGTGCCTCTCCGCCTTGGGAGGTTGCAGCGCTGGCCTACAGCCGCTGTCCTTGCCTCCGTGGGTCTTCGATACGACCCGCAGACCGGGTCCGCGACGGCCCAGTTCGAAGACGAGGCGGCCCCGGCGGGAAACCCCGGAGTCATAACGGAGCTTGTCGCTCGCCCCAGGGATGCGAAGAAGGCGGGGATAGATGCAGGGTAGCGCTCGCTCCGAAGCGACGGTCTCCCCGCTCGCTCCGACACTCGGTCTTGTCAGCATCGAGGACGCCGAGGAGTACACGCAATCGCTCGCGCAGATCTTCAGCGGCAGCTGGCGGCAGGTTCTCTGGGCTGACCGCCAGGGGATCCCTGACGCGCTCGGGCTGAGCACCCAAGAATGGGTGACACAGCGCCTTGGCGGTTATGTGCGACTGGCTATCGACGAACGCCGGGAAGCCGTCGCAGAGTTGGTTGCTGAGGGCTTGAGCCAACGAGATATTGCTGACGTGCTCGGCGTGGATGCAGCTACGGTGAATCGGGACTTGAGGCCGCCCGTTGCAAATGCAACACCAGAGCCCGAGTCCGACCCAAAGTCGCAGGTGGCGGAGCGGCCCGAGCCCGATCCTGTTGCAAATGCAACAGCAGAGCCCGAGCTTTCACCGACCAAAGCTCACGTCGCGAACAACTCCGGCGACAACGAGTGGTACACGCCCGCTGAGTACATCAAGGCCGCAACAGCAGTCATGGGAGCCATCGACCTCGATCCGGCTTCGAGTGCCGCCGCGAACGAAGTCGTTGGAGCAGCCGAGTTCTACAACGAAGAGGACGACGGACTGACGCAGCCTTGGCAGGGACGCGTGTGGATGAACCCGCCGTACGCCCAGCCACTAGTCGACCGGTTTTGCACTCGCGTCGCCCGAGAGTTCAAGGATGGGGCCGTCACCGAGGCGTGCGTGCTAGTAAACAACGGCACCGAGACGAACTGGTTTCAGGAGATGGCGGCACAGGCGTCGGCGATCTGCTTCCCACGTGGTCGGCTGAGGTTCTGGCATCCGGATAAGCCGCAGGGTGTCCCGCTTCAGGGGCAAGCCGTGATTTACCTGGGTGCCAACACCGTCGCTTTCCGCTCGGAGTTTCTGCGGTTCGGGTTCGTGGTGATGAGATGACCCAGATGCAGTTGGCCCAGCTGGCCGCTGGATGAACGTCGTGACGGCGCGCTCGACGCCACTGCAGGCCGCGCTCACCTACGGGCGCCTCGGGTGGCCGGTGGTCCCCTTGAACTCGCCCATCAGCGGCGGTTGTAGCTGTGACCGCGGCCGTGAGTGTGCCAGCCCGGGGAAGCACCCGTGGGTCCGCTGGAGCGATGGGGGAGGGAGCACAGACCTCGAGCAGATCCACTGGTGGTTTCGTAAGCGGCCCGAGTCTGGCGTCGCCATACTGACCGGGCGAGAGCGCTCCGGCCTCTTCGTGGTCGACATCGACATCGACAAGGGTGGCGCGTCGACCATCGCCGCCCTCGAGGCCGAGCGCGGCCCGCTGCCCGAGACGCTCACGGCAACCACCGGCTCAGGTGGCCGCCACTACATTTTCGACTACTCCGCGGGGTCCAAGGTGAAACAAGGTGCCGGCGATCTCGGGCCCGGGGTCGACACCCGTTCGGACGGCGGCCTCATCGTTGCCGCGCCGAGCCTGCACCGCTCGGGCCGGCGGTACGCCTGGGACAACTGGGGGACGCCACCGGCCGAGTTACCAGCATGGGTTGTTGAACGGCTGATGCCAGCCCCGCCTGCTCCGCCCGTCTCCCTTCCGCCTCCCAGTTCCGCTCGCGGCAACCGCTATGCGGAGGCCGCGCTTGAGCGGACCGTCAAAGAGCTGCTGGCTCTCACCGCCGTCGGCGTCCGTAACAACAGCCTGAACGCAGCCGCCTACGCGATGGGACGCCTCGTCGGCGCCGGGCTCATCAGTCCTGACCGAGTAGGGCACTACCTCCTCGACGCAGCCATCACCATCGGGCTCGGTCAGTCCGAAGCCGAAGCGACCATCCTTTCCGGACTCCGCGCGGGCGTCGCCCAACCGCGGGAGGTTCCGGCATGAACGAGCAGACCGACCGCTCCGCGGCCAGCCTCAGCAACCTCGCGGACCCCCGCCTCGCCGACGTCGACCGCTGGGTGTTTCTTGTCGATCCCGACGAGGTTCGCGCCCGCTCCCATTACCTGCGTCTCGCCTGGGACTGCGCCTCGTTCCGAAGGCGCCGCTGGCGCCTCCCGCGCTACGGGCACATCGTCGCCTACGCCGAGCTCCACGACAACGCACGAAACGTGTCTCCCAGTACCTTCCTCCGGCCGGTCCTCTGGCTGCGGACATCGCCGCCCGACCCAATGGCTGATCCCTACGACGAGAGCTACTGGCCCTCCGAAGGGGTCAGCCTCGAGCACGTCCTGCTCGGCTGGTCGGCCGTCTCGACCGGAGGCGAGCGGTGAGCTTCGACCAGGATCTCCAGGCCATCAGCGAGTCCCAGCTTTCTCCGCTGCCAGAGGTGCACGTCGGCGACCGGGACCTCGCGGACGTCACTGCCGACGCCCTCCAAGCCCTCCAGGCGGCCAACGAGCCGCCGGCGTTGTTCTGCCACGGCAACACGCTCGTCCGAGTCGTCGTCGATCGCCTCGGCGTCGCCACCATCGAGACGCACAGTCGGACCACGCTGCGTTATCAACTCGCCCGGGTGGCCAGCTGGCGCAAGATCGTCCGGCAACGCGAGGGGGAACGGGTCATCGCCGTATCACCCCCCTATGACGTCGTCGATGACATCCTCGCCGCGCCCGGCTGGGACTTCCCGCGCCTCGACCGGGTCGTGCACGCTCCGGGCTACGGCCCCGACGGCACCCTGCGGGTCGCAGCTGGCTACCACCCATCCGGCGTCTGGCACCAGCCACACAGCCCATTCGACCTCGCCATACCCGAGCGACCGAGCGCCGATCAGATTGCCGCTGCGCGCGTGCTCATCTGCAAGGAGCTGCTCGGTGACTTCCCCTTCGTCGGCGATGCCGAGCGGGCCCACGCCGTCGCCCTCTTCTTGCTGCCCTTTGTCCGGGACCTCATCGACGGGCCGACCCCGCTGCACCTCGTCGAGGCGCCGACCGTCGGAACGGGGAAGGGACTGCTCGTCGATGTCACCCTCCAGCCTGGGCTCGGCCACCTCCCCGACGCTCTCCCGGACACCGGAAGCGACGAGGAGTGGCGCAAGCGCCTCACGACGAAGCTGAAGCAAGGCGCGTCGCTGATCCTCATCGACAACCTCTCCGGTCCGCTTGACTCCGGGGCGCTCTCCGCGGCGCTCACCACCCGTAGCTGGGAGGACCGGCTGCTCGGCCAGAACAAGACGATCGTTGTGCCGGTGCGGTGCTGTTGGGCCACGACCGGGAACAACCCGGTTCTTTCCTCCGAGCTCGCCCGCAGGACCGTTCGCATCCGTCTCGACAGCTCCGTCGAGCGGCCCTGGCTGCGGGACGGGTTCCGCCATCCGGACCTTCGCGACTGGGCGGACTGCCACCGCCGCGACATCACCGCCGCCGCCCTCACCATCCTCCAAGCCTGGATCGCCGCCGGCCGACCGTCGGGGGACCAGGTACTCGGTTCGTACGAGACCTGGGCACACACCCTCGGCGGCATCCTCGACGTCGCCGGTGTCCCAGGCTTCCTCGCCAACCTCGACGACTTCTACGAAGGTGCCGATACCGAGACCCAGTCGCTCTACGCCTTTGTCGCCGAATGGTGGCGTTTGCATCAAGAGCGCCCCGTCACCGCCGCCGACCTCTGGCGTATCGCCGGCAAGGTCCAGCCCGCGCTGCCGATCGGCGACGGCAACGAACACAGTCAGCGCACCCGGTTCGGATTCTGGCTCAAGGGCCAGCGCGACCGGGTCGTCGGCCACTACCGGATCCGTTCCGCTGGTTCTTACCAAAACGCCGTCCAATGGCGGCTCGAGCACCCGGGGAGCGAGAAATGACGCTACTTCGGCAAACCCTCACGAAGAAAGGCCTGGTCACAGCGTTGCCCGTGAGGGTCGTGAGGGTTACGCTTCTACCCCCCGTGCACGCCCGCGCGCGAGATCTAACCCCGTGTCACAACCCTAACAACCCTCACGAACCGCAGGTCAGGGGCTTACAATCCTCACGAGAACACGTCGAACAGCGCTCGATAGTGATCGGTAAGAGGGCCGCGGCCCGTTTGAGTGCGAACCCCATGTATCCGCCTCGGAGGAGGCGACCCCATGCCTGAGCGTTGCCGGGCGACGACCCGGAGCGGTAAGCGCTGCAAGATGCCCCCGATGCTGGGCCAGCAGGTGTGCCGGATGCACGGTGGATCGAGCCCGCAGGCCCGCAAGAAGGCCGCTGAGCGACTAGTCGAGCGACAGGCCCGAAAGACGCTGGCCGACTTGGAACAGGTCGAGACCGTGACCGATCCGTTCACCGCGCTCGAAGGTCTCGCATCTCAGGCCGTGCAGCTCGTCGACGTGCTCCGTGGTCAGGTTGCCCAACTGCAAGAGCTTCGCTACCGCGGTGGCCCTGGCAGCGGCACCGAGCAGCTACGCGCCGAGCTAGCTGCCTACTTGTCGGCGCTCGGCCGTGCCGAGAGCATCCTCGGCCGCATCCTGAGCTTGGACCTCGACAACAGACGGGTCAGGCTCGAGGAGGCGAAGGTGGCCGCCGTCGTCCTCGCACTCGACAAAGTGCTCGCCTCGCCCGACCTCGCGCTCGACGCTGCCCGCCAGCGCCGTGCCCGAGAACTGCTCGCCCGCGCTCTCGGCGCCCCGGCTGTTAGCAAGTCGTTAGCAGCAGCCTCAAACATGCCTGCTGACCTGGACCGCATCGGGGCGCACTTGACAGGAAGTCAAGCGCTTGGCCCCGGTCAGCACGTCCTCGATGTGGAGAGCTCGTCATGATGCGCGCCGCTCGGCTCGGCGAGATTTCCCCCAAAACGCGCCGCTCACCACCGCGCTTGGCGCTCTCCGATACGCGTGACGTTCTAGGCTTCCTCTTGGCGCCCGGAGGCCCCGATGCCTGACGATCTTCTCTCCCGCATCGGCGATTCGCTCCTCGAACGTGATCGCGACCGCCGACCGAGTTGGTACTCGGACCCGGCGCTTTTCGCCACTGAGTGTGTCGCATGGCCAGAGGGGACCAGCCTCGCCTCCTATCAGCGCGAGATCATGCGGGTGCTCGTCGAGCATCGCCGTGTGGCAGTGCGCGGTCCCCACGGCCTCGGCAAGAGCGCGCTTTGTGCCCTCGTAGTGTTGTGGTTCGCGCTGAGTCGCGACCTGGCCCATCAGGACTGGAGGTCGTTGACGACGGCCGGGTCCTGGAGACAGCTGACCGCATACCTGTGGCCGGAGATCGCCTTGTGGTCGCGTCGTCTTCGTTGGGAGGTGATCGGGCGCCCTCCCTTTGATAGCCGGACCGAGCTGATGCTCACGACGTTGCGCCTGTCGCACGGCCAGGCGTTCGCCGGCGCGTCCGACGATCCGAGCTTGCTTGAAGGAATGCACAGTTCTCAGGTGCTCGTCGTGTTCGACGAGAGCAAGGCCATCCCCGCCGGCACGTGGCAGTCGTTGGAAGGCGCGCTCTCCGGGCAGGGCACGCCATTGGCGCTCGCGGTCTCGACGCCGGGCGCGCCGAGCGGTGTGTTCTACGACATCCACAGTCGGAAGCTCGGGTACGAGGACTGGTCGGTCCGCCACGTCACCCTCGAAGAGGCAATCACCGCAGGGCGCATCTCGCCTAATTGGGCTGCGGCCAGGGCGCGGCAATGGGGCGAGGGGTCTGCCATCTATGCCAACAGGGTCCTGGGCGATTTCAAGAGCAGCGACGAGGACTCCGTGATCCCCCTTGAGTGGGTGGAGGCTGCTATCGAACGTTGGCAGGCGTGGAAGGACAGCGGCGAGGACACAGGGCCATTGACTGTTGTCGGCGTCGACGTCGCTCGGATGGGGACCGACCAGACAGTCATTGCACTGCGTTGTGGCGACATCGTTACCGAGCTGCGTCGCTCCCACCATGAAGACACCATGGCGACAACGGGGCGCGTGGTCGGGGTGCTCGAGGCCAACCCTGGAGCGCGAGCGGTCGTCGACGTGATCGGGCTCGGCAGCGGCGTCGTCGACCGGTTGCGGGAGCAGGGTTTCAAGCGGACCATCGCCTTCAACGCGAGTGCCGGAACGACGAGGAAGGACCGCAGCGGCGAGCTCGGGTTCGTGAACACGCGCAGTGCGGCTTGGTGGTGGCTCCGAGAGCAGCTCGATCCCGCGTTCGACCCCACTCTGTGCCTCCCGCCCGACGATCTCCTCATCGGCGACCTGTCGGGGGCTCGGTACACGGTGACGAGCAGCGGCAAGATCCAGGTGGAGTCGAAGGACGAAATTCGCAAGCGCCTCGGCCGCAGCACAGATAGCGGCGATGCGACCGTGCAGGCGTGCTTCGATGCGGCTCGCGGCGTCGGCGCGGTGTTCTTGGACTGGATGAAGGCCAAGAAGGCTGAGATGGACGAGAACCCGCCCCCGCCCGAGAACCTGATGCCGCCGATGCACTTCCTGCTCGGCCAGGGCCCGCCGGAAGTGATCGCCCCGAAGCGTTGCCCTGGCCACCGCTACTTCGGGCTGGAGCGCAGGTGCGTGTACTGCCACGCCACGCCCGAGGAGGTGGCAGCCAATGGCTAGTCGCTGCAACGCAGGCCTCCTGCTCGCAGATCCAATCGACCCCGCCAGCTTTGTCGTAGGCGGCGAACCACAAAACGAACCACAAGAAAGGACAGTCCCATAAACAACCCGAACCCCCTCGACCCGTACCAACTCCTTCCCGAACTCACAGCCGAGGAGTACCAAGGCCTGAAGGCTGACATCGCCAAGCACGGCGTCCTCGTCCCGGTCGTCATCGATGCCGACTCCGGGGAGGTCATCGACGGCCACCACCGCCTGCAGGCGTGGACCGAGCTTCGCGCCGAGGGCGTGAAGGTGCCTCCTTACCCACGAGAGGTACGCCGCTTCGCCTCCGACGACGACCGGCTCGCTTTCGTGCTCGCCGCCAACCTGTTCCGGCGCCACCTCACTCGCTCCCAGCGGGCGGAGGTCGTGGCACGGCTGCGGACCGAGGGGTGGTCGCTCCGGCGGATCGGCGAGGTCGTCGGGGTCGACGACAAGACGGTGCGAAACGACCTTGCGGAGATTGCGGAGAAGTCCGCAATCGATCTGCCCGAGCGTGTCGAGCGCAAGGGCGGTGGGACCTACCCGGTCCGGAGGCCGCGCCCGGTGATCTTTGTCCAGTCCGACCGGGACGCCAGGCGGGCTGCGGAGGCGCTTCGTGCGCTCGGTGACGACGCCACTGGGCTGATCGGACTTGCCCGTGCCGAGGAGCGGGCACGCATCGCCAGTATGGATCGCATTAGAGCCGAGGCAGCCGAAGGACCTTCCGAGCACAGCGGCGAGACATGGGAGCTTCGCACCGGCGACTTCCGGGAGGTCCTAGCCGACCTGTCGGACCAGTCCGTCGATGCCATAGTCACCGATCCGCCCTACGACAACGCCGGAGTCCCACTCTACGGACCGCTCGGTGCTTTCTGTCTCCGCGTGCTGAAGCTCGGTCGCCTGGCGGCCGTCTACTGCGGCCACCTCCACCTCGACGAGGAGATGGAGCTGCTCGCGAAAGGGGGGCTCACCTACATGTGGCACGGCGTGAACGTTTTGCCTGGCCGACACACGAAGGTTCGCGTCAGGAAGGTGAACGGGCGGCACCGCAGTGTCCTGCTCTACTCGGCCGGGCCCTACCAGCCGCGGCGGTGGGTTCACGACCTCGTGCTCGCGGAGGGACGAGGCGGTCCGGACGAGCGCCCACTCCACCCCTGGCAGCAAGCCTTAGAACCGGTCCGGCACTGGACCCGCCAGGTCTCCGAGCCGGGCGAGCTGATCGTCGATCCCTTCCTTGGGAGCGGAACGACCGCAGTCGCCGCGGTTCTCGAAGGTCGGCGCTTCCTCGGCTGCGACCTCGATCCGGGTTGCGTCGAGACGACGCGGCGCCGCCTGAAGCAGTTCGAGGAAGGGCGGCTCGTCGTGGCAGCGCTGGCTGAGGGCGAGACGAAGTGACTCGGCTCGACCCTCCAGACGGGCGAGACACGGCGGGATACGCGTCGGCCCTCGAATGATCGGCCTATGGATCGACGAGCGCGTCGGCGGGCATTCCCGGCTCGTCTACTGCGATGATTGTGAACTGATGCAAGTCCCTCCCGAACTGCGGAAGTGCGTGTGTTATGTGGGAGCTGAACGAGGCGACGAGCCGCCCCTCATCGGTACCGCCTTCTTTGTTCACGACCCGCTGGGCGTCCGTGACGTGAGTTTTGTCTACGTGGTTACGGCGAGGCACTGCGTTCGGCCGGACGACCACAGAGAGAACGGGCCTTTCGACAAGACCTGGTTGCGGGTCAACGCGCGAAAGGGCGGCTCGATGCGGATCGAGATACCGCCTGAGAGGTGGGCGTGCCACCACGTGGCGGACGTGGCGGTGCTAACCCTCCCGCTGGATCTGGGTGTGTACGAGTACTCTCCCTATCCAATCCGCGGAGGCGCTACGGCGGACTTCATCAAACAGCACAACATCTCCGCTGGCGAGGATGTGCTCATAACTGGGCTGCTCACGGTACATCCAGGAAAAGCCCGGGTTCTGCCCATCGTGCGAGTTGGGAACATCGCAGCTCTGCCAGAAGAACCGATCAGATTCCAGACTGGTGACGAAGACCTCGCGTATCTGGTCGAAGTGCGGTCGCTAGGTGGCCTCAGCGGTTCTCCGGCCTTCGTTCACCTTCTGCCAGTTCGTACTACTCCCCAGGGCGGCGTAACGATGAGTTCTGGAGGCGGGGTCGGACTGGCTGGAAGGAATTACCTCATGGGCGTCGTCCACGGGTTTTTTCGCACGGCCGAGAACGACCCGGATGGCATCGGTGCGAAGGGAAACAGTGGCATCACGGTCGTTGTACCCATAGATCGAGTGCTCGACATCATCGACAGTCCAGCATTTGTTCAACTGAGAGAAAGGGAGAGGAAGAATTTGGAGGCCGAAGACATGCCGACTCCTGCCACCACCGAGGAACCCACGGAGTTTGCCCGGTTCGAAGACCTTGCCTCTGGCCTTCTCCAGGTTCCGAAGGACGAGGCGGACGAGGTCCACCGCGACCATCAGACGTGATCGATTGCCTAGGAGCGTGAGTCAGAACCCGACAATCGTGCAAGATGACGCGTTCAGACGCATTCTCAACGGGCTATTACCGCGGGCCAGTGGGCGTCGAGGCCATCCTCGGCCACAACAGGACGTCCCTTGGGGCGGTCATGGTCTACTAGTCGACGACATCACGGAGCGGATCACCCTCATGTCTCGGCCTCCTCCGGGGGCTCGGTGATCCTGGTGACGCGGTAGCCGTGTTGCTCACAGTAGGCGGCACACGGTTCGCAAACTCCGAAGGGTCGGCCAATCCAGCGCGTGACGTACGTGACGGCCGCCGAGGTCCGCGGAGCTCTTAGAGCACCTAGCGCGTTCACTGCGACGATACGACAAGGAGCACAAGCCGGGCATGACAGCTCGTCCCCTTGACCGTTAGAGCCGTAGGGCTTCGCGGTCGAGGCGTTGAAATGACCGGGGAGCAACTTCAGGTACGGGAAGGGCGTTTCGAGCGCTCCTACGCGCCACACGAGGGCTGTGCGGGCGCCCGACAGAGTCCTGCTGAGAGCACCCGAACTAGAGTCCTTGCCGCTAGTTCGATGATCCGAGGGAAGAGTGAGTGGCTTCACTGCTGGATGCCAGCTTCAGCCCTCGAACACGTACGCTCGGCTGGCCTCCGCCACCACAGCAGTCGTGCCCGAGATGGCCACTTCGCTGCCGAAGTTATGTTCGGTCATAGTGCCGGAGCCCTTCAGCTCGGCCACCTGCCCCCAGCCGGTCGCCATCTTGGTGAACACGTACGCCCGGCCAACGAACTCCTCCGACCCTTGTTCGTCTGCACCCACGACGACGGTTGTGCCCGAGATGGCCACTGACCCGCCAAAGTCATCGAAGGCCATGGGCCCAACCAGCTCGGCGGCCTGCTTCCAGCCAGTCGCCGTCTTGGTAAACACGTACGCGACTCCGTCACCGCCGTATGCGCCCACGACGGCGGTTGTGCCCGAGATGGCCACCGAGTCGCCGAACGCGTCCTCGTCGGCGACGGTGTCGGAGCCGTTCAGTTCGGCGACCTGCTTCCAGCCGTTCGCCGTCTTGGTAAACACGCACGGCCCCACCACAGCAGTCGTGCCCGAGATGGCCACTGAGCCACCGAAGTCGTCACCGGCGGCGGTGTCGGACCCCTTCAGCTCGGCGGCCTGCTTCCAGCCGGTTGCCGTCTTGGTAAACACGTACGCCGCGCCGGTGTGTGCGCTGTCATAGCCGTATGCAGTCGCGACGACGGTGGTGCCCGAGATGGCCACCGAGTAGCCGAAGTAATCACCGGCAACGGTGTCGGAGCCCTTAAGTTCGGCGGCCTGCTTCCAGACGCCCGCCTTGTTCATGAACACGTACGCCCTGCCCGCATTGTTGGCGTAGTCCGGTGCACCCACCACAATGGTCGTTCCCGAGATGGCCACCGAGTCGCCGAACGCGTCCTCGTCGGCGACGGTGTCGGAGCCGTTCAGTTCGGCGACCTGCTTCCAGCCGTTCGCCGTCTTGGTAAACACGCACGGCCCCACCACAGCAGTCGTGCCCGAGATGGCCACTGGGCCACCGAAGAAGTAAACACCGTTGACGGAGCCCTCCAGTTCGGCCACCTGCTTCCACATCGACGGCGCGGTTTCCGAAGTTGTGGTAGCCGCCGAGACAGTGCTCGCCAGAAGTGGCAGGGAGATCGCTCCTACCGCGATGAGGCCGGCTATGCGGGACGTACGCATGTGACACCTCCGATCATCGGCTGACGCCTCAAAGGACCTTCGAGCAGCCATCTTGCACCTCGGGCGGGCGTCTTACTTCCCGCGCGGGACCGGCTTGTCCGTCAACACAGAGCGGCGCCGTCTCTGCGGTGCACCGGCCAAGGTCGAGCGGTTCGCTAGCTACTGGCTTTGCCGCCGTGCTGCAGCCGCCTTGCACGCGGGAACACACCCGAGAAGTAGCGTGCGGCCTCAATGGAGCCGGCGGGTGTACAAGAGGTGGTAGAGCCCAGCGGAGTGATCAGCACCGCCGGAGCGGCGCTCTGGGGCAAGACTGGGCCTGACCACGCCTGGCATCCGCTTGCGGCCCACCTCGTGGACGCGGTCGCGGTGGCACAGGAGATCTGGCTCCGCTGGCTGTCACCTGCGACTCGTAGCTGGCTCTCAGAGCCGTTCGACCATGACCTCGCGGCGGCGGGTTCATTCTTCGCTTGGCTCGCCGGCTGCCACGACATCGGCAAGGCCAGTCCCGCATTCCAGATCCAGGTGCCGTGGATGCACGAGTCCCTTCAGGCCGCCGGATTCGAAGTCCCCGGGCAACTCGCCCACCGCGGCAATGCTCCGCACGCGCTGGTCACGGCCGCGACGATCGTGCCGATTCTCGAGCGAGATGCCGGCTGGTCCCGTGCCGCCGCGATGTCGGTCGCAGTTGTGCTCGGCGGCCATCACGGCTGGTTCCCACCGGCCAGCTTCACGAGGGAGCCGCTCAAGCATCCCAAGCTCTATGGGCCAGTCGAGTCCCCCTGGGACCTCGCGCGTCGGGAGCTCCTGGCGCTCGTCGCCCATGTGTCCGCAGCTGCCCCACACCTCTCGGCGTGGGGTGGTCTCGACCTCGAGCGTGCACGAGAACTCACCCTCGCAGGCCTCGTCGTGCTTGCCGACTGGCTCGCGAGCAACGAACACCTTTTCCCATACCTGAACGGTCCCTTCACCGCAAGCTACGAACTCCGCGCGGCCGAGCACGCTATTGCAGCCCTGCCCACGATCGGCTGGCAACGCTGGGAACCCACGTCTGCGGCCGACGCCCCCGAGAGATTTTCCACCCGCTTCGACTTTCGGCCGAATGTCATCCAACTCGCAGTCCTCGGCGCCGCGGCGGCGCTCGAGCGTCCGGCCTTGATGCTCGTCGAGGCGCCGATGGGCATCGGCAAGACCGAGGCCGCACTCGCCGCTGCCGAAGTGCTGGCAGCCCGCTTTGGCTGCGTAGGCATCTTCGTAGGCCTGCCGACCCAGGCGACGAGCAACCAGATGTTCGGCCGAGTCGAGGACTGGCTTCGCCACATGGATCCTGGCCGCTACGTGCTCGAACTCGCCCATGGCAAGGCTCGCCAAGTCAGTGACTACGAGGCGATCCGTCGTAGCGGCGCCCCTTCATGCGTGGACTGCGACGGCCCGGTCGAGGCGGTTGTGCAAGCCGAGGAGTGGTTCGGCGGCTCCAAGAGGCGACTCCTGGCACCCTTTGTCGTCGGCACCGTCGACCAGGCGCTCATCGCGGCCGCCAAGGTCCGCCACGTGGGCCTCCGACAGGCCGGGCTCACCGGCAAGGTGGTCATTATCGACGAGGTGCACGCATACGACGCGCACATGTCGGTCTTTCTGCGTCGTGCCCTTAGCTGGCTCGGCGCGGCACGGGTGCCGGTCATCCTGCTCTCGGCGACGCTGCCCCCGAACACGAGGCGGCGGCTACTCGAGGCCTACGCCGGCACCGGACTGCCAGAGCTGTCCGAGGTCGGCTACCCGTCGGTCACGACCGTGACGTCTGAAGGCACGCTCACGAGCGTCCGGGTCGCTCCAGGCAATGCTCCGCGGGTCGCACAGTGGCTTATGGTCCGCGAACCGGCTGAGGATGCCGGTTCCGGCCCGTTTGCTGACGAGGTCGCCGGCCTGGTGCGCGAGGGCGGATGCGGCCTCGTCATCCGCAATACGGTCGCACGCGCGCAGGCAAGCTACGTCGTGCTTCGCGACAGGCTGGGCGCCGACAAGGTAACGCTCCTGCACGCACGCTTTATGGCTGGCGACCGTCTGGATCGCGAGCGCTGGCTCGCATGGCGCTTCGGCCGATCTGGCGAGCGACCTGCATCGTATGTTGTTGTCGGCACCCAGGTGCTCGAGCAGTCCCTCGACTTGGACTTCGACTTCCTCGTTAGCGACCTCGCACCGATCGACCTCATGCTGCAACGTGCGGGACGCGTGCACCGGCACGCACGCACGCCACGACCACCTGGGCTCCGGCATCCACTCGTCGTCGTCGTCGGACGGGGCAACGAAGCCATGAGCGAACCTCCGCGCCTTCCCCGCGGGTCCGTCTATGTCTATGGAGAACATCTCCTGCTGCGCACGGCGGCCGTGCTCCACGGCCTCGAGCAGGTGAGGCTGCCCGACGACATCCCCGAACTCGTCGCTCGCGTCTACGGCGACGAGGAGATCGTTCTGCCGGCGTGGCGGGCGCGAGCTGAGGCTGCGGTGGCTGAGTGGCGAGCGACCGAGCGCGACCAAGAGGCACGGGCAGCCCGGTACGCGATCCCCGCGCCCGCAACGTTGCCGAGCCTGCTCGAGCTTTGTCACCTCGACCTCGGCGACGTCGGCGACGACGATGACCCCGTCCTGCAGGCGGCCGTACGCGACGCAAAGCCCTCCGTGGAGGTCGTGCTCGGCCGAGCAGCCCCTGCAACGCGGTTCGTGACGCTGACCGGAGCAGTGGTGCCCCTCGAGGATGAGCCGGGTCCCGAGGAGACCGACGCGCTCTTGAGCTGCACGGTCCGGCTGCCGCCGTCGCTCACACACGCGGCGCTCGCCATCGCGACGCCTCCCGGATGGGATCGTCATCCATGGCTACGCAGGTCGAGACCGCTGTTCCTCGACGAGGGTGGTCGAGCAGAACTCGGAGGACGCTCGGTGCGCTACTCGTCGGACCTCGGATTGGAGGTGGGGACAGTTGGGCGATCCTGAGGCACTGCACTTCGATCTTGTCGATCGCGACTGGATCCCGGTTCGTCTCCTCGACGGCCTACAGGTCGAGGTCGGCATCGGTGAGGTCCTGCGCCGGGCGCACGAGATCGCCGGGCTCGATGTTGGCTTCCCGACCCAGGAGCCCCCGATCCTGCGCCTGCTGCTCGGCGTTCTCTATCGAGCGCTCGAGGGGCCGATGAACGACGCCGATTGGTCGACGCTGTGGCGCGCCGAAGAGCTACCGAAGGAACCGATCGACGCTTACCTCGAGCGGTGGCGTCACCGCTTCGACCTTCTCGACTCCAAGGCGCCGTTCTTTCAGGTGGCCGACCTCGAGGCCACGAGTGGCGAAGGCGGCGAACGACCGGCGGGCAACCTCATCTCCTACGCCGCAACCGGCAACAACGTGCCGCTGTTCATGCCCGTCGTCGAGGCGATGGCCATCAGACTGAGCGCACCCGAGGCGGCGCGCTGGGTGCTCGAACGGCACGCCTGGGGTACGACCGCCGACAAGACTGGAGCGAAGGGCAACTCACGGGTGAAGGCCGGCAAGGACACGCCTCGGATCGGCCACCTCGGCGGGATCGGCTTCACGGCGCCTCTCGGCGCGACGTTGCGCGAGACGCTCTTGCTGAACCTGATCCCCTGGAGCCACTCGGGGCTCGTAGTGACCGGACCGGACGACCTACCGGCGTGGGAGCGAGCGCCCCTCGACGCGAGCCACGAAACACGTCCGCCGAGCGGCGTCTGTGACCTGTACACCTGGCAGGGTCGGCGGATCCGCCTGTTCGCCGAGCGCGGGGCCGACGGCGAGCCCGCAATCACCGGCGTGCTCATCTGCGCGGGCGACGCTTTGCTACGAGACGCAGTCCAGGGTGTCGAGCCCCAGACCGCGTGGCGTAAGCAGACTTCGCCCAACGAGGCCCTCGAGTACTCACCGTTGCACCACCGGGCCGGTCGCCAGGTGTGGCGTGGCCTCGCACCCATGTTGTCGCTGGACGAGCCCAAGAACAGGGCCGGCGTGCTCTCGTGGCTCGGCGTGCTCGAGGACGAGGGCATCCTCGATGCCTCGACGACGGTGTCGCTGCTCGTCGTGGGTCTCGCCTACGGCCAGCAGTCCGCATCGGTCGCGGACCTCATCACCGACAGGCTCGAGGCGCCTGTCGCGCTCCTGCGAGCGACCGACCCGGCCGCCGCCCAGGTCGCGATCGACGGTGTTGCGCTTGCCGATGAGGCGGCCCGCCAACTCGGGACCGTCGCCCAGATCGCCTTCATGGGCCCGGACGCCAAGGTGCCTCGGGAGGGACCGAAGGCCGAGTCGGCGAGAGCCGCCCGGCTGCTCGCCGCCGAGGATCTCTATGGAACTCTCGACGCCCCCTTCCGCAAGCTCCTCTTGGATCTTGGTGGTGCGGATGATCCCGACACCTTGCGCCCGAGCTGGGCGACGGAGGTGCGCTTGCACACCGAGGCAGCCGCGCAACGCCTGATGGCCGCTGTCCCGACTCAGCAGGTGTTCGTCGGCGCACAGGCTGAGCGATGGTTCCGCGCCGGCCTCCACAAAGCGCTGCAGCAGATGAGTCCGAACGAGGAGGAGCAATGAGCACCACCGAGATCCCAGCGGAGAGCGCCGTCCCCGGGTCAGCCCTCGAGCGGCTGCTCGCGACCGCTGCCAAGCGCCCCGACGTGCTTGCACAGCTTCGACGCGGTGTTGGTCGTCCGCTTGACGATGCACCGGCCGCCTGGCCCTACGTGATACCAATCGCCGGCGGATCGCGATGGCGCGAGGAGGCGGTGCACGTCACCCTCGCTCTGTTCGCCCTCCATCAACAGGCCAAGGAGGCGGGTTCGATGAACCGTCGTGGCAACAGCGTCGGGAAGGCGTGTCGTGCGCTCGCGACTGCCCGCAGCGACAGCGGAGCGAGTGCGGAGGCCATCGAGCGCAGGTTCAGGGCTGCGCTGGGAGCCGACACCATCGACTCCCTCGCCGTTCACCTGCGAAGCCTGGTCACGCTCCTCCGCGGTGCCGACATCCCCCTCGACTACCCGCGCCTGTACCGGGATCTGTGCGCCTGGCGTCATCTCGAGTCGCGCCAGCGCGTAGCTCTCCGCTGGGCACGGGACTTCTTCAACACCCCGGACAACGCCGACAGTCAGCCTGCCGACACCTAGGAGCAACCAACATGGGAACCTTACGGACCATCATCGACGTGCACGTGCTGCAGACCCTGCCGCCCTCGTGCCTCAACCGCGACGACACCGGCTCGCCCAAGACCGCTGTCTACGGCGGCGTACCACGAGCACGGGTGTCGTCACAGTCCTGGAAGCGAGCCACTCGCCAGTACTTCAACGAGAACCTGCTCGAGCCCGAAGAGCGCGGCGTCAGGACAAGGCGCGTCGTCGAGCTGATCGAGGGCCGACTGAAGACACGTCTCGGAACGCCCGCCGAAGGCCGGGACGAGGAGCTGAATGATCTTTCCAAGGCCGCCTTGGACGGCCTTGGCCTGAAGGAGAAGAAGGGCGACCTCTCCGAGTACGCCCTGTTCCTCTCGACGAGGCAGGTGGACGCGATCGTCGAGCTACTCGCCGAAAGGTTCGAGGCAGGCGAGAACACCGTCGAGCCTGATGTTGTTCTGGAGCTGGCCGGCAAGGGCCACTCGCTCGACGTCGCGCTCTTCGGGCGCATGATCGCCGATACGACCTCACTCAACGTCGACGCGGCGTGCCAGGTCGCCCACGCGATTTCCACGCACCGCGTCTCGCCCGAGTTCGACTTCTTCACCGCCGTCGACGACCTGAACCCGGCCAGTGAGCCGGGGGCGGCAATGATGGGCTACGTCGAGTTCAACTCGGCGACCTTCTACCGCTTCGCCACGATCGGCGCCGAGCTGCTGGCTGAGAACCTGGGCGGCAGCGCCGCGGTGGCCCATGGTGTGCGCGCCTTCGTCGAGGCCTTCGTGAAGAGCCTGCCGACCGGCCACCAGAACACCTTCGCGGCGATGACCCTGCCCGATCTCGTCGTCGTCTCCCTGCGCAACGACCAGCCCGTGAACCTGGTGGGTGCCTTCGAGGAGGCGGTGCCGGCAGACGGCGGACATGTCCGCCACTCCGCAGACCGCCTTATCTCGTACATAGATGAGATCGATTCGGCCTACGGCGTGCCGCGTGTCGCCGCGTGGGCGACGTCGCTAGCGGGTGCGGCCGAGGCTGCGCAACGCCTCGGTGGGCCAATACCGCTGCCGGGCTTGTTGGACACGCTCGAGCAGGCGGTCGGGCAGCGCATGGCGACCACGACGGACAGATCGTGAGCACGCTCGCCCTTCGACTTGCCGGGCCGCTCCAGTCCTGGGGCGCGCGGGCACGCTTCCAGGCTCGCCGGACTGAGCACCAGCCGACCAAGTCCGGCGTCGTCGGGTTACTTGCCGCCGCGCTCGGGCGCGCTCGCGACGAGCCGATCGAGGACCTCATGGCGCTTAATTTCGGAGTGCGCATCGACCAGCCAGGCGAGGTGGTCCGAGACTTCCACACCGTGAGCAGCCTGTTCGACGAGAAGGGCCGCTACAACCCTTCGGGTGGCCGCCTGCCGGTGGCCCGCGGCGGGTACCGCAATACGGAGACGAGCATCCAGACCACAGAGCGCTACTACCTCACGGATGCTGTATTCGTGGCCGCGGTGGAAGGAGAGGTGAGTCTCCTGATGGAACTCGAACAGGCGCTGTCCTCACCAGTATTCCCGCCGTTCCTCGGGCGGCGCTCGTGCCCGCCTGCGGGTCCGGTGAATCTTGGCATCAGCCCCGGGTCGCTGCTCGAGGTGCTCGGCTCGGTCGAGTGGCAAGCCAGTCCTCGGAGGCGGCGGACGGCGGGATCGAGCGTGACCCTCGAGGTGATCGTCGACGACGCCACGGGGGATCGGGAAGCCTACGACGCGGTCAGCTCCTTCGATCCGATCTGGCGCTCGTATTCCTCGAGGCGGACCCGCCACCACTTCGTCGAGGTGCCGAACCCGGACGCCGCCGCGAGGGTCGGAACCAAGCACGACCCCATGGGCTTGCTGGAGGGGTGACCACGTGTACCTAACCCGCTTTTTCATGGACCCACGCAGCCGCCAGGGAATCCGCTATCTGCAGAACCCTCACCTCTTGCACGCCGCCATCTACGACGCGATGCCTACCCAACCGGTCGTCGTGAGTCCAGGCGAACCTCGCCCGCTCTGGCGCCTCGATCTCGGTGATGCGCGACGTCCGATCCTGTATGTTGCGAGTCCCGAGAAGCCGGCACTGGACCCGTTGGCCAACGAGGCCGGCCAGTTAGTTGACGGCCGCGTTTACGAGGTGCGTGACTACGCCCCCCTGCTCGAGAAGGTCCAAGTCGACCAGGTCTATGCGTTCCGCCTCGCCGCGAATCCTGTGCACCAGGGCCGCCGCGGCGAGGATGAGGCAACGAAGCGCTTGGGCCATGTGACGGCAGACCAGCAGGTTCGGTGGCTTGTCGAGCGCACAAGCAAGCATGGGTTCGAGATCCTGCCTGGCGCTGCGGGAGTACCAGACGTAGCCACGGTCAGTAGGAGACGCGTGACCTTCCGGCGCGAGCAGGACACTGTCACGCTCGACGTGGCCGATTTTGCAGGCCACTTGCAGGTCGTCGACGCGGAGCTGTTTCGACAGGGCCTCGTCTCGGGGATCGGCCACGGACGTGCCTACGGCTGTGGACTCATGACTCTCGCGGCGCCTCGACGGGCGTGAACATGCGTCTCGACGCCGACAAGGTGCCAGTGGGCGCACTCTTGCCGGTGTCACGTCGGATGAGCTTCATCTACCTGCAGCGCTGTGTTGTGCATCGTGACGCAAACGCGATCACGGCCACGGACCAAGAGGGCGTTGTCCACCTGCCGGCGGCATCGATCGGTGTGCTGCTGCTCGGACCCGGGACGCGCGTTACTCATCAGGCGATGCTGCTCCTGGGCGAGTCGGGCGTTGTCACGTGTTGGGTAGGTGAAGGTGGCGCGCGCCTATACGGCTGGGCACCGTCGCTCTCGTCCTCCACCCGTCTGCTCGAGGCGCAGGCACGCCTGGTCTCGTCTCGCACCAAACGGCTTGCTGTCGCTCGACGTATGTACGAGCAGCGCTTCCCGGATGAGGACGTGAGCAAGGCGACGATGCAACAGCTACGCGGCATGGAGGGAGCCCGCGTACGCCGTACCTATCGACAGGAAGCCGACCGCGTCGGCATCGAGTGGACCGGTCGGCACTACGACCCAGACGACTGGGCGGCAGGTGACCCCGTCAACAAAGCGCTCACGGTTGCTAACTCCTGCCTGTATGGGACCGTGCACGCGGTGATCGTGGCACTCGGCTGCAGCCCGGGACTGGGCTTTGTACACACGGGGCACGCCTTGTCGTTCGTCTACGACATCGCCGACCTCTACAAGACTGCGACCTCCATGCCAGCGGCGTTCGAGATCGCAGCCGAGGGACCCGACGACCTGGCGCGTCGGGTCCGCGAGCGCGTTCGGGTGCGCCTTTATGAGGAGAAGATCTTGGATCGCGCCGTTCACGACGTTCAACGGCTTCTTCTCGAGCGCACCGACGATGTCCCGACCAACGACGAAGACCGCGTGCGTCTTTGGGATGAACGTCTTGGGGCAGTCGAGAGCGGCGTCGCCTATGGCGGGTCCGAGTGACGGTCATCATTCTCGCGGTGTGCCCGCCCGGGCTTCGCGGGCACCTCACGCGTTGGCTGCTCGAAGTCGCCCCCGGTGTGTACGTTGGCCGTGTCACCGCCAGGGTGCGCGAGCACCTCTGGCAGCGGATCGGCAGGCATCTTGGTGGGGATGGCCGAGCGATCATGGTCTACGCGGCCCGCAACGAGCAGGGGCTCGATTTGCGCATGACCGGTGGGCCATGGGAACCCGTCGACCTCGACGGAGTGAAGCTGATCCGCCGCTCCTTGACATAACATCCCTTGTAGGAAGGTGTGCTCCCCGCGCACGCGGGGGTGATCCCATGCCACCGTTGTCTGTCCGCGGCATGACGTAGTGCTCCCCGCGCACGCGGGGGTGATCCGCCCCAGGTCGAGCATGTGTCCTGGACATTGACGTGCTCCCCGCGCACGCGGGGGTGATCCGATGCTCGCGCCGCCGTACACTGGCGAGGAGATGTGCTCCCCGCGCACGCGGGGGTGATCCCCTCAAGGCGTCGATTGCAGCCCTACCTCCGAGGTGCTCCCCGCGCACGCGGGGGTGATCCCGACTGGGTAAGCACCAACCACGACGAACGACCGTGCTCCCCGCGCACGCGGGGGTGATCCCGACTGGTGGCCGATAGTCGGCACTGTCTACCGGTGCTCCCCGCGCACGCGGGGGTGATCCGGGCATTCACATCGCCACGGGGGCCGGGCAGACGTGCTCCCCGCGCACGCGGGGGTGATCCCTGCGGAGTCCAGGCTTCTATGAACTGCTTGAGGTGCTCCCCGCGCACGCGGGGGTGATCCCCTGCGTTGTCTCGGTTCCATAGTGCCCGGGCCGTGCTCCCCGCGCACGCGGGGGTGATCCGAGCTACGACATCGACTTCCAGTACCCGGAGCTGTGCTCCCCGCGCACGCGGGGGTGATCCCATGAGCCAGGTCCCGACCTCGGCCCAGCCGCGGTGCTCCCCGCGCACGCGGGGGTGATCCGGGCTGGGCATGGCCGTCGGCCAGTTCCTCTCAGTGCTCCCCGCGCACGCGGGGGTGATCCGGTCCGCCGGGCATTCCCGGCGCGGCTTAGGTCGTGCTCCCCGCGCACGCGGGGGTGATCCCACTCTCGGGGCTCGGCCCCGACATCAGCATCGTGCTCCCCGCGCACGCGGGGGTGATCCACCTGTCCTGCGTCGCCCGTCTGTGACCCATCCAGTGCTCCCCGCGCACGCGGGGGTGATCCGGCCGAGGGGTCTTTCGCACGGTTTGCGCTGGGGTGCTCCCCGCGCACGCGGGGGTGATCCGTCACCATCGTTGTTGTTGTGCCCATACGGCGGGTGCTCCCCGCGCACGCGGGGGTGATCCCGTCGCCTACATCGGCGTCGAGTCGCTCGCGATGTGCTCCCCGCGCACGCGGGGGTGATCCCGCCTGGAGGTTGGCCTTAGCCTGAGCCCACGAGTGCTCCCCGCGCACGCGGGGGTGATCCGGTCGCCGAAGTGACGCTGGCGGAGTGGAAGACGTGCTCCCCGCGCACGCGGGGGTGATCCCGGGAACCGCTCACATGGCGGGTGGACGATGGAGTGCTCCCCGCGCACGCGGGGGTGATCCCAGTGCGAACTACGGCAACACGTTCGTGTCGACGTGCTCCCCGCGCACGCGGGGGTGATCCGGCCTTGCACTCGCAGTCGTCGATGCGAATCGGGTGCTCCCCGCGCACGCGGGGGTGATCCGGAGGTTGCGATCCTGAGCGCGCACGGCGTGAGGTGCTCCCCGCGCACGCGGGGGTGATCCACTCTTTGTTGCGCCACTTCTCGTAGGCCGCTGGTGCTCCCCGCGCACGCGGGGGTGATCCTGTCCCTATGACAACGACACAGACACCAGAGACGTGCTCCCCGCGCACGCGGGGGTGATCCCGGTGATATCTGCTGCTCGGACTCGGCCGAGAGGTGGCCCCGCGCACGCGGGGGTGATCCGAGATCGTAAAAGTCCTTGATGCTCAAGACGACGTGCTCCCCGCGCACGCGGGGGTGATCCCATCGGGTTGATCCGAGAGTGCTTGATCACCGAGTGCTCCCCGCGCAGGGCGGGGGTGATCCAGACTAGGAGACGTTCGTGGAAACGTTCGAGGGGTGTTCCCCGCGCACGCGGGGGTGATCCTGTATCCCTTCCATCCTGGTCACGTAGCCACTAATGCTCCCCGCGTGCGCAGGCCCCCTACCCGCTCATCGGAAGCTACGAGGGCCAGCCGTGCTCGAGAAGGACGCGACCTCAGCACCTCCCGGATCGCTGTGTAGTCGTCGGATTGCCTTCGGAAGTTGAAGGTTTGTGGTTCGAGTCCCTCAGCCGTCGTCCTTGTCGAGTCCGACTCGCCTCCCTCCTCGGATGATCCATCAGGCCCGAGTGAGCGCGGCCATTCAGCCGCTCAGGGGGCTGGCAAAGGGCAGGGAGCGTACGGGTTCATTAACGGGCAGGCGCCGAGCGATGCCTATCGGAACCGCATGAACGGCTTGCCGCATTGACATTCCGTCGACGCCTCGCCCCAACGCTGGCAGGACTCGCACCAGCCGACAGCGAGGTGACCGGTAATGAGCGACTGGAGGTGCACGTCGCACACAGGCATCCGCGGGAGGTGCTGGTACGTGACTCGCGTCGGATCGTCTAGGTCGGCTACGGCAATGGAGTTTCTTGACGGAATTGGTTGATGCGTAACGGCTGCGCCGCAAACTAGGCACCCGTCGGTTGCCGTCGGAGTCGTGTCTCGTGCTGTCGCCATCCCCAAGTCCACCCGACCAAGAAGCTCCATCCGATCGAGAAGGGCTCGGCCGAACTCGGTGAGCCGAATCTGACCGCGCGAGACCGGCCCTGCCGCGAACTCTGATAGCCCCGCCTGACGCTCATCCAATAGGCCGTGGCGCAACAGGACGCCGAGCACGGGATCCAGATTGTCTCCGAGACCGGCGCACCCCTGAAGCTGGGTGTAGTTCAGGCCATCCGGCGGAAGTGTGTCGTCGCTGGAGAGCCCGAGCTGTTCCCACGTCTTCGCGAAGAGACTTAGCGTACGAATGTGGGGTGCGTCGAGGTCTGCGAAGGCGCGTGCATACAGCAGCTCCGTCGTGATCTCAGCAGTGTCGATGGCCAGAGCACCCCTTGCGAGAGACCGACTCAGTCCTCGTAGCCGTTCGGCCGTTCCCGCGTCCTGGGCGGCGATAAGGATCTTCGCGGCCAGCTCGCCGTGCAGCTCGCTCTGCATAAGGCGTGCAATCAGCCCCTCTGGAGTCATCTGAGCTTTGGCCGCAGCGTCTTCGATGACCTGGTTCACGTGACGGACCCGCCACGAGGCGAGTTGCCGGAATGCCAACTCCGCGAAGCTGGGGGCGACGGCGCCAACCATGGCTCCCTCGACTCCACCGATCGCGTAGCCCAACGCTGCACCACCGGCAGTAGCTCCAGTTTCGACTAACCAACGGCGCCCCTCGCCGCTCGTTTGGTCCGGTTGGTCGTCCGAGTTGTCGCTCTTCACTGACAAGTCTCCAAATGCGCTCAGAACAGGTACCCGTTGCGTGTGGAATAGGCCGGCTCAGCTCGTAGCCGTCAACGAGTGACCTTGCATGAAGAGGTTCACCCCGTCGGCCATCAGTCGAACGCGAGGCTTCTGGACGAGATCAAAGTTCCCGTGCGCTGCGTTGTTACGCTGTCCACCCCACGACGTGATGTCCTTGTGATCCTGCTTCGATATCAGGTCTTGGGCTCGCAACGCATCGGCGTAGCTGGCGATGCCGGGCTTGCCCACCCACATCACCGTCTCGGCTATACACATCGAACGCAGCAGCTCCTCGAGAGCGGCGCCGATAAGCATCGCTGCCGCAGCCGGATGGATCGAGCCATCCTCCAGAAGCTGCTCGGCTTGATCCATCAGGTCCGAGGCCGCCTCGACCCGTGCCTGAGCCGCGAACGGCAGTCCGGTCGCCAAACCGTCCTCGCAGAACCGGACCCATTGCTCGAGGGCGCCTGCAACGTAGCTGATCTTCAGATTGTTGAACTGAGTATGCGCGGCAGCAATCTTGTGGAAGGTAGAGCCTGGCGCATATCTTGCGAGCAACTCGACAGCAGCTGCCGTTTCGGTTGTCGAGCCAACAGGGGATGTCAAGCGGCGGAGCCGCGCCGCCTCATGTCTGGCCCACTCGACGGGATTGGCTTCGTCGGTCATTGTGAGAGTCTCGCGCCACTCATGGTCGACAGGCAGGATCGAGTCCGAGTCCAGACCGGTCCTGGGCAAGAGAGTAGTAAGCCTCGGCTTTGGCGGCCAGCGCCCAGTAATGAGGGCGACTGTCCCACGCCGGCCAGGTAGAGCTTGAGCAGCCGTGCGTACGTATCCCAATCGTCCCGGCCTGCGCTCTGAGCAACTTTGGTCCGACCAGTTGACCGCTTCCCGAACAAGTTGCGGAATGGCTGTGTGGCACTTGGTCCGAGCAACCTCGGTCGTTCCATGGCTGGCTGGGTAAGGCCGAGAACAAGGTTGGGGCTCAGGAGTGCGCACACCTCCGCTACGGCCGGCAATACGTTCACGACGCGCCCGGGATGCCGCCGTGTTCGCTTCGGTGCACAACGGGCAACGGCAGCCGTTGTTGTAGCCCGAACGTGTGCCGTGGGTCATGTCAGAGTCTGCAGAGTCGATCGCTCCTGTCACGGCGGCCGTCGAAAGGTGCAAGCGGGACGATAGACGACGCCTAGCGGCGAGTCGGCACGCGCTGCTCGCCGTGCTAACGCCGTTGCTAACAAGCCCTGCAAAGTCACCCCTCACAAGGCCCAACGAGGCCACACGGACACAGCGGGGAAACCTCACCTGACCTCGGGAAACCTCGTCACGCCAGACGAGGCCACACGGCGGTCGGTCGACTGGCAGTCAGGAGGTTCGAGGGTTCGAGTCCCTTCGCCTCCACCCGAAAGTCCTGGTCACAGGGCATGAGCCACTCCCCACAGGCCGACGACCCCGGCGGCG
>Ga0326728_10003797_pt1 | contig 45997 bp, 38 predicted proteins | sample MB3enrmetagenome_FD_207602 | JGI IMG/M metagenome (GOLD analysis project Ga0326728, IMG submission 207602) | Lab enriched peat soil microbial communities from McLean, Ithaca, NY, United States - MB31MN | ecosystem: Environmental > Terrestrial > Soil > Wetlands > Peat | place: USA: New York...
TGCTGTAAATTATTGCCTGCTGTTGCCATCTCTGCCTCCTTTTCTCTAAATCAATAAGAAAAACAGACAGATGATGACCAGCCGCTTAAATACTGTCAATCATCATTTTGTTACGTATAGCAGGAAGCACTTGTTTGCCTTAACAAATTCCTAAATTTTCAAAATGCCTTATTGGCAAAATTGCAGATGTCTCCTAACAAACAACATTTTGCAATGTGACCTATACAAGATTATGGGTAGAAATGTTGCATTTATCCGCTGCTACCAGTTTATCCCTTTGCTTCTCAAAATGTTCTGTGCAGTTTCATGGCCAAATCTTGCCGCAGTCTTCAAATCCTCAATGGCTTGCTTCTGGTTGTCAAGCTTATTATAGGCAGCAGCTCGGTTATTATATGCTACTGCATAATTAGGATCAATTTCAATCGCTTTGTCAAAATCAACAATTGCCTGATTGTAATTGCCAAGGATACCATAGGCAACCCCCCGGTTGTTATAAGCTTTTGCATAATTCGGATTAATTATGATCGCCCTGTCATAATCAACAATCGCCTGCCCGAAGTTGCCAAGGCTTTTATAGGCATTGCCCCGGTTGTTATAGGCTTCTACAAAGTTCGGATCAATTTCAATCGCCCTGTCATAATCAACAATCGCCTGATAGTAATTGCCAAGGTCATTATAGGCACTCGCCCTCAGGCAATATACTATAATATTGTGATCAGTAACTTTCAAAGTGTGATCAAATAACGTAATGCTGTTCTGCCAATACCCAACATTTATCCATGTAAAAACAGAAAGGCATAAAAGACTCAATACCGATAATGTTATAAGTACCTCTTGACGGTAATGCCATGGTTTTAAGAGTCTGGGAATGCCCCATGCCGCCATGATGAATAAGCCAATCAAGGGGATATAAGTATATCTGTCAGCCCTGGCCTGTGAACCGACCTGCACAATCCCAATAACAGGCACAAGCGTAATTATATACCAGAGCCATCCAATTTACCAAATATGGGAATCTATTGGCTCTCCAGATAATTATCAGGGTCACGGTTATGAAGATTAACAACGCCCCCAAGACGTGCCAAATTGGCCATAAACTAGGATGGGGATAAACAACAGCGAGATTACTTGGCCAAAGCATTTTTACAATGTAGATGATATAGGAAACGGAGGCATTGGCAATGCGACCACTTAAGGGGAATTCCTCAAGAGATCTCAACGTTCCTGCTTTTTGCTGGGCGATGTACGTTACGATACATGAGAGCATTGCCAGGACAAGAAGAGGAACTTTTTCCCAAAGCAGAGGACGAGTTAATGACCATTGAAATTTGTGGTTTGATTCTATCTCCTGAAAGCGATAGAGGGGCCAGTAATCCAGAAGCAGCAGGACAAAAGGGAGGGTTACCAGCATAGGTTTTGCCATTAAGCCTAAAACAAAAAACAGAAGGATAGGTACATATCTACGAAGTCCCGGACGTTCGACATAATAGATATACGCTGCCATTGTGATCATCCAGAAAAAAGTAGAAAGGACATCCTTGCGCTCGGCTATCCAAGCAACTGATTCGATGTGAAGAGGATGTATTGCAAACAGTCCTGCTACAAATATACTTTGCCAGGGTGTCTTTGTCATTCCCTGGAGTATAAGGAAAAGAAGTATGGAGTTTATAATATGGAATAGAAGGTTTATCAGGTGATAGCCATGGGGATTAAGGCCGAAGATTTGATAATCAAGCATCAAAGATAACCAGGTGAGTGGATGCCAATTGCCAGTTATCTCCATTGATTTAACAGAGAAGGCCCATTTGACACTATTCAAAGATAGACCAGATTGAATACAGCCATTTCCGTATACATAGCGATTATCGTCAAGATTGGTGAATTCACAGTCCTTAATTGGCCAATATGCGATGATTGTGAGTAACACCAAGGCCACACAAATTAAAACCAGAGACAATTTTTTCTTTTGAGTTTCCTCTTCGTTTATCATCATCTGTAATGTTGGCGTCATCTTTCAATCTTTCGTTTAATACAAATCTAAGAAGCCTGTGAGAAGTATATACCACACATTAAGACAGACTATAGATATTTTGATTATTACGGATTGAAAGTTTGCATAAATGGGTGAATATCAATCCAAACTGTTACAAGGAAGAAGTTAATACCCGTGTCGACACCTACTGTCATGTCATGTTCTATTCAGGACAATTGCCCTGAGCAAAACTCGATCTGACAGTGACTGTCAAGTCTGGTATTGACTACTTCTGTAACTGTTTGAACTAAGATTTGTCCATCTATGCAAGATTTCGATCTGTAAGTGCGCCACGAGGCTGCACAAGAGATGAGGGGAGGTCCCTCGAAGCCGGTTTGCAGGAGCGGGCTTCAAACCACCTTAAGCTGCAGTGGTAAAGAGCCATTGTGGTGAGCGTTAAGGAAAGGGCAGGGTGCGACCCTGTCAGGTAAGGTTCAGGGAGGCGAGCGCAAGCGAACTACTTCTGAGGTGTCGAAATGAAAAGGACGATGTCAGAACTGGGGGGCTTACTGGACTCCAGGATCAGTCCAAGAGGGGCCTGTTTACTGCTTGGGCGGCATCCGGCATAAAGGTAGCGCGAACCTGATCCAGGCTCTGGAGTGGAACGTGGGAACCTGTCGTTCCGATGCGAAGGGAGAAATTCAAGTGGAGGACCCACAAGGATGAGCGTACCGATGCGGGGCACAGGGGCGGAGCAGCCAGCAGTAGGGAGGAAGGTTCTGTAATGGAACTGGACCGAAGGGGCTGCGTTGTCTGGCTATATTTGCGGGTCAACCAGGAATGGGAGGAGCCTCGTGAATAAAGCAAAGCCGTTTTGTATTTCAAAATGGGAGGTATGGGAGGCATACAAGCGGGTAAAGGCGAACCAAGGAGCGGCTGGGGTAGATGGGCAATCCATTGCAGAATTTGAAGAGGGTTTGAAGAACAACCTATTTAAGATCTGGAATCGGATGTCCTCAGGCAGCTATTTTCCGCCACCTGTACGTCGGGTCGATATACCAAAGGACAATTGGGGAATGCGGCCGTTGGGTATTCCAACGGTGGCAGACCGCATTGCCCAGACGGTAGTCAAACGATACCTGGAGCCGATTTTGGAAGAGCATTTCCATCCGGACTCTTATGGGTATCGGCCAAAGAAGTCTGCGATTGAGGCCATAGGAATCACCCGTCAGCGGTGCTGGCGATTTGATTGGGTCCTGGACCTCGACATCAAGGGTTTCTTTGACAGCATCGATCATGAGCTTTTAATGCGGGCGGTAAGGAAACATACTGATTGTAAATGGGTGCTTCTATACATCGAAAGATGGCTGAAAGCCCCGGAGCAATTGGAAGAGGACAGCCTGATACATCGGGATAAAGGGACTCCGCAAGGAGGGGTGATCAGTCCCTTGCTTGCGAATCTCTTTTTGCATTATGCATTCGATAGGTGGATGCAGAGGCAGTATCCTCAAATTCCATTTGAGCGGTATGCCGATGATGGGATTTGTCACTGTCGGAGTAAAGCCGAAGCGGAAGAGCTTCAGGTATCGATTAAGCGGCGTTTTGCGGAATGTGGCTTGGAGCTTCATCTGCAGAAAACGAGGGTTGTTTACTGTAGAGATGACAATCGGCGAGGAGAGTATCCTGAGCAGAAGTTTGATTTCCTGGGCTTTACATTTCGGCCCCGGAGAGCGAAAAATCGCTGGGGTATATTTTACGTCGGGTTTGCTCCTGCAATCAGCAACAAAGCCACAAAATCGATATGCGAAACTATGAGGCAATGGCAACTGCATCGGCAAACGGACAAATCTCTGGATGATCTGGCCCATAGGATCAACCCTGTGGTAAGGGGATGGATCAACTATTACGGCAGCTACTATAGGTCAGCCCTGTACCGTACCTTCCAGCATCTGAACAATATACTTGTTCGGTGGGCATCCCGGAAATACAAAAGATTGAGGGGGTATTACCAGAGGGCATGTCAATGGCTGCAGTGCGTAATGCACAGGCAACCAAGGCTTTTTGCCCACTGGCAACTCACTCGGAGTAAGGCTGGACAATAGGAGCTGGATGACGGGAGACTGTCACGTCCAGTTCTCGGAGAGCGCGAGGGTGAGATTCCCTCGCGCCACTCGACTAATCAAAAAATGACAGAACTCTAACATAATGTGTGGTAAGTACTTCTCATAAGCTTCTGAATTTTTATTGAAGGAAAGATAGAGAACTGATGCCAACTTCACAAGTACACTCAGGAGCAGATTACTATGAAAACGGCATATAATTATTTTCTTAAGGACAAAAAAGGGTTATCAGATTTTCTAGTATCTCTCTTGGTTGCTTCTGTGACATTTGTTGTATTTGCCCAAGCACTTCATGCAGAATTTCTCAATTGGGATGACTATAGGCTAATCGTTAAGAATCCTAAACTGGGGATTCTAAATTTGCTAAGTATGTGGTCGATTTTAAATAATACTTATCTTTCCAGCGATTCTTACACTCCTCTTGCTGGTTTGAGGTTTTGCATAATCTTCACGCTATCAGGATTAAAACCATTTGCCTACCACTTAGCTAGTGTATTATTTCACATTGCTAACACAGTCCTACTGTTTGTGTTGGTCAGAAAACTGGTTCTTCTGTCACTGGGTAAACAACAAGATATAAAGATTCCGCACACTCGCCTTAGTTTCGTCGCCGCTCTTGCTGCGTTGATATGGTCACTTAATCCATTGATGGCTGAGTCGACATCTTGGATTGCTATAGGGCCTCACGCACAAGCGGTGTTCTTCATGCTCCTTTCCTTATTGAGTTATATACGGGCTAATGAAACTGAAGCAAATTCTGTTCGTTGGTTGACATTATCCATTATATTTTATGGTGCTTCGATTCTTTCACAATTAATAGCCTTGGCCTTTCCAGCCATACTTATGGTTTTAGATGTTTATCCTTTAAAACGAATCAGTATAACTTGGGACTGGCTGAAATCTTTGAAAGCACGCCGAGTGATCTTTGAAAAAATCCCTTTCATATTCATTGCCCTGACAATAACTGCAGTGGATATAATTCTGCTCAATAAGATTCACATAGGTCACCATGTCGCATCTTTAGCAGAATTCGGTTTGTTAGATAGAATCATGCAAGCGTTTTATGTATATGCCTACTATCTCTGGCGTCCCTGGTACCCGGTTGATTTATCACCTGTGTACTTAACCTTGCTCTCATTTAATCCTCTATCTTATCCTTTCATGGCGAGTGCCTTTATTGTGATTGGATGTACCATAGTCATATTATTATTGAGGCATCGATACCCGGCTATTGCTGCAGCATGGTTCTGCTATTTAATTATATTATTGCCGGTTTTGGGTCTAAATTTACATCCACATTTTACATCGGATCATTATGCAATGTGCGTTTCCATGATTTGGTCCGTATTATTAGCAGGATGGATATTAACCGTGAGGAAGTCTTTATTTAGATATCTTACTGTAGTCATCATCTCTATTACAATTCTTTTTTCAGTCATGACTTACAAACAAATTGGCATATGGCATGATACAATAAAGTTATGTCAATATATGTTAGAAAAAACCACCGAAGAGCCTAAAAGTCCAATACGCTGGAAAATATATCAGTGTCTGGCAACTTACTATCTAGAAAATGGAAGAGCTGAAGAATCAATAAATCCTCTTACAGAAGCCATTCGGATTGATCCTGAAAATGCCTATGCTCACAGAATTCTCGGCATACTTCTTTTTGAACAGGGTCGGGAAAAAGAGGCTTTTGCTCATATAAATGAAGCAATCAGAATCAACCCAAGCAATATTGATGCATATAATAATTTTGCAGAATTGCTGAGACATAACAACAGAAATGAAGAAGCGATGGAGGTATGCAAAACAGCCTTAGAGATTTCCCCAAATAACGCTGAAACGCACGCAATATTGGGTGCTATATTAGTTCACCAGGGCAGAATCTCAGAAGCCATAGATCAATTGACTAAAGCAATTAAGATTAATCCTGATCTGCCGGAAGCCCATTTTATCCTTGGAACGATATTCACTGCACAGGGAAAGTATAAAGAAGCCACCGATAATTTAAGCATCGCAATTCGATCGAGGCCAGATATTTTTTTAGCATATTATTACCTCGGCTTAATTGCTGAGGCTCAAGGGAGATATGATGAAGCTGTGCAACATTTTCAAGATACATTGAACTTAAGACCCGACTTTGAAAAAGCAAGAATCGACTTGAGAAATGTTATGAATTTGCAAAGGAAGACACCTTGACGGCCTGACATGGCCAAGCACAACATCCAATTTATTGCTAATGTTCTTGTCATAGATTTCAATTAGTAAGCTTAACTTTTCATAACAAGTGTATCGAAAGACTTGTGGAGAAAGAGATAACCAAGTCAGGACTTTTTGTGACAATGTCTGTCAAATCAAAATAGGTCAATGGCAAGCTTACGGAACTTGCCTTTAAACGCCCATATTTGACTTATACAGAGCTTTTGCGGGTTATAATATATAAGGGGGGGGGTTGCTTTCACTGCTTTTTCAGCCTACCTAATATTAACAATTAGGAAAAAGTTAATATCATATAGTATCAAAAATAATAAATAATTATAATAACTTATCTATTTTTCAATCTTCAAGAACCGTTTTAATTGATTTTTTATACTAAGTATTATATAAAATATAGAATATTAGTTAACTTTATCAAGGAGCTTAATAATGACTAAAAATAAAAGAATTAGAAATCCTAATCATCCCCCTAAGGGATCTTCCATCGTCGTCCAACCGATCAGGAATGAAAAGGACATCAAGGCCATCCGAAAACTGTTATCTGGCAATGCAAGGGATCATCTCCTCTTTGTTATGGGAATCAATAATGGCTTGAGAACTGGTGACCTATTAAAACTGAAGGTCATAGATGTGAAGGATATGCATCCCGGTGACAGTATAAACATCAAGGAGGGCAAAACAGGTAAGCAGAACATTCTAGTTATTAACAAGACAGTCCATAAGATACTCCAAGAATATCTTGCAGCAAGCAACCTGAGCGATAACGATTATCTATTCAAAAGCCGGAAAAGTGATCATCCCCTGAATATTCAAGCCGTCAATGCTCTTATCAAAAGATGGGCAGCTTCCATCAATCTCAAGGGCAATTATGGTGCTCATTCCTTGAGAAAGACGTGGGGGTATATTCAGCGGACAAACTATGGTGTTGGTTTCGAGGTGATCTGCAAAAGATTCAATCATCAGAGTCCATCGGTAACTATGCGTTATCTGGGTATAACTGATAAAGAAGTCGAGAACATCCTTGTTAATAATGAGGTCGGATAAATATTTTTGAACAAAGTCCGTAAAAATTTATACGCTGTATAATAAAGACGAAAGGAACAATATTCATTTCGTAGGGGGTAAAAGATAATGGAATCAAACTTGATGTTTGCACCACTAATTAGGGTTTCAACAGAAACGCAAGAAAGACGCGGGGAGAGTTTGAACACGCAGCGCAAACAGCTGGAATCGGCTATTCATTCTTTGGGAGGAAAACCTTATCATTGGTATGCAGGAGCCCCCAAAAAGACAACCATCTCAATTAATTCGACGGGGTTTGTTTGCGTAATATGCTATACGTTGGTCTGGATAATGCCTAAGACGTAACTCAGATAAAAAAAGATCTACGTTGTATGGAATGGATTGCATTTGTATATGCTCTCAAAGTGTCGCAGTTAGTATCTTGTTTAAAATCCCGGTAGAAAACTTGACAAAACAGCGGAACCGTTCAAAGACGGTAGGGTGCCTGACCGAAAGGGGGCGACTATTTTATTGCATTCACCTTAATTTATTTGAAGCATTAGCAAATAATTAGATGACTATCGCATTTTCGATTTTAGTCGCTAATCCGATTTATCTAAGACCATTTCAAGACTCCTCAAATTAGGGTCTATTTCGGCCGTAAAGAATTGGTAAAATAGGCCATGGTCCATCAGCTTTACCTATGGCAGATCTCCATCACCTGTTGACCATGGTTGATATGGGGAAATTATTTTTTAGCCGGAAGGATGATAATCTTGCGGAATTCCCCTTCTCCACGGCTTTTGGTCATGATGCCTTCCTTGCCCTGAAGTGCCAGGTGAATAATCCGACGGTCATGGGCATTCAGGTGACTGATTGTAACGGCCTCGTTGGTCTTTTTGACTTTCTGGCCGATCTTTTCTGCCAATGCTACCAGGGATTCCTCCCTTCGCTTCCTGTATGATTCCGTGTCAATAAAGATGGCTTTACTGTTTTCCGGCGAACGTTTGACGACTTTATTCACCAGGTACTGGATGGCGTCAAGATTCTGGCCACGTTTACCAATGAGGAGCCCTCCGCTGTTCCCCTCGATGTTGAGCGTAATCTGCTCGTCGGATTCGGATATGCTAACTAGGCCCGCAAGATCCATTCGCTCGAGGAGTCCTTCCAGAAAACTTTTTGCCTTTGCGGCCGCACCGCCCGGCCCGGACTGGGGTTGCACAGGCGCAGGCGTTTGATCCACTGCGACGGGCTTTCCGCTATCCTTTTCTCGGCTTGGCCGGGCAGGCTTTGCTGCCGCATCGATCCCGCTCTCGCTGTGGGGCTCGTCACTGGAAAGGTTCATATTGAGGTTCAACAGGCTAGCCCTGATCTTTGCCTTCTTTGCGCCTATGCCGAGGAATCCCGGTATCCCTTCGGACACAATCTCGATGTTGAGTTTTTCCCTTGGAACTTGGAATTCGTTGCAGGCATTCTCAATAGCTTCGTCAATGGTCTTTCCTTCGATTTCCAGAATTTCCATAATCGTGTGCCTCACTATCACGCGGACCGCTTGTTGATGTAATATTGCTGTCCGATAGAGATGATATTATTAAACAGCCAGTATATGACGAGTCCAGACGGAAAATTTACAAACAGGAATGTGAATATGATCGGCATCCACATCATGATCTTTTGTTGTGTGGGATCACCGGCCGGCGGAGCCATTCTTTGCTGGAGGAACATTGTTGCGCCCATGATGATCGGAGAGATGTAATAGGGATCCTTGGCAGACAAGTCCTGTATCCACCAGATGAACGGCGAGTGGCGCAATTCAATCGCATACAAAAGGGCCTTATAAAGCCCGAAAAAGACAGGTATCTGAATCAGAATCGGCAGGCATCCTCCTAGGGGGTTGATCTTGTGCGATTTATACACCGCCATGGTTTCCTGGCTGAGACGGGCGCGATCATCCTTGTATTTTTCCTGAAGTTCACGAAGCTTCGGCTGGAGCTTCTGCATCTCCTTCATGGATTTGTAACTTTTGTTGCCGAGAGGCCAGAAGGCGATCTTGATCAGGGTCGTCAGGATGATAATGGCAATGCCGTAGTTATGAACATATCGGTTGAGGAACTTCAGGATGAACAGCAGGGGCATGGCCAGCCACTTGAGCCATGATCCAAAATCGATCGCGTTTTCCAGACCGGCCCCTTGGGCTTTCAGGATGTTGTAATCCTTGGGTCCCAGGTAGAGTGTATAGCGGAAGGAGGCAGAGTCTCCCCGGGTTATCAGGTCCTTGGGGCCCTTCAGTCCAACGGAGACGAGGTTCCGATCATCCCGGGACATGGAAAGGCTGGTCAGGGAGGGATTCTGTGGAATCATGGCCACCAGGAAATACTTTGTTTCGAAGCCTCCCCACGCCACGTTAGGCCCCAGGCTGCGGGCGGTATCCAGTTTCTTGACGTTTTGACGATCGACATTCTCTGCGGCATAGACTACCGGTCCTTCGTGTCCGTAACGGTCCGTTTCGGCTTTGGGGTCCACATACTGGTACCAGGCCAACCCTGCGTTCTGATTGATGGGCTGGGGGGAGAGATTGAACACCCGGACATCAAGATCGAAGGCGTATTGATCGGAATAGAAAGTGATAATTTTATCAATCTTGATCTGTCCGGGAAATGTCCTGGAGAATACCAGAGACTGACTCTGTTTCGGTCCGGTCAACTTGATCTCCTTGTGGTCCGCTTCAAAAGCCAGGTTGCCCGGTATATCAACCGTGGATTCCGGGAATGTCAGAGTCAGTGGTTGGGGCATACCCTCTTGAACGGAAACCATCTCAATGTAAGGGGAATCTTTTTTGATGGTTTGCCGGTACTGCTTCAGTTTGAAAGATTTCAAGGCCCCTCCCTGCGGGCTGAACAAGGCAATATACAGGGGGGTGTCGATGATGATGTCCTCTCCAGCCGATGGTGCCTCCGCCTGGATCCGGTAAGGGGCAGGGTTGGAAGGAGTCGATGTCAGCTCTTGGTCCGCTCCAGACGCTGGTGTGCTGTAGTTTCCCTTTTCCGCTGCCGGGGCCGTTTTCTGAGCCGGGTTTAGTTGCCTTTTAGGGACCTGTCTCGGCACGAAATAGAGGTTGTAGATAAAAATGACCATCATGGATAAAATGATGGCAAGAATGGTTCGCTTGTCCATGAAGGACCTCCGTCGTTTTTATCGGACAGGATCGTAGCCACCGGGATGAAAGGGGTGGCAGCGCAGCAGGCGCCTCAGGCCGAGATAGGATCCCTTGAGTGGTCCATAAAGCCGGATTGCATCCATCGTGTATGCAGAGCAGGATGGGTGGAAGCGGCAGCACGGAGCCAACAGGGGGGCAAGGCCAATCCGGTACAGATGAACGAATCCTATGAGAAGTTTCCCGAGTAAGGCTGATATGATTTTACCGCGCATCGGTCCTGATCGTCAGCAGGCTGTCCAGTTCCAGCAGAATATCTTCATAAGTGAGCGATGTGACGCTCGGTCTGGCTATGATAATGATATCCTCCGAGTTCGGAAGCCTTTCTTTGTTCAGTCTGAAAAATTCTCTTAAAAGCCGCTTAATCCTATTGCGCTGAACTGCTGTTCCCACCTTTCTGTTGACCGTAAGACCGAGGCGCCGGGTCCCCAGGGAGTTCCAATGGGTGATGACGGTAAAGTGTTGGGTATGAAACCGAACTCCCTTCGCATAGATGGTCGTAAAGTCTGTTTTCTTCCGGATGCGCTCCAGCCTGCTGAAGGTGTGTCTATCCATATGCAGCAGATCCACCCCTGTGGTGCTCAGCTTCTTTGGAGTTACCGCCGGGCATAGGCGGCCGAGATTGAGGGTGAGGATCAAACGGCCAGTCTTTGTCTTCCCTTTGCACGTCTACGGCTCAGAACGAGCTGCCCGCCTTTTGAGGCCATTCTGGCACGGAAGCCATGGGTTCTTTTGCGTCTGATATTGCTTAATGGTCTGAGTGTCTTCTTCATGTCAACATCCTGTAGCTGATTTGAAGCGGTCACATAAACCACACGGAGGGTTGTTTGTCAAGGCAAAAGGGCAGTTTTGACACGGTATCTTCATCGCGGTAAGCCTGCCAGTCCCGTATGGATGGAACAGGCGGGCATCTGGCGGGTTCGGTGGGGCATGCCTTCCCCAGCCGCTTGGCCCACACGGGTTGATTCATCGTGGAATTTATGACAAGATGAACGCATAGGTCGAAGAAGATGAATCAGTTTCGGATGGTTACGGACTTCCAGCCAAAGGGGGACCAGCCGAAGGCCATCGGGGCGCTTGTGGACGGCTTGCATCAGGGCCATCCGCACCAGGTGCTCCTGGGGGTCACGGGCTCCGGGAAGACCTTTACGATTGCCCATGTCATTGCGGCGGTGCAGCGCCCCACGCTGGTCATTGCCCATAATAAAACCCTGGCCGCCCAACTCTATGGGGAATTCAAGACGCTTTTTCCGGAAAACGCCGTGGAGTATTTCGTTAGCTACTACGACTACTATCAGCCTGAGGCATACATCCCCAGTACGGATACTTACATTGAAAAGGATTCATCCATCAACGAGGACATCGACAAGCTGCGTCATTCCGCGACCCACTCCCTGCTCGAGCGCCGGGATGTGATCATTGTGGCCAGTGTGTCGTGTATCTATGGTCTCGGCTCGCCGGAGGCCTATCACGGCATGCTGCTGCTGCTCGCAGAGGGCATGGAGATGAATCGGGACAATATGCTGCGCCGCCTTGTTGAAATTCAGTACGAGCGCAACGATATCGATTTTCACCGGGGGACCTTCCGGGTGCGCGGCGATGTCGTGGAAATTTTCCCGCCCTATGAGGAGGAACAGGCCATCCGCATCGAATTTTTCGGCGACCAGGTGGAGGCCCTTTCCCTTGTTGACCCGCTCCGGGGCAGGCGCATCGCGAGCCTCCAGACCGTGCCGATATACCCAGCCAGCCATTACGTGACAACCCGTGAGAATATGAATCGCGCCATCGCGGCCATCCGGGACGAGCTGAGGGAGTGCCTCGCGAGCTTCAAGGCCGAAAACAAATTGCTGGAAGCCCAGCGGCTGGAACAGAGGACCTTTTTCGATATAGAGATGATAGAGGAGATGGGGTACTGCCAGGGAATTGAAAACTATTCCCGCCATCTGACGGGCCGCAGGCCCGGTCAGCCGCCCCCAACGCTGATCGAGTACCTGCCGAAGGATGCCCTCGTGGTCATTGATGAGAGCCACGCCACCATTCCCCAGTTGATTGGCATGTATCGCGGTGACCGCGCACGCAAGGAAACGCTTGTGAAATACGGTTTTCGTCTGCCATCAGCCCTGGACAACCGCCCCCTTCGCTTCGAGGAATACGAGGCCTTTCCCCAGCAGCGGATCTATGTTTCCGCCACGCCCGCGCAATATGAGATCATTAACGCCAAAGGGCGTATTGCGGAGCAGATCATCCGGCCCACGGGCCTGATGGATCCGGAGGTCGTGGTCAGGCCTGTCGCGGGCCAGGTGGACGACCTGCTTGCCGAGATCCGTCGCAGGGCGCCGGGCGGTGAGCGCGTTCTGGTCACGACCCTCACAAAGCGCATGGCGGAAAATTTGACCTCTTACTACCAGGACCTCGGGGTTCGCGTTCAATATCTTCACTCCGATGTGCATACGCTGGAGAGAGTGGCCATCATCAGGAATCTCCGGCTCGGCGAGTTTGATGTGCTGATCGGTGTCAACCTGCTTCGCGAAGGACTGGACATTCCCGAGGTTTCTCTGGTCGCCATACTCGATGCGGACAAGGAGGGATTCCTCCGCTCCGAGCGGTCCCTGATCCAGACAAGCGGGCGGGCAGCCCGCAATGCAGCGGGACAGGTGATCATGTATGCGGATCAGGTAACGGACTCTATCAGGGCCTGTCTTGTCGAAACGAAGCGCCGGCGGGATATGCAGAACCGATACAATCGTAAACATGGGATCACGCCGGAGACGGTGCGTAAAGAGATACACAATATCCTCTCGTCGATCTATGAGAAGGATTACGTGACGGTTGAGGCTGCTGCAGAGCCGGGCACGGCATGGAAATCGGAGACGGATCTCTCCTCCTATATTGAAAAGTTGAAAATAGAAATGAAGGAGGCTGCCGTTGACCTGGCTTTTGAACGGGCGGCGGCCCTTCGCGACCGGATCAGAGACCTGACAAAAGTACTGGTCCAGATGGGTGAGTCCCTTTGATGGCCTGATTCGGCTCAATGAACCACCATCAATGACGAAAGGCCGCATGTGAGTCCATACGCATGGATGATTGATCGCCAACCGTTGAATGTATGAAACCAATACTGAATGAAAAAATGATGCATGCCCCCCGCAGACCGGGTGTCTACATCATGTCGGACCGGGATGGAAAAAGCCTTTACATCGGAAAGGCCAGAGATCTGCGGGCCAGGATCCGCGCCTATCTCCGCGGTACGGATACGCGTCCGATGATCTCTTTTCTGATGGATAAGGTACACGATGTGGAATTCATCATCACGGAAACGGAGAAGGAGGCCCTCATCCTCGAGAACAACCTCATCAAGGCGAACCGGCCCCGCTACAACGTGGATTTTCGGGACGACAAGTCCTATTACCACATCCGTATTGACCTCCGTGAGGACTTCCCGCGTTTCCAGCTTTTCCGAAGGCCGAAGAAGGACGGCGCGAAATACTTTGGTCCATATCCTTCCAGCGCTGCGGCAAAGGAAACACTGCGCTTTCTTCAAACGATTTTTCCCCTGAGGACCTGCCGCGACAGCGACTTTGCGACCCGCAGCCGGCCCTGCCTGGAATTCGAGATCAGACGTTGTGTTGCGCCCTGCCAGAAGCGGATAGATCGGATCGCCTATCGCCGGCTTGTAGAGGACAGCCTGTCATTCCTTGACGGGCAGGAGAAAACACTGGTGGATGATCTGAAGATGAGGATGGAGGATGCTTCCGAGCATCTGAGATTCGAGGAGGCGGCTGCCTTGAGGGACCGCATTGCAGCCATTGAGGAAACCATTGAGAAACAGTATGTGGAGTCCAGCAAACACCGGGATCGCGATGTTTTCGGAATCCATTGCGAGGCCGGGTTGACCCAGGCCTTGGCGATGTTTATCAGAAAAGGGCGATGGGTTGGCCAGAAGGTATTTCCACTGGTCAGGATCGCGCTGGAGCCGGCCGAGGTTCTCTCGTCACTCATCAAGCAGTATTACGATGATGCCCTGCATGTGCCGGATGAGATCCTCATCCCCCTCGAACTGGAGGACAGGCAGGTCATCGGGGAATGGCTTTCGGAAAAGCATGGCAGGGGGATATCGGTTACCGTGCCCAAAAGGGGCGAGGGCAGGGACCTGCTGGCCGCCGCACAGCGAAATGCCGAACACGCCCTTCAGGAAGGCCGGCTGCGGGACGACGATCCGGCAGAGGCGCTTCGTCTGCTCAGAGAAAAGCTCCGCCTGGCGCGCGAGCCGCAGCGCATCGAGTGCTTCGACATCTCGAATATCGGCGGGAATGACGCCGTTGGATCACGCGTGACCTTCGTTGGGGGAAGGGCCGCAAAAGACGGGTACCGGCGTTACAAGGTCAGGACGGTGGAGGACTCCGATGACTATGCCATGATGTATGAAGTTCTGAAGCGGCGCTTCACCGACACCTCGGTATTGCCCGATCTGCTCATGGTGGATGGTGGCAAGGGGCAGGTTTCCGTGGCGCATGCTGTTTTGGGAGACCTGGGGATTTCCGGCGTGGACATCATTGGCCTGGCGAAGGAGCAGCATGAGGCCTTGGGGAATAAAAAGAGGTTCGGTCCTGCCATCGCGAAGGATACGGACCGCGTCTATCTGCCGGGGCGAAAGGATCCCGTCTATCTGGCAAAATGGCCGGCCGCGCATTTTCTGCTGCAGCGGATCCGGGATGAGGCCCACCGGTTTGCGATCACATACCACCGGAGGCTGAAGGAGAGGCGGGACATCCGGTCCGTGCTGGATGACATTCCGGGGATCGGAACGGCCCGCAAGAAGGCCTTGCTGGCGGCATTCGGGGATGTCCGTCAGATCGGGGCCGCCCGTTTGGAAGACTTGCAGAAGATAGGGGGCATCGGCAGGGATATGGCAAAAAAAATAAAGGATTACCTTGCCTGATGAATATTCTTTCCATACTCATGATTGCCGTTGGCCTGGGGATGGATGCATTTTCTGTCGCCGTGTCGGCAGGCGCCATGCGGCAGGGTATGACCATGGCGCCCGTGGTGAGGATGTCGGGCGCCTTCGGTTCATTCCAGTTCATCATGCCGATCGCCGGCTGGATGGTAGGCCGGACCGTTGCTGGGGTGCTTGCCGGATACGGCTGCTGGATCGCATTCGGCCTGCTGGCCTATATCGGGGTGAAAATGATCGTCGCATCTTTCAGCAAGAGCGATAGGTCACCGGTGACTGACCCGACAAAAGGCTGGACACTGCTGACGCTTGCCGTGGCCACCAGCATGGACGCGCTTGCCGTGGGTCTGGGTTTCGCCTTCCTTAATGTCTCCATTGTTCAGGCCAGCATCGTGATAGGCGCGGCCACCTTCGCCATGACGGCGGCCGGTATGGCCCTGGGTGGAACATTGGGAAGGCTGGCGGGCAAGAGGGTGGAGACGCTGGGCGGCCTGATCCTCATCGGCGCCGGCCTGAAGGTCCTCCTGGATCATCTTCATTGATGGGGGAGTAGCGTATGAAAGAAAATGGATCCGTTCAAACGGTCACCGTCCCGGCCAGCATCGGAAGGGTCGAGTTGGCGTGGACATCGGATGGCGGCCGTGTCCGGTTGGTAGGGATCAGCCTTTCCGAAGGTCTGGCAAGACCGCCGCGCTGCAAGTCCCTGGGGACGGCCAGGGTGCCTCGTGCAATCAGGCGTATGGCAGCGGTTATACAGGACGGGTTGGGAGACATCCCCGGCAGAATCACGGACGGTCTTGTGGACTGGGGGATGTTTGCCGGGTTTCAAGGAAAGGTATACGAAGCGGTCCGCCGGATCCCGAGGGGGAAGGTGTCCAGCTACGGGGATATTGCGCGCCACGCCGGCTCCCCGCAGGCGGCAAGGGCCGTGGGGCACGCCATGGCAGTCAACCCTTTCCCGCTGCTGATCCCCTGTCATCGGGTTGTACGGGCCGACGGCAGTCTGGGCGGTTTCGCGGCAGGCCTTTCCATCAAGGAGAGGCTGCTGAAACTGGAAGGGGTCATGATGAACGCCGACAGCCGCATCAGGCGGGATGATTTCTGGTCATGATTTTTTGGTGGGACGCTGAGCCGTGACGGCAAGGTTGTCCCGATGTATGACCTCGTCGTAGTCCTTGTGGCCGAGGACCTGCTCGATCTTGCTTGTTTTCAGTCCCATGATCTTACGCACTTCGGGTGCGTTGTAGTTGGCCAAACCCTTGGCTAGTGTCCGACCCCTGCGGTCCACGCAGACCACCGGGTCTCCAACCGCGAAATCCCCTTCCACCTCAATGATTCCGGAGGGGAGGAGGCTCTTGCCTTCTTCAACCAGGGCGCAGCTCGCGCCTTCGTCGAGGACCAGGCGGCCTCTCGTGCGCAGCGTGAAAGCGATCCAGTGCTTGCGGCTGGTCAACGGTTTGCTGGAGGGCAGAAAGAGGGTGCCCCGGTCCTTGCCGGCAAACAGCGCCTGGAGAATGCCCTTTTCCTTGCCCGGTGCAATGATGTACGGGATGCCGAAAGCGGTCACCTTCCGGGCGGCAAGGATCTTGCTCTTCATGCCGCCTGTGCCTACATCCGTGCTTTCCGAGGTCGCACCGTTCTCCATGTCCTGCGTGATGTCCCGGACCAGTGAGATCAGCCGCGCTTTTTTGGACAGGGCAGGATTCTTGTCATACAGGCCTTCGGTCGATGTCAGGTTGAGCAGCAGATCGGCTTCCATGATGTTGGCGGCCATGGCGGCCAGCTGATCGTTATCACCGAACCTGATCTCGTCAACCACGACCGAATCGTTTTCATTGATGATCGGGATGACCTTCCAGTCCATGAGGGTGAGCAGGGTATTGCGGACGTTGAGAAACCGCTTGCGGTCTGTCAGATCGTTCATGGTCAGGAGAATCTGCGCGACATACAGGCCGTACTTGCCGAAGGCATTGGAGTAGACGCGCATCAGGCGGCTCTGCCCGATGGCCGCCGCCGCCTGCTTCTGGGGTATGCTTTTCAGCGGGCCGGTGAAGCCCATGCGGTGCTTCCCTGAGGCGATCGCGCCTGAGGAGACGAGGACGACCTGGCGGCCGTTTCGGGTCAGATCGGCAATCTCGTGGACCAGCTGTTCGATGATCTGGAGATCGAGGCCGTCTTCGCCGGTCAGGACGGCGCTGCCGACCTTGATCAGGACCTTCTTGACACCGGCGAGCATTTCCTTGCGAATATTGGCCATGGTTTATGTCAATCCCAGTACGTGAACGATCTCCCGCAGAACGTCCTTGATCCCCTTGCCGGTAACCGCCGAAAAGGGCAATGCAATTATGCCCTTGTCCTGAAACATGTCAACGACTTTTTTGATGCGCTTCCGTGTGAGCGGCAAATCGTTCTTGTTGATGGCAACGACCTGGGGCTTGCCTGGCAATGCGGGGCTGAAAAGGGCCAGCTCCCGGTTCACGGTCTGGTAATCCTTCCAGGCGGTCTCGCTCTGTTCTCCCGATATATCAAGGATATGGAGCAGGGCGGATGTCCGTTCGATGTGCCTGAGGAATTTGTCACCCATCCCGGAGCCCCTGTGGGCCCCTTCAATGAGGCCAGGGATGTCCGCCATGATGAACGACTGGTGCTCGCCGTAGGCTACGACGCCGAGGTTTGGGGTCAGGGTCGTAAAGGGATAATCCGCGATCTTCGGCCGGGCGGCGGATACGCGCGACAGGAACGTTGATTTGCCGACGTTGGGAAGGCCGATAATGCCGACATCCGCGATGAGCTTCAGCTCGAGGAGCACCCAGCGCTCCTCACCCGGTTTCCCCTCTTCAGCAAACCGGGGGGCCTGGTTGGTGGAGGTGGCGAAACGGGCGTTGCCGCGACCTCCCTGTCCGCCCCTGGCCACGATGAATGATTGGCCGTCCCGAACGAGGTCCGCCAGGACATCGCCCGAAACCGCGTCCCTGACCACGGTTCCCCGGGGCACGGGTATGACCAGATCAAGAGAATTGCGGCCGGTCTGGTTGCTGCCCATGCCGTGCTGCCCGTGGCGCAAGACATGGCGGGGCTTGTATTTCAGATCGAGGAGTGTCCGGTGTCCTGCAGAGGCCGCGATGAGGACGTCGCCCCCCTTGCCGCCATCCCCGCCATCCGGGCCACCCCGGGGAACGTACTTTTCCCTGCGGAAGCTCATGCAGCCGTTGCCTCCGTCACCGGCCCTGACATAGATTTTCGCCTCATCAACAAACTTCATGATCTGCTTAAAAAACAAAAGGCACTTTTCAGGAAGTGCCTTTTTAGATGCTGGTGTGCCTTGATGGCTGGTCCTTTAGGCGGGATATACGCTGACCTTCCTCCGTGTCTTGTCCAGGCGCTCGAACTGGACGACCCCTTCCACCTTGGCGTAGAGCGTATAATCCCTGCCCATGCCGACATTGTTGCCGGGATGGATCCTCGTGCCAAGTTGCCGGATGATGATGGATCCCGCTTGGATTTTCTGGCCGCCATAAACCTTTACGCCGCGCCGCTGGGCGTTGCTGTCACGGCCGTTGCGGGAGCTGCCCTGTCCCTTCTTGTGTGCCATTTTTCTATCTCCGTCGGGCGGTTGGAAAGTCCGCCCGTTGTGCTGTGCCTGCTATGGATTGATCTCCTGGATCTTCATCCTGGTTTGGAGCTGGCGGTGCCCGGTCTTTTTCTTGAAGGCCTTGCGCCGCTTCATCTTAAACACGTGGATCTTCGGGCCCTTGAACTGCTCGACGATTTCGCCGACGACACTGGCGCCTTCCACAACCGGCGTGCCGATGCGGATGTCTCCGCCTTCTCCTTTGGAGACCATGAGCACTTCCGAAAAGACCACTTTGTCTCCGCGGTTTCCCTCGATTTTTTCAAGGGAGACCACGTCGCCGACCGATACCCGGTACTGCTTTCCCCCTGTTTTGATCACTGCATACATGATGGGCATTCCCTCAGGAAAATGTGAGCGGTCTTCTTACGAAATTCAGGTTTATTTGTCAACATCTTTTGTTGAGATTCTGGCTCCATGGGAAACGGGTGGTGGTTCGGATATCATGGTTTTTGAGCTGGTGGTCTGGTCGCAAGGCCCTCATGAAATCAGCTGCATATGGGTGGCGACCTTGCGGACACGCATGGATAATGCCCTGACCGGGTCGATTCCCAGGATGGAAGTCAGGACTTCCATAGGCCGTACAGTACCGTCCGGCGCGATACCGGCCTTCAGAAGAATCTTTGCCTTTGCCCTGTCCAGTTCAAGGCTGAGAACGTAGGGCCGGATATCTTTCTGGATCGTCCGTCCTTCCCTTTCCCGGTTCACCGTATGGGAAGATGCCTGGAAGAAGTCGGATATCCGCTCGAATAAGCGGGCGATTTCAGAATCATCCGGGGGTTCATCCCACAGGATCTCGTAATCGAAGGTGCGGATGGCCTGGGACAGGGAAGAGGCGCCCGCAGGGATCTCTTCTAGGTGGAGTACGTTCAGCCCTTCCGGCAACCGGCTGTTGATGCGCTCGACCACATTTTGCTGGAGCACCGCCGGGGAGGCCAGAAGGATCCCCGCGTATTCGCCCAAGCTCTCCAGGCCCACCGGTGTGGCGAAGGGAAAGGCGATCCGGGGCAGGGGATGAAAACCCTGTGAGAACTCGAGGGGTGGGCCGGCCATGGAAAATGCCCGGATCAAGGCCGTGGCCGTTTCGAGATGGGACAAAAAGCGCGCCAGGCCGGTTTTGGCATATGTCATCAGGATGCGCCGACCCCTGTCCTCGTGCCGCAGCGGAGCCGGTTTTGGTTCCGGATCCTCCTGGAGCGCGGTAAGAAGCGATATATTCAGGGCTTTGATGCCCTCCGCCTGCGGATCATCAACCGTGCGGATGCGGATGCCCTGCCCATCGCATACGCCGCAGTCGCTGCACAGGCCTGCACGGCAATCCTCCGTGACAAGGCCTCCTTCGGCCCTTTGTGCCTCCCGGATGAGGTAATCCGACCGGACGCCGGTGTCGATCCTTTCCCACGGAAGGGATGTGTTCGGGGCCTTCTTTTCGAGGATCGCTTGCCTGTCCATCCCGCATGCCTCCATGGCCTGCTGCCAGTGATCGAACCGCATCCGGTCGGACCATCCGTCAAAGCGGCATCCTGCCAGAAAGGCCCGTTCGATCAGGTCGGCGACGGATTCGTCTCCCCGCGACAGAAGACCTTCGAGCAGGCTCATCCGGCCATCGTGCCACTTGACGCTGATCTGCCGGTGACGCAGGAGCTTCCTGATGAAGATCTGCTTTTCCAGCGTTTCCTCCGGGCTCATCTGGCGCTGCCACTGGAACGGCGTGTGGGGTTTGGGAACGAAGGTGGAGAGATTGACGGTGACCTGGCCCCGGTACCTCCCTTCCTCAAGGACACGGTGGGCCAGGTTGGCGATACCCTCGATATCCCCTTCGGTTTCCGAGGGCAGACCGATCATGAAATATAGCTTGACGGCCTTCCAGCCCGCATCGAAGACCCGGCTGGTCGTGGCGAGCAGGTCCGCTTCCGTGTTGCCCTTGTTGATGACGTTTCTCAGGCGCTGGGTTCCCGCTTCCGGCGCCAGGGTGAAGCTGGTCTTGCGGACGCGGCGTATCTCCTCGATCAACCGTTTCGTGAGCGTTTCCGGCCGAAGGGAGGGCAGGGACATGGCCACGCGCTTGGCCTGATAGCGGCTCATGAGGCATTCCATGAGGGGCTCGATCAGTGAGTAGTCACCGGAGCTCAGGGACAGGAGGGAAAGTTCATTGTGTCCGGTGCAGGCGAGCATCGCATCAGCCGCGTGGACCAGGTCTCCCGGCCGCCGCTCGCGAACAGGCCTCCAGACCATGCCGGCCTGGCAGAAGCGGCAGCCCCTGGTACATCCCCGCGCTATTTCGAGGACCATGCGGTCGTGGATCGTCCGGATCAGCGGGATGACCGGGCTGGTCGGCAGAGGCCATTCGTCAAGGTTGGCAACGATCCGCTTACTGATTTTCTCGTGTCCCCGGTGGATGGATGGGACGTAGACGCCGGCAAGATCCGAAAGGCGCTCCAGGCGCTCTTCGCGGCGCCATCCCTTCCTTTTCCCCTCCCCGATAACCCCGGCTATTTCCAGGACAACCTCCTCTCCCTCTCCGATGACGAAGGCGTCGCAAAATGGCGCCATCGGGGCGGGCTGAAACGAACATGGGCCGCCGGCGATGACCAGGGGGTCGTCTTCTCTGCGCGATGCTGCACGCAGGGGGATGCCGCTGAGGTTCAGCATGGCCAGGACATTGGTGAAGGAAAGTTCATACTGCAGGGAGAAACCGACGAGATCAAATTCGGACAGGGGCCTGCTGGATTCCAGGGACGTGAGCGGGAGCCCCGCGGACCGGAGCCGCCCCTCCATGTCCGGCCACGGTGCATAGAACCGCTCGGCAAGCATGCCGGGCCGGCCGTTCAGGATGGCATACAGGATGTGGAGGCCGAAGTGGGACATGCCCACTTCGTACACATCCGGGAAGGCGAGCGCAACGTGAACGGGGTTCTCCGCCCAGTTCTTCCGGACAGCGTTGACCTCCCCGCCCAGATAGCGTCCGGGCTTTTCGACATGCATCAATAGAGGTTCAAGCTTCACGTTCAAAACCTTGCCTTCTTTCCCGGACAGGCCATGATTTATGGGTCGTGAGCATGATTATCCGCCCCCCCGTACTTGTACGGATTCTTCAGAATCGCGCGCCACCGCGAGCGGGCAAATTGTTCCGGGAAGTCCTTCTTTGACACATAGGAAAGAACATTGTTGCTGAAGCCGTCCAGGAGCTCCCGGACAACGTCGTCTTTCTGGTTGCTCGGTACGAACGCGCGCTCCAGGTAATATTCAAAACAGGGTGCGGGGCCGAAGGCCTGGCGCGTTTTTTCGCATTGGTTCGGCTGATCGAAATACTCCTCCTTCAGCAGCACCTCGACCTGCAGGAGAATCTCTACCTTTGTTGTATCAACCGCGATGGCGCGGGAGCGGTCCCACACCTTCAGCGTCAGGCCGTTGGGCAAATGGATTTCTTCGATCAGCTTCATGAAGCGGCCTTAAGAATCCTTCCTTCTTTGCAGCAGCAGGGCGGATCACATATCATCTTTGATCTTGACCTGCAACGGGATTCCCATATATGCAACAAGGCGCAGTGCAATCATCGTTGTCGTTGTGGGGCGGTGTATCGGCCGGCACGGCAACTAATAGACCAAAAGTCCATCGCGCCATGGGTTTTCTTCATCTGTGCCAACCGGATCCCGGCAAGTCCTGCGCGGCTTGCTGTGGGATTTACAACTATGCAGACAGCACGCCGGAGGCCTTAACCGCGCGTCTCCGGCGCAGAACAGCCATGTTTCGCAGCATCGTGCATGGCCGGGGTGACCTCGCCACCTATTCCCGAGCGATCAAGGGATCCGAGGAGCAAGCCAAACGCTATGAAGTGATCTATTGCTGTGAATACGCAGGATTTATCGATCCTGAAGAAAGGCGGGTAGGATGTCTCCTTCATCCGTGCCTGAACGGCAACGAGGATTTGCGGGACGTCTCATTTTACGGCCGCCAGTTATGTAACGATCACTTCTGTCCCAGCTATCATTACATATCCCGGGCAGAGCAACAAGCCCTTTTACACATCTTTGACGATTGGTACCTCTACGGCCTTTGCCTGACAGATATTGACTTGGTGAAGACTTACTTTCAACTGATTGGCAACGCGGTCGGGGAGATGCCGGATCCAGCGCTGTTTCGAAAAGACCCCATCCGGCGGGTGGCGGGGGACTTTTTTTTGATGAAGCTTTCCTGGCCGTTTCGGTCCCCCGACGTCAACCGTTTTGGCAAATACTACTTCGATGGCTCCCAGTACATGATCCATCATATTGACTATGATGCGCTCGGTTGTGACCGCTCCGTCTTTGATCGGATTTTTCTGAGCCTCAGTTCTATTTTTGCGAGCGCCGATGTGCTTCGCCAGGCGGAGGCCATCATCCGGAATCATATTGAAACATTCGTGCGTGCCTTTCATTCCATGCATTGACAAGAGGGTACATTTCCGCTAGTTTCATCTTCTGCATGGATATCCAGGCATCACAGAACAAGGAAATTCTCATCAGGCGCCAGGCAATCGAGCAAAGGATCCATGAGCTGGCCCAGGAAATTTCCCGGGACTATGTGGGTAGCGCGTTGCTGCTGGTCGGGGTTCTCAAGGGCGCATTCGTTTTCCTTGCGGACCTGATTCGCCAGATGACCATTCCCTGTGAAGTGGACTTCGTCAGGCTGGCCAGTTACGGGGCGCATACGGAGAGCTCCGGGAATGTCATGCTGATCAAGGATATCGAAGGGTCCATCGAGAATAAAGACGTGCTGATTGTCGAGGATATTCTGGATACCGGACTGACCATGACCAAGCTTGTGGAAATCTTCAGCCAGAGAAAACCCATGTCGCTCAAGGTCTGTACCTTCCTGGACAAGCAGGGACGCAGGCGGGTCCCGTTTGAGGCAGACTACGTGGGGTTTACGATCGGGAATTCCTTCGTGGTTGGTTATGGGTTGGATTGCAACGAGCAGGACCGGTCACTGCCGGATGTTTACATAATCAAACAATAGAACCGTCAGGAGAGAAGAATGGCGACCATCATTACCTGCGAAAAATGCCGAACACGCTTCCACTTCGATGAGAGTACGATACCGCCAGGCGGCGCATGGTTCCGGTGCGGCCGGTGCCAGCACGTATTTTTCGACAAGCCAAGCCGAACCCCGGCAGCCGCCAGTCAGGGTATCCAGGAAGGACAGCTTGGGGAGCTACCTTCAAGCGGGAGAGCCATTCCTTCGCAAAAGACAGCCGATCGTGAAGAGCAACCGGAGCAGCTGGCCGGTGTGGTTAGTCGCGCGTCGAAGGTCAGGCGGCAGATCTGGAAGGCGCTGCTTCTGCTTCTCATCATTTGCATGGTGGCCGGAGGGTTTACGGCGGCCTGGTACTTTTCCGCCAATCCCGCAACGGCGAGAATGGTCGTGGAATCGCTCCGGTCGGTCCCGCTGGTTCGGTCCATTGTGGGACACTTCATTTCCGAGGAGTCCGGCCCTGCGTATGTCAAGCTCACACAAATGCGGCAGCGCTACGTAGGAAACTGGCTTGTCGGTAACGTGCGTGTACTGGAAGGTCAGGCGGTCAATATGTCTAGGTATCCCATGACGCGCATCCAGATCCGTGCCGAACTGCTCGATGGGGGCGGGGACATACTGGCGGCCCAGACTGCGTACAGCGGCAATCTGTTGACGGACAGCGAGTTGGCGAGCCTGTCCGATATGGAAATGCAGAAAAAGTTAGCCATTCCCCAGGGAAGCACCGTTTCCAACGACCGGATCGAATCAGGGGCGGAAATACCCTTCATGATCGTGTTTGCCAATGAACCCCTGGGCGTGACCCGCACGGTATGCATGCCCGTGGCGGCCGAGCGCCTTCTGCCATGACCCCAGGCCGCGTTTTCCATGATCTATAATCGATGAAGCATTGCCATGGATCACGTTTCACCGACCAGTGCCTGCGGGTTTTGCTGCGTTCCCGTTACTTCTTCATGTCGTACAGCCTGATGATTTGATCCGTGATATCCGTGGCGTCGCTGGCCCAGACATACTGCTTTTTCTCCAGAACCAGCGTATATTTCTCGTTTTTCGCAAAACTGCTTACCACCTCGTTGATCTCCCCCAGGATTTTTTGGGTTGCCTCCATCTTGTCTTTCTTGAACTGCTCCTCGAGGTCGCTCTGCAGGCGTTTATAATCCTTCACCAGCTGGACAAGCTGCTCACGCTTTTCCTTCACATCCTCCGGCTTTCCCTTTTCTTCGATCCGCTTGAGCTCATCCTCCGCCTGGCGGATTTCCTTTTCCTTGGAAGTAAGCCTGCCCTGCTTGGACTGGAAGTCCTCCCTCAGAAGTTCCTGGGCCTTCTTCGCCCCCTTTGAGTCCCGCAGGATCTTCTCCGCATCGATGACGCCGATCTTCAGATCGCCTGCCGCAAAAGTGATTGTGGCAATGAAACATGCTGCGATCGGGATGGCCAACTGGAAGAGACGCTTCATCACAGTTACCTCACTTGTCAATTTTACGGTCTATTTCCAGGACGAGCCGGCAGCAGTTCCCGTAAAGGTCAGGGATCCCGTATTGTAAGTACCTGCCGCGCCCCCCTTCATGTTCAGATTGATATTGCTGGACGTGGTGTTGAGGGTGCCGCTGCCGGCGACCGTGGCACCCCATTGATTGACTGTCTGATTGCTTGTCCAGTTCTGGACGGTGAAGGTGGGACTGATCGTGCTGGTGGATCCGCTGATAGGGGACAATGCTACGGAAGTTGAGATCGGGGGTGTGGCGCCCGTACTACTCCCATAACTGCCGTATACATTGCTGGATGCCCAGATCCTGGGATTGCTCGGATCGGTCGTGAAGGCAAAGAACTCCACGTTCTTCATGGTCACGGACAGGGTATCCGATCCATAGGTTTGAGATCCGGCAAGATCGACCGATCCCACCTCGAAGGCCGGAATCTTCGTGGCCTGCTCGAAGGCTGCCCTGGCCGCTGCATTCATGGGATTGACCGTGTTCAGGAAGGCAGCCGTCTCCATATAGGTCCCGGCGCCCACGACGTTCCAGGTGTTGGGCGCTGCGGGATCGAAGGTGCCCTTAATCACGCCGCCGGCAACGAAAGTCTGTGCCGAGGTCCAATCCACGATGCCTGAGGCGATATTGCCGGTAATCGCACTGTTACTGGCCGGATTGATATAGACACTCATGTACTCCCAGTGATTCGGAATTGCCGGAGAGGCCAGGCTGCCATCAATGGACCAGTTCCAGTATCCGCCGGGATTGGCCAGCGCTGCATTGTATGCCCCCCCCATGATGTCTGACCACACGCCGAAAAAGTTGCCGGTTTGTGTTGGCCCAAGCGCACCAAAGTCAATTTGAATCCGGTCAATGCTTCCCAGATAGAGATCCGTGGACTGATCGGTGGGAAGGCCGGGGACGCCGAACTGGTATGAGTACGATGTTTGCGAAAGCTGGCTGACGAAGTTGGACAGGGTCCACCCCGTGCCCGCAGCGATCGTGCCCATGGCGTATGTATAGGCGTTACCGCTGGCCGCCCACATTCCCAAATCCGGGTAATACGTTCCCCCGATCGTCTCATTGCTGCTGCTGTTGGTGCTGTAAATAATGCCCACCTCGTTGTTGGACTTCATGTAAATTCCCTCGATGAACCCGGCGATGCCGTTGGCGCTGTCCTTGCTGCCCCCCAGCAATGCCAGGTAGGCCCCCGACGCATTGGTCATGTTCATCTCGGCCTGGAAAACGGGTGGCACTGTGATCGCATCACTGTAGCCCATCGTCCCCATCAAATGCAGCGCGCTTGTTCCCGATTCCCACCAGGCGCCGATACCTCCCATCAGGCCGTCGAAATTGCCCGAGGAGAAGGACCAATTGGTTCCATCATTGGTCAGCTGGTAGGTGGCATTGTTGTACAGGATGCTGCTGAAGTCTAGGGGCGTCTGGGTGAACGTTCCCAAACCGATATTGCTGCCGTAGCCGCCATGTGTGCTGCCGTTGTCCAGGCTGCGGTTGTATACACCAACGTAGGATATGTCAAAAACGCCCAAATACGAAGGGTCGAGCGACACGATATCGCCGTTTAGGGTTACGTGGTATTGATTGTTGAGCAGCGTTTCCGTTCCTACCAGTCCCGGATCGGTCGCATTGAGCACCCCCGGCGCTCCCAGCATATAATATGATGTTCCTGCGTACGATCCGTATGTACCGTAGGTCGAGGTCCAGGAGGACGCTCCCGTGCTGTTGATATAGGTGCTGTTTTTGTTCATCAGCGCCCAGACGCTAGCTACGGTCCCGGAGGTGGTTTTGTATCCCCATATGACCGAGGGATCGGTCACAATGACCGGGAGGCTGTAGACGGAAGAGGTGTTCAGGATGCTGTCCATCACGGGGATGGGATACGTGAAGGGCATATAAGCACTCGCTACTTGGCCTAGCGTAGCCCCCATCGTCAGTTTTCCCTGTGCCGAAAGACTCCCGGCGCTGAGGCTCCCGGAAAGGTCGGAGGTGGCGTAACCCACATTTTGGCCCTGGAGATAGACACTGCGGAACAGACCGGACCACGAACCCGGGATGCCACCCAGATAGCCCGTGAAGCGTGTTCCGTCGGTTGCGAGTCCGTCAACTTCGCCCAGCGCGGGAGACGTCTCATCGGTAATATAGGCGGTAAGGGACGTGGCTGGGGTGGATGCAATGGAAAACCATCCATGGACCGCCGATAGCTGGGATGCATTCAGGAGGGTCACATCGGTCGTGAATATGCCCCCGATCACGCCATGATCGATGGTGTCATTGTTTGGCATCAGCGGAAGATACACCGGTATCACGCCGGTGAAGAAATCAATCAGGCTGACCGTATCGCTGGCCTTCCGGGCAGGCGGAAGCAGCAGCGTTCCCGGTTGCGGTACCGTTTCATCCAGTTCCGACGGTTGCTCGGTCGGACTTGTATCACGCGAGAGCATCTCCAGGTCTGTTTCGCTCACCGGCTGAATGACGGGCAGCCGGTTTTCGTCGGCGACGATCGCGGATTGCCCAACCGCCACGGATTTCGCGTCACGGGGATATTTCGTGTTGTACACGTAGATCGTGCCTTCCCTCGGGGTGGCGCCGCTGATACCGTTCTGGAAGAAGGCAAAGAAATCCGTACCCCTCACACCGCAGATGGCGGTGGGTGTATGAACCTCGTACCGGCCGTTTTTCCCGGGGTTCCTGACAATGCTCTGCATCTTGCCGCGAAAGAGATCAACGGTGTTCTGCCTACCCTCGCCCATCTGGTAGGTGGTAATTCTGACCCGTGTGTTCTCGGCGAGGCGCAGGATATTGCTGTCGGCGAAGATCACCTCTACCTTGGAGTGGCTCTTCGCGCGAAGCGTGTCCCCTTCGCCAACGGGATCTCCTTTCGCCGCGGGCCGGGCCGCCGGGGATCCGGCGGGGCTGATGTCGACGTTCCCCTCGATGTAACTGATCTTTCCCATGGGGGCTGCCATGGCCCAGGCGGGCACGATCCAGCACATCCATGTCAGTACCACGATCCAACGCCATCCATACGCCCTGTATCTCATCATAAATACCCCCATCCGGGTCTATCCGGTTTTTTTAGAACCGCAGTTCCACTCCCACCGAGACCACGTCACGTGTGTAGTTGTATGCGTATATGTTCGAATCGGCATTTGTATATAAATATTGCACCAGAATGCTGGCCGTATTGTTGATGTCCCGGATCAAGCCCACGGAACCGGAAAAAATCTTGTCATCCCTTTTCTGGTTGAAGAAAAAAATGTTTTCGTAGGTGTACTTCTGCCAGTCCATATCGCCGGTTAGTTGAAGCTTTAGATTCTTGGCGATGGGATAGATCAGGTTGGCGCTGAGCTGGTGCCCCTTGTTATCGTAGTCAATGCCGTTGGCATGGTTGACAATATAGGAATATTTCAGGTTGAAGACACCGTTTGGATCGAAGATCCAGAACCAGCTGACATATGCATTCGGGCTGCAGGTGCTCTGGTCTTCCAGTTCCGGATTGGAAACCGTTTTGAAAAAATTCTGGCCAGTGTACCCGGCGAAAAACTCGAGCACGTGGTTTGTTGCGGCGAATGTGCGGACAAGGGGGCCAACGGTGTAAACCTCGGAATAGCGCTTGAAGCTCGAATCGCGCCGCAGCACATGGGTGTAGTTGGCCAGAAGGTTCAGGGCGACGTTGCCGGCGTTGATGCCGGGGGCCACGGAAAAGGAGTTCGCGATCGTGTCGTAGGAGGTGCCATTCTTCTCGTAGAAGGTGGTATAAGCGCTGTAGCTGGCGTTGAAGATGTAAGGCCCGCTCAGAACGGGCACATAGTCCAGGCGGACGGTGTCCAACGTTCCCAGGCTCCTCTTGGCGGCCGTGTTGACGTAGTTGTTGTATTCGGGAGGGGCCACATCAACCGGGCCGGAAATGGCCAGCATGTTCGTGTCGTAAAAGCCCTGTACGCCGATCGTCAGGCGCAGGGGTCGCTCCAGGAAGCTGCGCTGCTCCACGATATCCTGATAGCGCCTGGCATACGTGGCGAGGTCGGAGAGCGGATCCTGGGTCACGGCCGCCTCAAAACGATCTTTAGCGACCTGATATTTGCGCTGGACCATGTAGCAGACGCCGATTTGGAAATCGGCCGACTGCAGATAAGAGGGGTCAAGGGCTTTCGAGCGTTCAAAGGTCTGGATGGCCCCGGCTATGTCATTCTCACTCTGGAGGATCATCCCCTTGAGAAAGGCCACCTTGGCGGGATAGATATTTTCGCGCTCTGCCGTGGCTATCCATTCCTTTGCTTCCTTTCTCATGCCGAGCTGCCGGTAGGCATCAATCAGCTCCACGACGGCTTCCTTGACGGCTGGCTTCATCACCGCCGCATCATGGAAGTGCCTGAGGGCGTTCTTCAAATCACCGGATTGCTTGTAGGACAGGCCCAGAAAGAAGGCCGCCATTGCCGAGGCAGGGTCCGCTTGGCGAGCCTTGCTCAGGACGGTGATGGCCTCTTCGTAACTTTCCTGGTTGTACAGGCGGATGCCTTCGGAAAAATCCGGATTTTCCTCGCCGAAGGATGGCATTGCCGGGATGAAAAGCATAAAGAACAAGCATACGGACACGAAGATCGACCTTTTCATGGCGATACCCTTTCTCCGGTGCCAAACTGGAATCGGTGCGAGCTATCCATAGCGTGGCGGGGTCGTTATTTTGAAAAAAATATGCCCTGTGTGAACCTATAGAAGAAGTGTTTGAATAATGTCAATCGATTTCACTGCGATCGATTCGGATCAGGCCCTGCCGCAGCACCTGCGGGGGGTCCGTGGTAACATCCACGATGGTTGAGCCCAGTCCGCCCGGCGTCGGACCGCCATCGACGATGGCGTCCACCAGGTTTCCCAGGGCCGCGTAGACCTCCTGCGCGGTCGTGCACTCCTTCATGCCGGTCATGTTGGCACTCGTGGCCGTTATAGGATGTCCCACGGTTAGGCACAGGGCCTTGGCAATGGGATGGCTGGAGAGGCGCACGCCGATTTTCCCCGTGGCCGCGGTCAACGGCGGCGGGATGTCCGGCGCGGAAGGAAACAGCAGGGTGAGCGCACCCGGCCAGAATTTTTCCATGAGCGGTGGGGCTTTTTCCGGCACCGATGCTGCAACGAGATGCAAATCTTCGATCCGCCCGATGATCACGGGGAGGGGTTTTTGGAAGTCTCTCCCTTTGATCGCGAAGATACGGCCAACGGCCGCTCCATTCATGGCATCGGCGCCGAGGCCATAGAAGGTCTCCGTTGGGTACGCGATCACCCCGCCGGACCGGACAATATCCGCAGCCCTACCGATGGACAGGGCATCCGGATTTTTGGGATCGATGGTAAGCACGTTTTCCATGGGAATGCGGCCGGCCCAGCATTCTATCGTTACGGATCGGATTCAGACCCTGTTTTTTTTGACAGCACCGCTGACGAGCCGCTGCTTCTTCTCAACCTCTTCGGCCAGCCATTCCACAAATGCGCGTAACTTTTTCTTCAGGGCATCATCCGACAGCGCCAGGATCCTGATGGCGAGGAGGGCGGCGTTTTTCGCACCCGCCTTGCCGATGGCCATGGTGGCCACCGGGATGCCGCCGGGCATCTGGATGGTGGACAGGAGGGCATCCAGCCCGTTCAGGGACGTGGCATCGATGGGAACCCCGATCACGGGGACGGTGGTCTGCGAGGCGATGACCCCTGCCAGATGGGCCGCGGCGCCTGCCCCCACGATAATGGCGCGCACGCCGCGGACGGCTGCCTTTCGCGCGAAGTCGGCGGTGCGGTCGGGAGAGCGGTGGGCCGAGGTGAGGAAAACCTCGCGGGGCACACCGAATTCGTCAAGCACTTTTATGGCTTCCTCCATGACGGCGAGGTCAGAATCGCTTCCCATGACCACACTAACCAGGGGCCCCCGTTTTTTGTCTTTCCTATTCACAACCCGCTCCTCCTTTGCTTAGTGTTTGAAGTGCCTGACCCCGGTGAAGATCATGGCCATGCCATGCTCGTCGGCGGCTTGGATGACCTCCTCATCCCGCATGGATCCTCCGGGCTGCACAATGGCGGTGATCCCCGCCTCCGCGGCAAGGTCAACGCCATCCCTGAAAGGAAAGAAGGCATCGGATGCCAGGACGCAGCCTTTCGTGGGCAGGATCGCCTTCATCCTGGCGATGCGCACGGAATCCACGCGGCTCATCTGCCCGGCGCCGACCCCGACCAGCTGGTCCCTGGTCGCGTAGACGATGGCATTGGACTTCACATGCTTGACCACCCGCCATGCGAAATCAAGGGCCTCATACTCCTCGTCGGTCGGGGCGCGCCTGGTCACGACCCTGGCCTTCCGGACATCGAGATCTTCGCGGTCTCGGTCTTGGATAAGGAGGCCGCCGACAACGCGCCGGAAATCGTAGCCCCCGGCCGCTATTCCCTCGAGTGCGGGCAGCCTTTCCGGAATTTCGAGCATCCGCGCGTTTTTCTTGGAAGAGAGCACCGCTTTCGCATCGTCACTGAAACCCGGCGCAATGATCACCTCCAGAAAGGTCTTGGCCAGCTCTTCCGCCGTTTCCCGGTTGATGGGGCGGTTCAGGGCGACAATACCGCCAAAGGCCGATACGGGATCCGTAGCCACGGCCCTGCGGTAGGCATCGGCAATGCTGCCCGCCGAGGTAGCCGCCCCGCAGGGGTTCGCATGTTTCATGATGATAACAGCGGGAAGGCGAAAGTCCGAAACGGCCTGCCATGCGGAATCGGCATCCATGATGTTGTTGTATGACAGTTCCTTGCCCTGGATCTGGTGGGCTGAGGCTACGGCTGACGTCTGCAACTCCGGCTCGCGGTAAAAAGCCGCCCTCTGGTGGGGATTTTCCCCGTAGCGGAGGTCCTGCGACCGGGCAAACTGCACGGTGAACGTCTCCGGGAACGTATGCACCTCCTGTCCTTCCCAGTCGAGTTTTCCCAGGTAGTTGGATATGGCGCCATCATAGCGTGCCGTTAGCTGGAAAGTCTTGCGCGCGAGGATGAAATTGGTTTTTTCGGATATCTTGCCGCCTGTTGTCGCCATTTCCTCGAGGATTCTGGCGTAGTCTGCGGGATCCGTCACGACGGTGACAAAGCGGTAGTTCTTTGCCGCCGCCCTCAGCATGGTCGGCCCGCCGATATCAATGTTCTCGACTGCCTCTTCCAGGGTACAGTCTTTCCGGGCCACGGTCTTTTCAAACTGGTAAAGATTGATGACAACCATATCAATGAGGCCGATACCATGCTCCTTCAATGCGGCCATGTGTATGGCATTGTCGCGGACGGCCAGAAGGCCGCCGTGGATTTTTGGATGGAGGGTTTTAAGCCTGCCGTCCATAATTTCCGGAAAGCCTGTGTAATGGGACACGTCCGTGACCGTGAGCCCCGCGCTGCGAAGCTGTGCGGCCGTACCTCCCGTGGAGAGGATTTCAACGCCGTATTTTGCCAGTTCCCGGGCAAACTCGACCACCCCAGCTTTGTTTGTGACGCTGATCAGAACACGCTTGATTTCATTCAACCCCATATGCGGATCTCTCCTTCAATTTGATGCAGCGATCGTGTTCACTGGCAGCCGGCATGTATAGGTCTGCCGTGAAACTTCGGTTGTAAAAAAGATTGATGTCACTGACCCGGTCAGGACACCAAAAGCAAGGGATCGCGCGACACTGCCGAACGGTGCCCGTGGAAAAGAAAGGTCCAGGGGGATTCAAAAAAACTATTCCCCCCTCAGCACCTTCATGTGCCGGACACGCTTGCCGATGAGCGGAGCGGTGCCAATGTCCGGCCGGTACGACACAGGTCCCCTGACGGCACCTACGGCACGCTCGGCGATCTGCTCCGCAGCCGCCAGGGTCGGTGCAATTCCCACCACCGCGATGGCGCGCGATGTGCTCATGTAAAGACCGTCAGGTCTTCGATCAACCGATGCATAGTACAAACGTGCCTTATCCGTGTCGCCGACGTCGATTTTAGCGGATGTGGACGAGGCATCGGGATGGTCCTTCGGCAGGCCGTACCCCTTGGGAACGATGTATTTGCAAACCGATGCCTGATGCTCGAAGTCAACGGACAGCCTGTCGAGAGACCCGTCCATCACGGCCTGGCAAATGTCTGTGAAATCCGTTCTCAGCAGCGGCAGGACATTCATGGCTTCCGGGTCGCCCAGGCGGGCGTTGTATTCCAGGAGACGAACGCCTTTGGGTGTGATCATGAATCCGCCATACATGATCCCCTTGTAGGAGGCGCCCGTTTCGCGGTAAAGCGCCGCCGCGACCTCCCGGGTAATGGCCAGGGCGTCCTCGATATCCTTCCTGGTGAGGAAGGGCAGGAGGTGGTCCTCACAGGAGTACGACCCCATGCCGCCCGTATTGGGTCCCTCGTCGTTTACGAAGCGACGCTTGTGATCCTGCACGGGCGGCGTGGCCATGACATGCCTCCCATCGCAGAAACACTGCAGGGAAAATTCTTCGCCCTCGAGCTTTTCTTCGATGGTCAGGCTGGGGTGTTCACGGAGGATTTCCCCGCAGATGGCCAGGGCCTGCCCCGGTGTATCAAAATGTTCGCCCTGCACCATTACACCCTTGCCCCCGGTGAGGCCGTCGGGCTTGATCACGGCCGGTCCGATCTCATCCATGAACGCCTCGACGCCTTCGAGGGATTGAAACACGCGGAATGAAATATTGCCACGGATAGCGTATTTTTCCAGGAGCCGCCGCGTGAAGGATTTCGACGTTTCAAGGCGCGCCAGCGATTTAGTCGGCCCCACGGCAGCGATACCCATCCCCGAGAGGGCATCCACGATACCCTGGTTCAGGGGGTCCTCCGGACCGATGACGGCAAATGTGATAGACTGCTTCCTGGCGAAAGACCCCATGGCGTTGAGGTCGCTGTAACTTCCCAGACAAACGTCATCCGAGAGATCGGCAATCCCCGGGTTATTGGATTTCATGTATGAGTAAAGTCGTGGCTTCCGTCCCGAGCGCCGAATGGCCTCGGCCATGGCATGCTCCCGTGCGCCGTTTCCAATCAGAAGAATATGCTCCATGTTTGTTTTTTCCCGCCCGTTTGGTGGATTGCGATGGGGCATCATTCTTAACCGAAAACGGGGCGGTAGTCAAACAAATGAATCATCGTGAAAAGACTGTCCTTCCTTTTCATAATCTGGTAATTATTAAACAAAAGACAGCAGTATGTTAGATCTCCATGAAGAGTGGGTTGCTAGGAATGACGGCACAGCTCGTGCAGGAAAAGGCGGGGTTCTTCCCAAAGGAGCACGGTAGTTACCCTTGGAACTGATTAGCGGTAAGATCGTACTCATCGTCATGCTGCTGCTCATATCGGGATTTTTTTCCTGCTCCGAGGCGGCCCTGTTCTCCCTCACCTCGCTGCATCTCCATAAGATGGGCGAGGAACGTTACCCATTTCTGGCCAGCGTCCGTCGCCTGGTCGAACAACCCAAGCGCCTTCTGATCACACTGGTCGTCGGCAACGAGGTGGTCAATGTCGCATTGGCCATTACCGCGGCCTCCCTTTTCATTGGCGTCTTCGGCACCAAAGGCCAGTGGGTGGCCATCGGCGTCACGACCGTTCTTCTTCTGATCTTTGGCGAGTCTATACCGAAAACGTTCGGCGTCAGCTTTCCCATGCCCCTCGCCTCCATCTTTGCCCCCGTCCTGGGCATCATCGCCAGGCTGGAGAGCCCCGTTGTCCGCACGCTGGATGAAATCGCCGGATGGCTGCTGCGGTTTTTCACAAAGAAAGAAGGAACACAGGTCCGTTCCCTGTCCGAGGATGAATTCCGTACCTTTGTCGATGTCGGACAGAGGGGCGGTGTTCTCGAAAAGGCCCAGCGAGACCTCATCCACCGGGTGTTCGAGCTCAGTGACAAGAACGTTGCGGAGCTGATGGTCCCCCGCGTGGAGATGTTCTGTCTGCCGGCATCCATGGCATTCGATGATATTGTCCGCGAGGTCGTTCAGGCCAGGCATTCGAGGATCCCCGTTTACGGCACCAATCAGGATGACATTCTCGGCATCCTCTTCGCGCGCGACCTTCTGCCGGTGATATCGGAGGGGAAATCTCCGCTTGCCCTGGAATCGCTTCTGAGGAAACCCTATTTCGTACCTGAAGAAAAAAAGGCGGGTGGCCTTTTGAAGGAGTTTCAGGAAAGAGGCATCCAGATAGCCATTGTCGTGGATGAATATGGCGGTGTATCCGGCCTCGTGACGCTTGAGGATATCCTGGAAGATCTCTTTGAGGACATTTATGAAGGGCTTGGGGTCGAAGAGGGCGCCTGGCTGGAGGTGAAGGATGGATCCGTTCTGGTGCCCGGGAGCACGGCAACGTCTACCTTCAATAACCGCATGGGGACCGACATTCCCGAGGGCGAGTTTGATACGGTCGGCGGATTCGTCTTCCACCTGTTCGGGCGGCTTCCCGCGACGGGTGATGAGATTGCTTACGGGAACATGAAATTCAAGATCGAGGTAATGGGCAGGGCGCGGATCCTCAAGATTCGGGTTGTCCGCGCGCAACAGGAGGAAGACGATGGGTGAATGGTTGGCCCTGCTTCTGATTGCCGTCTGCCTGGTCCTGGAGGGCATTTTCTCGGGCGGAGAGATCGCCCTCGTTTCGGCCGATATCCACCGGGTGCAGCACCAGGCCAACCGCGGCTCACAGAGGGCCAGAACGGCCGTGAGGCTGATGCAGAGGCCGGAGTGGTTCATTGCCACGACCCTGACCGGGACCAATCTGACCATCGTTGCCAGCTCCACCATGGCGACAGCCATCTTTATTCGCCATTTCGGCACAACCTCGGGAGAGCTGCTCTCAGCCCTGGTCATGATCCCCATCATAGTTATCATGATCATCTTCCGCAGCCTCTTCCAGCAGTACGCCGAGCGTGCGGCGGTTTGCCTTGCGCCCTTTCTGCGTTTCTGCTCCTGGCTGTTCTTTCCCTTTGTTTACCTGCTTGCAAAACTTTCCAGGGTGGCTGTCAGCATTTCCGCCGCCGAGGAGGGTCCATCGCCGGGCTCTTCTTACGTGACGAAGGGCGGACTGAAGCGGCTTTTGGATGAAGGGACGGGACAGGATATCCTCGACGCGGAAAGAAAAATGGTGCGCCACGTGATTGACTTCTCGGAGGTTACGGTAGAGAAAATCATGATCCCGATCTCCGCTGTTTCTGCACTTTCCGCGGATGCGTCCAAAGAGGTGGCAGCCACCATGTTCCGTGAAAGCAAATATCTGCGCCTTCCTGTTTACCGTGAGCAGGCCATAAACATTGTCGGCATGCTGCAGTTTTTTGACCTGCTGTCCTACCGGTTGGAGAAAAAGGCTGCAGCGGGGGATGGCGGTGTTCGGGACTGCGTCAATCCCTCCGTGTATTATGTGCCGGAAACAAAGCGGGCCTTTGAGCTGCTGGTTGAAATGCGGGGCAGGGGGGAGCGGATGGCTGTGGTGGTTGACGAATACGGCGGTGCGGTCGGCATTGTTACCCTTGAAGACATCATCGAGGAGATCGTGGGCGAGATCCCCGGGGAGCATGAAACCGGGAAGCGTCATTTCCGCAAGCTTGGACCGGGCCGGTTCCTCTTCCAGGCGCGCATGAAGCTGGAAACCTTCCGTGAGATCATTCCGGCCCAAATTCCGGACGGCGACTATGAGACCCTGGGGGGCTTCCTGCTGCAAAGGATCGGCCATATCCCCACCCGTAACGAGACGCTCAGGGTTGGCGACTATCTGTTTGTCATCGAAGATGCCGATGCACGGTCCATTCGGGAGGTGGTGGTGATTGGCCCGGGCGATGTTGACAAGCCCCCACCCACCTGATAAGCATTTTAAGCCTTCGGGAGGTAATGCAGACATGAAGAGTGGTGAATCGCGGAATGCTGGATCAAACGGCCGTTTTATGGGCATCATCGGCCTGGGCTACTGGGGAAAAAATATCCTGAGAAACCTTTACGGCCTGGGGGTGCTGAAGACAGCCTGTGATGCTGACCCGGCTGTCCTGCTGCAATGGGAAAGCCAGATGCCGGACCTGCAATTTGCGGCCTCCTACCAGAAGATGCTCTCCGACAAGGGCATCAGGGCAGTGGCCATTGCCACGCCCGCGGCCACGCATTACGCCATCGTCCGGGAGGCCCTCGCGGCAGGCAAGGACGTCTTCGTGGAAAAGCCACTTGCCCTGACCGTGGAAGAGGGCAGGACGCTGGTGGAGATGGCGGAGGACAGCGGCAGGATCCTCATGGTGGGTCATATCCTGAGATTCCATCCTGCCGTTCATGCCCTGTCCGGGCTGATCGCCGATGGCAAGCTCGGCAAGATCCGCTACATCTATTCCAACCGGTTGAACATCGGGAAGCTGAGAACCGAGGAGAACATCCTCTGGAGCTTCGCCCCGCACGACATATCGGTCATTCTTGCCCTGGCGGGAGAAGAGCCCCTGAAGGTTCATGCCTTCGGGGAAAGCTACCTGAGCAAAGACGTGTACGACACAACGCTGACGATGCTGGAATTCCGTGGCGGTATCAAGGCCCATGTCTTTGTGAGTTGGATTCATCCCTTCAAGGAACAGAAACTGATTGTCGTGGGATCGTCCGCCATGGCGGTGTTCGACGATGTAAGCAGGGAAAAGTTGTTTCTCTATCCGCATCAGATCCGGTGGAAGGACGGCAAGATTCCGGTTGCCGAGAAGGCCGATTACAAGGTCATCCCCTTTGAAGCGGCGGAGCCGCTCCGCTGCGAGCTGGAGCATTTCATCTCCTGCGTCCACACCCGTCATAAACCGGTGACCGACGGGAGAGAAGCCCTGCGCGTGCTTTCCGTCCTCGAGAGGGCCGAAGAGGCGCTGCACGCCGGACAGCGGATCCAGGCATTCCCTGGAACGCCACCCGCGAAACGTTCCGCAGTCTATCCCGGGGTCTTCATCCATGAATCGGCCATTGTCGACTATGGCGTCAGGATCGCCCAGGGCACAAAAATCTGGCATTTTTCCCACATTCTTTCGGGATCCAAAATAGGATCCTCCTGCAATATCGGACAGAATGTGGTGATTGGCCCTGACGTTACCATAGGGAACCGCTGCAAGGTTCAGAACAACGTGAGCGTCTATCAGGGTGTGAGCTTGGAGGATGGGGTCTTCTGCGGTCCCTCCATGGTTTTTACTAATATTTACAATCCGAGGGCGGAAATATCCAAGATGGCCCAGGTGAAAAAGACACTGGTGAGAAAGGGGGCCACGCTGGGTGCCAACTGCACGATTGTCTGCGGCAACACCATCGGACGATTTGCTTTCATCGGTGCCGGTGCCGTCGTGACCAAGGTTGTCCCCGATCATGCCCTCGTTGTCGGAAATCCCGGCGAACAGGTTGGATGGGTGTGCAAATGCGGCGGCAGGCTGAACGATAGCCTGGTCTGTCAGGAATGCAAGGCAAGATATCGGAAGGCCAGAGGCCGCCTGACTGCAATGTCCTCGTGAACGAGGCGACGTGGTCATCCTGCAAACGTATTGATGATGCAGCCCGCCGGAGATTACCTCATGTGCATCCGGGGCACAAAATGCATGTGCAGTGTATCCGGGGACGGGTTTGTCGATGATCCGGGTTTTCTATCATCATTGAGGTTTCTCGGGGGTTAAACAAGCCGTGGGGGAGAAACTCGGCACCATCATCCTCGCAGCGGGTAAGGGCACGCGGATGAAGTCGGACCTGGCCAAGGTCCTCCATCCGCTCTGCGGAAAGCCTCTGCTCAGCTATTCAATCGGCCAGGCCAGGCAGGTTCACTCGGACAGGACCGTCATTGTGATAGGCCATCAGGCGGATCGAATTCGGGAAATATTCCGGGACGAGGACATCATTTTTGTCGAGCAGAAAAGGCAACTGGGGACAGGCCATGCCGTGCTGCAGACGAAGGGTGTGTTCAGGGATTATCAGGGCACGGTCTTGGTGTTGTGCGGGGATGTGCCCCTTTTGAAAGCCGGCACCATTATGGCCATGTGGAAGAGGCACATGGCGGGGGCCGCCGCGGTAACCGTTCTTACCGTCGTGCTCGATGACCCCGGGGGATACGGCCGGGTCCTGACGGACTCGAGTGGCAAGGTTTTGAGGATTGTGGAAGAGAAGGATGCCTCGGACGAGGAGAGGAGGATAAACGAAATCAACACCGGGATCTATTGCTTCGAGAGCACCTTCCTGTTTGAAAACCTGGACCGGATCGGAAACAAAAATGCGCAGGGGGAATATTACCTTACCGACATGATCGAGATCGCCCGCCGCAAGGGGCTGACCGCGCAGAATTACCGGGCTAATGACCCCACAGAGGTGATGGGCATTAATTCGGTCGCGGACCTTGAGCGCGCGGCCCGTTTTGTGCAGTCACATGAGAATCGGAAACCTCGTCCTTAGCAACCCCGTCTTCCTTGCGCCGATGGCCGGAATTACCGATTTGCCATTCAGGATCCTCAACCGCCAGTTTGGATGCAATTTAGCCTGCACGGAAATGGTCAGCTCGCACGGGCTCGTCAGGAGGAACCGCAGAAGCCTTAAGTATCTCGAGCATCCCTTAGAAGATGCACCCCTGGCGGTCCAGCTTTTCGGTTCTGATCCGGAATCTATGGCCGAGGCGGCAAAGATTGCCGCAGAGCACGGGGCGGACCTGATCGATCTCAACATGGGTTGTCCCGTGAAGAAGGTCGTTAAGGCGGGAGCGGGAGCCGCGCTTCTCAAAAGACCCGCGGTCGTCCGTTCCATGATCCGGGCGGTTCGAAAAGAGATCTCCTTGCCCCTGACGGTTAAGATTCGGTCTGGCTGGCGCCAAGGTGAAATTAACGCCAGGGAGATCGCCCGCATCGTGCAGGAGGAAGGAGGGGACGCGCTGACGGTTCATCCGCGCACGGCGGATCAGGGATTTTCAGGATCTGCAGACTGGTCTTTGATCAGGCAGGTCAAGGACGGCCTGAGCATCCCTGTGATCGGCAGCGGCGACATCTGGGGTCCGGAAGATGCGGACCGCATGATCAAACAAACAGGATGCGATGCGGTCATGATTGGAAGGGGCGCCTTGGGCAATCCCTGGATTTTTGCAGGGGCTCTGAATCTTCTGTCGGGACGAGATCCCGTGCCCGTGCCGCTTTCCGAAAGGTATGAGATCATCAGGCGGCACCTTGATATGAACCTGGCATGTACGCCGGAGCACTCTGCGGTGATGGGCTTTAGAAAGCATCTTCTCTGGTACACAAAGGGGCTCAGGGGCGGTGCGGAATTTCGCCAGGTCGCCTCGCGGGTGTCCACGCGCGAAGAGTTGCTTGATGTCCTGTCGGGCTTTTTCGATACCCTGCAACGGTAAGGTCGATTACAATGCCGACTGCTGCAAGGTGCTCCCTTCCCGCCTCGTTTTTTTCAATTCCAGCATGTCGAAAAAGGAGTCGATCCTTGTTTTGATGAGGGGGAACGAGTAGGCCCGGGGATCGATGCAGTCCCCGTCGATGACCAGCCAGGGTATCAAGTGCTTCATGTTTTCTTCGGCCATGTGAATCGCGCTGTAAAGGTGACGGCAGCCCTTGTGGGTGAAGCCGATAAAGGCGTCCGGCTTCCATTCGTGCGAGTGTTTCTTGATGATGTTTAACTGAACGTCTAGGGGACTGTACGCGGGGTTCGCCAGGATTTTCCGTGCCACGCTACGGTATGGGTCTTCCGGATCGAAGGCCTCCCAGAAGATCCAGTTGGCAATTTCATGGATCAGGTAGGCCCCGCACTCTTTCTCGAGGTAGTTGATGATGGTGTTGTCATAGTACGGCCGCAGATGGTACCAGACCAGCCGGTACTTGCCGCTGAATGCACCGCCCCGCTCTAGGGCGGCCTTCAGTTCTTCATACAGGGATCTGAAGACGTCGACGGACTCTTCACTGCCCCAGATGTTGAGAAGGTTGACCGAGTAATCAAGGATCTGGGTGCCCCTGATCAGGGGATAGGGCTGCTGCCTCAGTTCCATGGCCTTCAAGAACCATTCCCGCGCCTCGTTGGACCTCTTTAAGGTCTCGTAGAGTTTCTGTTCATCGAGCTTCCTGTCCGTCTCCCGCTCAATGAAGGCAACCATGGATTGAAGCTGCCTGGCCACATAGTCCACGGCGTCGTTCCAGGCATCCGGTTGCATGGCAGCGGTGCCATAGGGCACGTCGATAAAAAATTCCTTCCTCCCGGTAAGCTGGGCGGAGAGGCGCGCAAGCTTGATCGCCGTGTCGCACAGCTGGGAGGTGGTCACGATGAAGTCGGGGGAAGGGAAGAGGTCCTCGAGCATCGCCCCCGCCGAGCAGGTTGCAAACGAGCAGCTGTCCATGCACTGCGTGTAGGACTCGCCCCGCTCCACAAGGACCCTGCTGATGCCCGCCCCCGCGATCCCGGCAGCCACCATCTCCGATGTGAACGGGATGATGTCCATGGCCCTGAAGATTTCCGTGGGCATGAAGAGGCTGTGCCAGACCACGCAGGAGTTGGGATCGTAGGCCTTCATGAACAGGTCCGTGATGGCCCGGCTCCGCTTCTGGGAGGCGCTCATCTCCGATACGGGCTTCTGCAGAAGGCCGCTGGCCTTCTCGCTCATGTCCTTCATGGTGGACTTTTCCTTGTGCTGCTGGGAGAAGATGAGAAAATCCTGGAGCTGTTTGGTTCTCTTGTTTCTATGTTCCATCATGTCACGCCTCGATATAGTCCAGCAATTCAATGAAGGAGCGGATTTCCCGCTGCGGTATGTCGCCGGCGATGTCCCCCTCTATCTTTTTCAGCGGGATCTTTTCGGCCTCCAGGGCGTCCTTGACGAACTGGTATTCCCAGAAAAGGTTGTCGCAGCGCTTGGTCGCGAAGTAGATGACCCCGTCCGCCCGGAACTCCCGCACCAACCGCACCAGGTCGGCGGGCATCCTCTCCCCCTCCCGGTCGCCGGCCATGCGCGCGCAGGGCATCTTGCCGAGATAGCGCCTGCTGAGGGCAGTGAAGGGATCGGGATCCGCCTCGAGGTCCACGGTGCTGTCCAGGTAGCGGTAGCCGAGGCACGCGTCCTCGCAGGTGACGATGCCGCCCACGCCGTCGCCCTCGATGTACCGGACGATGGCGGGATTGTAGATGCCGCCGTAAAGGAGGATCCGGTACCGGAAATCGTCAAACACTCCTTTGTCCGTTGCCTCCAGCTCTTCAAGGAAGGGCTCGAAATGCTCATTAAATCTTTCCTTCGGCGTGGACAGGCAGAGATCCAGGATGTCCAGGACCTGGGTGCCGCTCACCGGCGGCTTCTCCCGCTTTCTCAATTCGTAGAGCCGGTTTAAAAGGCTCCTGGTCTTGTTGTACACATGGATCGAGTGGACAAGCGCTTCGTCCGGTATCTTGTGGCCGAACTGGCGTTCCAGGTCCTCCCTGAATTTCCTCAGGGTCCTGCTGAAGTATTCGACTGAGAGGTCCGTGTAGACGGTCGGCACGCTGAACTGGTAGGCGAAACGGGGCTTGACGTTTGCGTTCCACTCTACCCACCCGTCGTACAGGCGGCGCATGCACTCGCAGCAGTGGGGGAGGATCACCCCATCCAGGTAAGCATACCGGCCTTCCAGCGCGCCGCCGAAGATGCTGTGGACATAAGAGCAGAGGCTCCGGCCCAGGTAGACGTCGTCATCCTCGCACCCCGAGCTTTTCTTGATGCCGTACGTGTGGAAGCCGGCCGCGTGGAGGATCTCCTCCGGGGTGTAACTGCAGAACCACCCGATGGCCGGGCCCGTGTTCTGGTAAGGCTGCAGGGCCTGTTTGAATTGGTTGTATGACATCCTGGCACCTACGTAGATGCGGAGCAGGCATCTGGTGGAGTGGTCCCGGCCTGCTGTTTCTGATCCGTGCGGGCGACCGCCTCGTTGTACTCTTCGCAGGCGCCGATCGCCGCGATGATCTGGCCGTCGACCATCAGCTCGACCAGATCGCAGTGGCTTTCCTGCGGCAGCTTCCTGGGGCAGTTCTGGATCCCGCACTGGATGACCATGGAGGTGATGCGGTAGACATCGTCAAATCCCCTGAAGCTGGTCACGATGTTTCTTTTTTTGTGGAGTCGGCCGATGATCAGCGCCATGCCGATCGCCCCCATGACATCGTGGTAGAGCGGCACGACCAGCTCCGGATCCTCCCCCCTGGCCTCGCCGATGAATTTCTCCAGCTCCCGCTTCACCCCGACGTTGGCGGAGACGCCACCCTGGAAAACGATGGGGAAGCCCAGGGCCTTACGGTTGATCCCCAGCGTGTTGACGAAGTTTTTCGCGCACGCCTTGCACAGGCCCGCGACGATGGTCTCGATCGGGTACCCCTTGGCCTGGGCGTCGATCATGCAGGAATCCATGAAGACGCCGCAGCGGGTCCGGAAGTCGATGGACTTCTTCGCCATCAGGGCGTAGTCCCCGAATTTCTCGATGGGGATGCCCAGCCGGTTGGCCTGGGCGTCCAGCATGGCGCCCGTTCCCGCACCGCACCACTCGTTCATCTTGGATTTCTCCGGGATTCCGTTGCTGATGTAGATGACCTTGGAATCCTGGCCGCCGATCTCCAGGATCGTCTGCACGGCCGGGATCTGGTGGATCGTCGCCGCCGCATGGCTGTATATCTCGGTCCGGTACGTGTCGGCATTCAAAATGGCCTTCGCCATCTCCCCGGAGCTGCCCGTCGTGCCCACGCCGAGGATCTCCACGTTGGACGGGAGCATCTGCTGGAGCTTGGTGAAGGACGTCTTGATGGCGTCCAGGACGCGGCCGCGGGTGTAGGTGTACACCGTCTCGATGACGTTGTCGTGCTCGTCCAGGAAAACCACGTTGGTCGACACGGACCCGACGTCCACCCCGATGAACCCCCGCATCCTCCTGCTCCAGGCGTTGCCGGTGTTGGAGAAAACCTCGCTCCGGCTGCCGTCATGGATGTATTTGTAGATGAGAAAGCCGAAGCTGCGGAACATCTCGTCCATCTTGACTAACAGCGTCTTGAGACGCTTGTCCAGGCGGAGGTGGTTGGCCGACACCGAGAACAGCAGGTCGGTTTCGTTGTAGTGCAGGTTCACCTTGGCGCTCTCGTGGTTGATGATGATGCTGATCGATCCGGAACTCGCGCTCTGGAAGGTGAGCGGCACGGCGTGCAGGACCTCCCTGAGGAAGTCCGTGATCAGGCTCGTGTCCTTTTCCGACGGCTCGATGGGGACATTGACAAACATCAGCCGCAGGCGCTTGAGGATCTCGGGCGAGAGGGTCTCCCGGAACCCGGAGGTGATCGCGTTGAACTGCTGCAGCAGGTCCGCCTTCTGGCTGTCGATCACCTTGGTCTTCCTCTTCTCCAGGATATCATTGAATCCGAAAGGGATCCTGTAGGTCACGTGGTAGGTGTTCATGATGGCGCCTCCTTGCGTCGCTCTGAAGTTGAGCAGACCATGACATGTTTCCGGACAATAATCCTGCGTGTTTATCCATAGTGGAGTATCAGGCATATACTAGTATATTCATCTGAGCGCCTTGCTGGTGGCTATCCTGTATTCATAAGTGATTATAACTAGTTAATTTGGTGAATGCGGAATGCTTGGGAAAACAGGGTCCGCATCCTGTTTAGGCACAAAGGAGTATGATGAGGGGTGCGATGCCATGCGTGGTCCGCTGAATTACTGAGAAAGTACTAGAGGATCGATGTCCTTAAGGGATGGTAGTTTGTGGCGGTGACCATTCTTATCAGGAAATCAAGGCGATACCGGCAACCTGAAATCGATACTTGACATTTTGTCTGTAAGTTGCCATAATCGTAAAAAATTTCCTAATAATCCGGAAGACAAGCGCATGGAATTGAGGAAATTTACGGAGCTGAACAAAAAGATCACCGATCTTCTCGAAGACCACACCAAGCTTAAAGATAACTGTCAGAAACTGGAAGAGAGGCTAAAGAACAAGGAATCGGCGTTGGCGGAAGCAAATGAAAAGATAAAGGGCCTGGAGAAAGAGAGAAACGCCATTCGCACCAAGGTAGACTCACTGCTTGAGTTGCTTCAGGATATTCAGGTCCCGCGTTAGGTACTCAGGTGGAATATTTCTAGAAAACATATCCTCTTTAGCCCCGAGCGTTTCCCGGTTTTTCCTTTCCTAATATCCGCAACAACCCGATCCAATAAAAAACAATGGTGGCCACCACAGACTTGAAGGATCTGGAGATCCTTGCAGATCAGGCTTCTCGCGCGGTTGCCCCGCTCATTTGTTTCCCAGCATCTTTTCCTTCAGGTCCGCCTGGGCCGGCTTGTTGCACAGCCAGATCCCGAAAAGGGCCTTCTTGAACTCCAACCCTCCGATCACCGCGGACTTCACACCGTTCTTG
>Ga0326728_10003799_pt1 | contig 45990 bp, 41 predicted proteins | sample MB3enrmetagenome_FD_207602 | JGI IMG/M metagenome (GOLD analysis project Ga0326728, IMG submission 207602) | Lab enriched peat soil microbial communities from McLean, Ithaca, NY, United States - MB31MN | ecosystem: Environmental > Terrestrial > Soil > Wetlands > Peat | place: USA: New York...
CTTCACCAAAAGTGAGGTAAGGGTGGAAGCACAAAAAGTAAGTCAAAACCCCGTAAACATTGGCGAAAAACGCTGTATCCTATGCGTTTTCACGCCGGATTCAGGTGAAGACGACCCTGAAGACTCTGGCGAAAATGATGGAGGACATAATTGAAGGCGGAACACAAAAAAGCAGCATGCCATTGATTTTGCTTCACGGCTGCTGACGAACTATTATGAACAACTGTTCACGAAAGGACCTGAGACATGGAAAACCGCGTTCCACCCACAGCAAAGACTCTCCTTATTGAAATCCTGGGGCAACTCCATGAGGGTTGTTCGCGCGCGGATCTCATCATGCGGGAGGCCGATTTGTCCGGATTCAGCACGATGCACATCTATGACCGCGCCCCATTCTGCCTGCGGATGGACTTGTGCGGAGGTTTTTGCTGCTCGAATTTTGCCGGGGCCTACATCTATTCCGTCCCTGGGCTTCCGCAGAGCAATACTCTGCGGGCTCCCTGCGGTGTGGTTAATTCCAATCGTGCGTCCCAACAGACTGAAGTCGAGTTGAGCGGCTTGTTTGTCGGGGCGTCCTTCCAAAATGCAAGAATCTCCTACGCACGGCTGGGCGGGGACTTCTCGCGCGCAGATTTTCGCAAGGCCCGTCTAAATGGTTGTCGGCTCTCGGGGAAATTCCATCGCGCGTTACTGCAAGACATGGACCTGAGCGCGTGCATCATTGACCCGGAAGCAAGTTTCAAGGGGGCGGACCTGCGGGGAGCGTGTGGACTTTTTGGGAGTGCAGACCAACTAATTGCCGCCCAGGTCCTCTCCACCGACAGGGTCGTCGTCAAGACTGGAACTAAAATCGAGCTCGTTGACAGGGAATACGAACTCTGTTTCCCCGCACAATTCCTGGACTCGGTCCTTATCACCGACGCGACTGGCGAATCGGGCGGACCGTCCATGAAGAACATGCCGGTCTCACTGTTGGAGGGGGATCCGACACAGGATGAATTATCGGATGTGTCATTTCTGTATGACGTCGTCGGGATGGGCTTTACGAGACTGGATGGTAGTTCGGCCCCGGTCCTGAAAACCCGGGGCGCGGTTTGGGATTTTCGACTCAACGCGCCGGCCGTTTCGATGGCAAACTTCAATCCGGGCCGGCATCCCGTATATCTGACCGGTAATTTCGACCACGCCAGCCTCAAGGATTCGCAAATCGGTTTTCTCTCTCTCCGCCAAGGATCATTCAAGAAATTCGATCTGACTGACGCCTGCGTCAAACGGCTCGAGTTGTGGATGGCTCTCACGGATTTGACCGGCCTGCGATTCCCGAAAGGGTTGAAGCATGTGCGGTTGGATTGTTTTCGTGAGGGAACCCATTTCCCGCTGAGGGTGACAACCGGCACGGCTTCTGAGATCATCGCGGTGTGGAACTCGCCTACGGCGTGCGATGCCTTGGCCAGGGGGATTCTCCGTCGCGTTAGATCTCTGTCCGCCGCGATCAAGCAGCAACTCCTCAATTCGAGCGGTTGCACCCCGTCCAGTTTGCTGCGAGGCCACCCCCAACCTCGTGGCCGTTTTACCATCGCAGTCGCACTTCTGATGAGGAGAAATCAAATCGCGTTGAACTCACTCCGCCTCGCGGCCATGCACGGAAACCAGTCATCCCTTCATGGCTGCGGCGCAAGGCGTTGAAACTCAAGTGATCCCTTTGGCTGGCCGATGAGCACCACCAGCATCTTGCCCCGGGCACATTCGCGTAAACGCTGGCGGCGGTTGTGGAAGCTCGCACCACGCATGCCAGGCCGCTCCAACTAACCAATCTCTGGCCAGCTCAGCACGCACTTTGCCGGGAATTTGCAGTTTCAAATGCGGACGAATTGCACGCAGCGGATCGGGGCCATCACCCAGTCAAGTCTGGCGACAATGTCACCCAAAAGCGAATTCGGCCCTGGACCTTCACCCTGGAGCCGAGCTTTGGCCTTGGGATTCAGTTGGTTGTGATTGTGCAAGCCTTTGGAATTCCGCTTCCCGGTCCGCCAAAATAAACCCCCGGCCAAACCTCTTGAGAAAAGGAAGCTTTTTGGCGCCGTAAAGGTACGGGTTGAGCGTGTTTTCAGGGTGCGCAGAAGCGAAGGAGTAGCCCTGGCGTTGTATTTCCGCCACCATTTCCCGAGGAGACAGCGGGACGGTTGCCACCTCCAACACCTTTCTTAGCACCTGCATCTTGGTCAAGAGATTCGGGTGCCGCACGACGATGTCAGGCACCGTCTTGGCCTCTGCTCCCTCCATCGTTTGGCTGTCGATCTCTCCCTCCTGGGCCAAGATGCGGTCAATCCGGGCAATCTCCTGCTGTAGCCTGCTGCGCTCCGCCAGAAGAACTCTTACGACCGAGCTGGGTTCGTTCATAGTGCCTATAATATAGCCAATTCTGTACCAACCGTCAAGTTCTAAGTTGCAAACGTATGGGGGGGCCTCGATTCAGATCAGAAGAAAGCCCACATCCCGAACAACATGGCTTTGGACTGCTGCCTCCCCGTAGGGGCCAATGTTGCTCTCCCGCACTACGTGCGCCGACTGAAATCCGAATGTCGCCGTGCCTTCCAACATTCCCAGAATCTTGGATCGAATCATCAAGCTAATGGTGCTGGATCAGTGTAACGATAGCCCGCCGTCGCGTGACAGCAGCAGCTCTGTTTCTAACCCCGTTCAGAGAACGGGGCTTCCGTGTTCAAGAGTGAAAACGGAACTGTCCCGCAATGAGACATAGACAGATAGTTAGTGTCCTATATTGGGGCATTCTTGACAATTCCAGACCTTTGTCTATGAGCAAACTCCTAGTGGACTAGGAAAAACGAAGCAGAAACTAGGTTGGCACGCCAAGTGCTTTATGTTGGTAGTGTTGCAATAATGTGACAACATGGAAAAACATGGCAAACATGAAAATTTAGGAAACTGAAACTATGAAAACACTAAAAAATACAGATCGGCCGGCGGACCAAAAATCCAGCCCGGAGTCCAAGAATGATGGGGTGAAGGCGGTGGCTGAAGTCGGAGAGTCCAAAATCCCAGGCATGAATACGATCAAACAATACATTAAAGGTGACGCCGGATTGCAGCGCCTTCTGCGACAAGTTGCGCGAGATATTCCCTTCACGGAATCCGAATTCCTGTGCTTTTGCGACGTGGAGAATGACTCTGTATTCCTGGACCCGCGGCAGTTGGAAGTGGCCTTCGGCGCCAATGTGGCCGACAGCTGTCCAATAGTGGGCGATAAATGGAACGTCAACTTGGAGGCACTGTCCAAGAAGCTGGATGCTCTCACGTTGCTCGAAAAGTGCGCTTTGTTGGCCGCCAAAGATGGCTTCTTTGCCCAAAACTGGATGCGAAGGCATGGCGATCACGGCATGCGCCCAAAGTTCGGCGCAGGCTCGTCGAGGTAAGTCCAGCTATTGCGAGTCTACCGGGGACAGCAGCGCCAGCGGGATGTCGCCCGGATCGTCAAGCTGCTGAAGGACACCGGGGAGGACGGTCCGACTCTCGGGGAGTTTGCCAAGCCCAACGGAAACCACCGATCGCACTGATCGAGTGGCCAGCCGCAAGGGAGGCCATTCTGCCCAAAAGTCAGTCGTCCCTTTCCTGGTCGGTTGATGTAGGCTTGAGGCTCCACCTTCAGTCAGCCTTCACTTTGCCGAAGGTTACAGAGATATCTTACGAGCCTCCGCAATCCGCACCGGGAAACCTGTTTCCCTGGCCACCAACCGGTCAAGGCCGCGCAGCCGCGCGCCGCCGCCCGCCAGGACAATGCCCTGTTCCGCCAGGTCTGTAGAAAATCCCGGCGGGCAACGTTCCATCGTCAGGCGAATGGACTCTAAAATGGCAGACAGGGCCTCGTGGAACGCCTCTCGAATTTCTTGCGATCCAACTGACACGACTTTCGGCGCACCCGTGGTTAAATCGCGCGCTCTGACATCCATCGTTAACTCCTTTTCCAGGCGAATGGCCGAGCCGATTTGGATCTTGATCTCCTCCGCGGTACGTTCGCCGATCATGAGATTATAGCCGCGCTTCAGGTGCGCGACAATTGCCTCGTCCAATGCATCCCCGCCCACGCGCAAGCTGCGACTGACCACTGTTCCATCTTGGGAATTGATCAGGATCTCACAGCCGCCGCTTCCAATGTCAATGTTCAACATAGCTCCCAACTTGCACCAGATTTCACCCCGGAGCAAGGGATCGAAATGTGCGTTCCAGTTCGACGATCAACATGGCGGTTTCCATGAGAAGGCCCGCCATCGCTTGAAGGACCTGCCGGAGGAGAACATGCATGTCCACGCCCACCGGGTGCTCTCTGCGATCCTGTCGAAGAAACCTCCGCGCGGTGCTGCCAATCAAAATTTGACGCGTTGAGTCTTAGAAGAAGGCGTGGAGACGCTTTGCAAGTCTCGGTGACAGCGACGCGGGTTAGCAGGACTGCACAAGGACACTCATCGTGGCCTCCAATCTGATGCGCGCCACGGTGAATCGCCGCTTTCGCGAACAGGCGCTGGAGTCCGGAAATACTTTTGGGTGCTGTCGCAACCGGGGAAATGGTACCATCGCCGACAGCGTCCTCAAAGCCGTTCACCTGCATTACGCCCAGGACTCGCTGCTCAGGGCGTGTTTTTAATTGCTGTTCTCCTTGGCCGCAGCAATGGCCTCCAAATCTGCCCGCCGCACGCGGAACGAGCCGGGCAGCACTTCCACCTTTGCTATCTGGCCGCCGCGAATCATGCGCCACAAGGTGGTGCGCGAAACACCGAGGAAACCAGCCGCTGCACCCATCCCCATAAGCAAGGATTCAACCTTTGTTGTCTTTTCCTGTGACAGGCCGTTCCCGTTTCCAGCCGAATTGGCGAGTCCAGAAACGTGTGCAGTCCTGGCGTGATTCACTTGGAGCAAAGGTGAAAACAACATTCTCCCGCTTTTGCGCGCGAGCAACTGGCCGGCCGGCGACATTTTCAGATTCGATTCCAAATCGAAGAACCCCGCACGACACCGGGTCAAAATTGCCTCGATGTTCGCATCCACATGTTTCCTTGTGGGAGCCAGCAAGACGAATGGCAGGTCAAGCATGGAGACCAACTCCGCCGCAACGCGGCGGAGACCCTCGTAATTATGCTGGATCGTCAATAGGATCGGCAGGGTGGCCATCTCCGCGATCTGGCTGGTTTTGGGAATGCCGAGGTTTGCAAACTTGGGCGAAACCTCGAAGGCCTGCGCCACTGCTTTGGCAAATTTCCGCAAGTCCAAACGCAAAAACACCTTAAAATCGTTAAAATCCAGAAAATTCCCGGTCTTGTTCGTGTGCAAAAAGAATTTCCTTTCGGACGAGGTAACAAACAAAACGTATTCCTTGTCTTCTGCAAAAGCCTCCTCTTGAAGGAACTGCGGCCAAAACGGGCTCTCCCCGCCCAATACCACATCCCAGAGTTCCTGCGACGCCCTCAATTCTGGAAAAGTTTCCAGGGCAATCCACAATCGGGCAAGGCGCTGATCGCCCGCGAGCGCACCGCGCTCAACCACATGCCTTGAGAAAAAGTCCGGATTCTTGCGCGCGGGGCGGAATCCCCTGCCATTGTGTTTGACTGGTTGAAGTCCTTCCACCCTGACAGGGCGGGAGATGCAGGGGCGTTGTGTTCTTGCTTTCACCTCCTGATTCCTTCGTTGAGTTTCCATTTTCATTTCGGATTCGCCGATTCCACCCTTCTTCTATCGGCCAAATGCCCGGATCCCTTGAGCCGATACGGGAGACGCATCGACCGCGGAAACAGGGCCGGGGCATCCGGTTCGCGCCGCCAACCTTCCTGTAGCCTATTGGTCCAGCAAGGCCGCAAGCCGCGCCTGCTGCTTTTTCCAGTTTTTAGCCGACATTTTTTCCACAATCTCCCGCATTTCATCCTTGCGCGGTTGCTGGCCGTTCGTCAGCAGCTTGGGCATGGCCGATTGCAAGGCTCTCCGGAAATCCTCGCGGCCAGGCTGGAAATAGTGCTTCAGGACAATCTCCACAGTCCTGTGTCCTGTCACTTTCTGGACCAACTCCAGAGGCACGCCGGCGGTCAGCGCCAGCGTCACCCAGGTCACCCGGAAACTCTGGAAATCGCGGATGCTGGCCGATCTTGCGCCCCCTTCCCGCTCCGCGGACAACAAGCCGTTGTCATTTTTCAGTCTTGCCGTGAGGCTCGGGCCGCGATGGCGGCCCCGCACGATGTGACAGCCGATCCTGGCCTCGACTTCGTTCAAATACCCGGACACAGAACCTTTGCTCACGCCGGCGAGGGCGGCGGCCTCGCCGGCTTTCTTGCCGCTCATGTAATGGTTGAACACAGCCTGCATCCGCTCTTTCCTGGGGCCCTCCGGCAGGCTGGCAATGTAGCCGGCGCCTTTCCGCATGGCTTCTTCGGCGGGAAGCCCGGGCAGCGCATCCGCCGTCTCCGCGCCGCCGAGCGCCAACGCCAGAATTTTCTTGACCCGCCAGGTGATCCCGTCCGGATTCTCCAGATACATTTCAGCCTGGTCGGGGAAGACCAATGCCTCGCCTTTGCCCTCCCGCGCGGACAACTCGTCGAAGAGCAGCGGGAAAATCGGGATGTCCACCGTCACGCCGGTCTTGTTCGTTTTGACTGTGACGAAGCCCTTGTCAAGGTCCACATCCCTCCATTTCAGGAGGCAGCAGTCACCGCGCCGCATGGCGGTGCATACGCCGGTTACAACGATGGGCCGGATGAACTCATCGTCCTTCGCGGCGTCCAGAATCTTCTTCAACTCTTCGGGGTTGAATGGTTTCCGATATATGGTCTCGGTTTCCTTGCCTACCAGGCCATCGAAGGGATTGATGCTGCCCTGCGGCAGCAGGTGACGGAAGGTGCTGCGGAGCAGCTTCAACACATCGTTCCAGGTCTTGCCGACGATTCCGCGCCGCTCTTCCGCGTCCATGAAATCGCGTGCCACCGTCCGCGTCACTTGGGAAATTTCCTGTGCGTTTGGATTCTGTGCATGGACAAAACCGACGAACCGCTTCAAGGTGGACTGGCACTGTGACGCATACCGCACATTCGGCTTTCGCTTGCGCGAAATCCTGCCCCACTCCTCCTCCAGTCCTGCCAGCTTGACCGACGGAATGGGCTCTCCGGTTCTGATTTCGTAAAGCCTCTCGACCAGGCCCGCCGCGTTTCGTTTGCTCCGCGCTTCTTCGACGATGCTGTCGAGTTTCGCCTGGGCCGCCGCCCGCGACCGTTCAAACGCTGCGTCGCCCTCATCCATCAGCGACATGGAGGCGGGCGGCGTGCCGGCAATCTTCACGCCGAGGTTCGGGCAGTAGCGTTTCCCGTTTACTTCGTAACGGCCGTACCAAAAGGGGCGGGGGGGTCCGCTCAGTTTCCATCGCAATTCGAGAGGCATAAACCAGTGTCTGTTTCGAGTTTTCTGTTTCTGTACATGGAGAAACATACCGCAACAGCCTGGGGCATTGCAAGAGAAAAAACCAACCAAACCACCAACCACAGGGTAAAATGAGCTGTGTTTTACCTATTATCAGAGGGATGTTTTATAGTAGCTCGTCAGGCTTAAAACCTGAAGGTCGTGAGTTCAAATCTCACCCCCGCAACCAATTTAAAAGGCCCAAGCCATTGGACAGCAATGGTTTTGGGCCTTTTTTGGCTTTCCGGCCCGTTGTCCTGTAACAGGGTGGACACCTTGGATTTTGGAGGACAAGAACCACCACAACCACCACCACAAAATCCCCCGATTTTGATCCCTGCGTTCGTAGTGATGGTGCAATCCCCCCACTTCGGGGAACGCGACGATGCGTCTCTGCATGGTGCGGAAATTCATCTGGAGAGAGAAAGTGGCGGTTAGCGACAGGGCGTGAAGGTCGAAAAGCGTGTGAGGCAATCGTTTCCCAATTGTAACGAGCTCGACGTTCGATTGTAGCACCCTTCCGGCATTCTGAGCGGCCATGAAGGCAAGACCTCGTTGTGAGTCGCATGGCGTTAGTGGGCCGTTAGTTGTCCCAAATTGACCCATCCATGGCGGCAGATATTGAGAAAGCAATCGGACCTGGCGTTAAGCGCCCCATCATCCTAAGTCCCTGGGTGGTGGCGCTGGCGGCGCTGGCCTTGTACGGGCTGACCTTGAACCACTGGGTGACGTTCGGCAGTATTCCTTATGCGTCGCAAATCACGGGGTGGGACTGGCATCCCGGTCCGCTGCCGTGGCGGCCCAAGCTACAGTATGAGCCGCTGTTTTTGATTTTGACTTATCCGTTGCGAGGGCTGCCTTCGGGCTGGCGGGTGATGGGGTTGAACGTGTTGACGGCCGTTTGCGCGGCCTTGACACTGGCCATCCTGGCCCGATCCGTGAAGCTCCTGCCGCATGAGCGCGCCAAGAGGCATGGGAGGCGGGAGCGGGCAGAGTCTGCGTCGGAGACAGTGCATGCGACATTTCTGCCGGACGCGTTTGCCGTGCTGCTGTTGGCGGGCCAATTGACTTTTTGGGAGAATGCCATCTCCGGGACGGGGGAGATGCTGAATCTCCTGGTTTTCGCCTTCCTGATTTGTTGTCTGCTGGAGTTTCATAACTCCCAGAAAGAGAGATGGTTAAACCTGTTCGGCTTGGTGTATGGGGCAGGCGTGGCGAACAGTTGGGCGCTGATCGGTTTTTTCCCCTGCTTCTTGCTGGCGCTGATCTGGATGAGACGCCTGAGTTTTTTTGAGTATCGAGGCGAAGATAGCGGTGCTTTTCGGGCGCTGATCTGGATCAAACACATTATTTTGCTGAACTGGAGGTTCACATTGCGAATAATCGGTTGCGGCGCCTTGGGGCTGCTGCTCTACGGGCTGATTCCGCTGCTGGGCACCGTGGCACATGATGGCCGCTTCTTGGAACTCCTTCATCAGAAACTGGGCGAGCAGCATTTCTTCCTGACCCGGCTTCCGCGGTATTTTGCCGTCATTTCCGGGGTGACGACCTTGGTTCCGCTGTGCTTTGCCGCCATTGACTGGCGGTCGTGCCGGCGTGATATGAGCCCTGGCGCGGACCTGACCCGCACGCTATTTCGCGTGCTCAATCTCGTGTTCTTGGCGGTCGGGATTTTAATGTTTTTCGAGGTGAAATTCAGCCCCAACCCGCGGACTATGGGCATGGGCGTCATTGCGGGAACGCCGGGCTTCCTGAGTTTTTACTATCTGGCGGCCTTGGGCGTCGGGTATTTCACCGGCCACGTTCCCCGGATGTTTTGGATCGCGCCCTCGCGCCGGAAACGGAACAGGACGATTTCGTATTTTATCAACAGGGGGGTGGTGGGATTGCTTTGGGTGGCAGCGATTGGGTTCCCTGCGGTGTTGTACTGGGACAATTATCCGCGGATCCGGGACCTCAACAGCCCGGTGGTCGCCCAATTTGGAAAGGAAATGGCCAAATCCATGCCGGCCGAGCCTGCCGTCGTGCTGGCGGACGATCCCGCCCGGCTGTATCTGGCCATGGGAGCCCGCCAGAGCCTGGACCTGCCCGATCACTATATTTTTGTTGAGAGCCGGTCGCTGGTTCATCGCGAATATCTTCTCTATCTGGCGGATCACTATCCGATCTTTGGGAAGGCACTTGTCAATCGAAACCGCCTTCCCGAGCAGATCACGGACCAGCAAGCAAGCGAGCTTTTGGCGCATCTTGTCCTACAGGAGCCGGTCTATTATTTGCATCCCAGCTTTGGCAGCCAGCTTGAGCGGGTTTGCATGACGCCCCACCGCTTGGGCGGCTATTTGCATCTTTATCCGACCAATGTGCTGGAGACGCTGGCGCTGTCTGCGGGAGCCATCGCCACAAACCAGGCCTATTGGCACACGCTGGAAAAGGAATCGCTGGCCTCTTTGCCAAAACTGGCGAAGGGCAGCGCGGATGCCCGCCAGATCGCCGGCTATTATTCGCAAATTTTGGATTATTGGGGCACCGAACTCCAAAAGATCGGGATGCGGCGCAAACTCCCGGAGCTTGTCGAAGACGCGAATAATCAATTCGTGGAAGCGGTTCGCCTTAATCCAAACAATGTGTTGGCCCGGGCCAACCAACAATACAACGCGCATTTGCGCGCAGCGCCTCCGCTTGGCCCGCTCGTCGCTGTGTCTGATGTGGCCGCGCAATTCTACAACCGTTGGGATTTGGCACTGAACGCCGACGGTCCGGCGGATGTGCCTGACTTGGACATCCAGATCGGCCGGTATTTTGCCCAGCGCGGCGCTTACCTACAGGCGGCGCCTTTGTTTCAACGCAGCCTCGAGTTGGCGCCCAACGACCCTGTGGGCGAACTGGACCTGGCCAATACCTATATTGATATGGGATTGGTGGATGCCGCCTTCGCTCTCATCAGAGACATGCGGGAACATTCCAAGGGCGATCCGCTGGAACTGGCAGGCGTGGAAGCACTGGCCTACCTCGCCCGGAACAATTTCGCTCAGGCCGATCAATTGCTGGATGACGCGCACAGCAAGAATCCGAAAGATGCTAAATTTAGCGGCGTGATGGCCGAGTTCTACCGGCTGATGGGCAACCGGATGTTGCGCGAAGGCAAAGGGGACGCCGTCAAGGAGAAAGACGCGGCCCAATGGTTCAGGAAATCGTTGACGGCGCTGGATGCCCAGTTGCAATTGCTCGATGTCCCCACAGCCAACCCGCAGGAGGTCAACCTGGTCAATCTCCACAGGGCTGAGATGCAAATGGCGATCAGGGATTATGGGACCGCGATCATCACCCTGACCACGTTGGCGCAGCAGGACCCCATCAACCCGGCTCCCCTTCTCAACCGCGCCATTTCCGAGGTGCGAATGAACCGGCTTAACGCCGCCAAAGATGATTTTCAGGCGGTGGAGAGAATGATGCCAGAGCCGTCGCCAGCAGTCTATTACGGCCTGGCCCAAATCGCCCAAAGGCAAAACGACAAGCCGGCAGAGATCCGGTACGCGAAACTTTACCTTCGATACGCTCCCCGCAACACGTTGGAATTCACCAACGCCACCCAGCAAGTCCGCAAATTGGAGGGCCACTGATGACGATGGGATGCCGGTGAATTCATCGGGTTTTGCAGGGGGGGAAATTCACACAATCGTTTCCAATCTGACGCTTTTTCATCACACTGGCTGTGTATCCTCGTGCGCATGTGGTCACGCATGAGTGTTGTTGCGCCGACAAACCCTCTTAAGAGGAGGGGGGAGTTCTGCCATGCGACCACGGCATTTGTAAACTGACCGCCTTGCCGCCACCCATTAATTTTCCGACATCATGCTCCCATTTCACCCAGTTCCAAACCCTCCGGTCAATTCCTCGAAATTCACCGTCGAAATGGCGGCGCGTGAAGGCAAGGGGGGGTGGACCGCGCTGCCGACCCTGTGGTTGAGCAGAGGGAAGTACGGAGCTTTGCGCCATTTTGTCCCCAATATGCAAATCGTTGGCTGAAAAGTGTATGGGAACAATTTCACCACAAGGATCAGGGAGCCGTCCGGAAATAAATCACCGACGGATCTGCGGTCTTGTGACTGGCAGAAGCGAACCGGTCTGGCATCGGGTTCTGGTTGGCACCCTGCGTGGCCGGTGGCTGGCTGCTCTAATACTGCTGGCCGCCGGACTCGCTTCCGCGCAGGAATCGTTGCGCAACTCGCTGGCCGGGGATGCCGCGGCGGAGGCCCAGCGCCAGACAATAGGCTCTCAGCTTTACACCTACAAGGCCGGCGATTTCAGGTTGCTGGCCGTGCCTTCGGTGGAAATGGATTACAACGACAACCTGGCCCTTTCCAAGACGGGCGCGCAACAAGACTTCATCCTTATGCCGCTCCTGCAATTGACCGGGAATTATCCGGTGACTCAACATAACCTGCTCCTTTTTTCCGCCGGTGTGGGCTGGGATGAGTATCTGGAGCACAGCCAGTACAGCGCCTTGCGGTTGGATGCCGGTTCCCAGCTTTCGTTCGACATGTACATCAAGGATTTTTGGATTAATTTCCATGACCGGTTCTCCTCTGTTGAGGATCCCGGCACCGAGGCCTCCATTGCTGGTACGGCGCAATATGGAACTTTCAACAACGCGGTCGGGTTGACCACGACTTGGGATTTGGAGGATGTTGTGTTGACCCTTGGCTACGATCACCAGAATTCTCTCTCTTCGTCCGGCCAATTCAGTTATCTCAACCTCTCTTCCGAGATGCCGCTGGCCCGGGTTGGATTTCGGTTCAACCCGCAATTGACCGCTGGCATAGAGGGCAGCGCCTCCTACACGACTTACGAGCACGCGGTGCTGAACGACAACCAGAGTTACAGCGCCGGCTTTTATGCCGACTGGAACCCTGGTTTGGCTCTGCATGTTCAGCCGCGGGCCGGCTATACTATTTATCAATTCCAGCACACCAGCCAATCCGCCCAGATTTTTTACCTGTTCCCCTACGTTCCACCGGCCAGTCAATCCATCCAGACTTCAGACTTGAGCGCATGGTACGCCGATTTGACCGTATCCCACCAGGCCAGCAAAGCAGTCAGTTATGGCTTGAGCGCCGGCCACGAGATTCGTCTCGGAATTCAGTCAGATGTGGTTGAGGACTCGTACTTTAGGCCGAGCATTACTTGGACGGTTTTTAAAGACATAGACCTGAGCACCTCGTTTTTCTACGAACACGGAAACCAGGGAGCAGGAAACATCTCCGGAAATCTCGTGGAAACCTACGACTGGTATGGGGGCGGACTGATGCTGAGTTATTCGCTGATGAAAAAGCTTCTGTTGAGCCTGAGCTACCGTCTCACTCTCCGCTCCTCCGACCTCCCCGACAGGGGCTATGCGCAGAATGTCGTGGGAATCAAACTCTCCTATCACCCGCAATGAACTTCATCCGCTCCTCCATCCAGTTCTTTTCCAGGTCCGCCCGCGCCGGGGCCTTTCTTGGATGCGTCTTTGTCTTCCTGGGGTTGAATGCCGCGCTTCTGGCTTCCGAACTCCCGCCTGACACCGCACCGGGCAATGCCATGGCAATGGGGACGAACTCCGAAGCCGGGACGAATGCAGCGCCCAACCCGTCCCAACCGGCCACGAACGGCCTGAGCGCCGCGCCCATCACCAACACGGCTGCTGCTGCAACCAATTCATCCGATGCAGCCACGACCAACTCGGCGGCTGTTCTTGACGACAAACACAAGCTGACCATCGGTGACCAACTGAGTTTTCGGATTGTCGAAGACGAGGAAGATTCCAAGCGGCTGTTTGTCACCGACTCCGGAGACTTGGAAGTGCCATATATCGGGCGCGTTCCCGCTGAGAACAAAACGTGCCGGCAGTTGGCGGCGGAAATCAAAACCGAGTTGGAGAAGGAATACTATTACCACGCCACCGTGATCATCGCGGTGGATTTGATGACCAAGAGCCACGGCAGGGTCTATTTAGAGGGCGCGGTGCGATTGCCTGGCCCGATGGACCTTCCGAGCGACGAGGTCCTCACCCTGAGCAAAGCGATCCTTCGCGCAGGCGGATTCACCGATTATGCCAAGAGGGATAAGGTGATCGTCACGCGAAGCAGCGCGGACAAAGAGGCCACTGGCAAGGACGCCATAAAAACGTTCACTGTGGACGTGGGGAAGATTTTTGACAAAAAAAAGATGGAGACGGATTTGCCGTTGGCATCCGGCGATTTCATCTTTGTTGACGATCGACTGTTCCGATTCTGATGAAATTTCTGCCGTGAACGCCTTAACGCCAATACCACCAATGCCGCCAGTCCCTCCGGGCCACGACTACCCGTCCCCGGGTCCGACGGACGATTACGGGGCGGGCGGTTCGTCGGGCGGCGTGCGCAGATTTTTGGTGTTTCTCCGGAAATATTGGTGGGTTCCACTCCTCACCCTGCTGCTCGCCAGCGGGGCGGCCATCGCTTGGATTGTGTTGGCGCCCCCGGTTTATGTTTCCTCCGCCGCCATGTGGCAAACCGAGCATCTTCATATATCAGAAGGCGCTCTATTCACGGAGGATGCGTCCACTTATATCGGCACTCAGATTGAAGTGTTAAGGAGCGCCAGGATGGGGCAGGCAGCCATAGAACGCCTGCGTGCCTCGGGCACTAACGGCGTGCCGCTCGGAAAAGACGGTCTCCCCATGGAAGTCAGCCTTAGCTTCAAGGAGGCCCCCAAGACCAGCGTCTTTGTCATTACGGCCAGCAGCGCGGATCCAGCTTTTAGCCAGAACTTTCTCGATGCCCTGATGAGCGTATATCTGGCGTACAAGCAGGATGTGCGCAAGCTGTCGGCGGGCGACACGGCGGCTTCCATCGAGAAGCAAATCCTTGCCGCGGAGAGCGACTTGCATACCAACCAGGACGCATTCTCCCTATTCGGACGCACGAATAATTTGGCCATCATGCAAGCGGAGGGCACGATCGCCGGGGGGCACCTCGAAAAATTGCAGACCGAACTCTCCGATCTCCAACTGGAATCTCGACTGCTTAAGGCCACCGAGGAGGAGCAGAAGGAGGCCGTGCTGGGAACTAATTCCAGCGGCCGGGACGCGGTGGACGCCGTCAAGAGCATGGGTTCCACCGGCTCTCCAACCGCCAACAACGCGCAGTTGACCCCCTGGCAGGAAGTGGTGCTTCTCAAGATTCAACGGGAAAAACTGAGTAAAAATCTCCGACCGAAACATCCCAAAATAATCGCTCTGGATGCGGAAATCGCCCGCGCGGAGAAACTGATCGAACTGTTCCGAACTCAAAACCACGATCAACTTTTGGCTAACCAAGAGGCTGTCAAGATGAACATGGACATCAAGCGGGCCTCCATCAAAGAATGGGAGGACAAAGTGACGGAGTCCAGCAGCCGCATTGCCGAAGCCGAACTCCTGAAGGAGAATGTGGTTCGCTCCCAGAGCCTGTTTGACCGGCTGGAGACGATTCTTCGGAGCGTGGATATAACCCGGAACACGGACATGGAAACCCTGGCCGTCCTAGAGCTGGCCTCAACCGCAAAACGCACCTACAGTCAACTGATCAAGTCCGCCGCCCTGGCCCTCTTCGGCGGGCTGGCACTGGGCGGCGGTATTGTTTTCCTGCTCGAAAAGCGGGATGACCGTTTCACTTCCCCAACCGAAGTCAATTCCATTCTCGGAGATGCCATTGTCGGCCTGTTGCCGGAAATGGCCCGGAAGAAGGAAAAGGACCCCATGCGTCTGCTGGAGTTGGACGACTCCCGGCACGGTTACGCCGAGTCCTTTCGCCGTCTTCGCTCGGGCCTGCTCTTTCTGGCCACCGGCGGGGAACGGCCCAAGGTCCTCTTGATCACCAGCGCCATGCCCAGAGAGGGGAAATCCACCGTTGCCGCCAACCTGGCCCGCGCTCTCGCTCTCTCCGGCTCCCGCGTGCTGCTGGTGGATGGCGATCTGCGCCGGGGCGGCCTGCATCGTCTGCTGAAAATGCAGAGCCAACCGGGATTGGCGGAACTGCTGCGGCGCACCTGCGAGCCGGATAAGGTCATTCAGCGAGACTCGCTGCCAAACTTTGCGTTTGTTGCCTGCGGGTCAAACTCCGGCAATCCGGGTGATCTTTTTCTCGGTTCCGGCCTCGATCAGGTTTTAGCGCGGTGGCGCCAGGAATTTGACTATGTGGTCATTGACAGCAGCCCGCTGTTCGCCGCGGACGACGCCAGTTGCCTGGCGCCGAAGGTGGACGGCACCCTGTTCGTCGTGCGCCGGGGCTATTCCAGCGCCCGCGCGGTGAGTGAAGCGCTCGACCTGCTGGCCCAGCGGCAGGCCAGGGTGCTTGGCGTGATATTCAACGGGGCCGACGCCTCGGCGCGCAACTATTACTATGACAAGTTTGCGTATGACAAGATCCCGGCCAAGACGGCGTGAAATAAATGGCTGAAAGCTGAAACGCTGAAACGCTGAAATGAGTTTCAGATTTCTACTTTCTCAAATTCAAGTTTTGATTTGAGAACGGAAACAAGCGGTTGGCCAACAGTAGATCGCAGGCCGAATGAAAGCGGCCCTGCGAATTGACCGGCACGGAGTGTCGTCAGGGAAAAGGCTGAAATTGGGAGGAGTGACCACGAGACCACAGGACAACGAGACAACGGACTATGAGGGACTGCACCAAAATTGGGGCATGGAAGCTGGCTGACGACTTGACTGTGGCGATCGACCGAGTTTTTATTCACCTGTCGCGCCGGTTAGGTTATCTCTCTGACGCTGATGCCGAGCGCCTGATCGGCCAGACGCGGCAGACCTTCGCCTGTCTGCACGGCTTAATCAAAGCGGTGGAGCGGGAAACCGGAAAGTTTGACAAAATGGCAGTCGCATCGTCTCGTGGTCAGTAGTCCGTGGTGCTGTGGGCTTTCTGACCGCTTTCAGCTTTCAGCTTTTGCTTTGTGTCCACTGACCTCTGATCTCTGACCGCCGATTTCAGCATTTCAGTTTGTCAGCATTTCAGTTTTTTCCCATGTCCCCTCGCCCACGCTGGCTCCGCCGACTCGCCTGGTTCCTGGCCTCCGCCTGCGCCCTGCTGCTGGTCTGCTATTTTTTTCGCGCTTCGCTGCTCACCGGTGTGGCCCAGGCGTGGGTGGTCAATGACCCGGCCACAAACGCCGACGCGATTGTGGTGCTGGGCGGCAGACCCGAACTTAGACCATTTGAAGCCTCGCAGCTTTACCGTGCCGGCGTCGCGCCGCGAGTTCTTTACATGAATGTCAAACTTAACCCGCTGGCGGAACTAGGCTTGATGCTTTCAGAGCGGGAAATCACGCGCCGGGTACTTCTCAGCAACAATGTTCCAGAGACGGCGATCATGGCCGTCGGCGATGGGGTGGCAACCACCTACGACGAATCGCGCGCTGTGCGCGCCTGGCTCACCACCAACAACGCGAAGTCCATTTTGATCGCCACCGACCTCTCGCACACCCGGCGCGCCCGCTGGATTTTTCGCAAGGAATTGGACGGCACCGGCGCGCAAGTTTATGTCCACGCCATTCGACCGAATGAGTACGCGCTAACCAACTGGTGGCAGCACGAGGAAGGCCTGATAGCCTTCGAAACCGAGTTTCTTAAAGACATTTACTACCATTTCAAATATTGACGCGCGGAAAAGCAGAAAATAGAAATGGGGAAAGCTGTATCAAATTTCTGCTTTCTTCTTTCTGTTTTCAAGTTTGGTTTTTGATTTCCGCTTTTGACTTGAAACCTCCCATCTCTGACCGCTGGCGTCTAATTTCAGTTTTTCAGCATTCGATTTTATGAGTTTCCGCTTTCTGTTTTCCGAGTATTCGCTTCCGCTTTCGGTTGCATTCACGCTCTCCATTGTGGCGACAGTTTCCGCCCAAACCAACGCCGCTTCTGCCGGCACGCCGCTCGCGGTGTCATCCAATGCAGTGATCGCTCCTCCTTCTAACTTGCATATCGTTACTAACGGTACTCCGGCCGCTGCGCCGGACATTCCGAGCCTGAACTGGCAGCCGCGGTCTGATTGGATCAACGTTAAAACCGGGGTTTCTCCCGCCGCAATCGGCAATGGCGTCGCGGATGACACGGCGGCGCTGCAAGCGGCCCTGAGCATGACGAACGTCGGCAAAACGGTCTATCTTCCGCCGGGGTCGTATCGAATCACCCAAACCCTGGCGTTGCATGGCCCCGGCCCTGGCTCGGCGATTATTGGCCATGGACGGGATACTCATATCGTTTGGGATGGCGCGGTGGGCGGAGTGATGTTCTGGAGCGACGGCATTGCCTACAGCCGGTATATTGGTTTGAGTTGGGATGGCTCCAACACGGCCGCGGTAGGCTTCGATCATGCGTCCACAAATGTATTTGAAACAGAAGTGCAGCACATAGATGAATCTTTCCGTAATTTCGCCGGCTATGGCATTCGGGTCGGAAATAACCAGCAAGTCGCGTCGGCCGAAATCCTTTACCGCAACTGCCTGTTCACAAACTGCGGCACGGCCATCGGTTTGCTGACGTTCAACGATTACAACAATACAATTGACCATTGTGAATTTGAAAATTGCGGCACAGGGGTATATTCTCAAAAGTCTAATTTCTACGCGCGGAATTCCCATTTCGAAAACACCAGCCAAGTGGACTTTTTTGTCGGCGCTGAACATGGCTGCTCGATCCGCCGATGCACTTCGAACGGTTCAAAGCAATTTGTTTATGAGAACGACACGATCGCCCCAGTGACTTTACAGGACTGTCAAATCGCCAACTGGACAGCACCCGACACGGCTGTTTTAATGAACGGCAGTCCTATGCTGGTATTCGATTGTGTCTTTACCAGTGGTTCGTCGAACTCTTTTCCAATCAAAGTGTCCAAAGGTTGGCAGGATCTGCTCTTGAGCAATAACCGTCCCTCTCCGATGCAAACATTGGTCACAGGCGTCCCTCCGGGACAAGCTTACAACATTCCGAATGGAACGCAAACGGGGGTCCTGACTAACGCAAGCCAGCGCTTTCTCCTGCAAACAGCCACCGTTCCGGGGAAGATTTTTGATGCGATGCGGGACTTTGGGGCCAAAGGCAATGGCCTCGCGGATGACACGGCCGCCATCCAGTCTGCCTTGAACGCGGCAAACCAGTATGGTTAGGGAGCGATCGCCTATTTACCGACGGGCCGCTATCTGGTTTCCCAGACGCTGTCGGTCACCGGTAGCAACTATACGATGGGAGGCAGCGGTTTTCGGTGCGGGTTGGTTTGGAGCGGGCAAGCCGGCGCGCCGATCATTTTGGTTTCCAATGTCCAGAACGTTACCTTGGCTGACTTTTGCGCTGGCATGCACGACTTTGGACTGATGAGTAATGGAGATGATATTTGCATTACTTCAGCACCGGAACAGCCGTGCCAATTGACCCTGGACGGAGTTTATGTGTATGGGATGTATGACCTGGCCCCGGATGTGCATGGCATCCATTTCGATAATCTGCCCGCAGGCAGTGTTATTGTGGCTCCAAAAGTTCAAGGCAACCTTCGGGTTGACGGCTGTGAGGAAGCGACTTTGTTATTCCGGACTTCCTACGAAGGAACGGCCACAATCGAAGGCCCCACTTCGGGGCAAGGTGGCTTTGCCGGATTTCTCACGCGGATGGCGACGATAACCGACCCAGCCCTACAGGTGTTCGATAATCAGTCGGTGGTCATGAGCGATTTTTACGTCGAATCTTCTGACCAAATCGCTGTTTTTTCAGGCACCCCCGATGAGAGCGCCGGGATTGTGACCATTCAAGGCCCCAAGGCGGAAATGAGTACCACCAATATCCCAGTTTTCGACATTCAGGGTTATGCCGGACGAATTTACTACGGCCAAGTCGAGTTCTACTGCCTACCTGTGGAGACGATGTTCCAATCCTCAGCCACGCCTTCGCTTCAGCTCGTTTTGGCTGGGGAATTTTGGTATAACAACAGTCCGGCATTTGATTTAGATCAGTCGGTAACGCCAACCCTGCTAGGCAGCAGAGGAGCCGCCGATTCGGGCGTGACATCGGAAGCAATGTCGGCATTATCCAACGCTCTCGACGACTTGCGTAGGCTGGGCCAAATGGACAATAGTCTGCAGTAGTCTGTCAAACGCCAAACGCTAATTCGGTTGGCGACTCCTGAAGAAGATGTGCGGCATCGCAGCCATATTCGTTTATCACACCGGAGCGCCGGTCGTCGAGGAAGGGGAATTGGTTTCCATCCGGGATGCCATGGCCTCGCGCGGACCGGACGGGGCGGGCCTGTGGTATGATCCCACGCGGCGGGTGGGGCTTGGACACCGCCGTCTTTCAATTATTGACGTTTCCACCGCCGGGCACCAGCCGATGCTGCTGCCGGAACAGAAGCTGGCTATTACATTTAATGGCGAGATTTACAACTACCGCGAACTTCGCGCCGGCCTCGAAAAGAAGGGACACCGGTTCCGCTCGACGTGTGATACCGAAGTCCTGCTCCACCTTTACGCGGAAGAAGGCGAGGCCATGCTTGCCAAATTGCGCGGCATGTATGCCTTTGCCGTCTGGGACGGTGTGAAACAAGTTCTGTTTCTGGCGCGCGACCCGTTCGGCATCAAGCCGCTCTATTACGCGGACGACGGCAAGACTTTCCGCGCGGCTTCGCAGGTCAAGGCCTTGCTTGTCGGCGGCAAGATTGACACCTCGCCCGAACCGGCGGGTCATGTTGGCTATTTTCTCTGGGGCCATGTACCCGGGCCCTATACGCTTTATCGGGGCATTCGCGGCTTGTCCGCCGGCCACTGCCTGACCGTCGAGGCCGGCGGAAAGAAACGCCTCCGCGCCTTTTGCAGGATTCCGGATATCCTGGCAGAGGCGGAACACGACGAGGCGGAACGCAGACAACAAAAGCCAGAAGTTGGAAGCCGGAAGTCGGAAGTCTGCGTTTCAGATTCTCAGTTCTCAGCTTCCAGGAAAGACCTCCTGGCTTCAGCCCTCCACGACACCATCCGTCACCACCTGATCGCCGATGTGCCCGTCGGTGTGTTCTTATCCTCGGGACTCGACAGCAGCACCATTACCGCGCTGGCCTCGGAATGTGGCGGAGAACTGCGAACCGTCACGCTTGGTTTTGAGGAATACAAAGGGACGCCCAACGACGAAACTCCTCTGGCCGAGAAAGTCGCCCTTCATTACGGCACCCGCCATCAGACGATCTGGGTGACGCGGAGAGATTTCGAGAACGAGTTGAATAATCTGTTCCACGCGATGGACCAGCCTTCCAGCGATGGGGTGAACAGCTATTTCATCAGCAAGGCGGCCGCGCAGGCAGGGCTGAAAGTGGCCCTGTCGGGTCTGGGTGGTGATGAGTTGTTTGGCGGTTATGCGGGCTTTCAAGAAATTCCGCGTCTCGTGGGCGCATTGGAACGGTTTCAACACGGAGGTGTTTTCGGCCGGATGTTCCGCGCCGTTTCCGCCCCCATGATGAAGCACATGACCTCACCGAAATATGCCGGGTTGCTGGAATACGGAGGCACTTATGGCGGGGCCTACCTGCTGCGGCGCGGGATGTTTATGCCGTGGGAATTGCCGGAAATTCTCGACGGGGAGGTGGTGAAGGAAGGCTGGAAGGAACTGAAATCGCTGGTCGGGCTCGAGCGCACAGCCAACGGCCTCCGCTCGCCGCACCTGAAAATCTCCGCACTGGAGATGAGCTGGTACATGCGCCACCAGCTTTTGCGCGATGCGGACTGGGCGAGCATGGCTCATTCCTTGGAAGTCCGAGTGCCTTTGGTGGACACGGAATTGCTGCGGGAGACCGCGCCGTTGTTCGCGCGTGAACCGCATCCCACCAAGCGCGACATGGGCATGGCCCCCCGCCTGCCGCTTCCGGATTTGGTGCTGAACCGCTCCAAAACCGGTTTTACCGTTCCCATCCGCGATTGGCTGCTGGCACGAGATCTCAAGGCAGAAAGCAGGACACCACAGGCGGGCAATCATGCCGAGCGCGGGCTGCGTGGTTGGGCCAGGCTGGTGCATGACCGATTCAATTCCGGCGTTTCGACAAAGGCGATCCGCGTAGCTCACCGTGCATCGCAACCATCCTTTCGCCACATCGATTGGGGAACCATTGCGGCAAATGAAAACCTGGGAGGCAATAGTGGTCCCTTGCGCTCCGCACCGGCGCTCGTTGCTTCCGGTCCGTCTCCGTCGGACCCGCGCCATATCCTGATTTTTCGCATCGGGCAACTCGGCGACACGATTATTTCACTTCCAGCAATGCAAGCCGTCAGGAGACGGTATCCCGACGCCCGCTTCACGCTGCTGTGTGACCGCCATCCCGGCAAGTCCTACGTCCTGGCATCTGATTTATTGGGCAGGGGCGGTCTGTTTGACGAGATTCTGTCTTATCCTGTTCGGGACGAGTTGGCCATGTCCCAGCCTTGGTCAATCGCGCCCGTTCTGGCCGCCATTCGCAGCAGAAAGTGCGATACATTGGCATACCTTGCGCCGTCGGGGCGTTCTCCCGCGCAGATCAATCGCGACCGAAGATTCTTCGTACTGGCCGGGGTCAAGCATTTTATCGGCATGAAAGATTTTGCCATATTGCCGGAAAAAGTCTCTGGCAAACCCCTGCCGCAGGTTCCGTCGGAAGCAGATTTGCTTCTGGACAGGCTTCGGGCGGATGGGATCCCTGTTCCCGCACCGGGACAAGCCTGCGCCGATCTACGATTGGGACTTGCCGAGAGAGTAGAAGTGGCGGACTGGCTCGGCCAACTCTGCTCCGACAAAGGCCGCGCATGGATAGGTGTGGCCCCCGGTTCGAAGATGCCGGCAAAACGCTGGCCGGAAGAACGGTTCCGCGACGTGGTGGCGCAATTGGCCGAGGAATTTGAGGTATGGCCGGTGGTGTTCGGGGGAAGTGAAGATGCCGCCATGGGACGCCGCTTGCTCTCCGCCTGGCGATGCGGTTACAACGCTGCGGGAGAACTTTCACTCCGCGGTTCCGCCGCGGCACTGAGGCACTGCGTGTTCCTGCTCACCAACGACACCGGCACGATGCATTTGGCGGCTGCGGTGGATGTCCCTTGTGTCGCGGTGTTTTCTGCCCGCGCGGCCCCGGGATTATGGTGCCCGCAGGGCCGAGGGCACCAAGTGTTCCGGGCCCAGATTGACTGCGAAGGCTGCGGCTTGCTCGAGTGCATTGAGCGCAAAAACGAATGCCTGCAACGCATCACCGTGGAACAAGTCCTCGCCGGATGCCGGTCTGTGCTCAAAGCAAGTCCTGAGAAGGTGAAACACACAAGACTGAAGAGGGAAGAGAGAAGTGAGAAGTCGGAAGTCAGAGGGCAAACCTCCAGTCTCCTAACACCGTCCTCTGATCTCTGACCTTTGGCCACATTTCTGCTTTCTGCCCGCGCTAAGGGCGGCCTGCTCATGTTATATTCCATTTTCCGCATTTCCACTTTGGTTTAGCGCTTTAAGCGTTTCAGCGTTTCAGCATTTCAGCTTTTGTCTTGTATGGAATTGATCATACGACCCGGCCTCGCGGAGAAAAACTATTGGAGCGACCTCTGGCGCTACCGGGAGTTGTTCTATTTCCTCGCTTGGCGCGACATCCTTGTGCGCTACAAGCAGACGGTGATCGGCGTGGCGTGGGCTGTGATCCGGCCCTTGCTGACCACGGTGGTCTTTACGGTGGTTTTCAGCCGGATCGCCAAACTGTCCGCGCCCGGCGGTGTGCCTTACGCGCTGGTGGTCATGGCAGCCATGCTTCCCTGGCAATTTTTTTCCACCAGCCTGAGCGAAGCCAGCAACAGCTTGATTGGCAATGCCAACCTCATTTCCAAGATCTACTTTCCACGCCTCATCGTACCTGCCGGCGCGGTCATCACCAGCTTTGTGGATTTCCTCATCACCCTGGGGTTGATGGGCTTGATGATGATTTGGTATGGGTTCGCCCCCGACCTGCGGCTTCTGACTCTCCCGCTCTTCGTGGCGCTGGCTTTCGCCGCCAGTTTCGGAATCGGTCTTTGGCTCTGCGCCTTGAACGTGGAATACCGCGATTTCCGCTACATCGTTCCCTTCATCGTTCAATTCGGACTCTACGTTTCGCCAGTCGGTTTCACCAGCGACCATGTGCCGGAGAAATGGCGCTTGCTTTATTCCCTGAATCCCATGGTCGGCGTCATTGACGGTTTCCGCTGGTGCCTCCTGCGCGGCCAAACCCTGGTGCATGCTCCCGGTGTGGTCGGGCCTGATCCCCTCGACGTCGCCTCTCTCCTTGCTTCGCTCTTGGTCGCCTTCGCGCTGTGCGCGAGCGGCATCTGGTATTTCCGCCGGATGGAGCGCACCTTTGCGGACGTGATCTAAAACGCTGAAACGCTAAAAAGCTGACACGCTGAAAGTTGAAAACAACAATCCAAAACTAAAGCACCAAGAAGCTAAGACATGAGCAGGCTCTCAGAAGAATTAAGAAACCGAACCAAACAATAGGCCTCGGAAATAATCCGGTTTTATGTCAAATTGCCAAAAGAGCGTGAAGAAGTGCGGGTGCTGGGAAAACAATTGCTTCGCTCCGGCACATCGGTTGCCGCTCATGCCCGCGAGGCGTCGCGCGCCCGCTCCAATTCCGAATTCTGCTCCAAGCTGGAAGGGTTGCTTCAGGAGGCGGATGAAAGCCAATTGTGGCTCGAGTTGTTGCAAGCCGACTGCGCCATTGCCGGCGACCAACTGGAGAATCTCTTGCGCGAAACCGGTGAACTGATGGGAATCTTCATAACGATGGTCTCCAAATTACGCAAAGCCGGTAATTGATTTCAGCTTTTTAGCTTTTCAGCTTTTCAGTTTTTTAGAAGATGAGCGAAGCGATTATCTCAGTGGAAGGTTTGGGCAAGAAATACCGCATCAGCCACCAGCGGCAGAATGGCATGCGCTACAAATCCCTGCGCGACGTGATCGCGGAAAAAGCCACGAGGCTTTTCAGAGGCCGGGAGACGGAGACCGGAGATCGGAAACCGGAAGCCGGAGGCCAGACCGAACCGTCCTCTGACCTCCGTCCTCCGTCCTCCGAGGACTTCTGGGCCTTGCGCGACGTCTCTTTCGAGGTGAAACAGGGCGACGTGGTAGGCATCATCGGCCGCAACGGGGCGGGCAAGAGCACCTTGCTCAAAATCTTGAGCCGCATCACGGAGCCGACGGAAGGCGAAGTGCGGATCAAGGGCCGCGTGGCGAGTTTGCTGGAGGTGGGCACCGGTTTCCACCCAGAACTGACAGGACGCGAAAACGTTTTCCTGAACGGCGCGATTCTTGGCATGAGCCGGGTGGAAATAAGACAGAAATTCGATGAAATAGTAGCTTTTGCCGAGGTCGAGAAGTTTCTGGACACACCGGTGAAGCGCTACAGCAGCGGCATGTATGTGCGCCTGGCCTTTGCCGTGGCCGCGCATCTGGAACCGGAAATTTTGGTTGTGGACGAAGTGCTGGCTGTTGGCGACGGGCAGTTTCAACAAAAGTGTCTTGGAAAAATGCAGGAGGTCAGCCAAGGCGGGCGGACAGTGCTTTTTGTGAGCCACAATATGCTGGCGGTCCAAAAACTATGTGGGCGAGGCTTGTTGCTGGAAAGCGGCCACTTGAAGCTCTCCGGCCCCGTAAAAGACATTGTGGAAAGTTACATTTCAATGCGATCGATTGAAGGGTATACTAAATCGCCAAGCGAACACTCACCCCGAATTATTGCGGCGAAAGTTCTAACACTCGCGCCCCGCACGGATACCGCTTTCGACCTGGAAGTGGAATGGCACCTCCCTGAACGCATTCCCGGCATCAAAATCGGAATCGGTCTGAACACTCTTGAAGGACAAAGAGTTTTTGATAGTGTTCCAGAGGATATTGGCCTGCACATTCCGGAAGAGAGCGGGCATCGCAAAGCAGTCCTGCGAATTCCGCCAAACACATTGATGGCAAGGCATTACATCGTGTCGCTCGGGCTTTGGGTAACTCCGTCTGGAGGCAGTTCCACGGTGTTTGACCGGCAAGATTCCGCATTGAGTTTTTCCGTCGAATCCGGACCCGGAGGGCCCTACGGTCATCAAGCTACGCGCGACGGCCTTGTGCATATCGATCACTGCAAATGGATCATCCAATCAAGCGGCGCTTGAGTGTCAAACTGGATTCGCGCTTATGAACAAACGACCTCTGCGCGTATGCTTGATAGCTACGGAATTCAAGGGGATAGGGGCCTATGGAGGTTTTGGCGTATTAACTTACGACATAGCAAATGGCCTGGCAGCCAAAGGGCTTGACGTATATGTGGCGATGCCTCGGCAAGATAGTCAAGCTCCCATTGAACGCATCGGCGAAGTGACTATTGTTAGTTATCCTAGTTCTCTATACGTGGGAATGAAGCATGCACGGGCTTATAGCGGAATCTATTCCATGATCGATGCCGCCATATACCATAGTCAAGAAGCGGCATTAGGGACCGTTCTGGCCCAATTTGCTCTTCCTAGAAGAAAGCATTTGGTTAGCCTTATTGACCCGAGGAATTTCCACGATTGGACCGTGGAATGGGCTCACGATAATCACAATACAGGCAGACTTCGAATACTTAGATGGAAGTATGGCGTCCTAAGGTATTATATCAAGTACCAATTGGAAACTGGCAGGGGCACTCGCCACGCCGATGGGGTTTACTGTCACACGAAGCATATCATTGAGAAGGCGCAGAAGATGTTTCATTTGGCCACCCGGCCGGGCTTCCTGCCCAGCCCTACACATATGTTCGATATGCGGTCGTCAAAAGCAGAACATCCGACTGTCTGCTACGTTGGACGGTGGGACGAGCGGAAACGCCCAGAGCTATTTTTGGAATTAGCTGCAAAGTGTCAAACGGTCAACTTTCTGGCTGCCGGTGGTTGCTTAGGAAATCAAAAGAGAGACAAGGAGTTGCGTCAGCGTTTTCGAGCGTTGAAGAATGTGGAAGTTCCAGGCTGGCTAGGAGAAAGAGAACGTGCGGAAATCCTAGACAGAGCGTGGGTGTTGGTCAATACGAGCAGTAGGGAAGGACTTCCGGTAACGTACCTTGAAGCGGGTGCTCATAAGTGTGCCATTCTATCACATTGCAATGCTGACGATTTCGCCAGTAGTTTTGGTTTCTGGGCGCAAAAAGGCGACCTTTATGATTACGAGCAAGGGCTGAAGTTTTTGCTGGCTGAAAACCGGTGCAAGGTTCTGGGGGAAAGAGCCTACAATTACGTCCGCAACACACACGAATATAGTCGCGTGATTGATCAACATGTGGAAATTTATGAACGCATATTGGAGCGGTGATGAAGGGACAAAGAAGTGCTTGCAGTCGTCACAAATCATATTTGGAACCCTACGGAGACTTTTGTCCGTCGCCACGCTGAAGACCTGTTGCCGGGAGAAACTGTTGTGGTAGCGTTGGCTGTTGAGAAAGGATGCCACACCGATTTGCCGGTGTTCCTGCTTGAGCCAGCGCGCGGCTCGGTGCTTGAGCTGGCACAACGCGCTTGCCGGAGGATCGGGGTGCTCAAACCGCCGACAAAGAAAACGCCAATGAATGCGCTTGTCCAATATGGACTGAGACGGTTTCTAGCTCGACACAAGGTCGCGTTGATATTGGCTGAATTCATGGATTCGTCTTTGCGCTTCCTTCCACTTGCGCAAGAAATGGGAATTCCATTGTTTGTTCATGCACATGGCTATGACGTCTCACTATCTTTACGGGAAGCCTATTGGAGGCGGCGTTATGTTGCATACAATAACGCAGCAGGAGTAATTGTGGTAAGCGAATCTGTCAAAAGACGCCTTATAGATATTGGCCTGAACCCGGAGAGTATTCATGTTATTCCTTGTTGTGTTGATGTGCCGCCAGCTCCGCCGGCACATTGCAGTCGCGAGTTTGTCCGGCTCCTGGCTGTGGGGCGAATGACAGGGAAGAAAGCACCACTGCTAATGCTGGAGGCATTCCGCCTGGCGCAAAAGAAATGTGGAAGATTGAGGTTTGATTTTGTTGGTGAAGGCAGTTTGTTTGCCAAAGCAGGTCAATATGTTCGCGAGCACAATTTGGACGACACGGTTGTGTTGCATGGATACAAGAAGCCTGAGGAAGTCCGGCGGCTCATGGCTGATGCTGATATGTTTGCCCAGCACAGTATTGTTGATCCGCTGACAGGCGACGAGGAGGGATTGCCCGTCGCCATATTGGAGGCAATGGCGAGTGCTTTGCCCGTCGTATCCACGCGGCACGCTGGCATCCCCGAAGCTGTGCTTGACGCGAAGACGGGCTTTTTGGTTGAGGAAGGAGACACGCACCACATGGCCAAATGCTTGGTTAGGCTGGCTGGAGATGAGGCCTTGCGTCGGGCCATGGGGCGGGCGGGTTGGCAGCGTGCGCGAGACTGTTTTACGTGGGATCAGGAGCGCAACTCGTTGATCACACTTATGGGACTAAACCAAAAATGAATGTGGCGAAGTCAATGGTTTTTCGAGATGAGAACGCGTTTGTGGACTACTCCGATGTTCACCCGTTCAATTGCGATGGCGAGACTCGTGTCTTGCATTAACAGAGCTTATAAGTTTGGAGCACGATATGAAGCGGACAAGTAAAGGAGTTTATGTTCAGGTTAAGTTACTACTTGCTGCGAAGTTTAATGACAAGGAACAACTTCTATCTGAATTGCTTAGTCAAGAGGATTGGCGGTACAACGATTAGGATTGTTGCGAAGAAGAGGAACTGAGGAAATCCCGATGCTGACCATTCATTTGAAGCAAGTGATTCCTCTCTGGGGCTATCGTCATGCCCAAGGCGTCCGTGTCACCGACGCCAACCAAGGCGTTTATTCCGCACTCAAATGGCTTTGCGCCGCGCAAGATAAAGTGAAGGGCGGTGGCATTTCACGCGCATATTCGCTGCGGCTGGGCTGGGAACTTCCGTATCCGGAAACCACCGGTTACATTATCCCGACATTTCTCGCGTTGGCTGGCCGATATCCGGAGTTGCAACTTGGGAAACGGGCTTGGCGGGCGGGGCGCTGGCTGGCAGAAGTACAGTTTGAGTCGGGGGCCGTTTGCTCCAAACAGCGCCGGCCAGGGAATACCAAACCGAGCGTTTTCAATACTGGCATGGTGTTGCACGGCTGGATTTCGCTTTTGGAAACGCGAAATGACGAGCAAATCCGGAACGCGGCGCGAAAGGCGGTTGATTGGGTGATTCAGGAGCAGGAAACGGACGGCTGATGGGTGAAAAACGCTTTCAACCAGCGTGCGCACACTTATTACACAATGGTGGATTGGGCGCTCCTTCGTTACGCCAGATTCACGGGCGACGATCGGACTCATGCCGAGCGGTTAAGCATCTGGACTGGACATTGCGCCAGCAACGGAAGAACGGGTGGTTTGACCTTTGTGAGTTTGAGGCTGGCGCTGCGGTGACGACACACACAATTTCTTATACCACCCAAGGTTTGGTGGAAGCGGGCCGGCTGCTGGGCGAAAACCGCTATATCGAAAGCGCGCTGCGTGGCACTTTGATGTTGCGGAAGTGTTTTGAAACGACCGGAAAATTACAGGGCACATTCGATGAGCAATGGCGGCCAACCGCCAATTGGGAATGCTGCACAGGAAATGCTCAAACATCGCTGGTCTGGCAGGCAACGAGCGCCGTCACTGGCGACTTATCGTGGAAGCAAGCCGCCGAAAGGTTGAACCGGCACATGTTGCAATACCAAAAGATTCAGTGCAAGAACCCGAGAGTGGAGGGTGCGATTCCTGGATCATGGCCCATCAGCGGCAAATACGATCCTTACAGCTTTCCTAATCATGCGGCGAAGTTCCACGCTGATGCATTCTCCGGATGGTGTTAACGGCAACATGGCAAAACTAATAAAAAAACTGTTCTTCAGGAATATGCCACGCTGGCTTCGCCCAAAAGTAGTCCCGTTGAGTTTTAGCGGGCATTCCTTTAAGTTAGCTCGCCCCTGGGATTCGTTGGTGGGGCAGGGGCTGCTTTTGAACGGCGTGGATGATTATGAACCAGAGACAATGCGGTTCTTTAGTCAATTGGTTCAAAAGTCATCGAGCTTCGTAGATATCGGGGCAAATATCGGTGTTTTTACAGCCGTAGCAAAGTGCGTAAGCCCGGCAATCAGAGTTTACGCGTTTGAGCCTGAACCGAAGAGCTACTCGCTATTGACGGATACAGTTGGTCTCAATGTTTGGAAAGATGTTGTGGTTGAACGAATGGCCTTGTCGGCTTTTGACGGTAAAACGGATCTTTTTGTCTCCGGTGAATCCGAAGCATCGCTAAACCCGGGATTTCGTCCGGGAGCGTTCAAACATACCTGTCAGACAAGAAAACTGGATACCTATTGTGCAGAGCGTGGAATTTCCAAAATAGATCTGATAAAAATCGATACGGAATCCACCGAGCCGTTAGTTTTCAAAGGAAGTATTGAGATATTGAAGAGATGCAAGCCAAATTTGATATGCGAAGTCTTGGCTGGTCGCACCGAAAGAGAGCTCGAAGGATTGTTGAAACCTCTTGGTTATCGTTATCTTCATATTACTGGCGAGGGCCTGGTGCCAAGGGAAGAGATTAGCGGAGACCCGGAATATAGGAACTTAAACTACTTTTTTACAGCTAGAAAGGACTTTTGATATCGAACGGAATCGAACCGCTTCTGCCCAACCATGAGGATTGTGTTTCTTGCATTGGACTTGCCTCCTTCCGCGGCGGGCGCGAGACCATTTCACATGGGAACAGGAGCGGAACTCGCTGATCAGGCTTATGGGGCTAAGCAGTGCATGAGTGTGAAGAGAGAAACCTCTCATTTTGCAGATGGCTATTCATGTTCTTAGATACGACGATTTTTCTGGGTGTAGTTGCACGCTGGTTGAGGAAAAGTTGGTGGAGATGTTTTTGCGCAATCGAGTCCGGTGCACCTTTGCCGTGATCCCATTTGTTTGCGATTGTGAGAGTTTGCTGAAGGCGGGAGAAGTAAGATTGTATTCGCTGTTGGAAACCAAGGCGGCATTACTGAAGCCGTTATTAAAGGAGGGTCTGGCAGAAATCGCCCTGCACGGTTACTGCCATCTTACCCTCGCGCCGGTGCGAGGATACCAGGAGTTTTCGGATCGGATGCCGGTGGAGACGCAAAGACGACTAATCCAAAAAGGGCGACGACACCTAGAGAAATTGTTTGGACTGAAAGTGCGGCTTTATGTTCCTCCTTGGAACCGGCTTGCAGCGTCCACGGCGGGTGTGCTGAAGGAAGAGAATCTTCTGCTCGCCAACGATATTCCTGAAATTCCCGACGCCCGCATTATGGCCCTGTCGCAATTGCCTTCGGCCACCGAAATAGCGCAAACAGAACAGGCGTTGCGGATGGCTCGGCGACGCGGTGGGAAAGAAAACACCGTCGGCACCATGATTCACGATTATGATTTTGTGGAAAGCCATCTTGGCACCTCGACGCTGGACTTGGAGGGATTTGAAAAGCTGCTTCACCGATGGAAGGAAATGCCCGGCATTCGCCGGCAATTAATTTCGGAGACCATCCTTGGCGCTCCTGCTGACGGGGGCGACAGACTTCGAGCCAATTACTCCTTCCGGAACAGTCTTAAACGCAGCCGTCTTGGCTTTAAGGTTCTGGCCGGATTTCGGAATGTGTATTGGGACGCTCAAACTGCCTTGCGGCTGGCACAGTTGGCCAAATTCATCCCATGAAGTCGCGAGGTGCCGGGTTGGTTTCCATAATCATCCCCTGCTACAACGCCGAGCGTTGGGTGGCGGAGGCCATTCAGTCGTGTCTCCATCAGACACACAAACAACTTGAAATCATAGTTGTGGACGACGGTTCACGGGATAAGTCCCTGGAGGTAATGCGGAGATTTGAATCCCAATCGGTCAAGATAGTCAGCCAAGAAAACCGGGGCAACGGTGCCGCCCGGAATCGGGGACTCGAGGAAGCACAGGGGGATTTTATCCAATATCTAGATGCGGACGACCTTCTGGAAGCAAATAAGATCGAAATCCAAATTCGCCGGCTCATTAATGAACCCAATTGTATAGCATCGGGAGTTTGGGGTCGCTTTTACCAATCCGTTAAGGACGTTGTTTTTAAGCCTGCTTCAATTTATCGGGATTTGTCGCCGGTCGATTGGTTAATCGCCGATGGCATGATGGCATCCCACGCATGGCTTGTGCCGCGACCAGTCGTTGACGAGGCTGGAGACTGGAATGAAACACTTCTGTGTAACGTTGATGGAGAGTATTTCGCGCGGGTCGTCTTGAAAAGCAGCCGGGTACTTTTCTGTCCAGAGGCGCGGGTCTATTATCGTTCCGGGATTTTCGGAAGCGTTAGCGGCCGAATCCATACTCCCCAAGGAATAGAGTCCGTATTTCACTCCTACGAGCGGTGGGCCAGGCATCTGCAAAATGTTGAAGACAGCCCAAGAACTCGATTAGCAGCCGCCAAGAAGTTCCAACAATTTGCTTACATGGCTTATCCGTTGAGGTTGGATTTAGTTAGACTTGCGGAAGCCAAGGTGGCCTCGCTCGGGGGATGTGAATATCAATTGCGGGAAGGTGCTTTGTTTAACGTTGTTTCAGACGTTCTTGGCTGGAAAGCCTCGAAACGCGTTCAGCGCGTATTCCGGGCGTTTAGAAGACGATTCATGCCTTATCCTGACTGAATGAATGAGCGTGCTGTTTTTGTAACCTCGTCCAATGCTTGCCTTGGGAGGCGGGGCAAGCCAAAAGGCGGAGTGCAGCTTTGCAGCAACGAGTATCTCGCTGCCCTTCGTCATGCGGGGTTTGATATTGCGATTCTGGACTTTGAGGTGGACACGCGATTGATAAATCGCATCCTCAAACGCCTGCATCGGCGCCCATATAAAAACAGTATTCCTCCTGGGTTGGAGAATAAGGTGTTTGAAGCCATTTCTTCATCCGGGGCAAAAGTAGTTTTCCTGAATCTGGCTGACCTTGCGCCACTCGCCAAGCCTATTCGCAAACGATTTGGGAAGGACGTAAAAATCATCTTGCTTTCGCATGGCCTAGGGTGTGCGGACATCCTTCACGATATTCGCGTGCGCTGTCTGGAATCCGAAAATGCAACGGCTTCCTCCAGAGACTTGTGCTGGCTGGCCGGCCATTTGATCGCGGAGTGCGAGCAGCGCACATACATCGAACATGTATTTTGTCTTTCGGAATTCGATGCTGGGTTGGAACGGTGGGTCGGGGCCCGCAGTGTCTCATGGGTTCCGCGCATTGTGACGGCAAATCCACTACCATGGTCACCGGTCGCGGGGCGCGTTGGATTTGTCGGAACATTGGATCATGGCCCAAATAAGGAGGGCTTGGAGCTTTTTTTGCGGGCCTTGGAAAAGCAACAGGGCAAAGAGATCAAAGTCCGCGTGATTGGCGGCCCGGAACATTCCGGATTAGCATTTGCAAAATCCCATCCGAATGTCGAATATCTGGGGCACTTGAAGGACGACCAACTTGCCAGCGACGCCGCAACCTGGATGTGTGCGATCCATCCCCTGTTTTGTTATGCACGCGGATGCAGCACTAAATTGGCTGTATTGTTGGGCTGGCAAATTCCAATTGTGACTACTCCACAGGGCTGTCGTGGCTATTTGTGGAAGGACGGGAGGATCCCGCAGGCCAAAAACCCTGATGACTTTGTAAAAATTGTGTCGCGGGCGCAGAATTTACCCCAGGCGGCAACCATGCGTGCCGAGATCGTGAAAATTGTCGAAAGCAGCCCGAGCGAAGCCGACGTAACGGCACTAATGCGCGAGCAGATGCAATATCTGCACCATATGTAGTAAGTGGAAAAGTATGCTAACTGATACTGAGTGTCGCATATAATTATACGGTCGGCAAGGGTGCAATGCCCCGACGTCCAAACAAGTGGTGGGACGATGCTAAGTTATTTGCGAATTGAGCATTTATCGCCAACTGCTAGATTGCGCGTTCTTATGACACTAGCTCAAGCTGAATGAAAATAGCCATTACCGTTGACCCCGAGATACCAGTGCCCCCGAAGCTTTACGGTGAGATTGAGCGGATCCTGGATGGATTGAATACAGAATTGCGGACGCGCGGATAACCAGATGCCGCCCAAAAACCATGCTCAAGAAGTATTTCCGTGATTGGCTTGCCCGCCGTCTACAGGTGCCGCGCATTGATTTTGCATTGGAACGATTACGTGCCAGCGGTTTTTCCCCGTCCAAAATCTTTGATGTGGGAGCATATGAGGGAGATTTTGCCCAAACTTGTTTGCACATCTGGCCGACTTCCCAGTTGGTTTGCTTTGAAGTTCAGCCGGAGCCGTTGAAGCGTCTTCGATTGAATACGAATCCAAATCGCGTAAAAGTCTTTGAGTGTCTTTTGGGAGCGGAAACGAGGCCATCTGTAAGCTTGTATATGGCGGAAACGGCTTCGTCGGTTTTGATTGAGAATGCCGCGCCGCAAGCGCAAAGCGCCGAATTTGCGATGCGGACAATAGATGAAGTCATTGCAAACGATCTGGGTGGGGAAACGCCCGCCTTGTTGAAACTTGACGTGCAAGGTTACGAATTGGAAATACTCAAAGGCGCAAAGCAGACGCTCCTCAAATCGGAGGCGGTGCTTGCCGAAGTGAACCTTTTGGACATCCACAAAAATGCGCCGCTCCTGCATGAACTGGTGACATGGTTTGCAGAACGAAGGTGGGTTGCATTTGATATTTGCGGTTTGACTCGCCGTCCTCTTGATCATGCACTATGGCAGGCTGATCTAATATTTATTCCTATTGATAGTCCTCTTCGCTCGGATAAACGATGGACTTAATGACGGTTCTGCTGACAGTTGATCCTGAAATTCCCGTGCCGCCGAAACTTTACGGCGGGATTGAGCGGATTGTGGATGGATTGATTGCGGGATTACGATTACATGGACACAGTATCGGCTTGATAGCTCATCGTGATTCCAAATGCGTGGTGGATTTCTTTCGGCCGTGGCCGGGTCGAAAATCAAATTTGATAACCGATAGCTTGCGCAATACGATTGCGCTGTTGCAGGCAGTGCGTAAGTTAAAGCCCGACGTGCTCCACAGTTTCTCACGGCTGGGTTATCTTTTGCCTTTGTTGCCGACACACCTGCCCAAAATCATGTCGTATCAACGCCAGACCGGTGGATCCCGGAACCGCATCGCGGCGCGATTAGGCGGCAAGCGCTTCGTTTTCACTGGATGCAGCGAATACATCGCTGCGCAGGGTCGTCAGTGGGGTGGGACGTGGCGGGCGATTCCCAATTTTGTGGACACGGATTTTTACCGCTTTGAGCCGGCGGTTGCGCCGGACGCGCCGCTGGTTTTTCTCAGTCGGGTCGAGCGGATTAAAGGGGCGCATAAGGCAATCGAGATTGCCCAGCGCGCACAGCGCCGGTTGATCATCGCGGGCAATCGTGTAAGTGAAGGTGGCGGAGCGGCTTATTGGGAAAAAGAAATTGCACCCCGGATCGGCCAAGACGCGATTGAATACATCGGTCCGGTGAACGACACAAAAAAAAATGAGGTGTTGGGTAAAGCGGCGGCATTGTTGGTACCCATTGAATGGGACGAGCCCTTTGGCATTGTCTTTGTCGAAGCGTTCGCTTGTGGAACGCCAGTGATTTCCTGTCCGAGAGGCGCGCTGCCGGAAATTGTGCGAAACGGGAAAGACGGCTTTCTGGTGGGTTCGATTGAGGAAGGAGTGAAAGCCGTTGAACAAATCCGAACGATTTCCCGCAGCGCTTGCCGCCAGCGAGTCGAGGCATTGTTTTCGCAAAAGACGGTTGTAAGCGCCTACGAAGCGCTTTACCAGGATCTGACCAAAGGGCGAATCGAAAACGATTGACTTCCATTTCCAAGAATTCAAGTGAGTTTTAGAATCATCGGCCGCTCCATTTGGAATAATCTAGGCAACCGTAACAAAAGGTTTGTCAAGTTGATTGCCGCCTTGCGGTGGCAGATTTACAAGCGTGCGGTCCGACGGCCCGAAATCATCACACTTGCGAATGGGGTGCGATTTTGTGCCTATCCGGACTGCGTGATTTCGTCCGCCCTTCATTATGCCGATTGGCCTGAGTTCCATGAGCTCCAGTTTTGTCGCCGGCATTTAGGAAAGGGGAAGACGGTAATTGATGTCGGCGCCAACGTCGGGCATTTTTCGCTGTTGATGTCTGACGTGGTTGGACCTGATAATATCGTTTGCTTCGAGCCAACCACAGTGACTTGGCGGCGGCTCGCAGAGAACTTTGAGTTAAACCGATGGCCGACTACCCGCCTGCACCATGCGGCTGTAGGACGCAATGGGGGAATGATCGAGTTTCCGGACACATCGAAGCCATTAACCACCAACTCGGCTGCGTGGGGGGCGTCAACTGCCCTGAGAAAGACCCCGGTGCGTTTGGTTTCCCTAGATTCGATGATTTCGGAATTTCATGTCGGGGAAGTCGGCTTGCTAAAGGTGGATGTTGAAGGCTACGAACAGGAAGTATTTCTTGGGGCACAACGATTGCTCCAGGACATTCGTCCGAGCCTTATCATGTTTGAATCGCTAGGTGGGAACATTGATGATATTCTACAGAAGATATTTTCGGAGGCCGACTACTTGCTTTTCAAACTCGATACTGCGGGCCGACTTCTAACCAGCCCGCTGGATGCTCAAAATCTCTTTGCCATGCCCCGGGAGAAAAGTGCAGAGATCTTCAGCTTGGAAGCCACCACACGACCAGCACGCGCAACGGACAAGAAATGAAAGATGGACGGCACAAGGTTGTGGCTATCGTCGCGCCCCATTTTGTGCCGAGCAATCTAGCGGCAGTTCATCGCGCCCGGCTCTGGAGTCTGCATCTGGGTGAATTTGGCTGGGATCCGGTCATCGTTACGACACATTGGAAATACTACGAAGAAAAGCCGGAGATGGAACTCTTGGAATTGTTGCCCGCGGACTTGAAAGTGATTCGCACCAAGGCGTTTGGAACGAGACCAATAAGACTGGTTGGCGACATCGGCATCCGCGCCTTTCATTGGCATCGCCGCGCCTTGTGCAACCTGGCACAAACTGGGAAAATGGACTTTCTGCATATTACCATACCTTCCAACTTTTCGGCTTGTTTGGGGCGATTGGTACACCACAAATTCGGGGTGCCTTACGGCATTGATTACATAGATCCGTGGGTGCATCAGTTTCCAGGTTCGGAGAAACTTTTCAGCAGGGCTTGGGGCCACAAACAATTGGCCAACATACTGGAGCCTTGGGCGGTAAAGAATGCCACCCTGATCACCGGCATTAACCGGGCCTATTACGAGGGAATGCTTCAGCGCAATCCAGCTGTGGCCGGCCATGCGGTGCTGGCAGCAATGCCCTACGGTGGCTGCGAGAATGATCATGAGTATGTGCGGCTGCATCCGCGCCCGGCCCGGTTTTTCTCCGGGCATGAGGGAAAACTGAATCTGTTTTATGCCGGCGCGTTGCTGCCGAAAGCCTTCGGGGTGCTGGAGCGACTTCTGGAAAGCCTGGTTGAGATGCGGAAAAGAAGGCCGGAATTGGCGCGCCAATTTCATCTGCATTTTGCGGGCACGGGCAAATCACCCAAGGATCCGAAGGGCTTTAATGTGCGCCCTCAGGTTGAACGGCACGGTTTGGGGGATTGCGTCTCGGAATATCCGCAGCGGATACCTTACCTGGAAGTACTGTCGCATCTGCACGCTGCCTCCGGGGTGCTGGTCCTTGGTTCTACCGAACCGCATTATTCGCCGTCCAAGATTTTTCAATCCATTATGTCGAGACGCCCGGTTTTTGCCATGCTGCACGAAGCTTCAACCGCGGTTCAGACCCTCCGCGCGAGCAATGCCGGCGACCTGGTCACCTTCACGGAAGACAAATTGCCCGAGACACACTCGTTAAGTGTTCAGTTGGAACGGTTTCTTGGAGCCATAAAACCGGAACCGACAAATATAGATTTCAGTGCGTTCCAAAAGGAGTCCGCCAGGGAAACAACCCGCGTCCTTGCAGAAGCCTTGGATCGGGCGTGGGCGAGAGCACAATCCTGCGGGGGACAGTCCAAATAGCAGATGACTGATCGCAGCAATCTGCAATCAATTCAATGCTCGGTATTGGGCGAGTTGGCATTTACTTATGCCACGTTCTGCTGCGGTTTTCCTGCATTATCAACGGGATGATTTTATTCGGCCATCCTGGGGGAAACCCAAATGCGCATCATGCGGCTTTGGCGCACCTGGAAGGAGGCAGGCTGGAGGCGTTCTGTGTGCCTTGGATGCCATCCAAAACGACGCTGAGAATCCTCTCAGTTTTGCCCGGGTTGGGGGTGCATACAGGCCGGTTGGCGCGACGGCGCTTTGAACCGTTGATGGGCGCGCCTAGAATCGAGGGCCGGTTGGGTGAAATGCGGCGGTTACTTACGCGAGCGTTTGGCAGCGAGAGCGAGGGACTTTCCTACGAAGCCAACGACTGGCTGATGGATGTCATGAAGCGGGAGTGTCACCGCAGCACCGTCACAGCAGTTCATGCATTCGAGGACTGTTCCCTTTGGCAGTTCGAGGAAGCCAAACGACTTGGGAAGGCTTGTATTTACGATATGCCCACTGTTTGTTATTCGGCTTGGGAAGAGCAACAGAAAGTGTTGCTCGGGCGATTCTCGAACTGGCTGCCATCGGGCGGATTGTCGGCCAATCAGTGGGCCAGGCCGGAACAAAAACGCCGTGAAATGGAAATCGCTGATGTTGTGCTGGCGCCCAGCACTGTTGTCAAAGAAACCATACTGCGTTTTCACCCGGATAAAAAGATCTCCCTGGCGCCCTATGGCGTGGATTTGGATTATTGGACGCCTTCCTGCAATGGCCGCTCAACGAAGTGTGGTCCGCTCCTTTTCCTCTACGCCGGGCGGTGTTCCATCCGCAAGGGTATTCCGGTGTTGCTGGATGCGTGGCGCAAAGCAGAGCTCCGGGAAGCGAAATTGGCGCTTGTCGGTTCATGGGAGTTGGAGAAACGTCACCGTGGCTCGCTGCCGCCGGGAGTGGTATATCATCCTCCATGTTCGGCTGCTGAGTTACGAACGCATTATCGAAATGCAGATGTCTTCTTGTTTCCGTCGTTTTTCGATGGCTTTGGTCTGGTCTTGCTGGAAGCCATGGCTTGCGGTTTGCCCGTCGTTGCGACCGAGGCAACCGCCGGTCCAGATATTATCGATGCGACCATGGGGAGAATCGTTGCCAGTGGAAACGTGGACGCTCTGGTTGAGACATTGCGCTGGTTTGCGGCCAAGCGCAACCATCTGCCGGCCATGAAGGTTGCCGCACGTGCAAAAGCTGAAACCTGCACCTGGGCTCGTTATCGGCGATGTGTGAGTGAAGCAGTGGCGGGAATGTGAGGGCGGAGGACGGAATTAAGGGCAACTCGATTCGAAGTTCCTGAATTCGGCGTTTTACTTGATGCATCTCGGCATCCTTACCAGCCATCCGATTCAGTATCAGGCTCCGTGGTTTCGCGCGCTGGCCGTAGAGGTCGATCTCGAAGTCTTTATTGCTCATCGTCCAGATCCCTCTCAGCAGGGGGTTGGCTTTGGCCGGGCCTTTAGCTGGGATGTGGACTTATTGTCCGGCTACCCGTACCGGTTTCTGGTAAATGTCTCAAAGCAACCCTCAAGCAATCACTTTTTTGGCTGCGACACGCCCGAAATAAAAGGCATTATTCAGGATTCGAGGGCCACAGAGGATAGGCGAAGGACCACGAAACGCTTTGACGCCTTCATCGTCAGCGGCTGGAATCTCAAATCGTATTGGCAGGCCGTGCGTGCCTGCCGCCACGTGAGAATTCCCGTGCTGGTTCGGGGGGATTCCCAACTTCTGACTCCACGTTCCCGGCTCATGCGCGTGGCGAAGTCCATTGCCTACCCGTTGCTCCTGAGGCAGTTCGATGGCTTTCTCGCCGCTGGCCAGCGCAACCGCGAATACTTGGAACACTACGGCGCACGACCGGGGACGATTTTTTTTGTCCGGCATTTTGTGGACAACCAATGGTTCAAAGCTAAAGCAGATCTGGGGCGAAGACAAAAAGCAGAAATCAGAAAACGGTGGGGGATGAGTGATACTTCATTCATCGCTCTGTTCGTGGGAAAATTACAGGCAATCAAACGTCCTGGGGATTTGCTGAAGGCATTAGGCATATTGCAACAAATAGATAATGGAGAAAACAAGCGGGACGTCCCCCCACAACGAATTTCAGCTGATAACGATGTCAACGTTCGGCATCCGGCGGTGGTTTTGGTCGGCGCGGGCGAAATGGAAAGTGAGTTGCATGAGTTGGCGAAACGAGAAAAAGTTCATGTTCACTTCGCTGGGTTCAAGAACCAAAGTGAACTTCCTGTGTGTTACGCGGCGGCCGATGTGCTCGTGTTGCCGTCAGAAAGCGAGACGTGGGGTTTGGTGGTGAACGAAGCGATAGCATGCGGATTGCCGGCAATTGTCTCCGAAGCAGTGGGTTGTGCGCCGGACTTAATTGACGAAGGGAAGACGGGCTTCACTTACCCGGTAGGCGACACGGTGGCGCTGGCGGAACGGATGGCGGCGGTTGCTAAAATGAAATCCGCCGGGCATGATTTCGCGCCAGCACTGGCGGAGAAAATGCGGGCTTACAGTTTGCAAACGGCGGTTTCTGGAACACTGCACGCGCTGTGCCGGTTCGTAGCCAATGGTCAGCAATCGCCAGCGGAAGGCCCGTAGGCGTGTTGCGCCGGAAGGGGCAGAATAGGCGCGCCGACTGCCTTAGAAGCATGTTACGCTATCGGAAAGAACTGTTTTGATCAGAAACTCATCACAGACGCCGGTCCGGCAGAAACTGTTCGCAAATCGGCAAACATCAGAAGCGGGTACCTTTTTGCTTTGTACACCACGGCAATGGGGGGTGGCGGTCCTAAGCGGCCTGATTGTGGGAGGGCTTTTTTGGCCTTGGTATGGCGATATCTCCGTCTGGATTGGGGTGGTTCTCTTTCTGATGGCGGCCACTATGGTTCACATGGTCTTTACATACGGGCTGGTTGTTTTTTTTCCGCACATCGCTGTTTTAGTTACCGGGCTGCAATATGTGCTGGCGGCGTGGTTATCGTTTTACTATCCTTCAAGCAATCCGCTATATAACATCGGTGCGCGATTGCCCGTTTATCTATCGTATGCCGGCTGGGTTGTCATAGTTGTTTGCCTGGCGTGGGCGCTTTCTTTTTGGGGCCTCAGAAGGAGTTTCATGCTGCCCACGCATGCATCACCGGGACTACTAGCAGAGTTGGACATATTGTTTTGGATTGGGATGGTCAGCAAGTTCATCAGGCATTGGACGAGTTTTGGACCACTGGGTTTTGTCCTGGCACTGAGCGCTGATTTTCGCTATCTCGGAGCCTTGGGACGCATGATTGTTTCCGGGCGTGGTTGGAAATGGAGAATATTGTTGACGCTTACGCTGGAAATGCTATTTGCCACAGGGGAAGGCATGTTTCATTCGCTCTTGCTCTGGGGCGCGGCAGTTTTCGCCATTTACATTTACAAAACCAGGCCAAAAAAGGTCGTTGTTATCGGCCTTACGTGTTTGGGTTTTCTGGCCTTGCCGGCATTGCAGCAGGCGAAATGGTCCCTTCGCGAAAAGAGTTGGTCCGGCGACTCAATGGGCGGCGGCTTGGCAAATGTCGGGAATGCTCTTGACTTATCAAAAAACATCGGCAGTGGGGTGATGAAAACGGCGAGTGGGGGATGGGATGCGGATATGTTGAGTGAGTTTATTGTCCGATTTAACCAGGGTTGGATCATAGACCGCGTCATGCAAACGGTTCCGTCACATGAGCCGTATGCCAAAGGGGAAACATTGCTTGAGGCCATCGAAGCGGCTGTCTTGCCCCGTGTATTTGATCCCGGCAAGGTTCAGGCCGGCGGTTACGTGAACACGCCCCGTTATGCAGGTATTGCACTTGGAAATAGAACCAGCATGAACTTGGGATATGCCGGCGAAATGTATGCCAATTTCGGCTACTGGGGCGGGATCGCGGGATGCTTTTGCTACGCTCTGATGCTCGGCTTGATGTTTCGCTGGGCTTTCAAACGAGCCGCGCTGAACCCGCTCTGGTGGGCGTTTGTTCCGTATGTCGGGCTGACCGGTTTGAAGGCGGAGGAAGGAATTGCGGAAGTCTTAAACTGGGTGGTTAAAGCGACAGTGGTCAGCGCTGTTATCTATTACAACTTTCCAGCGATTCGAGCCGCGTTGTCAGGGGCTTTGAGGCAAGACCAAAGAAGAATGCCAGGGAAGCCGAGGCTTGTCCGGCTTCGTTTCCCCAGTAGGGAACGGTTTCTCATTCATCCTTTGGGTGGCGGTTGTGCTTTTGCCGGACAGCAACCCAGAGGCCAATCTGGCTGTGAGCAGCAAGCATGCGAAAACCCCAGTGTGGCGACGGAACCGCTTTAGGCTAAGAGGAGCGAACCTCAATGCCTCCTTAGCAATGAGGTTCCACGGATGCGAATACTTCAATGCACGGCCACTTTGGAGCCGGCTTCGGGCGGTCCGGCGCGTTCTGTGCCTCAACTGGCCATAACGCTCAATAAGTTGGGGCACGAAGTTGAACTATGGAGCCCTCTGCCATGTCCTAAAATGTTGTCTGACGGCATGCAAGGATCTGCGATGCAACAGTTCTCAGGCTCGTTTTCAGCTACACTGACTGAATTCGGCAAGCCGGATTTAATCCACGACCACGGGGTTTGGGGTCCTTGCCACCACCAGGTTGCGCGCGAATGCGCCCGCCGGGCCATACTACTCATGGTCAGCCCCAGAGGCATGCTTGAGCCGTGGGCGTTGCAATATAAGCGCTGGAAAAAGCAAATAGCCTGGTGGTTATACCAGGGACGGGATTTGCGCTCCGCCAGGTGTCTGCACGCCACTGCGGAAGCAGAATCAAAGCAACTTCGTCGTCTCGGATTGGAGCAACCGATTGCCGTGGTTCCTAATGGCGTTGAAGTGCCAGAGGTCAGAGGTCAGAGGACAGAGGACAGAGGACAGAGGTCAGAGGTCGGAGGCCAGAGGTCAGGGGTCCGGACTGCGCTTTTCATCTCGCGCATTCATCCAAAGAAAGGGCTTCTGAACCTGGCAGCGGCGTGGTCGCGAGTGCGGCCATCCGGTTGGCGGATGGTGGTTTGCGGTCCCGATGAATGCGGTCATACTGAACAGGTGAAACGAGCCGTCGCTGAAGCCGGCCTCTCAGGTGAATTTGAGTTCAAATCCCTCGTTAATGGCGTTGAAAAGGAAGCTCTTTACGCGAGCGCGGACCTGTTTGTTCTCCCAACCTTTAGCGAGAATTTTGGCATTGCCGTTGCGGAGGCGCTTGCGGCGGGCGTGCCGGTCATCACCACAACGGGTGCTCCATGGGAAGAATTACGCACGCGACAATGCGGATGGTGGATTGACATCGGCGTCGAACCGTTGGCGGTAGCAATGCGTGAAGCGACATTACTTTCGGATCAGGAACGCTATGAAATGGGGCAGCGCGGTCGCCGCTTGGTCGAGGAAAAATACGCATGGCCGCAGATTGGCAGAGACATGCTCGCGGTCTATCAATGGGTTCTTGGCCAAGGCCCCCAACCGGAATGCGTCATCGAAGGCAAACGCTGAAAAGCTGAAAAGCTGAAATTCTGAAATAGATTTTTGCTTTCTGCTTTGCCAATTTCTCCTTTTGATTTGTGGTTTTTGCCTTGAACGTTGACCTTTCAAGTTATTCCGTGGGTAGATTTGACCGCGGAGCCGGACCTCTCAAGGAAGCTCTCTGGCTCATTATGAGGCTGTTCCTTTTCCGACTGTGCCCGTTCAGCTTTTCCGCCTTGAAACGGGGTGTCTTGCGTGGCTTTGGCGCGCAAATCGGCCGGAACGTGGTCATCAAACCCCAGGTTGCGATTACTTTTCCGTGGAAGCTGACGATTGGCGATTACGTCTGGCTTGGGGAGGAATGCTGGCTGTTGAATCTCGAACGAATCACCATCGGAAATAACGTGTGCATTTCGCCGCGCGCCTTCCTTTGCACAGGCAGCCACAACTACAAGTCGCCCACGTTCGATTTGATCGTGAAGCAGATCACGGTGGCAGATGGGGCTTGGCTTGGTGCCGCTTGTTGGGTTGGGCCAGGTGTCACAGTGGGGTCGCATGCGGTTTTGACCGCTGGTTCTGTGGCGGGAAAGGCATTGGAACCGTGGGGCGTTTATCACGGCAATCCGGCGGTGCTGGCCAAACAGAGGGTGATCAGGGAAAACGCTGAAACGCTGAAATGCTGAAACGCTGAAAAGGGAGATTGAAAAACAGAAAGTAGAAAGAAGAAATTGATTTCAGTATTTTAGCTTTTCAGCGTGTCAGCTTTTGATTCGTGATCACTGAGCTCTGATCGCTGATCTCTGACTTCTCAACCATAATGCCAACGAATGTTCACCAACCAAGTCATGCTTCTTCTTTTTGCTGGATAAGGTGGGCTGTTGTGCTGCTGCCGCTTGGCTTCCTTTGGTTCGTTTTGATTAACCAACTGCGCGTTGAGTGGTTGGTGAACCCGCAGTACTCTTATGGTTGGGTGGTGCCATTTCTCTGCCTCGCATTTCTCTTGCAGCGATGGCTGACATTTCCAGGAGCCAGCCTTCAGAAGCCAGACGCTGGTGGTCAAAAGTCCTTGATCCTGTTGTTTTCCCTGATGGCGCTTCTCTACCTGCCAACGCGGCTGGTTCAAGAGGCAAATCCGGAGTGGCGGATAATCAGTTGGGCGCTGGCAATTGAGGTTGTCGCTCTCACCCTCATCTTTGTCAACCTGGCGCTCGGTGACGCCGGAGCACGCTGGTTCGCTTTCCCGATCTGCTTTTTTCTGGTTGCGGTGCCTTGGCCAACGATTATCGAAGGACCGGTCATACAAACCTTGACCCGTGTCAATTCCGCGGCGGTGGTCGAGTTGCTGAGTTGGACGGGTATTCCGGCAGTGCAGCACGGCAATTTGATTGAAGTGAGCACGGGAACGGTCGGGGTGGATGAAGCATGCAGCGGCATTCGTTCGTTTCAAACCAGTCTAATGATATCACTTTTCTTCGGCGAGTTTTATGCCATGGGCCTTTGGCGCCGATGGCTGCTGATTCCAGCCGGTTTTGTTCTGGCCATGGCGTTTAACGTATGTCGCATGCTTTTTCTGACGACGATTGCCGCCAAAAAGGGAGTTCCGGCAATTGCCACGTACCACGATCCCGCAGGAATCTTGGTCGCACTGGTCTGTAGCGCTGGGTTGTGGGGGTTGGCGATGCTGTTTAAGAAAAAACTGAATGCTGAAACGCTGAAAATTGAAATAGGAGGTCAGAAGGCAGAAGGCAGAAGGCAGAGGGCAGAGGTCGGAGGGCAGAGGCCAGAGGTCAGGGATCAGATTTCAGCATTTCAGTTTTCCAAATTTCAGCGTTTCAATTTCACCGGCCTTTTCGGCCTTTCGATTGCTCTGCTCGTCTGGCTGGCCTTGGTGGAAGTCGGGGTTGAGTCGTGGTACCGGTGGCATGAAGTCCGATTGCCGAAGAGTGCCTCATGGTCAATGGCATGGCCCCGAAGCAACCCAACATTCTCGGAGTCGCCTTTGACCCCAAAAACGAAACAATTGTTGCGCTACGACGAGGCGGGCAGCGGGGCCTGGCGCGCGGACGATGGCACCCAATGGCAGATGATTTACCTCCGGTGGTTGCCGGGGCGGATCGCTGTGCATTTGGCCAAGTCCCACACGCCAGATGTTTGTTTGCCAGCCGCGGGGCGCTCGGTCCAAGCCAACCCTGCATTGGAGTATTTGCCCGTTCATGGCTTGCGCCTGCCATTTCGCACTTACACAATGGAAGAGACGGGAAGAACGAGCTATGTGTTCTATTGTCTCTGGGAAGATCGCGCCTGGGACCAATTCTTTCAAAGAAAAGACCTTGAGGACTATGGGAACCGGCTGAATCCTGCCTTGGAAGGGAGACGAAATGTGGGCCAACGGTCTTTGGAAGTGATTATATCCGGATATGCGGATTTGGACCAGGCAAAAGCGGCTCTTGTTCAGCAATTGCAGACCGTGATTAGAGTCGAAATGCCGGCGGGAAAGAGTTAACTTCCCAATGATAAACAACGAATTGGGAGCGGCGCAAGGCTCGGGATCCCGAGTTCCGCCGTTACAGTCTGCCGAAACTCTATGCGGTGCGGCTGCAGGAGCCTCAAGTCTGCCTCGAAGCCAGCGACCGCCTGCATCGCCTTCAGGAAGGGCAGGCGGATCAAGGTGAATCAAACGTTGCGCCAGTGAAGTTGATCGGAACGCGGGTGAAAGTCCCGCCCGTCGAGTTAGGCTGTTCACGACGGAACACGACCTCAACAGCGCCGCCGCGAGGCGGGGTTGGAAGCTGAGGAAGATGAGCAGACGGGCCGTAATGAAAATGATCCACATCCAATGA
>Ga0326728_10003800_pt1 | contig 45957 bp, 36 predicted proteins | sample MB3enrmetagenome_FD_207602 | JGI IMG/M metagenome (GOLD analysis project Ga0326728, IMG submission 207602) | Lab enriched peat soil microbial communities from McLean, Ithaca, NY, United States - MB31MN | ecosystem: Environmental > Terrestrial > Soil > Wetlands > Peat | place: USA: New York...
GAGGTGTTGCGTATTCGAGAGTATCCAGAGACGCGCCGGTTGGAATCCGCGCTGGGAGCCTTCGTTCAGCGAGGCGCCTCCGCCTTGACCACGGGAGGCATCCATACTCCCAACCATCGTTGGGTGGTCGTTTCGGCACTGGCCCGCTGTCATCATCTTTTCCCAAATCCACGTTATGTGGCGCGTGTGGAGGAATGGCTGGCGGAGGGGATCGACCTGGACGAAGAAGGTCAATTCACCGAGCGCAGCACCGGAATCTACAATGCCATCTCCGATCGCGCGCTGCTGACTGCCGGCCGGCTGCTCGACCGGCCGGCTCTGTTTGAGCCGGTGCGAAGGAACCTGGAGGCGATGATCTACTTCCTGCACCCCAACGGTGAGGTGGCTACTGACATCTCGCGCCGGCAGGATCGCTTCCAGTCTGCCACGTTGCGGCCCTATTACCATGTCTACCGGTATATGGCGAACCGCGACCGTAGTGGACCCTTCGCCACCGTGGTGACCAACCTCGGGCGTGACCACGTGGCGCAACTGGGCGGCGAGTTGCTTTACTTTCTCGAGATTCCGGAACTGCGACAAGAACTGCCCCCCTGCGAGGAGTTGCCCGCCGACTACGACAGGTATTTCCCGCTATCGGGGTTCGCGCATATTCGGCGCGGTGAACGAAGCGCCACGATCCTGGGAGGAGACTCACGCTTCTTTTCTTTCCGCCACGGTGGAGCAGTGGTCGAGGCCGTACGTTTAGCCAGCGCCTTTTTCGGGAAAGGGCAGTTTTCCGCTCCTTTGACACGCTCGGGAAGCATCTACCGGCTGGAACAGGAACTGGAAGGATATTACCTCCAGCCTCTGGCTGCGGCAGACCGTCGGGCGGATGGGAATTGGCAGGCGATGCAAAACACTCACCGCGCCCACAGCAATCTTTGCCACCTGCGCTCTCAGGTGGAGATTGGCGAGCGCGAGAGGGGCTTCGAGCTTTCGATGGACGTTCGAGGCACGGACGGGGTCCCGCTGGCAGTGGAGATCACTCTGCGTCCGGGAGGACGACTTACTGGCGACGCACTGACGCCTTTGCAGGGGATGCCTGATGGCTATTTGTTGGGAGAGGGTTTCGTGACCTACGAACTCACGGGCCGCAGGCTACGCATCGGCCCTGGCTTTCGTCGCCACTCATGGACCCAACTGCGCGGCGCCCAACCTCGCCTTCCAGGTGTCACGCTGTACCTGACCGATTTCACGCCTCTCAACAAAACCATTCAGTTCGTTGCTGGGTGAAGAACCGTTTGGTTAGATGTTAGATCTCTTCGCGCCAAGGCGGTGGGCATGAATAGGCCCGGCTTAGAGCAGCAGAGCTGAGGAGGAGGTCTGCGCAAGCTTCAATCGACAATCGGCAATCGTCAATCGACCATCCGCAGGGCCTACCCCTCGACTTTCACTTTGCCGGCAAAGTTGCGATAGAGATAGACGAAATACGTGGTGGCCAGGGCCATGCCGATGAACCACCACACCAGGCCGACGCGGAGTCCATAATCGGCGGCTTTGGCGTTGTAGATCGTCAATGAATAGGCGGGGCCGGTGCTGGCAGGCATGACAAGGGGGTACAATCCAAAAACCACGCTGGTCAGCATCCCCACAAGGTAAAGGCAGGATGCAAGGAATCCTTTCAGGTCATCCTGGTGCCGGATAAACCATCCCATTGCTGCGAGCCCGGCCAAGGCGAGCAAGGGAAAGACGAAGCCGGCAGGATGCTCCAAGAGGTTCTTTGGGACTTGGGGTTGCACGCGGAAAGTGACGACGGTGACGAGGAAAGTCATCACCAACACAATCCACCAGGCGCCGCGCGCCGCGCTTTGCGAACGGTCGTGGACCGGGCCTTCGGTCTTTAGCGCCAGCCAAAGCGTGCCGTGGAGAGAGAGCGTGGCCAAGGCCGCGACTCCGACGAGAATCGTGTACCAATCGAGAATGCCGGTATCGGTCCCCAAACGGAAGTTGGTCCACAAGGCCTCGAAAAAGTATCCCTTGGCATCCAGAGGGACGCCTCGGACCACGTTGCCGAGGGCGGCGCCGTAAAAGACCGCCAACAGCAGGCTGGCGATGGCGAAGACCACGTCCCAGAACGTGACCCACACGGGGCTGGCTACCTTTTCGCGAAACTCAATGGCGATGCCGCGAAGGATCAGCAGCCAAAGCACAATCATGAGAGGCAAGTAAAAGCCGCTGAATCCGGAGGCGTAGAGTGCCGGGAAGGCGAAGTAGAGTGTTCCACCGGCGGCCAGCAGCCACACTTCATTCCCATCCCACACCGGCCCGATCGAGCGCACAACTAACTGGCGCTCCGCATCCGTCTTGGCAACGAGAAAATGAACTGCGCCTGCCCCGAGGTCAAATCCGTCCAGCACCACATAGGCGGCAATCATGATTGCCACCAGACAGAACCAAGTAGTTTCCATACCGACAGCTCCTATGGGTTGTGCCCTCGCCCATGGCCGCAACCGTAGGGGCGCTTCGCGAACCGCCCCTACACCTTCGGCGGAACGAAAAGTGGGGGAGGCTCAGGCCCCTCCTCGATCACACGGTAGACCAGGAACAAAAACAATATGCCCAGCATGGTGTACATTCCCATGAAGCCAAGCAGGGTGAACCAGGCGTTTCCCGACGAAACCTGCGGCGACACGCCCGTCTGCGTGCGCATCAGGCCATAGATTACCCAGGGTTGGCGTCCCACCTCGGCGGTCATCCACCCTGCGGTATTGGCGATATAAGGGAAGGGAAGAGCGAGCATGAGAACCCAGAGCATTCCTCGAGAGGCATACAAAGTCCCCCTCCATAACTTCCAGGCGCAGATCACCATGATGGCAATAAAGAGTGTGCCGAGCCCTACCATGACGTGATAGGAGTAATAGACGAGAGGGATGTTGTCCGGCCAGTCGGACTGCGGGAATGCGTCCAGCCCTTTGACTTCCGACATCCAGCGCCGGTAGGTCAGGAAGCTTAGTGTGCGGGGGATCAGCAGGGGATTATCGAGACGCTGATTGTCCACATCAGGCTGTCCGATCAGCGCAATGGGTGCTCCTTTTTGCGTGTGGAACAAGCCCTCCATGGCGGCCATGGTCACCGGTTGGTGGCGGGCCACCAAGCGGCCTTGGCCGTCGCCGCTCGGAAAAAGTTGGAAGACGGTGGCAATGACGCCGGTGATCACTCCCACGCGGACAAAAGTCTGGCCGTAGCTTTGCTGCCTTCCCACGAGCAAATAGAATGCCCCGAGTGAGGCCATCACGAAGGCCGCCGTAATCACCGCTCCGCTCATGTTGTGTGCATATTGCCACAGAGCCCAGCGGTTCAGCAGCAGCCCCCAGAAGCTGGTCAGCTTTATTTCGCCGTTGGGGCCAAGGGCGTAAGCGACCGGGCGTTGCATCCACGCGTCGGTGGCGACGATCAAGTACCCCGAGAGCCACGATCCGATGAACACCATCAAGGCAGTAAACCAGTGACCTCTGGGACCCAAGCGTTTTTCGCCAAACAGAAACAACCCCAGAAAACTCGACTCCAGGAAAAATGAGAAGACGCCCTCCATCGCCAGCGTTTGCCCGATCACGCCGCCGGCGGCTTTGGAGAATTGCGCCCAATTGGTTCCAAACTGGAACTCCATGGGGATGCCGGTCACCACGCCCAGCGCGAAGTTGACGCCGAAAATCCTCATCCAGAAACGAGCGGCGCGATTGTAGTGCTCTTCACCAGTCCGCAGCGCTAGGCTTTTCAGGATCAGAATCAGCAGCGCCAGTCCCATGGTGAGCTGAGGGAAGAGATAGTGAAAAGTGACCGTGAAGGCGAAATGTAGTCGGTGAACGATGAGGGCGTCTGGCATGACGGCTCCAAAATGGCTCAAGTCAAGGATTTGAGTATACACCGGTCGTGCGGCTGAACAAAGACAGCATGGTTCAGACCGCAGTGGTTCAGGCACGTCGGCTGACGACCGCCCAGAAACAATGTCACTTGAGCAGAAGGGCGCACTTCAGCTTCCCCCATTCAAGAGGTGCTATAATGTCTTTTCGGTCTGAAACCTGTTCAATTTCGATTGTGGAAGGCGAGAATGCCCGCCCTCAAAGAGGGAGGTTCCTGATGGGCCCACTTGAGGTAAGGTTCGAGGACGTTTCAGGGAAGGCGTCTATTATTGTCACGGCCAATCTGGCTGAGGGTTGGAAACCAACCGGGGACCACTTTGGCTTCTACGGGTTCGCCCACGAGAAATACCTCGAGGACGGGCTGATCACGGTCAGAGCCTGGGTGATTGCAAGCCCGGCGCAGTCCATTCGAGCTCAGAATGGCTTCCCGCTTGACTTGCAGAGTATGGGATCCAGTCCCTCGAGGGCCTTGGCTTTCAGGCTCTTCAATGGCCGCTTGTCTCTAGGTACCGCCCTGAGCACCGTGATCAATAGTCGCCGCAGCGACGGTAGTCCTGGCTATTATAAAGAGGCTGTCCTGTTGGCGCAGCACGGCGCCGTCTCCTACTGGCTCAAGTTTTATGCGGCCCTTAATGATCAGCATCCGGATATGCCGGAAAGGTCGGAGCCAGACTTCCCCACGGCGGACGAAGCGGGCCTGCCGCAAGTCACTGACATCCGCGAGTTGCGAGCCTCTAGCATTGAAGAGAGGCTGTCGCGGGCATCCCTCGCTTTGGACTCCTTGGAGGAGCGTGCAAGTGCGCTGGTGAGGGAGTTCCAGGCGCCGCCCAACGGAGGTTCGGCGGCTGCGCACGGGAACGGGGTGAGTCCGGCGGCGCTTTCAGAGAAGACCGCGCAAGACTTGAGAGAGCAATGGTTTAAGGAATTCGAGCGGCAGGCCGAGGCAGCGATGGAGAGGCTGCGGGAAGAAGTGACTAATTCCGGGCGGGCCTTCGAGGAGAGCAAGCAACAACTGGCAAGCTTGGCCGAAGCAAAACTGGCGTCTCTCAACCAGACAGCAGTTGGCGCTGCGGGGAGCCTCGAGGCGGCGATGGCAAAGCTTCGGGAAGAAGTTGGCAATTCGGGGCGGGCGATAGCGGAGAGCAAGCGCGAACTCGCCAAGTTAGCCGAAGCAAAACTGGCCTCTCTCAACCAGGCAGCAGTTGACGCTGCGGGGAGCCTCGAGGCGGAGATGGCGAAGCTTCGGGAAGAAGTCGGCAATTCGGGGCGGGCGATAGCGGAGAGCAAGCAACAATTGGCCAGCTTGGCCGAAGCAAAACTGGCGTCTCTCAACCAGACAGCAGTTGACGCTGCGGGGAGCCTCGAGGCGGCGATGGCAAAGCTTCGGGAAGAAGTCGGCAATTCGGGTCGGGCGATAGCGGAGAGCAAGCGCGAGCCCGCCAGCTTGGCCGAACCAAAACTGGTGTCTCTCAACCAGGCAGCAGTTGACGCTGCGGGGAGCCTCGAGGCGGAGATGGCAAAGCTTCGGGAAGAAGTCGGCGATTCCGGGCGGGCGATAGCGGAGAGCAAGCAACAATTGGCAAGCTTGGCCGAAGCGAAACTGGCCTCTCTCAACCAGGCAGCAGTTGACGCTGCGGGGAGCCTCGAGGCGGAGATGGCGAAGCTTCGGGAAGAAGTCGGCAATTCGGGGCGGGCGATGGCGGAGAGCAAGCGCGAACTCGCCAGGTTAGCCGAAGCGAAACTGGCCTCTCTCAACCAGGCAGCAACTGACGCTGCGGTCAGCCTCGAGGCGGCGATGGCGAAGCTTCGGGAAGAAGTCGGCAATTCGGGTCGGGCGATAGCGGAGAGCAAGCGCGAACTCGCCAGCTTGGCCAAAGCAAAAATAGCGTTGCCCAATCAAGTTGCATCGAACGCTGTCGCGAATGTCGAGGCCGAGCAAAGACGGTTTCGCGGTCCGTACGAGATCTCACGAAAGGGGCTGGGGGACGTCTCCACGCGACGTTCGGCAAATCAGCCCCCTACCGTCGATGATCCCGGAAATCCCTCAAAGCGACGAGGTGTGGTGGCCATGCTGTCGTTGGCGGCAGGGTTATTTCTGGTAGTGACTGTTCCTCCGTTGGGCGTGTATCTCTCAACTCCTCCTCCTCCGGTCCAAATGCACTTGCAATCTGAGATGCCGCCTGATTACGCCGATCAAAGTCCATACTGGAGCGCCAAGCGTCGCGCCAAGGAGGAGGAAACGGCACAGGCCTATTGGCGGGCAGCGGCATCCAGCTTGCAGATGAGATACACGTTTGGCACCGTACTGCCGCCCGACCCTCTGCCCGAGTTTCAGGTCGATGTTCAATACGCCCCTACTGAGGGTGAGAGGGCCGTTACTGAAACGAGAGCACGCTACTGGGAAAAACTCCGCGCATACTGGGGGCAGCGCCGGTTCTGGGTAGCAAGCCAACCCGTAAAGGAGACCTTGGGGGAACGCCTGCGGCGCTTTTGGGAACAGCACTAGGCCAAACTCGGGTGAAAGAGTTCTGCCGGCGCTTCTGCCGAAGATGACGGGAACCTGATCGGGTTGCCACTCGGCATGCTGCAACCCGACGAGAGTCGGACGCCTTCCCTCGCCAAAACCGCTGCACTTGCCGGACTCCTCCCTGCGATCACTAACCGTTTTTCGCCAGACTCCCTCAACAAAGGGCCGCCACTGTCGCGTTCCTATGGGCACAGGGTTGACCGGCGATAGCCGCAAGAGCATGGTCGGGGCGCGCGGATTCGAACCGCGGACCTCTTGCGCCCAAGTTCACAGAACAACGAATGCACCATATTGCAGCAACCAGCAGCGATGGCGGTTTGAGCCTTTGTTCATGCGGGTCCGAAGGCACCTAGAGCATTCTAGCGCCACATCTGCCGACAGCAGCACCCAGGGGCATAATAGGGCGATTCCGAGGGGGGTTACGTCACAAACCACGTCACAGAGAATGGGCAGTGGACCCCGACGAGGGCACACCTTTTCCCCTTGCCTCACTCTTCCCGGCGCGTCCTGCGGCAAATGCGGGCCACTGGCGGGGATTCTACGGGAGTGCCCAGTTGACGCCGCGCCGGGCCAAACACGGGCGGCCCCCGTTCTGGCTATCTCAGAATGTGCCCCCCGGGCTATTGATTCGACTGTTACGCTTCAACCCGGTTACCCTGATTTCCCTGCCTGGTAGTGGGGTCTTTTGGCTTGAAGGACTTTAGCACAAAAACTTGGCGTGCGGGGCGTTGAATTGGCGCAGCCGGTGAAGATTTACGCTGCTGCTAATCCCGAGGAGGCAATTCGGTACTCTCCGGCAAGATGCAACGGATTGCCTAATCCTACCATTGCGGATTTAATTCGATCTTCTGGATTCTTATTGCAGTCTTGGAAAATAATGTCACAACCAACGGATTTGCCGGCGTGATCGGGGGATATTGGAACCTTAGAAGAAATGTCTTGCGGTCACGCGAAAATCCTTCGGCTACTGACATCATTACGCCGATTCCTGCCACGAAAGCCTTTGCATCGTAAATTTCTCCATCACAGGTGATACCTATCGAGACGGGTTGAATGGTCGCGTCGGTCTGAATTATGGCTTGTAGCCCGTAAGGGGAACCAGCAATAGTTGAAGGAGCCCGACTTTCCGTGTAGCGAATGTGCTCAGGGGGTGGAAGCAGGGCTGGAGGTTTCGGATGTGTTTCTTCAGGGCGCACAACCCGCCCCTTCGATAACAAGTTTATTGCTTTAACCACACGATCAAATCCAGCATCCATTCGGTCGCCAAACATCCTTAAGTCATCTTTACTGGCTTGCGTGACTGCGGCGTTAACCAACTGGTTAATTTGAGATCCCAATTCATGTTTTTGTCTCACACCAGACCAAAGTCCGCCGATCCCAACTAACACGCAAAAGATCGCCATACCATACCGGGCAGGCTTCGTCCCCTCTACCCATTCCGCTAGCTTCGGAAGAGACAAACCAACCCCCACCAAAATGAAGCGAGATGACGGAACGGAGTACGAGGTTAACCTGTGACAGCCATTTGAGTAGATCAGATCGTGGTCGCGGTTAGCTACAGCGCCAGGGTCAGGGGGCTTGCCAGATGAGGTGGTGCTCCTCGTCGCTCATGATGATTGAAGCGGCGGAAGTTTGTTCGGTTGCTCCCGTATCTGATTTGACCGTACCCACGCTGCCCAAGTGCATCTCAAAACCTCGGGCATCAGATAGCCCGATGCTCGGCTCACCTGATGAAGTAAGCAACATTTCCAGGCGTTTCTTGCCTTCTGAGTCGCAAAGTCTGACTTTCGGCTTGCCTGATGAATCGGTGTCCATTCCCACCTGTAGTTTCCCTTGTGCGTCAAGAATACCGTTGCCCCGCCCACCTTCCGGGTTGTAGCCCATCAGCGCACGTACCTGTCCTTGTGCATCGCAGAGTCCGATGCCGGGCTCACCTGATGAATCGAGGCTTATTCCCACCCTCGGTGCAATCTCGGCGTCGCAAAGCCAGATGCTCGGCGCGCCCTCCAGGGTGAGGGTTATCTGCATCCGAGGTTTATCTCGCGCGTCGAAGAACTGGATGGTCGGGCCGCCTTCAATGATCCCCAGCCTCAGCCGTACTCTTCCTGAATCGTCCACCACGTTAAATCCGTGGGCAGTGATCGTTTGGGGCACAGTCTGCCCTCTAAAGGTAGCAGCTTCGAGCCTTTCCAGCCGCTCGACAAGTTCAGTCTCGCTCATGGCTAATCCCTCAAGGTTGGATTGTTGGGCTTGTACCAAACAAGCGGGAAGGAGTGTATCACGGACGGACGTCTGGCGAACGCCTCTCGTAAGGTGAGCTTCCCCGCCGCTGGGATTGCGTCAGCGTGGCAGCAAAGCGGACTGCCAACAGGTTTGAGCAAATGTGTTACGGCAGAGTGGGTTGCGCAGTCACGCTCGCACAGAATGGGTGGCAGAGCGTTGGTATTCGGGTGTTGTGCCCTGTGCCAGCCCGCCTTTAAGGAACGTCGCCGCGTCGAGATTTCTCAGCTGGGTGCGGACGCTGCCGCTTTCCTCTTCTGCGCTTCCCTGAAAGCTCCAACGATCTTCTTCAGACGAGGTGTCTCCCAATCCCAGATGAATCCGGAACGCATGAACGCGCCCCATCTAAATTTCGACTGCCATTCCTTGAGATGATGCAGAAAACCGGCATAAATCTCCAACCGCTTGAATGCATCCAGATCGTCGAACACACACGACGTTATTCGAGGGTCAACAGTCAAATAAGCAGGGATAGATTTTCCAGAGGCAAGAATGTCGTAAACACGCTCAGCCATCGGAACTGTTGTTTGAAGGTCCTGCGAATACAGGTCGGGTACGTAGCTAAAATCCGCATCGACGTTTAGTGCAAGCCAATGCTGAAGCTTCTGGTATCCTAACGTGTTTGTTCCCAAACACGAATTCAGCTCTAGCAGAAACTCTAGTTGTGAAGCCGATTCGAGAAATTTGACAGAACTCCCGAAGTATCCTCCCCATGCTGCTGCGACGCGGTCCTTCCAGTAGAACAATGCGCGCCCTCCGTTGAATTCGCCAGAACTAAAGTGCAACTCCCCAAACGGCCAAAAAAGGATCGGTGTTCTGCCGTGTGACCTGTAATCTGGCGATATACGTTCTACCACCCTAGGAAGGATACTCTCCAAGAACTGAAGCCTATTTCGCCTAACCGCATAAGAGGCAATAGTCCGAATTCCGATATATACATCGAACGGCGGACGCCACCACGGCAGAGAGCTTCTCTCTGTGTTGGCAAACCCGCGAGTTAGCCGGGCAAGAGATCGAGAAGCGTCAAGTGCTTCGAGCAAAAGGTCAACGACATCTCTAAGCCATTTACGGTCGGCATCCTGCTTGACCAGCACAAGCCCCATTTCAACGATTGACTCAAGAGCGGGCAACTGCTCATCGCGGTAGAAATCATCCAGTTCGGTGGCAAGCTGCTTACTGTTTTGGAATAATTCAGAGGCGCTGGCATCAAGCTTGTCCCATCCCTCTATCAGTGTTTCCCGGCCCAATTCCAACAGCATTCGGAATCTGCGTAAATCGCTGGTCGCAATCAGTTCTGCCGAGAATCTCTGAAGCGCACTCCTTGGGCCGACGAGCAGCTCAAACGTGGGAATAGCGGTCGCTGATGTTTGTAGCGGCTGTGCCGCGGAAGCCACTTCGACCAGGTGTTTAAGTCGCTTTCGTGCCCTATCCTCTGCCTCTGCTTCAATCCTAACGCTGTATATCGAGTCGAGGTCAGCTTTCGTTGCACGGACAGTGTCGGTATTCTTTTTTACCCATATATCGCCGACTTCTAGTCGCGTCTTCCCCTTTTCGGTATGCCCCTGTTTTGTGACCACAATCGGTCTTGGCTGGTTTGCGTCGAGCACGATCAAGACAAAGGGCTCATTCTCATCAGTCGTCACATTGAAAACCTGAAACAGAGGCACCGGTTCGAGATACGCACTAAGAATCTTCGAGACATTGGCGGCGTCCAAATCTTGCTCATTTCGCACTGGATAGAACTTCTTCTCCTTCGGATCTGCCCCGATCACAATACAGTGTTCCGCAGGAATATCTGCATTAGCGACGGCCTGCGCCAATTTGATGAAGTCCAAACGATCATCAAGATTTTCGCGGCCTAGAGCAACAGCCCGCTTGAATTCATATTGGGGTTGTTCCCCTCCCTGTTTGACGAGAAATTGGACTTCCTGGCGGTGTTGTTCAATACGCTGGGATAGCCGCTGGGGCTCGTTTTTGTCCCGTTCTCGTTCAGCCATGGGGTTTCCACCTCGCTGATGTTCGACATTGTAGACTCGCGCTGAATTCGGGGCAAACCAAAAAAAGGAGTTGACACGTGGGTCTAACTGCGCTATAGGTATAGCTGATGATCGGCAACAAACTGACAACGGCTGAGACGGCCAGACGAGTCGGAATCCATCAAGTCACTTTACAAAAGTGGATTGCCGCAGGCAAGCTGAAGGCACCTAAACCAGTCTTGATTGGTGCTGTGGGATATCGACTATGGTCGGCGAAGGACGTTGCTGCTTTGCTGAAGGTCAAACAGGCCATCTATCGCAAGGGTGGAGGCCTAAAAAAGAAAGGCGGCAACCGCTGAAGTGTCACCTTCAACGGCTGCCTAACCAATCAACCTTCAAGGAGGCTGAAATGGCTTCACCGAAGATACACCCACCTACGCTTTCCACACAACCGGGCCGCGCACGGGCGGCAATCTACGCGAGGGTAAGCACGGGCCACAACGGGCAAGACCCCACAATGCAGACGAGAGAATTGGAAGAGTACTGCCAGCGGCGCGGCTGGGAACTCGCCGACTCTTATATTGACAACGGGATTTCGGGTTCCGAGGAATCACGGCCAGAACTGGACAGGCTCATGGCCGATGCAAGACAACGGAAACTCGATGTGGTCCTTGTCTGGAAGTTGGACCGCTTCGGCCGCTCATTGAAGCATCTGGTGAACGCGCTGGCGGAGTTCGAGGCGCTCGGAATCACTTTTGCCAGTCTCAAAGACAACCTGGACCTGAGCACACCCTCAGGACGGCTAATGTTCCAGATCATCGGTGCGATGGCGGAGTTCGAGAGGTCGCTGATCCAAGAGAGGGTGAGGGCGGGTCTGCGAAACGCCCGCGCAAAGGGCCGGAAGCTCGGACGGCCTAGGGTTGCCGTGGATGCTTCCAGAATAGCAACCCTGCGCGCTTTGGGGCACTCCTGGGGTGCGATCCGCCGAGAAACGGGCATTGGCAAGGGGACGGCCCAGCGGGCCTTTTACAGCCTTCCGCAGATCACTGCCTCGTTGGCTCGCTGATTCTGGGAAAGTGGCCCCGACGGTTCTCGCGGGCAGGGCTGCTTGAGGATGCCGAGCGGTCCCCAAAACGGCGTTCGGGACGGGAAGCCGACTTTTCAGGCCGAATCGGATCGCGGGACAATTGGTCACCCGAAAATCATTGGTGGGATGGGGATTTCTGGGCACTCAGGCGCCCAGGCTGTTCAACGGTGGGTCGAAAGAGCGGCTTCCACCTACGTCGTGGGGCGAGAGTCTGGCATCGCGGTTACGCGTGGGGGGCATTGTCTTCGTTCGCCAAGTCCCGCTCCATTGGGCGAGCAGCGTCGTTGTAGCCACAGATTAAGGGAGACGTTCGCCTCAATATGCCTTGTCGGTCGAGGGCGGAGTCCAATGAGTATTGGAGCCTTCGAAAACCGGGGGCTGAAAAACCGCGAAAGTCACGGCTGCGCAATCGGGAGCTTGATCTCGACTTCGAGGCCCTTGGGCGACCGATTGCGGCAATGGATGGTGCCACCGCAGGCTTCGATGCAGGTTTGCACAATCGCCAAGCCCAGACCCACCCCACCCGTTTCCCGTTGGCGCGCCAACTCCGGGCGATAAAAGGGTTTTAACACCGATTCCAGTTCGGCCTCGGGAATGCCCGGACCTTGATCGGCAACGGTGATTGAAACCATGCCGTCCTTTTCCTGCGCCGAGATCACGATAGGTCCAAAATCCCCCGCATAACGAATGGCGTTGCGCACTACATTAGCGAGTGAGCGGAAGAGGTATTCCGGATGGGCCAGGACGTCCGTGCGCTCATCCAGATGGGTTTCCACGTGGGCCCCCTCGCCCGCCTCCCGGTCGAGAACACGCCGCACCGTCTCCGCCACATTCACGCGAGTCAAAGGAGTAGTGGATTGGCTGAGCTGCGCCCGAGAGAAAAGCAGCAACTCGTTCACGAGCCCAGACATGTGCTCCACTTCCTCCTGCACGCCCTCGACGTATTTCTTCTGATTGTCCTGCGCGCGCTGGTCCAGGATTCCCAGCGACACCTGAATCCGCGCGATGGGGGAGCAGAGTTCGTGGGCCACGTCGCTAAGGAAGCGCCGCTGGCCATGCACAAAGCCGGAGAGGTGCTCTGCCATACGATTGACGGATTCGCTCAATTGGCCGAGTTCGTCGCGGCGGCGCAGGGACACCCGGGTTTCAAGTTTGCCTTCGGCAATCGCACTGGTCGCGGCCGTAAGTTGGGAAATGCAGTACGTCAGGCCTCGAACCAACGGCAGCCAGCAGGCCGCGGAGACCAGAATCACCACCAGGGCCGCCGCCAGCCAGGGCGTATAGTCGAAGAAAAAGGAGTTCGTCCACAGCGACGGGAACGTCCACACCAGCGTCATCTCATTCCGGCTCATCGCGGAGCGATCGAAGACGGGAATATGAGCGACCACCCAGTAGCGAGCGGGTGAGCTGGTTCTGAGTAGGAACACGGGAAAGGGCAGGGGCGGCGGTGGGTGACCCATGCCGGAAGGCTCCACATGCGGACCATGAAAGCGCCGAACCTCCGCCAGCACATCCTGCGGCAAAGTCACCGAGGGCCCTGCCAGTTGGGTCCCTTCGGTGTCGAAAAGGGTGGCCGGAGCGTGCGTGGTGGAAGTGTAGCCCGCCAGCAGCCGGTCCCAATCCTTTCGGTCCGTCTCCGGTAATTGCAGAGCAATAAGCCGGGAGAGAGCCAGAACGCGGTCCCGCCCCGGAGAGAGAAGGAGTGAGCCCAGGTCAAGCCGGTACTGAATGTGCACAAAGACGGCGAAAGTCAGCAAGAGCAGGAACACGTTCAAGAAGGAAAGCAGCAGAATCTTGACGGAGATGGAGACGCGCGCTTTCATGCCACACCTTCCGACTCCGGCTGGCGCAGCATGTAACCCGCGCTGCGCACCGTGATGATGAACCGGGGCGATTTGGGGTCGTCTCCGAGCTTCTTGCGCAGAGACGAAATGTGCACGTCAATCGACCGATCGAAAACATCAAAATTCCGGTCCGCGACTTCATTCAGAAGTTGTTCGCGCGATCGGACGCGGCCGGCCGCCTTGGCCAGCGACATCAGGAGATCAAATTCGACGGCCGTCAAGGGCAGGGCCTGACCACTCAGAACAGCGCGGCGCGCCTCCGGGTCAACGCGCAGTTCGCCCACCACAACTTCCGGCTCGCGGGATTCACCCTGCGCACGTGTGACCTTGGAACGCCGAATCGTGGCGCGAAGCCGGGCCAACAATTCCCGTGTCGAAAACGTCTTGGGCAGGTAGTCATCAGCGCCGAGTTCAAGGCCCACGATGCGGTCGGGTTCCTCGCCGCGCCCCGTCAGCATCAACACCGGCACATTGGATTTGGCGCGCAGGTTCCGAAGCACGTCAAAGCCGTTCATGCCCGGCAACATGACGTCGAGAATGATGGCGGCAAAGGGCTCTCGCGCTGCCGCCGCCAGACCCTCCGGCCCCGTGTGCGCAGCGGTCACTGCATATCCGAGCGGCTCCAGATACTCGCGAATCAGGCGGCAAAGCTTCACGTCATCATCCACGATAAGTATGGGAACGAGCGAGTCCGCGGAATTGTCGCTGCGAGCCGGCATAGTCAACCTGCGGGCATTCTAGCACCAGGAGGTGAGCACCCCGTCCAATTTTTACCCTAGCTTAACAATTCTCCCCTTGACGCACACATTCCCTTTACGTGGGGGGATTCAAATAGACTTGTACAAAGGAGGTTCGACCCATGAAACCAGCTATCGCCAGTCTCGCACTCGCCATCGTTTTTTGTGGGCACGCCATGGTCCGAAAGTCTTTTCTGGCCTTCGCGGCCCTCGGCCAGAGTTTGCCCTCTTCCCTGATGAACCCCTCTGCGCAGGGCCATTCGGGCATGCACCCCCGCGCGGAAAGGGATTGGTGGAAGGACCCGGCGTTGGTGCAGAAGCTCCATATCAGTGATGACCAAGCCCAGAAACTCGAGAAAATCGCCCAGGATCACCAAATCCAGGAAACCGACCTGCGCGCCGCCCTGGAAAAACAAGACGCCGCCCTGCGGTCGAAACTGGAAACCGACCCACCTGATGAAGCGCAGGTGTTCGCACAGATTGACAAAGTGAGCCAGGCGCGAGCCACCCTCGACAAGTCCCGGGTGGAAATGCTCTTGGCCATGCGGCACGTGTTGACAACCGAACAAGCGCAAATGCTCCGTGAGCTGCGGCCCAACTTCGCCCAGCCGCGACCAGGCTTTGGGCCCCCCAACGAAGGGCCTGCAGGGCCTCGGGAAGGAAGACAAGGAGAATCTCCCAATGGCCTGCCTGGGCCGCCTCCAAACAGTGAAGCAAACTGATAGGTCCGCCGCAAATCAGTAGAGGATTTGGAATTCGACACCTCACCGAACCCAGGGGAATTTGACCGATTGGAGATCTTGAAATGTCAGATTCATGGAAATGGTTTCAACGTACGCTCTTTGCCGCAATGGCGATATTTCTGATTGCCACAGCGGGGCTTGCGCAGTCGGGGACTGGAAATGTGCAGGGCCAAGTTACGGACCCCTCCGGCGCGGCGATTCCGGCATTAACCGTAGTGGCTGTTGATGCCGCCGGCGCCTCGCATGAAGCCCAAACCAACGAGGAGGGCCGGTATGCTTTCCGCCAGCTCGTCCCAGGCGTCTATACGATCCGCATTCGGCTCAAAGGCTTCGCCGATTTCGAAAAGACGGGTGTGGTTGTCGCCCCCGGCCAGACTCGGACCATCAATGTGCAACTGGCGGTGGCGCTAACGATGCAGCAGGTAACGGTCAAAGAAAATAACGTCAATGTCAGCGTCCAGTCTGAAAACAACGCCAGCGCCCTGGTGCTGAAGGATAAGGACTTGGATGCGCTTTCCGATGACCCCGACGAGTTGTCGTCGCAACTCCAGGCACTGGCGGGCCCTGCCGCTGGGCCGAATGGTGGGGAAATCTACATTGACGGATTCACGGGTGGCCAGCTTCCGACCAAATCCGCCATCCGGGAAATTCGCGTGAATCAGAATCCCTTCTCAGCGCAATATGACAAGCTTGGGTACGGGCGCATCGAGATTTTCACCAAGCCGGGCACGGATAAGTGGCACGGGCAGGGAATGGGCATGTTTAATGACTCTGCTCTCAACTCGCGAAACCCCTTTGTAAGCCAGGAGCCGGGCTACCATCGAGAATTCATGGACGGAAGCCTGGGGGGACCGCTCAGCAAGAAGGCCTCTTTCTTTATCGATGGCGGGCGCCGGGATATGGCGGGGAACTCGATTGTCAGTGCGGTGGTCTTGGATCAGAATCTACAGCAGACGCCGTTTAGCCAAGCGGTGCCCAATCCCAACACGAACATGAATCTGAGCTCCCGGGTGGATTACCAACTGACCTCGAACAACACCCTCACCGCGCGCTATCAATTCTTTGACGCCAACAGCAAGAATAACGGAATCGGCCAATTCGCCTTGCCGCCGCAAGGCTACAACACCCAACAAAGTGAGCACAACATAGAGCTCAGCGACTCGCAGGTCATCAGCGCGCGGGCCGTCAACGATTTGCGGCTGGAGTATGCATATGACACAAATAATCAACTCCCCCTGAGCCAGGACGCCACCGTGCAAGTTCAGGGAGCGTTCACGGGAGGGGGGACTTCCCAAGGCAAGCTCTTGGACACGCAGAACCACGTCGAAATCCACAACCTCACTTCTATTACCAGTGGGAAACATTACTTTTCGTTCGGGGGAAGGGTGCGAGATGTGAACGAGTGGAATAGTTCCACCGGGAACTTCAACGGGACCTTCACCTTCGCATCGCTGGCGGCCTATCAATCCTCGGAAGCCGCCCTCTTGGCCTGTGAACAGGCCGGGCAAAGCGCTTGCCAAGCCAGCGGCGCAAGTCAATTCTCGCTCACAGCCGGAAATCCTGTAGCGGCGGTCAATTGGATCGACCTGGGGCTCTACGCGGAAGATCAATGGCGCCTGCGGTCCAATATGTCGCTCAATCTGGGACTCCGTTACGAGACGCAAAATTCCATTCATGATCGCACCGACTTCGCCCCACGAGTGGGATTCGCCTGGGCACTCGGCCATGGCAATAACGCGAAGACTGTCCTCCGCACCGGATTCGGCGTTTTCTACGACCGGTTTCAGGAAAGTCAGGTTCTGCAAGCAAAGCGTTTGAATGGCGTGAATCAAACGCAGTATATCGTTACGGATCCTGACTTCTTTCCCAACATCCCGCTCTCTAGCAATCTTGCGCAGATGTCCGCCAGCCAAACAGCGGATACGACCTATAAGATCGATCCAAATTTGCGGGCGCCCTACACCGTCCAAGCCGCGGCGGGTGTGGAACGGCAAGTTACGAAGAACGCCACGGTCTCTGTCACCTACCTCAACTCGCACGGCGTTCACCAGCTCATGACCAGAAATATCAATGCGCCACTTCCTGGCACTTTCGTCTCATGCTCCCCCGGCGATGTCACCTGCACGCCATCCGCCGGCACGCGACCCTACGGGAACGTAGGGAACATTTACCAATATGAGTCGGATGGCCTCTTCAATCAGAACCAGCTCATCATGAACATAAATGTCCGTCTGGGCAGTAAATTTTCCTTGTTCGGTTTTTATTCCCTGAACTTTGCTAACAGCAACACATCGGGAGTCAACTCCTTCCCTTCCAATTCATATGATGTCGCGTTGGATTACGGCCGCGCCGCGTTTGACATCCGGCATCGCTTGTTCTTGGGAGGATCTTTTTCGCTGCCCAAAGGAATCCGGCTGAGCCCGTTCATGATGGCGAACTCGGGGACGCCGTTCAACATCACCACGGGCCAAGACAATAACGGCGATTCCATCTTCAACGATCGTCCCGCATACGCTCACGCCGGAGCCACGGGACCAAATATCGTCAAGACCCAGTGGGGAACGTTTGATACCAATCCTACAACAGGCGAGACCATCATTCCTATCAACCTCGGGGCCGGGCCGGGGCAATTTTCCCTGAACCTCCGGTTGAGCAAGACTATCGGCCTAGGGAGGAAGAGCGAGAGCAGAACTGTCGGAGGTCCAATGGGGCCTCCGCCTGGCGGGGGACGGGGCGGGCCGCCGGGAGGGGGTGGTGGTCCAGGCGGAGGTCTTGGCCCCGGAGGGCTGAGCAGCAGTGGCGGACGTGGCGGGCCCCCAGGACAGAATGTAAGTTATCGTTACAACCTGACCTTGGGCATCGGGGCAATGAACGCCTTCAACATTGTGAATTTGGGGGCGCCGGTTGGCCAACTTAGTTCGCCGGTTTTTGGCAAGTCGAATTCGCTGGCTGGGGGCTTCGGCCCCCCAGGTGGGGGGAACCGCCGGATCGACTTCCAGGTAATGTTCAGCTTCTAGCCGCTGGTCGGATTGAAGAGGGCAGGTCAGACGCACAGGTCTGCAAGTAAATATCCCGCTGGCAAAGCCAGGGGCTTTACGGTTGCGGGCCCCTCAAAAGGGCCTGATCGCAACCGATCAGAGGCAAGAACCAGTACCTCGTCAGACAGCGGCCCCGGCGTACCTCGCAATCGCAACGATGATGGAGCACACTGCCGAATCTTTCGGAATTCTGCTGCCTCCCCGGCAGAGCCGGGGGATCTCCCCACGGATTAGTCTTGCTTTGTCGCCAAGCGTTTACCTAGCGGAGCCTTAGACTAGTTGAATCGGATTCGGCCTGAGAAACGGGCCTCCCAGACAACCAAATCCGACCACATTTTCGGCCAGGCACGGAAACGGTCGAAAATGTTGCGGGCGGGTCTGTATGCCCGGCTTCGACCGATGACCAGCAGACTCTGGCGATGCAGAACCGGGCCATGCGGGAGTAAGCCGTCCGGTGCGGCTGGACGGTCGCCCTGCAGGTCCGTGAGGTTTCAGAGCCACGCTTCCACAATTGTGAATCAAAAGGAACTCGCTGGGTGTACACTGAACCCTGCGTGAAAAGCGATAATGGAAATCCTGATTCAAGTATGAGGGTCAGCGTACGCTTGGTACTGGGTTTGGCTGCCGCCGTGGCCGCGCTCGCCCTGTTCCTGTGGCTGGCGGACTTTGTCGAGGATAAGGCCGCCGTGCCCTTTGACGCATCCGTTCGCGGCTGGGTCCACGCCCACTCCAGCCCCACCCTCACCAGCTTCATGCGCCTGATGAGCCTCATCGGCTCGCCCGCCTTCTTGGTCGCCTTCAGCCTCATCGCGTTCCTGATCCTCCTCCGCGTCGCCCACTGGCCTCGCGAAGCCCTGCTCTTCCTCGTCACGATGACGGGCGGGTTTTTGCTCGACCTGGTGCTCAAAGTGGTGTTCCACCGCGCCCGGCCCCCCAGCTATTTCGGCACGCCCGAACCCGCCTCTTACAGCTTCCCGAGCGGCCATGCCCTGTTCTCGGTTTGCCTCTGGGGCTCGCTCGCGCTTTTCGCTGGGCAGCGCGTCCGCGGCGCGGCCGCGCGCGCCGCCATCTTCGCGGGCGCGGTTTTGCTTGCCGGCCTGATCGGCTATTCGCGCATTTACCTGGGCGTGCACTATCCGAGCGACGTCATCGCCGGCTGCGCCGCCGCCACCGTCTGGGTCGCCACAGTGGGTTACACGAATCGGCTGATCGAGCGCCGCAGCGAACGCCGCCAGCCTGCCTCAGGGATGCCGGCGTGACTATCCTGCTGAACCACCGGGCCGGCCGCGCGCAGCGGGCGAGGGTGCGCGAACAACTCGTCCGGTACTTGCGCGAACGCGGAATCGAGGCGGTCGTCCACGAGGTGCGTGCCGGGGAGGAGATCACCTCGCTGGCCCGCCAGGCCGTTCTCAGCGGCGAGCGCACGGTGGTGGCCGCGGGCGGCGATGGCACGGTCGGTGCGGTCGCCGCGGCGCTGGTCGATACCGAGGCCACAATGGCCGTGCTGCCGGTGGGAACGCTCAACCACTTCGCCAAAGAGCTTGGCATTCCGCTCGGGCTGGAAGCGGCCGTCGAGATTGCCCTCACCGGCGCTATCCGCGCCATCGACGTGGGTGAAGTGAACGGCCGGGTCTTCGTCAACAACTCCAGCCTGGGGCTCTATCCGGCGATCGTATTCGCGCGCGAGCGCCGCCGCCGGCAGGGTTGGAGCAAGTGGCTGGCGATGGCCTGGGCCAGCCTGAGCGTTCCTGGACGCTTCCCCTCCCTGAGCGTGTGGCTCGAAGCGGGCGGCGGCGGAACCCGCGTCGTCACGCCCTTTCTCTTCGTCGGCAACAACGAGTACATGGTGGAGGGCTTCCGCTTCGGCCGCCGGCGCTCGCTTGACGAGGGCCGCATTTGGGTCTTCGTGGCGCCGCCCATCTCCTCACGCTGGAGGGCGGTCCGCCTCACGCTCCGTGCGCTCTTCAAGCGCGACCGCCGGGGACGCGATTTCGACGTTTTTCAGACTCGCGAGCTACGAGTCGAAACGACCCGAGAGCAGGTCCGAGTCGCGCTCGACGGCGAGATCTTCAGGATCCCGCCACCCCTGCGGTATCGCAGCCGTCCACGGGCCCTGCGGGTTCGCGTGCCGGCCGGGAAAGGCTGATGCGCACCATCGTCCACCTCTCGGACCTCCATTTCGGCCGCATCGATCCGCTACTGCCCGGGGCGCTCGTTGAATCTGTCGAAGCGGTCCGGCCCGACCTGGTGGCGGTCTCGGGCGACCTGACGCAGCGTGCCCGCCCCGAGGAGTTCGAGCAGGCCCGTGCCTTTCTCGACGCCCTGCCCTCGCCGCAGATCGTTGTGCCTGGCAACCACGACGTGCCGCTCTACAATGCCTATCTCCGCTTCTTCGGCGGCCTGCGCCGCTTTCGCCGCTACATCTGCGAGGACCTCGAGCCCACTTATGCCGACGAGGAAATGGCCATCATCGGCCTCAACTCCGCCCGCTCGCTCGCCTTCAAGGGCGGGCGCATCAACCCCAGGCAGGTGGAGCAGGCTCGCGAGTGGCTGTGCTCCTTCCCGCCCCGCGTGGTCAAGATCATCGTCATCCACCACCCGTTCGACCTTCCGCCAGGTCATGGCGGCCGCGTGGTCGGGCGGGCGCAGATGGCGATGCGCCGGCTCGCCGACTGTGGCGCCGACCTGTTTCTCTCCGGTCACCTCCATCTGGGCTACACGGGCCACACTAGCATCCGATACGAGATCCAGGGCCTCTCGGCGCTCATCGTTCAGGCCGGCACCGCCACCTCGACCCGCGGCCGCGGCGAAGCGAACTCCTTCAACGTCATCCGCATGGAACCGCCGGAGATCGAGGTCGAGCGGATGAGCTGGGACCTCCTGCGCAAGCGCTTTCTACCGACCTCGCAGGAGCGCTACCGGCGCCCCTGACCCGGGTATTCCACATTTCAACGACGGCAAAGGCCGCTTCGGCCCCGGGGCCAAGTTCCAGGATCCGCAGGCCGTCCCTTACTCGATGATCGCCGCCGATTTGAATCGCGATCGGAGACCGGACATTGTCGTCGGTTACGTCCATGCCGCGGGGTCGTGTACTTCAGCGATGGCGCAGGAAAGCGATTTCAACATAGACATGAACGAATCAACCGCCGAAGCGATCGGTGACTGCCATTACCGCGTGGCGACAGGCCGCCGTTTCTGACATGCGCAGTCCGGCTGAAATCTCACCGTACACTACTTAAGGCGTGCCGTAGTATGATAGGCGATCTGCACGAATACGGATGCCGCTTTATGTCTGCCGCTGGCCGAAAGGCGACTGCTCATTTTTATGGGCCACCATCCGCATATGGGGCTGCCGGGCGAGCAGTTGAGCTTGAGTGTCAGCGAACTGGCGCCCCACAGGCAGGAGGCAGGGTGCTCGAAGGGAGTAACTAATGCCAGCAACAAAGAATCGACGGATTGTCCTCGCGGCGCGCCCCGCCGGCGAGCCGAAGGACGAGAACTTCCGGTTGGAAGAGACGAACATTCCAGCGCCTGCGGAGGGCCAGGCGCTCTTGCGCACCATCTACCTGTCCCTCGATCCATATCAGAGAGGCCGGATGAATGCCGGGCCTTCCTACGCGCCGCCGGTGGAGGTCGGGCAGGTCATGGAGGGCGGCACGGTCAGCGAGGTCCTAGAGTCGAAGGCTGCCGAGTTGCGGCCTGGCAACTTGGTGGTCGGTTACACTGGCTGGCAGGAATACGCAGTCGCGGACGGGAAGATCTTGCAGAGAATCGACCCGACCCTGGCTCCGATCTCGACCGCCTTGGGCGTACTGGGGATGCCGGGCATGACGGCGTATACCGGTCTGCTGAATATCGGGCAGCCCAAGGCGGGAGAGACCGTGGTGGTCTCATCAGCGGCGGGGGCGGTCGGTTCCGCTGCGGGTCAAATTGCGAAGATCGTGGGCTGCCGTGTGGTGGGGATCGCGGGCGGAAAAGCGAAGTGTAATTTCGTGGTGAACGACCTGGGTTTCGACGCCTGCGTGGATTATCACAGCGGCCAATTCGCAGCGGAATTGAAGGCAGCATGCCCGCAGGGTGTTGATGTCTATTTTGAAAACGTCGGCGGCCATGTCCTCGAATCGGTGGTGCCGCTTATGAATCTATTTGGGCGCGTGCCGGTGTGCGGGCTGATCGCGCACTACAACGCCACGGGCTTACCGCCTGGGCCGGACGGCGTGCCGCCGCTGATGGTTGCGATTCTCGTCAAGCGCCTGACCTTTCGCGGATTCATCGTGTCCGATTTCTTGCAACAGCGGCCTGAGTTCGAGAGGGACATGGCTCAATGGCTGCGGGAGGGCAGGGTCAAGTACCGGGAGGATGTGGTAGAGGGGCTTGAGAATGCGGTGGCCGGCTTCCAGGGGTTGTTCAGGGGGCAGAACTTCGGAAAGCTGCTCGTTCGGGTAGGGCCGGAACCGGGGAAATAGTAACGCTGGCCCGGCCGTTTGACCCAGTTCTCAAGCGTTATGGGACGACCCGGTGCGCTTGGGAGTTCGGCAGTGTTAGTGCTGTGTCGGAAGCTCACTTGTTGAGCATTCACCTCGGTGCCCGATTGGACACCCGCTGCATGCACTGAAACGCTTGCCCAAAAACCCTGCCATTCGGCTCACCGCAAGTGATTTATTCTCAAGTGCCGGTTTGGGCGTATTCCGCTGCCCGGAATCAGATGTTTCTGGGCACCCCAGGTGCGATCTTGATTGGGCGTTGTGTTCGATTAAATGGAACTGCCGTGAAGAGAGGCAATCGTTTACGCGGCCTATAACACCGCGACTTACTGCGCCACGCACGAGATGCGCAGCTACCGCACCGCGTTCGATCTCCTGGAGAGGATCAGCACAGGGTTCCAGCAAACCTTCGCGCCTCGGACGAATTGACCGGGTGATCGGAAGCTCTCCGATATAATGAGAAAAAAACGAGCCTTATGAGGTTCGCCTTTTGATTGTGTCGCACATTCCCGATGATTACCTGAGGACATGACGGCGAGTGCGGCCTACCGTTGCGGCAGACTACCGCAGCGCGGCGACAAAAGCGATTGGCGCCAGGTGAAACTGGCGAAGGAACTCCGGCCCCGTGAACTCCTGCAACCTACGTGTCTTGGCATCCAGAGCGTTCGTTACCGCTATGAGCCTGAATGCACGGTCGTGCTCGGCTCTCTTTTTTTCGCTCTTGGTCATTACGACGCTGCGAAGCGTGCCTCTAACACCTTTCACTTCCACATGGTGCTCGTCCGACCGACGACGGCAGAGAAGGTCATAGCCGAGGTTCTTCTCTTCCTCTTTCGATGCGACACGCCATCCATGAGACTGGTAGTGCTTGGTAACCGCGTCGACTGCTCCCCGCTCGACGCGAGCGTTTTGTTCGGGATCGCCAAAACCCCCGCCCGCGGGCGACAGGAGGTGCTCTGGCAAATCCGAGCCCGCGTTTCCGCACCAGCCAATCTGTTTTAGGGCCTCTACCAAGCTCGGATGCATTTTCCCTTTCCAGTGGCCCCCTGTGCCTCGGGACCACTCCGGTTCCAGTACCCCTATCCACCGCGCTCTCGACCTCGACGGCAGTCCCCTCGACGGCAGTCTGAGCTGCTGCCACAGGCGATGCGCGAGCCGTCCGTAGTGCAAATTCACAGCCTTGTATCCCTCCTTAACGTGCACAGCCCGTGCGAGCTGACTTGCGGTTATCGTGTAGTTCGGTGCTCTGTATTGGGCGCAAAGCATGTCGCGCTGTATCTCGGTGATCTTCCTCGTGTTCCAGAGAGCATCTAAGGCAGCCGTGAAGTGGCGGGCCTTGAGTTCATCGATCCGATCGTAGATATCCTTTGTCATAATACACTCTCTCTCAGGTCCGCCGACTCATGGTTCTGGTCAGCCGACTCGGCAGCGCCAAGGCCAATACTCCCAGATCGAAACGTAAGAATGACTGAAGCGAACGAAAGAATCCAGTCATTCGAAAAAACCATATTTCAACTGGTGAGCATCGCCGCGGGTCTTCGGATTTTGCCAAAAAAGACGCGTCGGGGTGGGATGACAGTAAGTCATTACTCCCTTTACCTTGCGATTACTTCCGCGTTTTGCGGTATCATACGCAGCACCACCGATTTATGCGCTCGCGCAACCCAAAACGCCCTCCAATAATGTCAAAGCATTCTGCGAGCCAATCTGAGTATCTGACCCGAAGGCAGATCGTCGATGCCAAACTCCGGGCCGCGGGCTGGACTATAGCCGCATTCAAGCCGGACCGTCCACTCAGCCTTTGCAAGAATTGTGCTATCGAGGAGTTTCCAACGGACAGCGGCCCTGCCGATTACGCCCTATGCGTTGGCGGCCAGATTTTTGGCGTCGTGGAGGCGAAGAAGCTCACACTCGGCCCGCAGGAAGTCCTAACCCAGGCGGAGCGCTATTCGCGCGGGCTCGAATCGAATCCGTTTGACTTCAATGGTTTTCATGTGCCCTTCCTCTATTCCACAAACGGTCAAGTTATTTGGCATCATGACGTACGTCATCCACTAAACCGTTCCCGCCAGATCGAGGCATTCCATTCCCCCGAAGCATTGCGGGAATTTCTGGCGTGCGATGTCGAAGCTGCCACTGACACGCTCCTTGCGCGGCCCAATGACCATCCGCGTCTTCGCCCGTATCAGCGGGAAGCCAACGCAGGGATCGAACAGGCTATCTTTAACCGCAAGCGACAGATGCTCGTGGCTATGGCGACGGGCACGGGAAAAACTTTCACCATGGTTAGGGCACTCGCGGGCCAAGTCGATCTTGGAATCCGCTAGGGGGATGTCGATGTAATGCCGCGGGCCGGTCTCGCGGTGGTCATGGCGGTAATCATCGGCCCAGCTTGCCACGGCGTCAATTGAGCTACCATCCAAGAGATCGCCCGCTCTGGCCAACGCATTGGCCGTCATGTACTTTCAGGTCTGCGAAGAATGCGGACAGGCGATCAGCTAGGCACACTTGGAAGCGGTACCTTGGCCCCATCTTTTCAGAGATTGCAAGGAGCGGCAGGACTTTCAGCACTGAGTTGTTCAGCCGGAAGGCGAAGCGCTCGTCCGGCCAAGTCTAGCTACGAAACCGCGCCCGTCCCTTGACTTAGCTGCGCCCGTCTGGTAGAAGTTTTCGCGATCAGCGCGCCGGGCCATAATTAACAGCGCCTCGCCAATGCACTGCGCTGAGATTACAGTCAGTACTATCCGTAAAGCGCACTGGAGGTGAGAAGTGGCGGTTGATCGAAGGAGTTTTCTAGGGCTAGGAGGCTTGGCGTTGTCGGCGGCCACGCTCGGCGGAAAAACTGATGGTCAGGGCTTGTTAGCTGGCGGGCCTAGTTTCTCCTCGGCGCCTGGGGGCAGTGACGGCAGAGGAAAAGCGTACGGTTCTGGCCACTTTGGAGAGTGGATCGAAGACGAATTCGGCCTGCCCGCGTTTCGCTACACCTGCGACCAGATTAACGATCCCAAGGCGATAACCGGCGTAAACCCCAGCATTCTCTCTTCCACTGAACACATTCATCAAGTTGGGAATGATCGTATCGTAGCTGTCGCCTCGAATTATGGCCATGTTCGAGTGCGCCAGGACGAAGGAGCGCCTAAGTTCCTGAACGACTACGCGCCTGATCGAGGCTGCTTCGGGGGAGGAATCGGCTACCTCACGGACGGCAAGGTGATACTGAGCACGTTCTACCCGGGAGGCGGCGATCACTTCGACCGTATTTTGGGCGTCGGATACTTTCGCAAAAGGGTATCCGGACACCATTACCATGTTGACCAGGTGATCTTCGCTCCATTCGGCGACGATCCTGTTCTGATCTCTCAAGTCATGATCGCGAACCACAGCGAATCCGAAGCAAAATTGCGCTGGATCGAGTATTGGGGCTGCCAAGTCTATCAGTTCTCATTCCGTTCCTTCATGGAGTCGTTCGCGGGCAAGAGCATGCCTGAATTGCGGCGCGACTTTGGAACCCGATTCAAACATCACTTTCGCGCCCTCGAAGATAATTCAGGTTTGCTCGAAAGCAAGGAATTTACAGGTCGCTTGCCGGCGGAAGAGGAGCAATGGCGCGGCGTGACCACCTTCCTCGAGAAAGTCCCTAATTTCTTCCTGACAGCGCCCGACAAGAATGCGCCCCAGGAGGCATCTTTCGACGACCTCAAGCCCCTGCCGACGTTCCTCATCTCCCTGGATGCGCCTGCGGATGGAATGTCAACTAATGGGAAGGGTTTCTTCGGCGCCGGCAGCGCAGACCATCCCAGTGGTTTGGGCCAGCAACTCGACGGTGACCATACGGTATCGGGACCCGAGAGCGCTCTATTGTTGGAACGTAGAACGAACCTCAAACCCGGTGAGAGTCGCACGCTCACATTCCTCTACGGCTACCTGCCGGAAGGCGCCGATTTGGATTCACTGGCTGGCCGCTACCGTGCGGGCGCAGGGAGCGCATGGCGCGACTCGAGCACGCAGTGGAAACAGAAAGGATTGCGGTTCAGGACCGAGAGCGAGCCCTGGGTGGAGCGCGAAATCACGTGGGACCATTATTATCTCCGCAGTGGTCTCACTTTCGACAGTTTCTTTGGCGAGCATATTCTCTCTCAAGCCAGTATTTATCAATATGTGATGGGATTTCAGGGGGCGGCCCGCGATCCGCTACAGCACGTCCTGCCGTTTCTGTTCAGCGATCCCGACAAGGTGAAAGAAATCCTCCGCTACACGTTGAAGGAGGTTCGGCCGGATGGATCGATTCCTTACGGCATCGTCGGCTACGGCATGCCGATGCCCACGACCTTCGATTATTCCAGTGACATGCCGATGTGGCTGCTCTGGGTTGCCAGCGAGTACGTCTTGGCCGTCCGTGACAGGGCATTTCTCGACGAAGAGATCACCCCGGTTTATGGTCCAAGCCGGGTCAGGGAAACAGTCCGCAAACTGCTGGAGCGCTGCTATCGCCATCTGGTCGAAGATGTCAAGACCGGCGAGCACAGCCTCATGCGAATGCTCCACGACGATTGGAACGACGCGCTCGTGGCGGGATGGGTTCCTGAAAGATCTGTGCCCGAATGCTTGGAACAAGGCGAAAGCGTGCTGAACTCCGCCATGGCCCCCTACGTATTCGATCACTATGCGCGCCTGTTGACCTACTCGGGCGGTGACCCGGCGGGCTTCACCGCCGAAATCCGCCGCCACGCCGCAGAGCACCGCCAGGCCGTGCAGCGACAATGGACCGGCAAGTGGTTTCGCCGCGCCTGGCTGGGACCGTCGCACGGGTGGTTGGGCGAAAAGGGGATGTGGCTGGAGCCGCAGCCGTGGACGATCATCAGCGGGATCACCAATGATGAACAGACACGTGTTCTGGTTCAGACCCTTGACCAGGTATTGCGGCGCCCTTCACCCATCGGCGCTTTCCAGCTTAACAAGAGCCCCGATAACGTCGGACAGGGCAGCATGAAAATGGAGCCGGGGACGTCAATTGATGGAGGCGTCTGGCCTTCGCTCAACGCCACACTGATTTGGGCGCTGGCCTTGGTCGACGGGGCGATGGCCTGGGACGAGTGGAAGAAGAACTCGCTTGCCCGCCACGCGGAGGTGTATCCGGGCATCTGGTATGGAACCTGGAGCGGCCCCGACGTTTTGAACTCAGCGTGGAGCGAGCATCCCGGCGAGACCACTTCAGGGCGGCCGTTTGGATGGACCGATTTCCCGGTATTGAACATGCATACCCACGCCTGTCCTCTATTCGCGGCCTCGCGATTGCTGGGCCTGGAGTTCACAGAAACCGGCGTAACACTGGCGCCAAAGTTGCCGTTGCCGTCGTACCGTTTCGATTCGCCGCTCCTCGGACTATCAAAATCCCCGCGGGGCTACGAAGGCTGGTACAGCCCATCGTCCCAGGGCACATGGTCGGTTCGCCTCAGACTGCCCGTCGACGAGGCGAAGCTTATCGAAAAGGTGGAGATCAACGGCACGCGAGTGTCGCTTCCTCCGACTGTGGAGGGCTGGTTTGTTTTCGAGGGCGAAGGTGGTCAAGGAGGTCCTCTGCGTTGGTCGCTTCTGCACCGCTGAGTCCGTTAGCCAAGGCTGCGGGAACTGTATCACCACGATCACGGGCGGGCAAGACGGCCGTGCGGTTTTGGAAGTGCGGCTCAGCTAATGAAGAAGTTCAGCGGTTTGCCATAGAGGCGGGCAAATTCCTGAAGCTCAACCACATCCACCCTGCGTTCGCCGCTTTCGCATTTCGAGATGAACGACTGCGGACGACGCAGACTGCGGGCAACATCCACCTGGGTCAGGCGCGCCTCTCGGCGGGCGTGCCGTAGCCGTCCCAAGAAAACTCGGTATCGCTGGCGATAGGCGGCATCCTTCAAAGCGATTTGAATTATTACGAGTCACCACTCAATATCCCAAATTAGGATATAATCCCCCCCGACCGTTGATTCAGAATGAGGGTCCGAAACCGTGAAGGACCGCCCCGAAGCCACGCCCGACACTTTTCCTGAGAACGGAGTGAGTTCGCTACCGCCCGTTAACCAGGAGGGATGAACCAATGACTCACACGACCGTCCGCCCGCGCAACGCAGCAGAGGATTTTCCACTCAATTGGCTGGGTTTGCCCGCTAGCAGAAAGACGCTTTCGCTCTTCGATGCCGCCCAAGCCATACCGGCGTTCGTAAAACGTCCCTTTCAGGCCGCCCCCGACGTGCCTCGGGCAGCAGTAAACCCGTATTATGAAGTGATCGTCCGCCTTCCCACTGACGAAGACCCTGCAGAGGTTCCAGTCGGCCTCGTATCGCGAAATTATCAGCTTGTCCAACATCACGAAGTCCTCCAGCGTGCGGCAGGTATGTTGGCGTCGTTCGGAATTGACCTCAATCAGGTTGAAGTAAATCTCTGTTTGACGATTCACGGCGAGAGGATGGCGCTGGGCCTCGTGTTCCCGAGGGACTCCGAATACACCTTTGCAGTGAGCAGAGGCGACATCATGGCCATGTATCTCGAATTCATAAACTCGGTAGATGGCACGTTGCGTCTGACTCTTCGTGTGAGTTGGTTACGACTTGTATGTACGAACGGCCTCACGGTGCGCGAGGTTCTCTGGGACTACTCAAGACTTCACGTCGGAACTGAGATTCTCAATGAGTTCGAGGACTACCTGCCTGCAGCGGTGAACTCTGTGGCGACGTACAAAACACTGTTTCAACAATGGATGAAGACAACGGTCACCGATGAGGCATTCGACAGCTGGATTGAAACAACGGACAGGCAAACGTGGGGGCTGAAAGCCGCGGTTCGGGCTTACCACATTGCACGACGGGGTGTTGACGTTCATATCGAGAAAATGCTGCGGCGGGTTCCCGTTACGAAGATACTGGTCTCGGATAAAGGTCCGGTGATTGGCGCGCTCGCGGGCTCATTAAGCATCTTTGCCATCAGCCAAATGCTCACTTGGTTGGCGGGGGATCGCGGTGAATTTCAAGAGCAGTTGAATTGGAAGATTCAAGTTTTCGAAATGCTCAAAAAGCTGGTGCCAAAATCTAGCCAGAGGGAGTTATTCGAGTCCCCAGGTGTTGGCGTGGTGATGGTTCACTGAAGTGCCCATCGAGGCACAAACGACGGGAAGGAGGCCATGTATGTTCAGTCCCCGTTTAAGGCTTAAGTTTTTCTGGGTAGCTCTCGCCGTATCCGTTGTTCCGTTGAACGCGCTAGGCCAGTCACCTGCGCCAGTCAAGCCCGGATTACGTTTGGAGGACGGTACGCCGGTCAAGCTCAGACTGCAACGCACCCTTTCCTCGGCCGACGCCCAAGTTGACGACCAGGTCGATTTCGACGTTTTAGATGAAATCAAAGTGAATGATATTCTCGTCATTCCGAAGGGGAGTGTCGCTTGGGGAACGGTAACTGAAGCACAGGCTAAACGAAGGATGGCGAGGGGCGGAAAGCTTGACGTGAACATTGATTCCGTTCGTCTCGCTAACGGCGAGAAAGCAGCTCTACGCGGCGTCAGGGATGTGAAAGGTGGCGGACACACCGGAGCAATGACTGCGGGGATCGTCGCTACGAGCCTCGTTGTTTGGCCCGCAGCACCGTTCTTTCTCTTTATGCACGGCAAAGACATCACGATCCCGAAGGGCACGGAGATCACCGCGTACATCAACGGGGACATGAATCTCGATTTGGCAAAATTCACGCTACCGGTGCCAAGCTCGCCCCTGGCGGCAGTCCCCTCGTCCGCACCAGCGGTCAACACTTCACCTTCAGCGGAAACAATCGCGGTCCCCGTGGCTTCGATCCCAGATGGCGCTGACATCACGGTTGACCAGAAGTTTATGGGCAGCACCCCCTCAACCCTTCGACTGACGCCCGGAGATCACACGATCAGCATTGAGAAATCGGGGTTCAAGCCTTGGCAAAGAACGATCACATTGACGGTCGGCGCATCTCCGACAATCAACGTGACACTGGAAAAGCTGTAGCGGCAGACACCTGGACGCGGGTGCCCGTTTTCGTTAGAGGGGACGCTCGACACGAGCACAGCGTTTGTGGATCACAAGCACTGGATCACCAGCGACCGCTATCGTATACGGTAGCGGCGGAACCCTGAAGCAGAAAGCCTACGAGCTGGCGCTGGCGCAACTGCCCAAGAACTGAAAAAGGTGACTTGGGTCGCTGAACCTGATAGCGGGGGGCAGATCTTCAAAACATGGTTCCAGTACGCCATCTTTGTGTTGGTGGCACGGAACGAACTTGGAACGACCACGCCAGGGATCCACCGAAAAGGTAATAGCCCTGATCTTCGTGCGCTAGTCCTTCCTCACCACAAACATGTCCGCTTCGGTCAACCCGCATTTCTGGGCCATCTGGTAGCAGTAATAGAAATGGGCAGCGTTTTGGTTGCGCGCATCGGTGCCGAAGGTAAACTTCAGGCCGGCTCGTTTGGCTTGAAGGATAAAGCTTTCGTCAGGGACATGCGCTACCTCGTTGATTTCGATCGCAATCTTTCTGTCGCGCGGTCCCTGGGCGCGATCCCTACACAGGCTGATGACGCGCTGCACCCGCTGGGGTGTCCAAAGCTCTTTGTACAGGCGCGCGATCGGGACCGGGAGGAAGGTTGGCCAGGCGAAGATGTCGATGGGCTCGGTGGTCAGCACTTGCTCGATGAAGCGCATATAGCGCGCCATGAATTCCTCTTCGTCGTCGACCATGGTATCGATTTGCCAGATCGCCAGCCAGCCTCCCTCAGGACGAGGCAGCGTCAGCGCGTCCATCAGAACGTAGTCCAGTTCGTCAAGAGCACTTTTCGAGAAGCTTTTCGACCAGCCCGCATACACCGGCTGCAGTCCGATGCGGACGGGGTATCTGCGCAGGCCGTCGATGTATTGCTTGAGGTCGGCGTCGGCGTTGATCGGGAAGCCCGGGCCGGGATGCTCCAGGATCCCGATCTGCACCTGCCGTTGCTTGCCTAAAGCGATGGCCTCCTCGATCGATAATGTGGGGCTCAGGTGGACATGATAGTCGGCCACTGGGAAGCCGGGCTTTGCGGGTGAATGTGTCCCCCCTTCTCGCGCAACGGGCACACCAGAAATGGGGCGCCCGGCGAGCGCGGCCGCGGCCATGAGCGAGGTTTCGAGGAAACTTCTGCGGGAATAGGGACGGGTCATGATTTATCTCTCCGTTCGGTGGTGGCTCACTCGCAGCATAAAAGAGCCATAGTCCTTTGAATCGCGCCTCTCAATCTAAAATCTCTGCTGTCACGAGTCAAGCGAAGCTGTAGCTAATCCTAATCCGTCGCTGCCGGCCCTTTACTCGCCCTTTCAGAGAACGGCATCGTCGCAACCATCCTTTTATTTATTGGCGTCCATGACGCGCAGCACGATGTCTCCGAAATCGCTCGGGCCGGCGGAGCTGACCGCTATAATTTGCGTCGCCACCGGCTCGGCTGCCCCGTAAGATCCCTGGAAGTCATCGAGGTAAACGGCTTCATCGAAGAACACGCAGTAGGGATGGTACAATCTCACCTGTTCGGCGCCAGACGGCAGACCTTGAATCCTCGAGCCGTTCGTCCAAGTGAACTCTAGACCCGCCATATCAGCCGGCGGCCGCGGGGTGGGATGTAGAATCTTTAGGAAATCGTCCTGTTGCTCGTAGAGGGTTCTGACGTAGCCGGGGACATCTTTCCCGCTCACCAAGTCTTTGGCTTTGTCTTCCCGCTGGGTCTGAACGAGGATATGACAGGGACCGTACCACTGCGCCAGCCAAGTGAGGTATCCCATTACTGCCCAGGAGACCATCATGTCGCGGGACTTCGGAATGAAGAGCCTGCGGTCATTTCGCAGCCCTTCAAACAACCAGGGCATGTACGGTAGGTCCGGGAACTTGGCGTAAGGCGGGGTTCCTTTTTGGCGCCAATGGTCATCGCGGGTCTTGGTGTGGTGAGTCAGCCAGTAAAGCGGATCTGCACCACATTTATCGTTCCAAGCTCGTTCCTGTTTCACCTGGATCGCCAGTTGTAGTTGTTCCCGAACCGATCTGCTTAATTTGGTTTGGCCCTGGCCATTTGTGGTGCTCAATGAAGTAATTCAGCTCCTCGTCGGATTTAGTCAGCAAAAACTGCTGGTGGATATTGACTTGAACTTCCGCAGGGCGAAGCATTCCTTTGATTTCGGCCAACGTCCGCAAGGCACGGTGCTTGTCGTACCATTCAATTTCATCAATTCGGCCAACGATGCTCTTTTGGTCGCCTTCGCCGGCATAGAGATCCCTGGACCGAACCCTTCGTATGGCTGCTGCGGCCCGGTCCGGCAGTTCCCCGATGTCTTTGAGCGCTCCCCACTGATTGTAGAATTCCCGAGGGTCATACGTTGCCTGAATCGTGAGTTCCTCAAGTATTTCTTGGTTTGTGAGATCAATCCTGTCCTGTTTCCTTTGAGCAACTTGCCTCACTAACGCTATGATGTGTTTTTTGTGCCTCTGCAAGGCAGTCGTAGAGAGCCGAAAACGTGAAGCTATGTGACGGAATGGTTCGCCATTTGCCAAGGCGCGGTCAATTTCCTCCCGCGCTCGGCTGTGGCACGCTTTGCAGACACCGGCCATTACCCTGCCCTCACTTCCCCCCCCATCCATGTCATAATCCTGAGGTGGTACGCTTCATGGGTCAATTCTGCCAAAAAAACGTAGTAGCTTGTCAAGGGGCGCTCCCTTGGAGCCGCAGTAACGCTTGGACATTCTTGTAGCGGGTCAACTCCTGGTGAGCCAGCGTCACGGGCAAAACCAATTAACGGAATAGCGCTTTCTAAGCGGCCGCCGGTGGCAGGGAGACGAACGAAACAACTCTTCCGCGGCCAATCGGAAAGTATCTCGCGAATACCCGAGGATCGAGGAGTTGAGAAACTTCGCTCTGCTCTGCGCCGTCCATCGAGAGCCATGCCAGCACAAACTTCCTCGAAGCGGACTCGAGGGAGTGAGGGGTTGCACTTCTACGTGTAGGCGTTATACGTCAAAGTGCCCGGCGTGGCGGGACGTACAACGATTACGAAAGGCTTGGCGACCTATTTCTCGCGGAACGAGCTTGGGATGCTGGCCAGATCAGTGGCGGCTACGATTTCCCACCAATAATCCGCGGCGGGGCCCCCGGCAGACGCTACCCCGTCAGTCAGGAATCCTTCACTCATGGCCCCTGGGAGGGGCTGTTTTATTTGACAATCCCACCCCCCGACGCGCATCTTTATGTGTTGAAAAATCCCCGGCCTTATCGGGCACCGCCTGGCTCAAGTTGGACGATTCCGTCCACCTCGCGAGGATCCCGGCGCGTCTGCCGGCTAGTTGCCTCTGCCCTTCGACCGCCGCGGCTGGATTTCCGGCACGCCGAATCACCACAACAGGAAGCTCCATATGTCGGCCGTCTCCTCCTGTTCTGGCCCGCTGAGGGCAAGGCGGTGCGTGAAGCTCTGCGGCGCACTGCCTCCGAACCTTATCGTGGCGCCATAAACCGGGCTCCGAGTCGGCCGGAGCTCCGAAGCCGCTCGCTGGCTTGGATGGAGAGCACCGGCGGTTTCATATTCCGACCCTGCGAGAGAATCATGCCGCCAGCTTCAGCGCGGACAGGCTTTGCTAAATAGGCGTGAATGTCGCCGCCGCTCGTGAGTCCCCAGCCGACGATTTCTCCGCGCTCATTGATTGAATATGCGGCTGCCAAGAACAGCCCGGCGTCGCCGCCAGAAACGATGAGGGTGTTGAGTTCTACCGGCTGGCCTCTCTCCCACACCACCGCTCGGTAATTACCGCTGCTATTTACCGACGCGCCCACGATCTCGCCAAAGTCGTTAATGTCCGTAGCGTAGCTGAGCAAATCACCCGGCAGTGTGCCAAGGTCCTGTATACCCGTTCTTTTAGTCCACAGAAAGGCGTGGGTAGCGGTGTCGCCGGAAAGGTCCGAATGGCCGACTACGTCACCTCGGTTGTTGACGGAATACGCCGCGTTTCCCAGCACTCCCATCCCTCCAGTTCCCCCGAGATTTCCAAGGTCGGTCACCGTCCCGTTCTGCCAGTACAAGGCATGAGCCTCCAGAAGATAGAGACCGTCATTGTTGAAGGGTGCGCAAGTGCCCGACGCGCCAACGACCTCGCCCTCGTCGCTGATCCCCCATGCGAACCCTTCCCGATCGCCGTCGAACGTAGGGAGTTCGTGGGCTTGTCCCTTCTCCCAAATGACAGGTTTAAACTGCAACACTTGGGGCGCCGGACAGTCCGGGTCGGGTGTGGAGTTCTCAGTATACCCGGCGACATCGCCTCGATTATTGATCCGCATACTCTCGCCGTTACTGCCTCCGAGGGTAGGGAGAGAAATCATCGCACCGTTCTGCCACACGAAACCGAGGCAGATGAGGTAGGTACCGAACCCGCAAAAATCTTCACCATTCGGATCAAGAGTGTCGGTTTCAGCGTAGCCGTTGGGTGTGGCCATGTTGTTGACGCCAAACGCCCAACTATTTGTTCCGCCGAGCCCGGGCGTTCCTAGGTCCGTCGTCACTCCTTTGTTCCAGACGACTCCGTGGTACGTGCCATCAGTGAGGGTTACCACACCAACTGACAAGCCACTATTGTTGACCCACCAGGCAGCATCAAACGCCCCGCTCCCGTCCGGCAGCGTGCCGAGGTCCGTGACTCTATAGCGCGGAAGATTGCCATACCGTGTCCCGTTTTCCTGGGCCTGAAAGTTGACCGTTGATTGTGCTATTGCGATCGCAGCAACAAGGAAGCTAATCAGGGCAAACGCACTCATCATGGATTTCATATGCTCCTCCTCAATTTGAAGCAGGCGCACAGCGCGCCCGGAAAGACCCTAAACATCGAGCATCCGCCTTGGGGGCTCGGGCGTCCGGTCCCCCAGGACCGGATTAGGACATCGCCTGAAGCCCTATTGCTTCGGGCGTCGGCCCGACATATGGATGGAAACCAACTCTCGTTCCACTGTGACCTCGACGCGCCGATGCAACACCCTTTCGGTCACAGTTTTTCTGGTATTTCGTTGGATTGCTGGTATAATTCGCGCCAGCAATTGCATTAATGAGTTGCAGACTGTCCGCACCATATGTTTGACCCGCTCCAGCGGGCGAGAGTGAGTAAACCCTGTGCGGTGCCTTGATGTCCTCAAGGGATGCTCAATTTTTCCTCAAAAGAATCTGAAGGTGCGTCATGCCCTTATCCTTCAAGGGTGTGTATCGATTCGATGAGTTCGAGCTCAACCCCTCCGAGCGACTTTTCTCGCGGCACGGCGCCCCCCTTTTTATCTCGCCCAAAGCCTTGGAGGTTCTGGCCTGCCTTGTGAGCCATCAGGGCCGGGTGGTGAGCAAGGCAGAGCTACTCAAAACGGTCTGGCCTGATTCCTTTGTCGAAGAGGGCAACCTGACCCAGCACATCTCCTTGCTGCGCAAGGCCCTGGGAGACAAATCCAATTACATCGTGACGGTTTCAGGCCTCGGGTATCGGTTCGCGGCGCAGGTGCAAACCCAGGCTTCCACAGAGGGCCTCTCCGACTTCCAACCCACAGACATGGTGATTCACCAAGTGCGCGAACGCACCCATGTCGTCATCGAGGAGTCGTCACTGGCACCCGCTGACGCCGCCGCCCCGCGCCCCGTTGCTGCGCCCACGCCGTGGAGCATTACCCCAGCCGCCCCTGCGGAATCAAGTTCCGACATGGAGCTTGCGGTGGGATTGCTCAAACGCCACAAGCTGAGCGCGGCCGTCTCGCTGTTTGTGCTTGCCGCGTCGCTGGGCGTCATCGCCTGGCGGTTCGTCCCGCTTCGCCATGCACGCACACTCACCGAGGCCGACTCCGTTTTGCTTACTGACTTTACGAACATTACCGGCGACTCGGTGTTTGACGGCACTTTGAAGAAAGCGCTCGAGGTGGACCTCCAACAGTCGCCTTACCTGAACGTCTTCTCCGAGGCAAAAATCCAGCAGACGCTGAAGCTCATGAGCCGGCCGCCCGACACTCGCATCACCAGCGAAGTGGGGCGAGAAATCTGCCAGCGAAACGGAGTGAAAGCCGTGCTGACAGGCTCCATCGCCAACCTCGGCAGCCGATACGTCATCACTCTCGAGGCCGTGAACGCGGCGACCGGCGATATGCTGGCGGTGGAGCAAGCGCAGGCCGGCAGCAAGGAGCAGGTGCTTAACGCGCTGGGCAGTGCGACCTCCAAGCTGCGAGCGAGACTGGGCGAGTCAGTGGCCTCGATTCAAAAGTTCGATAAGCCGCCGGCGGAGGCAACCACCTCTTCGCTCGAAGCGCTGAAGGCCTTCAGCTTGGGCGAGGCGCGGCACTTTTCGGGCGAGTTCCTCACTGCCGTTCCCTTTTACCAGCGCGCCATCGAACTCGATCCCAATTTCGCCCTGGCTTACGCCCGGCTAGGATTGGATCAGGGAGCTCAGGACGAGGAACTTTCAGATGAAAACCTGAAGAAGGCTTTCGAGTTGAGAGACCGGGCAAGTGAGCGGGAGAGGTTCTACGTCACCGCGCGCTACTACGCCAGCACTGGCCAACTCGAAGAAGAGATTCGCACCTGGGAACTATACCAGCAGATTTATCCTCGGGACTCGACCCCATACACCAATCTGGCTGCCCTATATGCGTTTCTGGGCCAGTACGACAAGGAGTTGGAGAGTTCCCTGGAAGCAGTGCGCGTGGCCCCCGATAATGCCATTGGTTACCTCAATGCCGCGCACGCTTACATGTGCTTAAGCCGCTTGGGGGAAGCGAAGGCCATCTTAAACAGCGCTCTGCAACGCAAGGTATCTGGGCACTTCATTCACCTCGACCTATCTGGGATCGCCATCGCCCAGGGGGACAGGACCGCCCAGGAGCGGGAAGACACCTTCATTAAGGGAAAGGCCGAGGGCGACCTTGATCTCGTCGGCCGCGACGCCGATGTGGCAGCCTCCCGAGGGCAACTCAAACAGGCAAGCGAGTTGTTCATGCGGTGGCGCCAGATGGCCCAGCGCCTCAATTTGAAAGAGAGCGCGGCCGGGGCAATCGCGGAGGAGGCAGGAATCGAGGCGGATTTCGGCTATCGGACTGAGGCTGCGAAAGGCGCTAGCGCGGCTTTGACGATCTCCCGCAGCCCTGATCTGGTGAATTCGGCAGCACGAACCTTGGCGCTCGCCGGAGAAGCCCGCCAGGCGGAAACCCTCATCGCCGAGTTGGCTAAGCGCCGCCCCAAGGATGTCACTGTGCAGTCCGTCGAGGTGCCGCAAGTCAAGGCGATCAACGAAATGAACCGGAGGAACTCCGCCAAAGCCATCGAGTTGCTTCAGGCTGCAACACCCTACGATCACGGCATTCGGTTCCGCCCCCGCTACACTCGAGGGAACGCTTACTTGGCTGGCGGGAATGGACATGAGGCTGCGGAGGAGTTTCAGAGCGTCCTGTCCCTCCGGAATGCGTACCCCGAATCTCCTCTAATGTCCCTGGCACAGCTTGGCTTGGCCCGTGCCTACGCGCTTCAGGGCGATATGGCCAGGAGCCGCATAGCCTACCAAGACTTCTTCGCGTTCTGGAAGGACGCCGACCCGGACATACCCATTCTCAAACAAGCCAAGGCCGAATTCGCCAGGCTGCATTAACCCCACTAACCATCGAGAAATCTACACCTCTGATTGGAACGCGCCGATTGCCCGCGATCAACGGCGAAGGCGTGTTTACCGATTCCCCGTCACTTGGCCGTGTCGCCAAACCGTAAAAGTGCCTCACGAATTCAAACTCCCCAGATACGGGGTTCGAGGAAATAGCTCCTGCCTTTTCGCTTATGCTTTTCGACGAATCCCGAGGGGCAATCCAATATTTTGGGGGAGCGACGGCGCATCCGGAAGTTGGATCGGCCGCCTCGTCCCCCATGCCCAACTTCCGGTTGGCCGACTATCCGACCGGAAAGCAACGTCCCGACATATGGGAGCACAGACTATAGCCTTGTGAACGCCAATACGGCTTTCAATCGCAATTCGGGCTAAAGCGGATGATCTGACAGGTTTACCGACACTTCACGCGGAGGGCTCCGAGTTGCCCCTATCGACACGAGGAATCCCCAGACGATTGCGATCATTCCGCGCTCGACATTATCAGAGGCTCAGAATGTTCAGAGTTATCGCCCTGCTTCTACAGTTTTCTGCTTCCCGGCCGCTCTGCGCCGTCTCCCGCTCATCAGATAGATATTCGCCCGCGGTTCAAAGAGAGGATCGGCCGAGGCCTCGATACCATCCACTCGCGGGATGGGATCAAAGATAATCTGCTGCTGCTCGCTGGCATTGTTCGGCGCAATCTCCTTCAAACTGATTTCGCCGAACGTGAGCTGAGGACGATTTTCAGGCCAGCGGACAGTGGCATCATCAACGGTGTCGCCGTCCCCAGCCAACTGTAGTTTGAGACGAAACCTAACCGGTTCCTGCACGACCCGCTCCTTGATCTCGTCGAAGAGGAAGTTTGGACTCCGCGCGGCCGCTCCGGCCTCGTCAAGATATTCATTGCCAGCTACCGGCAGCACCCGATAGCGCCCGTAGCGGCTCACGCCTTCCGCGTTGGTAAACTTGAATGCAGATACCGCGAAAAACGACTCCTTCGCAAAGCTGGTCGGGATCGGTTTGGGAGTTTGCACAAATGTCGAAGCCGCGGGATGGGCGCCGAGGAACCGCTCAATGGCATTCGGGTGCGGCCCCGCAGGGTCGGTGGCAATCAGCGCGTTGATGAAGTCCAGGAATTCTTCCGCAGTGCGCGTTGGGAAGGTGTCAACCGAATGAGCAACGATGTCGGTGTGAACATGTTCGGCAAGGTGGAAGCGAATCGCGCAACCGCGAGGGCTCGCACCCTGAGGGTCGTTATCGGGAACGGTCGGAATTCCTGCGAAGTCCGAGAAGCGCACCGTCACCGGAGTGGAATTCTTCTGGATATGAGGCGCGCTCGTAAGCGAGGTGGCTTCTGAAGAAGGCGTAAACACGCCGGTCAGCAGAATGCCTTTCGCGTGAGCGGGTCTGAAGCCTGGGTGAATACCACCATCAGCTTTGTCAAATCCTTCGATGATGTCATGGCTAAGGGACAACAGTTTTTCGTCTTGAGTCAGCGGCATGGCTCGGTTTCTCCTTGCGATGGGTTTCGCCTGTCTTCTACTCTACCTGCGCGGCCGCTGGTTTACAAATCAGGAATCCTGAGGTGAACAGGTGAGCTTGAGCGACCTAGTTCAGTCGGCGGACGAGAGCCTTCGCCGTGACCACGGTTTCGGGTGAGTGCTATTCGGAAACTTTGCTGCGTTGGTACTTCGCCGGTCTAGGACTCAGCAACGTCCGCCCTGAAATTGGCCGAACCGACCACTCCTGCTGTGGCGCGGCGGGGCCGGTTGGACCCGTTTTGCGCGCTCGGGGGATTCGATGGTAACCCCCCCCGACCTTCTTTCGCCTATGAATTGTTCTGCAATCCATTAGTACTCCATTCACAGAGGTGTAGGAGGTTAGCGGATCTACTGGAACCTTGGCTCTATCGCATTCATAACTATGCGATTTAAGGGTTCCAGTGGCCATGGAACCGGGTTGGAACTGTGGAACCTTGGCATGGTTCCAGGGTTCCATAAGGTTCCAAGCCGTCTGGAACCTGTTTTCCTGTTGGTGTGACAGGAGTTAGTGATTGTGGTTCCATGGTTCATGGCTTCCAATCACCCCAACAGCTTTCGATATACCCCGGAAAAGCCATCCTCCAAGATCCCTTGCGACAAGGCGCGTCCTCTCAGCCTGCTGAAGTTTGCCTTGCCCATGATGTCCACCGCTTCTTGGAAGCTGAATTCTTTCGGCAGCTTGTCCCAGTACTCCCGTTGCTTCACCGTAAGTCTCTTCGTCAGGCTGACCTGATCGGGAGGAATACGCTCGAACCCCGCGAGGTCGTGTGGCTGGTCGCCGTACGGACGGATCAAGATAGGATCCAGATCCTCGCCCCGGCGCAAGCCATTGATAACTTTGATACCATCATCTTCCGACCCGTAGAAGTCCATGCCTAGCCGAACGTCACTTCTGTTCATCAAATCCAAAGTGCCGCATATCTCTTCGAGCCAACCCCTCGGATCAGAGAGAAGGTCAGGCCTGCGGCGGGTCTTCCGGTCTCGTTTCCTCATGTTGAAAGTATTGATGAGAACAACCTTCGGGTATTTGGCAAGGAGGCATCGATAATTCGAAAACAACTCCGTTACATGCGCCTTTTCACGCGTGTCGATCCTAAAAAGCAGTTCTGTGGGGTCCACTATCACAACAGCGTCTGGCTTTGACTGTAACGCATCGTCAACTAGTCCGAGTCGCGCGCCCAGGTTTTTCGATTTGAGAGCCTGAAGTAGCCTTGCGGTGAGCGGCTCATTCGGGTCGTCATTTTGCAAATACGGCGCCAGTTCGTTAGGAACCGAAGGCTCAGGCACCTGATACCGCAAAGCAATGCGGAGCAGATTACCCTTATACATTGGACTGGAGCTTTCGAAGTCAAAGGCTATAATCGGCCTGCGTATGACCTTTCGCCCACACCAAGAGATTCCTCGCAGGAGGCAGATGGTCAGGTCATGCAAGAGAGGCGACTTACCTACGCGGTAGGGACCTCCCAGGGCGACGATCTGGCCCTCCCGAATCAGACCTTCAACAACCTCGGCCTTCGGCTCAACATTGCGGTTGAAGAAACCCCGTCCCTTTCCCTGGCGCGGGTCATCTGCGGAATTCGTTCCAGAGACCACGCATATTCCAACCCCCGGCTTCGCAGACACGGGCCACGGCCCACGAGCGGGACGGCCGTACGCTTGCCGCAAGCTTGCAAGGGCATCCTCGCGGGTCTACGGTTCAGGCTCTCCGCGCAGGTTAACCTCTGGCACGCGAGCCGCATATTCGAACACGACGGATTCGGCTTCTTTCTCAGAGTAGCTGTTATCCCGGAGCTGGACCGCAAGCCAGAACCCGCTATTGTTCCGCCCGCTTGTGGCGATTTGCTCAAACGCCCGCTCAATGAGGAAGCCCGCCGCAACTCTCCCATTACTAAACGCCGCCCTCTGCCGATCTTTTAGGCCGAGAAGAATTGGAGGGTGCGCCAATCCGAGAAATGTCCTCAAGTCGTGCGGGAGCAAGTCCAGAGGGTCGGGCACAGGATCGCGCAGCCACAGATATGCTCCTTTTTCATTACGCCCGAGACAAACCGCATAACCTCCGTCGGCCCGAATGTCAAGGCCGGGCCAGCGGTTTCCAAGTTCGCGCTTACTATTGGAGTTCAGAGTCGGGACGTGCCAGCCCGGATGGGCGAGGTAGGCGTGATAACCGCCGCTACCACTTCTTACGTGCGGATCCAGTCCAATGCTTTGGAGCGTTTGCTGTCCCTTTGCGCCGTCGAAATCCAAAACTAGGACGCCTGAAACCCTCCCTGTTATCACGGCCCAGGCAGGCGGCTTAAGCGTGTCTAGCCACGCACGAATTTGTTCCACAGTAGGCGCATTCAGTTGATACGGCTTCCAGGTCTCAATGAGTGGCTTCTTATTCAGCCGGCAAGGGATGAGGCTCCAGTCGAGGGCTGCTAGCCTCATAACGTCAGGTTGATTTCTTGTATCCATCCCCACTCCAGGGCGCGGTGCACTTGACCGCATCTCCGCCCATAGTTCCCCTATTTCGCCCTGCTCACACCTTGTTGACACGCCCTTTCAATCTCGCTCAATGGCACCAAAACCCGCCGCGAAATTCGCACCGCCAACAACACCTTTCTGTTAATGAGGCGGCGGATCGTGTCCTTGCTGACGCCAAGATATTCTGCTGTCTCTGCAACACTATGTAACCGTCTGCTCATTGTTGAATCCTCCTGCGTAAAGCGGCCGCTTGACATCGACTCTAGCGTGCGTTATGCTGTGCTAGAACATCATCAAAAGTTATTGTCTGCAAACTGTTCAGTGAAAGTCAATGATGAATCATCGCTGAGACGAAAGCTGGCGCATGGAAACGCTAAACTATCTAGCAGCGAGAATATCAGCAGATAGAGCGGAAGCATTTCTTGTAGAGCTTCTAAATTCCGACCTGGGCAGCGAATTCATCCCCGGCGATCCAAAACGTGCGGCGAGACTGTGGGAACGTTTCAACGACCTACTGCCAAAGAACCTCCGCATTGGGGCCAAGCCGTACGAGCCGATAGTAATCGCTGCAGTCGGCTCCGGAAAAGAGATAAGCGCTGGCTGTCTTAAAGCTCTTCGCAGAGCACGGCTCTTTCTGGCTGCAGCTTGGCGCGCACCAAGTGCATTGGTGCGAGAAGTCTTCCTATTTCGGTTGATAGGCTTGTACATGCAGGGGGATGACCCGGATTTCTTGTTTAGGGGCGGTTACGCCACCGAAGACGTGGACGAAGATGCCCGAAGGGGAATTGATGGCTTTTGTTTGGTCCTCATCAGAGCTTTTCATGCTTTGGACCGGATGCGGTACTGTCTCAACCCTGAGTGTCCTGCACCGTATTTTTTCGCAAAGAAGCGACGACAGAGATACTGCACTGAGGAATGTGCAGGAGCTGGGCAGCGAGAACTCAAACGGGTATGGTGGGCCGAACATGGCGACGCATGGCGAAAAGCTCGCGAGGCGTCATCAAAGAAGTCTCGAAGAATACGAGGTAAATGAACATGGCGCTATACAAACGCAGAGGAATCTGGCACACGGATTTCACAGTCAACGGGCAAAGATTCCGCCAGACGCTCGAAACACGCGACTGGCGAGAAGCCACACAGAAGGAAAACGATCTGAAGGCCCGCGCCCGAGAGGGTAAGCTCGCCAGCGGAGTGACTGCGGAATTCTCCCGGCTGATGTTCACCAGTGCGGTTGACAGATACCTTAGTGAACTGGCGGTCCGCCGGCCCGGGAGCCTCAGACAAGCGGGAGATGCCCGGAAATCTTGGGAAGGTGACTTGACCAACCGCTTGCGCGAGTTCTTCTCAGCAAAGCGGCTGAATCAGATTACCGCCGACGATGTTCGCCAATTCCAGGCCCTCCGAATTGGGCAAGGGAAGCACCCGAACACGGTGAACCATGAAGTTAAGGCCCTTTTGCGGCTCTTGAAGCGGGCCAAGCTCCTCAGCCGTCTGCGGGATGACGTACGCCTTTTGCCAGTGAAGAAAGAGCCGAAGTCAGTGCTTGTTGAAGCGGAGAAACAGCGGCTATTAGAAACAGCTTCCAAGAAACCGGAATGGATGGTTGCTTACTCTGCGGCTCTACTGACCGCGAATACTTCCATGCGCCCGGTGGAAATCCGGCGCCTCTTGTGGAGTGACCTTGACCCGTTCAACCGTCTTGTGACTGTGCGGCGCTCAAAGACGGAAGCGGGCGCCCGAGTGATCCCGCTTAACGATCTCGCCTGGTCCGCCTTCGCTGCGATGAAAAAACGAGATGATTCTCTCGGGACCTATGCGGCAGAGCATTACATCTTCCACCGCGAGTGGCCCTTGATTGACCCAAAGCGCCCGATGAGCAACTGGCGGACCGCTTGGCGGTCGTTGCGGCAGGCTGCTGCGGAGGGCGAGCCCGAGAGGGGAATTGAGCCTATGCCCCGCTTGGCGAAATTCCGCTATTACGATCTGCGGCACCAGTGCATAACCGAGATGCTGGAATCGGGAGTGCCCGAGGGGGTCATTCGGGAAGTGGCGGGGTACATTGACCCGAACGTGACCCGGCACTACTCGCACCCCAGGATAGCCGCCCGCCGCGCAGCCGTAGAAGCCCTCATGACCGCCAAAGCGGGCCAGTTTCACGGGGGTTATGCCACAAACCACGTCACAAAGCAGCTTTCAGCGAGCAACGGGAATTCCTAACCCGTTGATTTGGTTGGTCGGGGCGCGCGGATTTGAACCGCGGACCTCTTGCGCCCAAGGCAAGCGCGCTACCAGGCTGCGCCACGCCCCGAATGGGAAGATGCCTCCATTTTGCCAAGCTTCCTCAGGCGTGTCCAGTCCGAATCTTGAGGCCGGATACGACCTCCGGATATCACCTCCGGATATCACTGGTGCCTTCTCAACTCTAGCGTTACACTATGGCGGCCAAGGCGGCAGAGGCAAAAACTCCTGTGCTGCGGCGAGGATAATCGCGCGAAGGGGGTGTAGCGATGAAAAACGAGATGGATCGCCGAGACTTTCTGAAGTATGGGGCGGCAAGTACGGTAGCGATGAGTTCTGTCAGCCACAGTTTCGGACTTGCACCAGCGTCGTCGGAGAAGCCGCTGCGGCTCGGTATCGTCGGGGTCGGAAACCGCGGCACGAGCCACGTGGAAACATTGCTAGCCATGGGCAGCGTTCAAATCCCTGCGCTCTGCGACATCAACCAGGAGCACCTGGAGCGCGCGCAGGCCATGGTCGAGAAAGCAGGGCAGAAGCGCCCGGAGGGATACGGGCGCGATGTGGAAGACTACCAGCGACTGATGTATCGTGATGACCTGGACGCCGTCCTCATCGCGACCTACTGGGAATGGCACACCCCCATGGCCGTCTGCGCGATGAAGTCCGGGAAGTATGCGGCGGTGGAAGTCCCGGCCGCCCTCACCGTGGACGAATGCTGGGATCTTGTGAACACGAGTGAAGAGACCAGCGTGCCCTGCATGATGCTCGAGAACTGGAGCTTCCGGCGCGACAACCTCGCCGTGCTGAAGATGATCCGCGCCGGCTTGTTCGGGGAGATCGTGCATTGCCACTGTGCGCATTCGCACAACTGCATCGATCACTGGTTTTTCGACTCGGAAGGGAACATGCGGTGGAGCGCGGAGTATCTGGTGAAGCGCAATGCCAGCCAGTACACCACGCATGCGCTCGGGCCGGTACTCAGTTGGATGGACCTGGGGTGCGGCGACTACTTCGATAAAGTGGCGTCCTTCGCCAATCGTTCCCTGGGGATCAATCACTATTTCGCGACCAAGTTCGGCCCTGACCATCCCAATGCGAAGCGGAAATATGCCCAGAGCGATATTGTTACGACGCTGGTCAGAACGAAGAAAGGCAATACCGTTGTTATTAACTACGATATGCAGTTGCCTCGGCCTTACGACAATCGCTGGGAGATCCAGGGCACGGAAGGCATTTACAACGAACAGCGGAATGCGGTTTACCTCCATAACCGCAGTCCCAAATACGAAGAATGGGAGCCCTTCGACCCCTACCAGGAAAGATACGAGCACGAGTGGTGGAAGCCTCTCGAGGCCCGTTCGCGTTCCGCCCCCGCTGGGAAGGACGTGATCGAAAAGCAGCTTGCACTGGGGCATGGCGGGACCGACTACCTGGAACTCGAATTGT
>Ga0326728_10003801_pt1 | contig 45944 bp, 47 predicted proteins | sample MB3enrmetagenome_FD_207602 | JGI IMG/M metagenome (GOLD analysis project Ga0326728, IMG submission 207602) | Lab enriched peat soil microbial communities from McLean, Ithaca, NY, United States - MB31MN | ecosystem: Environmental > Terrestrial > Soil > Wetlands > Peat | place: USA: New York...
GAGCATACCAAGGCGCTTGAGAGAATGACGTTGAAGGAACTCGGCAATTTACCTCCGTAACTTCGGGATAAGGAGGCCCTCGGCGAGCGCAAGCTCACCGGGGGGGCACAGTCCAGGGGGTGGCAACTGTTTAACAAAAACACAGGGCTCTGCGAAATCGTAAGATGACGTATAGGGTCTGACGCCTGCCCGGTGCCGGAAGGTTAAAAGGAGAGGTGCGAGCCTTGAATTGAAGCCCCGGTAAACGGCGGCCGTAACTATAACGGTCCTAAGGTAGCGAAATTCCTTGTCGGGTAAGTTCCGACCTGCACGAATGGCGTAATGACTTCCCCGCTGTCTCCAACGTCAGCTCAGTGAAATTGAAGTCCCCGTGAAGATGCGGGGTACCTGCGGTCAGACGGAAAGACCCCGTGCACCTTTACTATAACTTTGCGTTGGCATTCGTGTGGTCATGTGTAGGATAGGTGGTAGGCTTTGAAGCCGGGGCGCCAGCTCTGGTGGAGCCACCCTTGAAATACCACCCTTGAGTTCATGGATGTCTAACCGCGGCCCCTCACCGGGGGCCGGGACAACGCATGGTGGGTAGTTTGACTGGGGCGGTCGCCTCCCAAAGCGTAACGGAGGCGCGCAATGGTTGGCTCAGAACGGTCGGAAATCGTTCGTCGAGTGCAATGGCATAAGCCAGCCTGACTGCGAGACAAACAAGTCGAGCAGAGACGAAAGTCGGTCATAGTGATCCGGTGGTCCCGCGTGGGTGGGCCATCGCTCAACGGATAAAAGGTACGCCGGGGATAACAGGCTGATACTCCCCAAGAGTCCATATCGACGGGAGTGTTTGGCACCTCGATGTCGGCTCATCACATCCTGGGGCTGGAGAAGGTCCCAAGGGTTCGGCTGTTCGCCGATTAAAGTGGTACGTGAGCTGGGTTCAAAACGTCGTGAGACAGTTTGGTCCCTATCTGCCGTGGGTGTCGGAGAATTGCGAGGATTTGCCCCTAGTACGAGAGGACCGGGGTGAACACATCTCTGGTGGACCTGTTGTGGCGCCAGCCGCAGTGCAGGGTAGCTATATGTGGAATGGATAACCGCTGAAGGCATCTAAGCGGGAAACCAGCCTCAAAACCAGTTCTCCCTGAAGAGCCGTGGAAGACCACCACGTCGATAGGCCGGGTGTGGAAGCGCAGCAATGCGTGGAGCTTACCGGTACTAATCGCTCGTTCGACTTGATCGCTCTCATTTGCCAACGCGCGCCGTAGGCGCGCTCAGAGGACGGAGAACAGAGAACAGAGAACGGACAGGTTGTCCGTCCTCCGTCCTCCGTCGTCCGTCCTCTGAATCCAGTTTTGCTTCGCTCAGACGACAGAGAACAGACGACAGAGAACGGAACGCCCTTCCGTCCTCTGTTCTCCGTCCTCCGTCCTCCGAATCCGTCCTTTGCCGGCCTGGTGGCTCTCAGCAAGGCGATCAGACCCGATCCCATCCCGAACTCGGCCGTCAAACGCCTCAGCGCCAATGGTACTTTGTCTCAAGACACGGGAGAGTAGGTCGTCGCCAGGCCTGCAAAAGACGGAACCGTCCTCGAACGCGAATGAAATCGGAAAGAGGCGAATGGCGAGCGGCGAATAGCGAAGTGGGCCCTTCCATTCGCTACTCCCCACTCGCCACTCGCCCCCTTCCCCCTGCCGCGGGGTGGAGCAGCCCGGTAGCTCGTCAGGCTCATAACCTGAAGGCCGCAGGTTCAAATCCTGCCCCCGCAACCAATCCCTCGGCCAACCCCCCGGCAGCCCGACCGCTCCCGGGGGTTTCGCGTCTTTGCGATTGCGATAAAATGGTCCCGCCGCGCGGGGCTGCTTCTGACGGCGCTCGAGCGAAGCGGATGGCCTGTTCGGATGGGGAACGGGGGGTTCGCCGCGCTTCGGCCGAGAAAGGCCGGCGGTTTCATCGCGCGTTTTGGGGGAATCGCTTGCAGGCCGGTCCACATTTTTTCCTCGGCGTCGACGGCGGCGCGTCGGGCTGCCGGGCTCGCCTTCGCGACGCCGGCGGAGCGTCGCTCGCCGAGGTCGCGGGGCCGCCGGCCAACATCTATGTCGATTTCGACGCCGCGATCGCCAACGTGCGCGCGCAAGTCGAAGCCGCCTGCGCCATCGCGGGGCTCGCCGTGGCGGATCGCGCGCGCCTCGCCCTTGGGCTTGGGCTCGCTGGGATCTCGAACGCCGGCGACGCCGAGCGCGTCGAGGCGCGATTTGAGGGACTGGCCGGCGTGCGCGCCGCCAACGACGCGGTGACGGCGTGCCTTGGCGCCCATGGCGGCGCCGACGGCGCGCTGGTGATCGCCGGCACCGGCTCGGCCGCCGTCGCGCGCGTGCGCGGGCGCGAAACCGTGATCGGCGGGCGCGGCTTCCTGCTCGGCGACGATGGCTCGGCGGCGCGCGTCGGCGCCGACGCGATTCGCGCCGCCTTGCGCGCGCACGATGGACTCGGCGCATCTTCGCCGCTGACGCATGAAGTCATGCGGCGCTATCGCGACGATCCTCTTGTCGCAATCCAGTGGGCGATCAGCGCCAGGCCGGCGGGCTACGGGGCCTTCGCGCCGCTGGCGTTCGAGTGCGCGGGGGCGGGTGATGAGACCGCCCTGGCGATCGTGCGCGCCGCGGCGCGCGCGGTCGACGCGCTGATCGGCGCCGTGCAGGCTCTCGGCGCCGAACGCGTCGTCCTGGTCGGCGGCCTGGCCGCTCCGATCAGGCCCTATCTCGCCGCGCCGGCGCAGGCGGCGCTGCATCCGCCCTCGTTCGACGCCGTCGACGGCGCGATCCTGTTGGCGGGCGGTGTATTGGTCGCGAGCGAGGGCGACAAGACATGAGCGGAACGAGGAGGCTGCAAGTCTTTGCCGGCGCGCGCCTGTTCGACGGCCTCGCGCTGCGCGAGGATTGCGCGCTCGTCGTCGAGGACGGCGTGGTCCGAGAGATCGCCGCCTTCGCCGAGCGTCCGCGCGGCGGCGCGCAACACGATCTCGGCGGCGGAGTTCTCGCGCCCGGCTTGGTCGATTGGCAGGTCAACGGCGGCGGCGGCGCGCTGTTCAACGCGACTCCGACGCCTGCGGCGATCGCCGCGATCGCCGCCGCCCATCGGCGCGAGGGAACGACCGCGATCCTGCCGACCGTGATCACCGACGCGCCGGAGGTTCTCGCCGCCGCGCTGGAGGCGGCGCGCGAGGCGGTCGGGCGCTCGCTCGGCGCCTTCGGCGTGCATGTCGAGGGCCCCTATATCGACGCGCGGCGTAAGGGCGTCCACGCGGCCGAATTCGTGCGCAAGATGCGCGACAAAGACGCCGCGCAGCTCGTCGCGGCGAAGGCGGGCGCGATGGTCGTGACCGTAGCGCCCATCGCCGTCGGCGTCGATTTGATCGCGCGGCTCGCAGCGGCCGGGTTGATCGTCAGCCTTGGCCATGCCGAGGCGAGCGCCGACGAGGCGAGAGCGGCCTTCGCCGCCGGCGCGAGCGCCGTGACGCATCTCTTCAACGCGATGACCCAGCTGACGTCGCGCGCCCCCGGTCTCGTCGGCGCCGCGCTCGCCGACCCCCGCGTCGTCTGCGGCCTCATCGTCGACGGCCATCACGTCCACGACGTTGCGATGCGCGCCGCTTTCAACGCCAAGGGCGCGGCGGGAATCGCCCTCGTCTCCGACGCCATGCCTCCGTCCGCCGGCGGCCCGCCGGTCTTCGCGCTGCAGGGGCGGCGGATGACGCGGACCGGGGGGCGCCTGGTCGACGAGGACGGCACGCTCGCCGGGGCGGCGATCACGGCGCTCGACGCGGTGCGCTATGTCGTGCGCACGCTCGACCTGCCGCTCGCCGACGCGCTGCGGATGGCGACATCGACCCCGGCGCGATTGTTGGGGCTCGACGACCGCATCGGGCGCCTGGCGCCGGGGCTCCGCGCCGACCTCGTGCATCTCTCGGACGATCTCGAACTCGCCGGCGTCTGGTTCGGCGGCCGGACGGAGTGCGAGGCCGAGCGATGAGATGGCGTTTGGCGCGCCCGCCGCCGCTTGCCTTTGCGCGAGGACAATGCGCGACGCCAACCGACGCGAAAAGGGCCCGCTCGCGGTTTCCGCTCGCCAAAAAGCTGCGGGCGCGGCGTCGCAACGACTCGCGCAAGGGAAATATGTTTCCCGGCGTTCTCGTCCTGAAGCGTGAAATTCCCGCGTCCGAGAGTTCGCCGATGCGTCAGTCGGCCGACGTCGTCATCGCCGCGGCTCGAGAAAAGCCGGTCGGAATTCTTGCGCCGCCGATTTCGCGACGGGCCAGCGACGACCCCGGCGCCGACTAAGCCTTATGCGCGCGCCGCTCACTTCTTCTTATCGGGGGAACCCGCAAGCGGCCCCTGCTTGGCGAAAGCGCCGGGAGCGGGGGTGCCGGCCGCAGCCGACTTGACCTTGTCTTTCTTCGGCTTTTTCGGTTCCTTATGGCTTCGTAGCTGTCCTTTGGCCATCATCCGTCTCCTGCGTTCGTCCGACAGCCGATTCGCCGTCGGTCGTCGACCGCAAAATCCCTCTTAGCGCCTTTGGGTCGCGGACGCCATCGACGGACGCGCCGTCGAACGCGGGCGGCGCGGCCCGCCGCCCGAGGCGTTCCAAGGGCCGGGACCGGCCGAGTCGTAAAGATAACGTCACTATCTCGCCTTGTTATGGTCTAAGGTGCGGACGCCGAGCGTAACGCTCGAAACCGTCGATTGATCTCGTCCTGTGCGCACATTTCTCACGCTCATCGCGGTCGCGCTGGCAGCGGCGCTGTCGGTGGCGCTTTTCGCCCCATTTTTCATCGATTGGTCGCTCCATCGCGCGCAAATCGAGGCCGAGCTCAGCGACGTCGTCGGCGCGCGCGTCATCGTTTCCGGCCCGATCGACATCCGGTTTCTGCCGACGCCCTATCTGCAACTGAAGAAGGTGACGATCGCCGATGCCGGCGACGCCGGCGCGCCGGCGTTCGCCTGCGAAAACGTGCAATTGGAGGCGGCGCTCGCCAGTTTGCCGAGCGGGCGAGCGCGCTTCACGCTGGCGCGCCTCGATCATCCCGTGCTGACGCTGTCGCGCGGGCCCGGCGGGTCGCTTCTTCTCCCGCCGTGGCGCGTCAAGGCGCCGGCCGATCGCGTTGCGCTGGACCGCGTCATCGTGACCGCAGGCCGGTTGCGGATAGTCGGCGGAGAGGAGGCCGCCGCGCTCGAAGTTCAGGGGCTCGATCTGGACGCGGCGGCCGGTTCGCTGATCGGGCCTTACCGCGGCGCCGGCCGCGTCTCAACGCCAGGGGGGCTCAAGGCCGAATTCCATTTCGCGACCGCCCCGCTGGCGAATTCCGCGTTGCCGCTCAAACTCGAGATCGATCCGGCCGAAGGTCTGCCGAGCGCCGTTCTTGACGGCGCCCTCGCTCTCGAGCCTCGCGCGGCCGACGCGGGCCTCGATCTCGCCTATTCCGGCGCCGTCGCCGTTTCCGGATTCTCGGCGCTGAGCGAGTCCGGGCCTCCCTCGCCCTGGCGCGTTTCGGGCGCGCTTCACGCCGACCTTCGCGGCGCGACAGCGGAGGACCTCGTTTTGCGCTTCGGTCCGGAAGAGCGCGCGCTCGAGGCGCGCGGAACCGCGAGGCTCGAAGTCAGTCCGCTCGCGCGCCTGTCCGCGGATCTCAAGGCCACGCAACTCGACCTCGACGCGTTGTTGCGCGAGAAGGGCGAAGATTCGATTGCGCCGGCGCGCGCGCTCGCGGCGCTGGCGAGGGTTCTGTCGCCGTCGAAGGCGGGAAGCGGATCGCCGCTGGACCTGCGCATCGCCTTCGCCGCCCCGACGGTGATCGTGGGCGCGCAAACGCTGAGCGATGTCGCCCTCGACGCGACGGCGGCGGCCGGGGCGCCGATCGAAGGCGATCTCGAACTGAGCATGCCGGGGCATTCGAGGCTGCGCCTGTCGGGAGCGTTGGAGTTGGGCGCCGCGGCGGAATTCAAGGGCCGGCTCGAGGCGAGCGTGGGCGATTTCGCGCAACTGCGCGACTGGGCGACGAAGGGCGAACCGGAATTCGCACGGCGGCTCTCAGCGCTCGGCGACGCGGCGCCCTATCGCAAAGCATCGGCGATCGGCGATATCGAGGCTTCGGCGGTCGGGTTCTCCGCGCGCAACCTCGAACTCGTCGTCGATCGCACGGCGTTGAGCGGCGCGATGGCCTTCACGCGCGCGGTCGGCGACGAGCGCGGCCGCTTGTTCATGGACCTGCGCAGCGATGCGCTCGACGTCGACGCGCTGCCCAATTTCAGCGCGAGCGCCGACCTCCTCGGCGATATCGATCTTTCGCTGGCGCTGGACGCGGCGAAGTTGCGCGTCGCCCGCGTCGGCGAAGCTGTGCTCGAAAGCGGTACGCTGTCGCTGAAGGCGACGAAGATCGGCGCCGACCTTTCGCTCGACCGCCTGTCGGTCGCCGGCGTCGGCGGTGCCGCGGTCGAGGTCCGGGGGGCGTCGGGGCCCAAGGGACGATGGCTCACGCTGCAACTCGATGCGGAGAAATTGCGCGATTTCGCGACTTTGATCGCCCGTATCGCGCCGGGGCGTCTGAGCCGGTCGCTCGTCCAGCGCGCCGACGCGCTGTCGCCGGCCAAGGCGACCCTCGAAGCGCACGCGGCCGCCCCCGGCGCCGTCGGCGGCCTCGCGTTCGACTCCATCAAGGCGCAGGGTTCGGCCGGTCAGAGCCAATTCACTTTCAAGGCCGAGCGTTCGGCCGAGGCGGCGGTGGGCGTCGTCGCGACCTTCACGCTCGACGCGCCGGAGGGCGCGCCGTTGTTGCAGCAAATCGGCTTGAAGACGCCATCCATCGCGAGCGGGCGGGCGCGGATCGAGGCTTCGGCGAACGGGCGATGGGACAAGGGCTTCGACGCGCGGGTCGCCGCGTCGATCGCGGACGCGAATTTCACCTGGCGCGGGCGCGTCCTGCCGAATGCGAAGACCAGCGACGACGCGGTCCTGTTCGGCGCCGCCAGCGTGAAGGCCGACAACGTCATGCCGCTGCTGGCGACGCTCGGCCTTGCCGCGCCCGCCGGGCCCGCGGTCGTTCCGGTCGATCTTGCCGGCGATCTCGTCCTGCGTGGCGGGGAAGTCGGCCTTCCTCGTCTGACGGGAACTGCGGCGGGCGCAAAAGTCACGGGCGAGCTGCGCTGGCGTCCGGCGATCGAGCCGATCGCGGCCTCCTCCATCGATCCCGACGTCGCGCTCGCGCAATCCATTGCTGGCGAACCGCAGGCCGCCCCGTCGGCGCAGATCGACGGCGAGCTTTCGCTCGATCGTGCGAGCCTCGCCGCGTTGCTCAGCCTGCCGCTGGGCGCCGCGCGGCCGGCGGAGCCCGGCGCGAACTGGTCGGAAGCGAAACTCGCGCCGCCCCTCGTCGATCCGCCCCCGCTCGACCTCCGGCTGAAGATCGGCGCGCTCGATCTCGGCGGCGCCTTGCAAGCGCATGGCGCGACGGCGCGCCTGAGGATGGATCGGGGGAAGTTCGATATCGACGAATTGGCGATGGACGTCGCGGGCGCGCGCGCCTCGGGCCACGCCGCGCTGCGCCGCGACGGCGCCGCGGCGACGCTGACTGGGCAAGCTTCGCTCGAAGCGCTCGCCGTGGATCGCGCCGGCGTGCATGGACGGTTGAGCGCCTCGCTCGCCTTCGCCAGCACCGGGCAGAGTCAGAGCGCGCTGGTTGCGGGATTGGTCGGGGAGGGAACGGTCGAGACCGTCGGCGTAACGATTGAGCGCCTCGATCCGGGCGCGCTGAGCCGCGTCCTCGCCAAGGCGCAGACGGCGGACGCCAGCATCGACGCGACCAATATCACGCACGCGCTCGGCGTTGAACTCGACAGACGGCCAATGAGCCTTCCCGATCGGAGGGCGCCGGCGGTGATGAACGCCGGCGTCGTCTACGTCGGCCCCTTCGATATTGCGGAGCAAGGCGGCCGCGCTTCGGCCACCGCGGATTTCGACCTGCGGTCGCTGAACTTGACGATCCGCGCGACGTTCGCCGCGGCGGCGGGCGGGAAGTTCTGGAGCGGGCCGCCGCCGAGCTTCGCCGTCGCCGTGACCGGGCCGGTCGACGCCCCAACGCGCCAAATCGACGCGGCGGCTCTCGCCGCCGGTCTGGCGGGGCAGGCGATCGGCCGCGAGAGCGATCGGATCGCCGCGCTCGACGCGGACATTCGCGAGCGCGCTTTCTTCAATCGGCGCCTGAAGGCGGAGCGGTTCATGCGCCAACGCGAAGCGGAGCTGGCTGCCTACACGGCCAATCAGGCGCGAATGAAGGCCGAACAGGAGCGCAAACGCCTCGAAGACGAACGGCTCAAGGCGAGCGAGGCGCAAGAACAGGTCGGCGCTCCCGTCGCGGCGGCGCCCGCCGTTTCGTCAGGCGCGCCGCCAACCTCTACCGACCCCGCCACGATCGGCGCGACCATCGTCTCGCCCCCGCTCCCGCCGCCCAAACCCAAGCCGGATCGACTTGATCCCACCGCCGGCGGGCTCTATTGAGACGCGCTTGCCAGGACGTAGACCCGGATCGCCGACGAGAGATTGGCGTTCGCCCGCGAGGCGTCGATTTCGGCGACGAGCGCGCTGAGCGACTGCGAGCGTTCGGCCGCGAGCGCCTTCAACCGGCGCCAGAACGGGTCTTCGAGGGAAATGCTGGTGCGATGGCCGGAAATCGTCAGCGAACGCTTGACGATCCCCGCGCGCGGCGTCCGCGCGACGGCGATCATTCACCCTCGCCCGAATCGGCGAGGCGATGGCCGTCGAGGCGGCGCTCGGCGAGTTCGCGCTCCGCCCGCGCTTTCCGCTCGGCCGTCTTGGGCGCGCCGAAGGCGACCCGATTGGCCGCCGCCGCGGCCTCCTCGCCCAGGCGTCGCTTGCGTTTGCGAGCGCGCCGGAGATTGACGGTTTCGCCCATCGGCGTCGCTCGGCCCCAAATTATTTCTTGCGGAACGCGTCGATCGAGACGACCTTCGCGGCCTCCCCGTCCTTGGGCTTTTCCATTTTCTTGGCGGAACCGTCCACGGATTTCGGCGCGCTCGCGGTCTGGCTCGGCTTCGGCGTCGGCGCCGCGCCCGCGGCGGACGGAGCTGCGCCTTTATTCTCCGCCTCGCGCCCGATCGGCGTCGGCTTGGCGGGCTCGGGCTCGGCGGCGATCCGCGGCTCGAGCTTGAAACCGAACGGCACCGAAGGATCGCTGAAACCGGTGATCGAATCGAAGGGGATGGTGAGCCGCTCCGGCTTGCGCGAGAAGTTCAGGCTGACCTCGATCGCGTCGGCAGTCACTGCCAAGTCCCAGAATTCGTGCTGCAGGATGATCGCCATTTCGTCGGGATAACGCTGGAGCATTGCCGGCGGAATAACGACGCCCGGCGCCTGTGTCTTGAACGCGATGTTGAAATGGTGATCGCCGGGAAGGCCGCTGCGCGCGGCCTCGCTCACCACCTTGCGCACCACCGAGCGCAGCGCGTCCTGCACCAGCAAGTCATAGCGGATATAATCGATCGACATGGAAATCTGCGCTCGAACGCTCGACGTGAAAAATAGCCGAGACAGGCGGCGATGGCAATTATCGGAGGCGAATGAAAAGTGGAGGCTTCTGTTGCCGGGCGCCTCCGGACCCCGCCTAAAGGAGCAAACCCCTAGGACTTGAATCCCAGTGCCGGCGCTGCGTTACGCAGCGAGAGCCACCGGAGCATAGTTGTCATTCGCAACTATAGGTTTGACCCGATAACGGCGGTATCATGCCGAGCAAAAGAACACCCTTTATGTCCCCCGTCGAACCTATTTCGCCCCCGCCGAAACCCGCTTCGCTGGTGGGCTTGGGTGGAGGCGCCGGGTACCGCCCCCGGGTCCGAAAGACGTATTCCGATGTCCGTTTATCGCCATAGCCGCCTTGCGGCGGCGACGCCAATATAGGCGCTGTGCGCCGATCTGCAAAGAGCCGCGGCGCCGCTCGTCGCCGACGAGCCGCGCTCAAGCCCCGGTCGCCTTCACCAGCCTGTAGTCGATCGCGTCCACCAACGCCTGAAACGAGGCGTCGATGATGTTTCCGGAGAGCCCGACGGTCGACCATCGCGCGCCGCTGGAATCGCCGAATTCGATCAGCACCCTCGTCACCGCGTCGGTGCCGCCCTGAAAGACGCGCACGCGATAGTTCAACAGTTCGAGGTCCTGGATGTGCTTCTGATAGACGCCGAGATCCTTGCGCAGCGCCAGATCGAGCGCGTTGACCGGGCCGTTGCCTTCGGCCGCCGAAATCATGGTCTCTTCGCCGATGCGAATCTTGACGACCGCTTGCGAGGCCGAATAGAGCGCGCCGGCCGAATTGTACTTGCGCTCGACGCTGACATGGAAACTCTCGACGTCGAAGAAGGCGGGCGCTTCGCCAAGAGCGCGGCGCGCCAGCAGTTCGAAGGACGCGTCGGCCGCCTCGTAGGCGAAGCCTTGCGCCTCGCGCTCCTTGACTTCGTCGAGCAGCCGCGCGAGGCGGGGATCGTCGGCGCGGACCTCGACACCCATTCGTGTGAGCTGGGCGACTAGGTTCGACCGTCCAGCCTGGTCGGAGACCAGAACCGCGCGCGCGTTGCCGACGCTTTCCGGCGGCACGTGCTCGTAGGTGCGGGGGTCCTTGGCCAGCGCCGAGGCGTGAATGCCCGCCTTGGTGGCGAAGGCCGAGGCGCCGACATACGGCGCGTGCCGGTCGGGGGCCCGGTTCAGCAGTTCGTCGAACGCGTGCGAAACGTTGGAGAGTTCGCGCAGCGATTCCTCGCCGACGCCGATCTCGAAGCGCTGGGCGAGATCGGACTTGAGCGCCAGGGTCGGGATCAGCGACACGAGATTGGCGTTGCCGCAGCGTTCGCCGAGCCCGTTCAACGTTCCCTGAATCTGCCTGACCCCGGCGCGCGCCGCCGCCAGCGAGTTGGCGACCGCGTTGTCGGTGTCGTTGTGCGCGTGAATGCCGAGATGGTCGCCGGGGATGACGCGCGCGACTTCGGCGACGATGCGCTCGATCTCGTCGGGAAGCGAGCCGCCGTTGGTGTCGCAAAGCACGACCCAGCGGGCGCCCGATCGATAGGCGGCGCGCGCGCAGTCGAGCGCGTAGGCCGGATTGGCCTTGTAGCCGTCGAAGAAATGCTCGCAGTCGACCAACGCCTCGCGTCCCGCGGCGAGCGCCGCCTTCACGCTGTCCTCGATGCAGGCGAGGTTCTCTTCCAGCGTGCAGCCGAGCGCGACGTGGACGTGATAATCCCAGGTCTTGGCGACGAACACGATGGCGTCCGCGTCGGCGGCGATGAGAGCGGCGAGGCCTGGGTCGTTGGCGGCCGAGCGGCCGGCGCGTTTGGTCATGCCGAAGGCGCAAAACCGCGCGCGCTTGGTCGGCTTGCGTTGGAAAAATCGCGTATCGATCGGATTGGCGCCGGGATAGCCGCCTTCGACATAATCGACGCCGAGCCGATCGAGCAACGCCGCAATCTGGATCTTGTCCTCGTACGAGAAGTCGACGCCGGTGGTCAGCGCGCCGTCGCGCAGCGTCGTATCGAAGAGGTAGAGGCGTTCGCGGGTCATGGGTTGTCCCTTCAGTGTCGCGTCGGCGCCGGCGCCTTGGCGCGCGGCGCCGTGAAGCGCTTGGTCATGGTCGTGTTCGCCAGCCACTGATCTTCGAGCTGAACGAGATTGCGCCGCTGGGCCACGAATCGCTGCCGTTCGAAGAGCGAGCGCGCGGCGTCGCTGACTTCGCTGGTCAGGCGCTCAGCGCCGCGCGCCGCGGCGAGCCGCGCCAGCGCCTCGATCAGCGCCGCTCCGACGCCGCGTCGGGCGAAGCGGGGATCGACGTAAAGCAGATCGAGAACGTCGGCGCCGAGCAAACTGGCGAAGCCCGCGGCCTCGCCGTCGATCAGGGCGATGAGCGTCAGAGCTTTGGCGAGGCGCGCGGCGAAGGCCGCCCGGTTGTCGGCGATGGCCGCCCAAGCGCGGCGCTGATCGACGCTATAATCCTCGCTCGCCAACTCTTCGACGCTGGCGCGGAAGATGGCGGCGCAGCGGTCGGCGTCGGCTGGCAGATAGGGACGCAGGGAAATCGCGCTCATCGCTTGAATTCCCATGCCGTGCCGTCCTTCGAGTCCTTGAGGACGACGCCGAGACGCGCGAGTTCGTCGCGCAGCCTGTCCGATTCTTTCCAGTTCTTGCCGGCCCGCGCGGCCGCGCGCTCGGCGATGATTTTCTCCACCCATTCCGGGTCGACCGCGGCCTCGTCCAGCGCCGAAGCCAGACGCTGCGATCGGGTCTGTCGCAGCAGACCGAGCAAGTTGGCGCTGGCCTTCAATGCGGCCGGGCGCTCGAGGCGATGAAGTTCGGCGAGCGCCGCCGGCGTATTCAGATCGTCGCAGAGGGCCTCTTCCACCCCCGGCGCGATTTCGCCGCCAGGCTCGACGTCGCCGACGGCGTCGTACCAGCGGTCGAGCGTGCTCTCGGCCTCTTCGAGCGCGTTGACCGTCCAGTCGATCGGCTGCCGGTATTGGGTGCGCAACATCGCCAGCCGCAGGACCTCGCCGGGCCATTGGCGCGCGCCGAACCGGGTCGTGCGCAGCAAATCGTGAATGGTGACGAAGTTGCCGAGGCTCTTCGACATCTTCTCGCCTTCGACCTGCAGAAAGCCGTTGTGCATCCAGACATTGGCCATCCGCGGGGCGCCGAAGGCGCAGCACGATTGCGCGATTTCGTTCTCGTGATGGGGAAAGACGAGATCGACGCCGCCGCCATGAATGTCGAAGACGTTCTTCAAGGGATCGTCGCAGGCAAGGCCGCCGCCGAATGGTTGCAGCAGTTCGGCCATCGACATCGCCGAGCATTCGATATGCCAGCCCGGCCGGCCGGCCGGTGCGATGCCGCAGGGGCTCGGCCATCCCGGTTCGTTCGCCTTGGAGGGCTTCCACAGCACGAAGTCCATCGGATCGCGCTTGTAGGGCGCGACGTCGACGCGGGCGCCGGCCAGCATCTCGTCGAGCGAGCGCCGCGCCAGCGAGCCGTAACGCGGAACGCCGGCAAGCGCGTCCATGGCGCTGGGCGAAAACAGCACATGATTCTCGGCGACATAGGCGACGCCGCGCGCCGCCAGCCGCTCGATCATGGCGATCATCTCAGCGATATGCGCGGTCGCGCGCGGCTCATAGGTCGGCTCGAGGCAGCCCAGCGCGTCGACGTCCTGGTGAAATTGCCGTTCGGTCGCTTCCGTCACGCGCGCGATCGCCCGATTGAGCGGCAGGGCGGGAAATTCGCGCGCGGCGCGCGCGTTGATCTTGTCGTCGACGTCGGTGATGTTGCGGACGTAAACGACGGCGTTTTCGCCGAAACGGCGCCGCAGCAGGCGGAACAGCACGTCGAACACGATGGCCGGGCGCGCGTTGCCGATATGGGCGAAATCGTAGACGGTCGGACCGCAGACGTATAGGCGCACGGCGGCGGGATCGAGCGGCTGGAAAATTTCCTTCGCGCGCGTCAGCGTATTGTAAAGTCGCAAGGAAATCGTCATCGGCGTTCTCAACGGGTCTCTTCGACGAGGGCGCGCGCAAGCGCCGGACCGGCCGGATGATCGCTTCTCTTGGGGGATGAGAAATGGAGACGCGAACCAGCCAGCCCGAAGCTAGCGGCTAATGATAATGATCCCGGAAATGCTGGACGGGCGCGTCATGCGGGCATCCATCCCTTAGGGTCGCGCCAATGTCAAGACCGCCGTTGCGCGCAGATGTCGACTCCGTTAACCAGAAATTTATCGTTTCGCCACAATGGTCGTTTACCAATCCTTTTCGCCGCCGTCCCGTTTCGCGAGTTGCTCCATGCCCCATTTCCCGTCTCGCTCCGCCGTCCTATCGATATTTGTCGGCCTCGTCGTTTTGGCCGGGCAGGTCGGCGGCCGCGCGGAAGGGGCGCATTCCTTCGTCGTCGCGGCCAATGACGGCTACGGCGTCCAGGATTGCCTCGGCGAAGGCGGCGAGTGCGGTCGCGTGGTCGCCGACGCCTGGTGCGAGGCGCACGGCCATGGCGCGGCGCTCGCTTTCGGGCGCGCGCACGACGTCGCCGCCGTCAGCGTCGCCGCGGCGACCGTCTCCGACGCCGAGCCCTACGTCGTCACCTGCGGCGATTAGTCCCGCCTCGCGCCTTCAGCGGACGAAATCGGCGCATTTCGCCGTCTCGCCGCTTGCCGCCCCCCACGGTTCGATCGGCACCGTCGAGGTCGAGTTCTTCGGCGAGCCGTCGATCAGCTTGTCGGTATAAGTCATATAAATCAGAATGTTGCGCTTGACGTCGCAACCGCGCACGATCTGCATCTTCTTGAAGAAGAGCGAGCGGCGCTCGCTGAACACGACCTCGCCCTGCTCGAACTTGCTCTTGAACTTGATCGGCCCGTATTGGCGGCAGGCCAGCGAAATGTCGGATGTCTGTTCGGCCAAGCCGAAGGCGCCGGCGAGGCCCCCTTTCTCCGGCGTCGTATAGTGGCAGGCGACGCCCTCGACCACGGGATCGTCGATGCCGTAGACGGCCAGCTTATCGTTGGGCGTCAACAGCCTGAACGTCGTCGACTTGCGGAAGATGAGGTCGGGGTCGGCCGAATCGGCGAGCGCCGGCGCTCCCGCGGCCAGGGCGAACAGGGCTCCGGCGAGGCCCGATAAGAAACTGAATTTCATGTCGTTGGCTCCCAACGGTCGGCGCGATCGACCCAAAGGCGGCTGGCGCGCGCGGGCCGAGCGCAACATAGGCGCGGCGCGTCGTCCGGCAAGAGCTTGCGAGCGTCGCCTAGCCGACGGGCGAAGTCGCCGCAGGGCCGGTCATCGCCAAAGCGCGAATCGCGAGCGGGCGTCTGGCGATAATGTTCGAATTCGTATATCGAAGACAAGAAAAGAGCCGCCCCGGCGGACCGAGGGGATCACGATGGCCGAGGCCGGCGCGCGCGCGGAAATCGACGACCTGCTGCGGCGCGCCGCGGCGACGCAGCGTCTGGCGGTGGAGCGCGCGCTCGCCGGCGTGAAGATCACGCCGGCTCAATTCGCCGTCTTGAGAATCATCGCCGAGGCGCCCGGTCTCAGCAACGCGGACATCGCCAGGATCGAGCGGCTGACGCCGCAGACGACGAGCCTCGTCATCGCCAATCTCGAACGCAAGCGCTGGGTCGTGCGGCGGGCGCACGAAACGCACGGGCGCATCCGGCGGGCGCAGGCGACGGAAGCCGGGTTGCGGCTGCTGTGCGAGTGCCGTGAGCGCCTGCGCGGCGCCTACCGCCGGCTGGCCACGGCGATGCCGCCAGGCGGCGAGCCGCTGGTCGAGACCTGGCTCAATCGGCTCGCGGACGCCGAGGTTTGACCTCGGCGCGCGAAAGCGCTCAAACCGCGCCGGATCGAATTCCTTCGCGCGTCGAGCGTTATTCGGTAAGGTCTCGCCATGAACGTCTTGATTCTCGGCGCCGGCGCGCGCGAACACGCTCTGGCGGCGGCGGTTGCGAAGTCGCCTCTGCTGACCGAGCTCTACGTCGCCCCGGGCAATCCCGGCAGCGCCGCCGTCGCCGAAAACGTCGCTCTGGACGCGAGCGATCACCGCGCGGTGATCGACTTCTGCCGATTGCGCGCGATTCGTCTCGTGGTGGTCGGCCCCGAGGCGCCGCTGGTCGCCGGCGTCGCCGACGACCTCGAGGCGGCGGGAATCCTGTGTTTCGGGCCGAGCAAAGCGGCGGCGCGGCTCGAAGGTTCGAAAGGCTTCGCCAAGGACTTTTGCCGCGAGTTCGGCGTCCCCACCGGCGACTTTCGCCGCTTCCGCGACGAAGCCGCCGCGCTCGCCTATGTTCGCGCCCACGGCGCGCCGATCGTCGTCAAGGCGGACGGCCTCGCGGCGGGAAAGGGCGTCGTCGTCGCCACGTCGCTTGGCGAGGCGGAGAGCGCGGTTTGTTCGATGTTCGCCGGCGCGTTCGGCGCCGCCGGCGCGGAAGTCGTCGTCGAGGACTATCTGGAGGGCGAGGAAGCCTCGTTTTTCGCGCTCAGCGACGGAACGCGGGCGACGCCCTTCGCCAGCGCGCAGGACCACAAGCGCGTCGGCGAGGGCGACACCGGGTCGAATACCGGCGGCATGGGCGCCTATTCGCCGCCGCCGATCATGACGCCGGCCTTGAGCGATCGGGTGATGCGGGAAATCGTGACGCCGACCGTCGCCGGCATGGCCAAACGCGGCGCGCCGTTTCGCGGCGTTCTCTTCGCCGGGTTGATGATCGGCGCGGACGGCCCGAAGCTGATCGAATTCAACGTCCGGTTCGGCGATCCCGAGGCGGAGGCGATTCTGGCTCGGCTGGACGATGATCTGCTCGAATTCCTGCTCGGCGCCGCCAAAGGCGCCTTGCCGAGCCGCGCGCCGAAGTTCGTCGACGCGACCGCGTTGACCGTCGTCATGGCCGCGCGCGGCTACCCCGGAGCGGTCGAGAGGGGAACGCCGATCAAGGGTCTCGAGGCGGCGGAGCGCTTGCCTGGCGTGTCGATCCTCCATGCGGCGACGCGCCGCCAAGGCGATAGAATCATTTCGGACGGCGGGCGCGTCCTGGCGGTCACCGCGCTCGGCCGCGACGTGATCGAAGCGCAAGCGCGCGCTTATGCCGCGGTGGATCGGCTGGACTGGCCCGGCGGCTTCTGCCGGCGCGACATCGGCTGGCGAGCGATCGCACGACGACGCGGGAGTTGAACGGCGGTGAAATTGGCGCGAAAGCTCGGCAAGGCGCACTCGCAGCCCTCGGTCGCCATCGCCCTGGGCGGCGGCGGCGCGCGCGGCTTTGGCCATATTTTGGCGCTCGAAGCGCTCGATGAGATGGGGGTCGCGCCGGTCGCGATTTCCGGGACGTCGATCGGCGCGGTCATCGGGGCGGCCTACGCCGCGCGCATGGAGGCGAAGCAAATTCGCAGCTACGCGCAAGGCGTTCTGCGCAATCGCCCGGAGTTCATGGGCAAATTGCTGCGGGCGCGCGTCGGACGCTTTTCCGATCTCGTGCTGCGCGGCCGCGGCAATCCTGTCCTTCTCGACGGCGAAATCTGCCTCGATCTTTTCTGGCCGGAAGCCGTGCCGGATTTCTTCGACGAATTGTCGATTCCGCTGCAAGTGGTCGCCACCGACTTCCACGGCCGTCGCGAAGTCGCCATTGGCAGCGGCGCGCTGGGGCCGGCGGTCGCGGGTTCGATGGCGATCCCGGGCCTGATAAGGCCGGTCGAAGTCGACGGACGCGTCCTCGTCGACGGCGGCGCGGTCAATCCCTTACCCTATGATCTCTTGTTCGATCACGCCGATATCGTCGTCGCGGTCGACGTGACCTTCGGCGGCCGCGTGCGGGAGCGCGGGATTCCGACGCCGTTCGAATCGATGTTCGGCTCCGCGCAAATCATGCAGGGCGCGATCACCGCGCAGAAGCTCAAGTTGCGCCCCCCGGACATCCTCGTGCGGCCCGCCGTCGAGCAATTCGGCGTGCTCGATTTTTTTCCGCATCGGTCAAATCCTGCGCGCGGCGGAAGGCGCCAAGGAGGAATTGAAGCGCAAGCTCAGCGCACGGATGTGGACGTCGCTGCGGGGTTGAACCGCGCTCCCAGGGCGATTCGCGCGCCGCGCATGAGTTCTGCGCCGGACATCGCGGACCTGCCGGCGCGCTGGGCTTCGACGACCCGAATCGCGCCGGTCCCGCAGGCGACGGTCATTTCGGCGTCGAGGACGACGCCGGGCGGCCCGCCGAGGTCGACGACGGCGGCGCGCAGAATCCGGATCCGTTCCGTCCGTCCGCCGCATTCGATCTCGCCGTAGGCGCCGGGCGAGGGGGAGAGACCGTGGATATGGCGGCGCACGCGGACCGCGTCGGCCGTCCAATCGATCGGCGCTTCGCTCTTGTCGATCTTGTGCGCGTAGGTCGCGCCCTGCGCGCTCTGCGGGCGGAAATCCAGCCGTCCGGCGGCGAGCTCAGGCAGCCCTTGCGCGATCAGCCCGGCGCCGAGCGCGGCGAGGATCGCCGTGAGGTCTCCGGCGGTGTCGCCGGCGCGGATCGGCGCGCGCGCCTCGAGCGCTACGGGTCCGGTGTCGAGGCCTTCCTCCAGACGCATGAGGTCGACGCCGGTCTCGGCGTCGCCGGCCATGATCGCGCGCTGCACCGGCGCCGCGCCGCGCCAACGTGGCAGCAGCGAAGCGTGAACGTTGAGACAGCCGAACTTCGGCGCGGCGAGCACGGGGAGTGGCAGGATGAGCCCGTAGGCGACGACGACCGCAATATCCGCGTCGAAAGCGCGGAACTCGTCCTGCGCTTCGAGCGTGCGCAGCGTGGCGGTCGTCACGACGCGCAAGGCGTGCGCATCGGCGAGGCGATGAACGGGCGTCTTGGCGATATCGAGCCCGCGCCGGCCGGCCGGCTTCGGCGCGCGGGTGTAGACGGCGACGACGTCGTGGCCCTGCTCGAGGAGGGCCCTCAGGGTCGGCGTCGCGAATTCGGGGGCGCCCATGAAGACGATGCGCATGGCGCGGCGCTTATCATCGCCGGCCAGAAGCGTCAAAGGACGCCTCGCCTCTTTGCGCAAGGCCGCGCACGGTCTACCTTCGCCGGGTCCGTCGACGCGCCGCGCCATTCGACGCGGCAGAAACGCGAGCCCGATGACGACGCCAACTCAGCACTTGGACCTGCGCGTGTACTACGAGGACACGGATTTTTCCGGCCGCGTCTATCATGCCTCGTATTTGCGCTTCATGGAGCGAGGGCGCACCGAATGGCTGCGCGCGCTCGGCTTCGAGCACGGCGCGCTTGCGGGCGAACAAGGTCTGCTGTTCGCCGTGCGTAGATTGGAAATCGAGTTTCTCGCCCCGGCGGCCATCGACGACCTGCTGCGCGTCGAAACGCGCGTGACGGGAATTCGCGGCGCGGCGATCGAGTTTTCTCAGGTCATTCTTCGCTGCGGCGAAAGAATCGCGGAAGCGAAGGTTCGCGTCGTCGCGCTGAAGAACGGCCACGCTACGCGCATCCCCAGGGAATTGCGGGCGCGGCTCGACGCGGCGCGTTAGGCGTCGGCGAGCGGCGCCAGGAACCGAGGAAACGGTCGAACTTCGCGGCCAGGGCGTCGAGCCGTTCACCGATGCGCCCGTCGAGATCGCGCCGGTCGGATCGGGTCGGCGGCGCGCAGCGACCCCTCCCGATTTTCGCGACCTCTACCATTTCTGAGGACTTCCGGCCGGGCGCGACGAGTCGTCAATTCCGAGACCTGGCATAAGCTCGCTACTTCGACCCGTAGCGCAAATAGGCCGCTATCGCTCCGAGAATCGAGCTGACGAGCGCGACCATCGCGCCCGCCGTCGCCAACGTCTTGCGGACGCCAGCCCATTCGTTCGACAGCGCCACCAGCCTGGTCAGAATGACCTCGAATTTCGCCAGGCGCGCGTCGACGGCGGCGCGCGATTCCCTGGTGATCTCGTAATGCTCATTGAGACGATGTTCGATGCCCGTGAGTCTGGCGTCGAGCCGCGCGACCGCGGCTTCGAGAGGTTCCGCCATGACGCCGCACTCCTCTGGGTCTAACGCCGAGGTCAGCCGCCGATCGCGCCGGAGGGATCGTCGACCGGGCGCACGACGTCGTCGAGCGAGTCGAAGATCGCGCCGAGAAGACCGCCGTTGGGCTGCGGCTGGGCGAACTCGTGGACGAACATCAGCAACTTGATTGCCGCCGACACGTCGCCGAGTTCGGTTAGGCCGGGAACTTCGGCCAGCGCCGACAGCACGTCCTCGACCGCGACGATGTCGGCGTCCGAGTTCTCGAACCTCGCCTTCAACGCCGCCTCGACCGCCTGCATGGCGGCCGAGAAAGAGGCCGATTGGAAGAGCGTCAGGGCCGTTTGCATTTCCGAGACGGAAGTCGTGGCGGTGGTCATGTGTTGCTCCAGTTTGAGGAGGCAGGTGGCAATAGGCAGAGGGCAGTGAGGACGGCGGCGCTACTTTGCCTACTGCCTATTGCCCACCGCCCTCTTCATCACGACGCCGGGACGGTGACCGTTCCCATCGGCACGCCGCCGAACGACGTGCAGACGATGTCCGAGACGACCAGCGCCGTCTGCGCGTCTTTCTGGACAGCCTTTCCCGCCGCAACCGCGAGCGCAATTTGATCGGCCGCGTTGGCGACGGCGGAAAAATCGCAGGCGATCGCTTGGCTACCCGCCTTGAAATTGGCGGCGGCCTGGGTCGCGGCGGGCGAGGAAAGCGCCGCGGCGACCTTGTTGATGTCGTCGGTCGCGGCGTCGATGACGTTGGCGCAGCCGGAAAGAGCGATGGCGGCCGCAAAAGCCGCGAAAGCGAGAATCTTGCGCATGGGGATGAATTCCTATTGGGAAAGAGAAAGGCCGAACCGCATCGCCGACGCGATGATGAAGAGGATCACGAGCGCGGCGGCGAGCAGCCATTCGAGACGCGAGGCGCCGCTCACGACGCCTTGGCAAGCGCCTGGTTGACCGCTTCGGCGGCCATCTGAACGCCGAACTGGACCGTCGCGGCCCAAGGGCCGAACGCGGACCAGTCCTGGTGCGTCAGGAAGCCGAACGCGGCGGCGCCGACGGCGCCGGCGAGGCCGATGCCGAGATGGCGCCAAAAATCTGCGGTGAGTTTCATGGAGTCGCTCCTTGGTTGGCCCAGCCGAAAAGGACGGGCGGAAGAGAGAGATCGACCGGTGCGGTATGCGCCGGCGCGCGGCGATCGCTCGAGAAGGCGCTCAGCGCCTGCTTGATTGAGACGGACGTCTGCGGGTCGGCGGCGGGGCCGCTGGCGCAGCCCTTCCGGGCGCGGCGCTCTCGCGCGGCGTCAGCGAGCAGGCGAGCGCTTTGCCGCCGGGCGCCCAAATCGCCGGCAAGTCGCCGCGCGCGTATTCGGCGGCGACAAGGCCGCGGAACCATTGCCACTTAGCCGCGTCGGTCGTCGGATCGTCGTGGCCGCCGCCGGCCGCGCCTAAGTCGTAGTGGCGGCAGAAACCCGGCCCAACGCCTCCCTCGGCGAAGCGGCAGGCAATCTGCAAGTGGTGCAGGAGATAGGCGACGATGCGCGCGGCGGCGAGCCACGCCGCGTCGGAAAAGCCGGCGCTTTCCCGGCCGGCGATTTCGAGGCCGACCGAGCGTGAATTGAACGCGCAGACGTGCCAGGCCTTCTTGGCGAGATCGACCATCTGCGTCGCCTCCGCCCCGTCTTCGCGCAGCACGAAGTGGGCGCTGACCTGGGATCGCTTTTGCGCGAACCAGTCGATCGCGCCGGCGTAGGCGCCCTCGGTGTCGTGCACCACGACGAGGTCGACGCGCGCGCCGCCGCGCTCGGAAAAGTTCGGCGAGGCGACCCATTTGAGCAGGGGCAGGCCGAGAGAATCGGTCATGGCTTCACATCCTTTTTGCGAGTTCGAAGAAGAGCCACGCGACGAGAATCGCGAGCGCGATGTCCGGCGGGTGCGCGGTCATGGAAGCGCCTTCAGGGAGGCGGCGAGCGGCGAATTTGCCAGGTTTCGGTCGGCGGCAGGCAGCCGGCGGTTAAGCGGCGAGCGGGGAACCGACGCTCAGGCGGGACGCAAACGTGCCGCCGGCGCGGCGCGATGCACGTTCGCGCCGATCGGCCGTGGTCCGACGTTCCAGGGTTGGCCGCTTTGCGTCGTCGGTGGCGCGGGACTCTGGCCGCCGCGCATCGCCTGCCGCCTGTGGCCTATTGCCGTATTTGCTACTTGCCTTTCGCCGAGATCACGGCGGCGACATCGTCCTTGAAGAGCCGAATCGGTGAGCAAGCCTGGTCGTGGCCGCGATCGAGAAAATACACGTAGGCCGTTCCGTCCGATTGAAGCGATATCGCGACCTCGTCGCCGGGCGCGGATTCGAGCGTGGCGATCGAGAACATGGAGCGTGCGATGGCCGCCTGGGCAGGCGTCAGCGTGACGAAGCTCTGGCCGCCGAAGACGGTCGCGATCTGCTCGGCCTCGGCGACCGTCGTGCACGGCGCGGCGTCTTGAGCGCACGCGGGAGCGGCGGCCGCGAGGGCGAAGAAAAGGCAACAGGCGGTAGGCAGTAGGCAGTCGCGGCGGGATCGCCGCCGGCGAGCGCCGCCCCTCTCTCCCGCCCACTGTCTATCGCCTACCGCCTCTTTCCTCATAGCCGCTGCCCCGCATGCGCGATGTCGCCGCACCCGACCATCATCAGAACCTCGATCGCCGCTCTGCCGACCTCGATCGGGGCGCAGGCCCGATCGCCGTCGACGAATATAGCCGATCCCGAACTGTCGGGAAGCAGGGACTTCGCAGGGCAATCGCCCGGCGGCAGGGACTCCGGCGTGTCGGGCGCCACGACGAAGATTCCGCGCAGGACCTGCCGCTGGTCGGAAGTCGGCGTGACGAAGTCCGCCCCGCCGAGCGCTCTCTCTGTTCGGCCTCGGCCGTCGGAGCGCACGGCCATCGGATCGCGTGCTCGGCGCACGCGAGGGAAGGCATGGCGGGGCCTTTCGGAGAAGTGGGGCGAATAACGTATGGCGCGCTGGGAAGAGTTTTTCCATTCGCTACTGGCGCCTCGCCATTCGCCCCCTCACGGAATCGAAACGGCGCCCTGCACGGCCGTCCGTTGCGCCAGGGTCATGACGGCTTGCGACTGCCAGAGCGCGCAGGACGGGACCGGCGCCGGCGGCGACGGCGCGGGGTTCGGCGCATTGCCGGCGGCGCGCCAAGCCTGGCAGGCTCGCCAGTCGACATTGCCGGGATCGCCGGGGATGGACGCGTCATCCGCGTCGCGGATGACCGCGGCTGATTTGGCTGTCAAGGTGCAGGTCATCGATCAATGCTCCGCGTCGCAGGCGGCGTCGCGGCGAGCGGCCGGGAATCATGGAATGGAGGCCGCGCCGGCCTGTTGCACCAGCGCCGCGACTTGCGCCGCGCTGAAGCCGATCGAAGCCCCGAGCGAAAGCAGCGTCGTCGAGTCGGCGGGAATGGCGTTCGCGCCGTGGGCGAAGAACGCCGAGACGGCGGGATTGTTCAAGGCGGCGATTGCGGCTTGCGCGGCCGTCCATTGCGCGGCGGTCATCACGGCCTGCAACTGCCACAGCGCGCAGGTCGCGACCGGCGTGGGCGGAGCGAGCGCGGGATTGGGCGTGTTCCCCGCGGCGAGCCAAGCCTGGTAGGCTTGCCAGTCGATGTTGCCGGGATCGGCGGGGATGCACGCCCCGTCGGCGTCACGACGAACGCAGGAAGAATTGGCGAGGAGCGTATAGGTCATATTAAAGCTCCGCGCTGAACGCTGCGCCGGCATTGGCCCCGCTCAAGTAACTCGCGTTGCCGGTCGCGGTGGCGTTGCAGAAGAAATGGAATGTGCTCGCGCTGTCGACGCTGAGGCCGTAAGCAGAGGAGTTCGACGCGGTCCACGTCCCGATCAGCGACACTGTCGGCGCGGCGCGCATGGTCGCCGGCAACGTGTAGAAGTTATTGAGATAGTCGCCGGCCGTAGTATACCCTATGACGCCGAGATTATCAACGCCGACAATAACCTGCCAGTAGTACCTTTGGCAGCCCGACAACTCGGCGCTGATCAGTCGGCGCTCGAACGGCGTCGCGACTTGCCCGAGCTCGAGCTGGACCTCGCCGATCGTCCACGTTCCGCTGGTCTGCGCGCCGACCGAGAGAACGATCTCGACGCCCGTCGTCGCGGCCGAGGGGACCGCAATCTGAGCGCTGTATTTCGCCAGCGTCGAATTGACGGTGAACGAGCCGGTCGCGATCTGCGTCTTGGTCGGGCTGGCCAGCGTGCCGAAGGCGTCGGTCGAGTTGGCGTAGTAGGCTGTCCAGTTGACCGTGGTCAGCAGCGAATTGGCGAGCTCGACGGAGAGGGTCGCGGTCTGTCCCGCGAGGTCGAGGCTGTTGGCGGTCTCGATGCGCTGGCCGAAGCCGATCGCGCTGACCGGCGCCGCGCCCGTGAACTGGTAGAGGTATTGATCGGGCGCCGAGCCGGCGATCCGCTTGCCGACGACGTTCGCGCCGGCGCAATAGGCGTAGGAGCGATCGACCGTGTAGGCGAGCGCGGCGCCGGCGACGATCTGCTGGCCGGCGCCCGTGATCGTCCCCGGCGATCCCGACGAAAAGAGCGTCTGCGAATTGTTGACGGTGTACGTGCCCGCGCCGCCCGTTCCCGTCCCAAGCGCGGTGATCGTGGTTCCCGCGGTCATGCCGGTGGCGCTGAGCGCCTGCCCGACGGCGAGCGCCCCGCTTGCGACCGCCGTCACCGTCAGCGTCGTGCCCGAGATATAGCCGGTGACCGACGCCGCGCTCGACGAAATCCCGCGCTGGTCGACGCCAAAAGCGCCGTTGAGGAGGCGATTGCGGAAGCCGGCCATCCGGCCGACCCAGGCGCCGCCGGCGCCGAGCGCTTCATTGTATTGCGCCGAGTTCGCCGGCGGCGCGGGAACGTAGCCTGCCGCGCCGCCAGAGCCGCTGTCGCCGGTCATGGCGACCTGGTTCTGGTCGACGATCGTCCAGGCGTTGGCGCCGTTGCTCTCCAGCGCGATGTAGCCATAGGCCGTCGCGATGACGGCGCTCGTCGCGCCGTCGATCGCATCGGACCCCGCGCGGCTGATTGTGATCGTCTTGCTCGCCGAGCACGCGCCGCTCTCGTCGGCGATAGTGAGCGATTGGCCGGGAGGAAAGGCGCTCGCCGCCGGCAGCGTCACGACGCGCGCCGCGGTCAGCGCCGTGTAGGCGATCAGACGGTCGGTGACGAACGCCGAATAGGCCGCGTCGGCGACGGCGGTGCGCTGGTTGGCGAGGGTCGCGACGCCGGTCGTCGCGTCGAGGGTGATGGCCGTCGTCCAGCTCGATCCGTTCGGCGACACCTTGAAGCTGAAATTGTCGCTGCCGTTGAGGCCCATCTGGGCGCGGCCGGAGAAGCCGTCCTCGAAGATGAGCGAGGCGGTGTCGGCCGGAACGCCGCCCGAGCCGCCCTTGTTGATCGTCAAGTTGAAGTTGCCGGCGCCGTTGAACAGCGCGCTCGCCCCGTAGGCGGAAAGCACGTTGTTGGGGTCGGGCGCCGTGCCGACGCCGACGAGCGAGGCTTGCAGGTTCGGCTTCGGCGCAAGAATCGTCCAGGCGCTCGAACCGTTCGATTCGATCTCGACCCCGCCGTAGGCGGCGTCGATCACGAAGCTCGCCGCGCCGTCGATCAGATCGGAGCCGTTCGGCGAGACCGCGATCGTCTTCGCCGCCGAGCAATTGCCGCTCTCGTCGACGACCATCAACCGCGTGCCGGTCGGATAGGCCGAGGCCGCGCAGAGCGTGACGACGCGCGCGGCGGTCAGCGCGGTGTAAGCGACGAGCCGATCAGTCGTCAGAATGGAATACGCCGCGTCGGCGACGGTGGTGCGCTGACCGACGATCACCCCGGCCGGCAGGTCGCCAAGCGCCAGCGCCCGGAACGCCGGCGCAGCGGCGGAGCCGCTCGACGGGCCGGCGAGAACGGTATTGGCGCTCTCATTGGCGAGCGAGGCCGTCAGGATTCCGCTCGACGTCACCGGCGAGCCGGAAACGTTGAAGATGGGCGGCAGGGAAAGACCGACGCTCGTCACGCCGCCGGAGCCGCCCCCGCCGCCGGCGCCGGGCGCGTCGACGATCGTCCATTTGCCGGCGCCGTTGCTTTGCAGCGCGATGTAGCCATAGGCGCTCGAAATGACCGCGCTCGACGCGCCGTCGATCTTGTCACTGCCCGTTGGGGTCAGCGTGATCGAATTGGCGGCGGAGCAAGACCCGGACTCGTCGAACACGGTCAGGCTGGCGCCGGTGGGAAAGACGCTCGCGGCGGGCAAGGTCACAATCCGCGGCGCTGTGATCGCGGTGAACGCAATGTTGCGGTCGGTCGCGAGCGCCGTGTAGACGGCGTCGGAAACGGCGGTGCGCGTGTTGGCGGCGATCTCGCTCAACTTGGCCGCTGGAAAGCCGCCCGCCGTCGCTCCGTCCTGCACGACGAGCCGGTTGTTGGTCGTGTCGACGACGATCTCGCCGATCGCGCCGGTGAAGGCGGCGACCTGAGCCGCCGTTCCGCGTCGAAGCTGCAATTGTTCGGTCATTACGCTGTCCCGAGATCGAGGGCGCCGAGAACGGCGCCGGGCCCGACCGCGCCGAAATCGTCGGCGAGGGCCGGAGCGAGGTTGACGAAGCCGAGGTCGAGCGGCATCCCGCCGGCGAGTTGCGCGGCGATCGGATCGGCGATTCCCGCGCCGGCGGGCGCGTAGCCGTAAACCTCGCAGTCGGAGAGGCTCTGCACGCCGACGCCGAAGACATTGAAGCTCTGAAACTTGAAGTACAGCGCCGCGCCGACGTAGTTGGCGGGCAGATCGTACGTCGCGACGGCGGCGTCGAGCCGCGCGAACGGCGCTCCGGACGAATGCGGCGCGGGCGTCGTGCCGTAGAGGCCGCGTTGCAATCCCGTGAGATTGTAGGCGTTCGTCCCCGTCAGGGTCGCGCTTTCGTAGGCGAGGAGTTCGCCGTCGACGAGGCAGCGCGTGGCGCCCTGCTGCGCGGACGCCTGCGAAGTCCCCGAGAGGACGCCCGCGCTTTCCGATAGGTTGACGCTCAACGCGTCGCTCGAATCCCCGCCGCTCGCCGCCGGCAGCGGGGCGACGAGAAATCCCTGGCGCAGCGGCTGGGCGATGACGGCGACTTGCGAATAAGCGACGTCGTCGAGCGAGACCCAAACGTAGGCGCCGCCCCAGTTCGGATCGGCGACGCCATTCGAGCCGCCCGACGCGCCGAACCACACCTGCGCCGTTCCGCCGGTGAGCGCCGGCGGTGGTTCATAGATCAACGGCGTGTTGACGGGATCGGCCGGGACGCCCTGATTGGGCAGGAAGCCCGAAGAGCCCGAATTCGGATAGAGGACCGGCGTCGAGACGCCGACCGTCAGCTCTTCCGCCGTGATCGTCAGCAGGCCTTTGTCGTCCTCCTCGATCGAAGTGACGCGGACGGGATAATCGACGAGCCCGAGATTGGCGTCGGTGATCGTCACCACGTCCATCGGATCGATGAGGCCGTATTCCCACGACAGCGTGAAGGTGAAGTGGGCGCGCACGTAGAGCTGACGCTGCAGGATGGCCTGGGCGACGACCGGCCCGATGACGATCTCGTCGCAGATTTCATGCGCCTGGATCGTCGAGCCGACGCGCGGGCCGTAAAGTTCGATCTGCGATTGATCGCGGGCCTCGACCGGAATGGCGCCATACTGATTGGTGCGCGACAGGCATTCGATGCGTTGAATGGTCGGCAACGAGAACGGATCGACGCGCGAGGCCTGGACCGGGTCCTTATTGCCCTTCTCGTCGACGAAATCGAGATCGGTCAGATTGTAGATCGGGGTCAGATCGGGGACGTAAGTCGTTGGGTCGGCGTAGGTGAACGCGATCGAGACGACTTGGCTCTCGTCGCCGCCAGCGAAGAGATAGGTTCCCGCCGGCGAAATTCCGTAGGTTCCCGCCGCCGACGGCGCGCTTGCGCCGACATAGCTCAGCGCGGCGCCGGTGAAGGCGTATTTCACCCCGCCGTCGGCGACGAATTCGGCGGCGCCGCAGACGAGGATCGAGGGCGGCGGCGTCACGCCCGAACCCTCTTCCGCCGGGGTCGGCACGACGGTCTGCACCGTCTTGGCGACATTGCCGGCGCTGATCGCCGCGTCGCCGTAGGGGATGAATTTGAGTTGGCCGCCGCTCCACACCGCGGCGCAGTTGAGGAGCTGCAGCCAGCGCGTCAAAATGCTCGACCCCTGTTCCTGGTCGGTCAGGCACGGGCTGAACGCGACGCCCAGCGCCTTGCAATAGGTTTGCAAGGATGCGTCGCCGCCCGAGCCGAACAGCGTCGCGGCGTCGATGCTGGCGGCCGAGAAGCCCGCGCCATATTGCGGATTGGTCAGGAAATCGTTGATGACCAGCGCCGGATCGGCGTCGACGCCGTTGATCCCGGCGCCGGCGAGAACGCCGACGATCTCGAAATTGTGGTTGCCGATGTCGGCGTTGTCGCCGAGCGCGTAGCTCGCGGCGCAGACGTAGGCCGTGCCCTGATACGCGAGCGCCTCGATCGAATAGTTCGCCTGGAGATAACCCCACGTCGTCTGCGGCGTCGCGCCGTCGAAGAAGGTCAGGCCGAGCTGGGCGAGCGTATAGGTCGACTGGTCGCGCCAGATGACGCCGATGCCGGAGACCGGCCCCTCGCTGAGCGCCATGATCAGGTCGGCGGTGTAGGAGTAGCCGCTCGTCGGCGATTTGAAGAGGCCGCCCTTGCCGCCGCCGCTGCCGTGCGTCTGGAAATTGGCGTACCAGATCACGTTCGCCGCGAGCTTGGTCCGACCCCAGACGATCGGAACCGGCAGCGTGTTGACCGAGGTCTGCAACTGCAGCCCGGTGTAGTCGGGCTTGGTCGACAACGATTTCTGGCGAAACCAGCTCATTGGGCGCTCCGAAGGGGGCAGTAGGCGATAGGCAGTAGGCAGTAGGCAGTAGGCGGTAGAGCCGCTCTTTCTTTACGGCCTGCTGCCTACTGCCTCTCTTCCCCGAAATAGCTCGCGAACCTAGCCTCGTGCAGCCGCGCGGCGACCTCGGCGTTGCGGGCGATCTCTTCCTCGAGCACGACCCGCGCCGGATGAAACGCGTGCACGATTGCCAACGGATCGCTTCGCGTGACGATGCCGCCATGGGAGAAGCAACGGCCGTACTTGAACAGGATCACGTCGCCGGGCAGCGGCGAGGCGACCTCGCGGCTGCGCGCCAGCAGGAAATCGAGATAGCGCTCCTCGCCGCGGTGCAGGTGCCAGTCCTTGACATAGGGGCGCGGATCGAACGGTTCGACCAACTTAAGATCGCAAAACACCCGCACCAGCAGCATCGCGCAATCGCAGCCGACGCCCTTGACGTCGGCCATGTGATGATAGGGCGTGCCGATCCATTCGCGCGCCGCCGCGACGATGGCGGCGCGGGCAGCGGCCTCGCCGGTGGGCGAGCGGCGAATGGCGCATGGCGAATGGGAAGGCGCGGCGACGGTCAAAGCGATATCCTTCATTCGCCATTCGCTCAGTAAGCGATCTGCGGCGGCGGGACGAACGGGAAGCCGCGGAAAGCGGCGAGGTTGCAATGTCTTGAGCAACGGCTGTCGTATTGAGGCGTCGCTCCAAAGGCGCTATGGAGTCTGCCGCCACCCGCTGATCGGGCCGTGGGTGAAAGCCTGTGGCGACGCAGAACGAACATGGCCGTTTGATCGCCGCGGCGGCGAAAGCCGCGTTGTCGCCGATCGGATGCGTGCGTCGCGGACAATCGCGCGTCTGGCTTTCCGATCAGCGCTACTGGGCGATCATGATCGAGTTCCAGCCCAGCGGCTTCTCCAAGGGAACGTATCTCAACGTCGGTGCAAGCTGGTTGTGGTACGAGAGACCAGGCTTGGCGTTTAATGTTGGCTATCGCGTCGCTGGCGCTGATTTTATTCCGTTTGAGAATGCGGCGCAGTTCGGCCGGCTCGTCGAGAAGATGGCGGCTCGCGCGGCGGAGGAAGTCCTAGCTCTGAGAGAGAGATTTCCCTCGATCGCCGCGATCAGCTGGTATCTTTGCGCGAGACAATATACGGATATTCGAATCCGTTATGCCGCCATTGCCGCGGGGCTCAATAGCGAATTCGACCTGTCGCGTCGCTTGTTCCAGCAGATTCAAAATTGCGCCATCAACTTTGATTGGGAGGCGAAAGTGCAGTCCGACGCGGCGGCTCTCGCGGCGCTGCTCGACGATCCCGCTCAATTTCGTTCGGCGGTTCGCCGCATCATCGACGCGCGCCGGGCCCAAGCCCGCCTGCCGTCGCTCGCCGATTGCCTCGAGGGGGTGAAGCCGACTACGGCGCAGTAGCGCCGCTCCGGTCGACCTCGCGTCAATTGCGGTCAGCACGAATCTCGAAGACGATGGCGGTCGCGCCTCCTGGAACTCTGCTCATTAACTCCCGCACTCTCCCGCCCGAAAGCGTGGCACCGCCCGTCTTCAGGTCGTAGATCGCGATGACGTTCTTCTGTGCGTCGTCCCAGAGCGCGACGTCGGTTCTGATCGTGCCCGCTGCGCCATATTTCGCTGTGTCCAGCAGACTGAAGCTCTGCTCGACGCCCTCCGTTCCAATGCCGGGAAGATTGAGCGCGCGCACTGCGTTGGCGAACGCCACATGCAGCGCGGTCCCGTAGAGCGGTCCCACGCCTCGTGGAATACCCGCGTCAACCGCGGCTAGCGTATTCAGCAACAAGTCGGTCGTCTTGTCGATTCGGGGATCGCCAGTGTGAGGCACCTTGGCGATCGCAATTTGGGCGTATTGCCCTCCCGGCTTGATCGGATCGGGATTGGCGTCGCAGAGAACTTGATCGGGTTGAGACGGTTGTCGAAGGGTCACCGAAAACTCGGTGGATTCGTGCAAATCGCTCAAGCCTGCGTCGCTGCCGATCGATGACTCAGTGTCTGATGCCCCCTCGTGTCCCGCTCTCGAACGAAAAGACAAAGCCGGAGCTTCTAGGTCTCCGACCCCGTCGCGCGTCCATTGTCCGCTCGGTCGCCCGTTGCCGGCAGGCACTCGCGGTTGGTCGGGAGAATATTTTTCGGTCCGATCGACCGACGCCGAGTCGAGATCAAGTGCGCGCGATGCTTCGAGTGGCGTCATGCCCGCTCTCATCAATCCATCGGCCATGAACAGCCGATAGGCTGCGTGCTTGGGCTGTTTCAGCGGCCACAGGCCGGTCATGGCCGGGTGCATCGAGGCGAGCGCCGCGTCGCCTTCACTATATTTGACAATCGCTCGCCTGATATAGCTGAACGCGCGGGGTTCGAGCGGTCGTTGGTAGGCGGCGCAAAGCAACGCGCTGACGCGGGCGTCGTCGATTGCCGGCGAGCGGACGCCGCGCTTCGCGGAGGCAAGCCTTGTTCCGGCGCCGAGCACCAGCCAGTCGTCGACGAAGGTCAGTGCGGCATGCAGCGGTGCGCGCGAACCGTGCGCGTCCCATTGCTTGCGCAATTGCTCGAAAAGCATCGCACATCTCACATTCTTGGATGGATCGACCGCGAAGGCGCCGCGCTTGCGCCGATAGGCGTCGTCGAGGACAAAGCGTTGGCGTCGCTCATTGTACCTGCGTGCGTCGACCGCTCTTTCGCGCTCCACGAGGGAAACTGCGGACCGCTCAGTAGGCGATCTGCGGCGGCGGGACGAAGGGGAAGCCGCGGAAGGCGGCGAGGTTGGCGAAGCGCGACGAACAGGTCGCCTGGGTGTGGTCGCAGCCGGCGTAGACGGTGAACGCGTCGCCGGCAGCCGGCGGCGAGGGCAGGGGATAGATCAGGCTGAGCGACGCGCCGACGGCGACGCTCTTCACCGTTGCGCGCAGGTTGGCGTTGACGCCCGAAGCGAACACGATCGAGCCCTGCGCATGGCTCGCCTGCGCGCCGGAAAAAGCGATCAGCGTCGCCGTCGAACCGGCGCCGACCGTTCCGTTCGCCGCATAAGTTCCGCGCGGGACGCCGCAGCCCGAGTCGTAGAGCGTGTGCAGGCAGGTCGGCGAATAGAGGTTGCGCGGCATGTCGTAATCGAGCACGACGAGGTCGGACGCCACGGTGATCGTCGCGCTGGTGCGCCCGACTTGGTCGACCGTCGACACCCGGCCATGAAACAGCGTCACGCCGCCGATCGGCGTCGTCCCCAGCGCCGTCATGAAAACACGGTCGCGCTGCACCGTCGCGCCGTCGAAGGCGCCGTCGCGCAGCGCCTCGAGGAACGGCGCGCCGGCGATCAGGTCGGTCGGCCGCGCGGCGATGACGATCTGCTGCTTGTCGACCTCGAGCCCGACCGAGGCCTTGTATTTGAGCCCCTGCACCAGCGGGCCGTCGGCGCGAAACGTCAGGCCGTTATAGACGACCGGCTGGTCGACATTGGCGTAGGCGAGGACCGTTCCCGTCGCCAGCGTGAACGTAAAACAGTCGGCGAACGCGATTGGCGCGTCGGGGTTGGCGCGCGCGGCGTTGAGGAAGGCGATCAGGGCGGCAGAGGCGGTTTTCATACGGCTCCTCCGGAGGGGCGGCCAGTAGGCAGTAGGCAGTAGGCGGTAGGCGGTAGGCGGTAGGCGGTAGGCAGTAGGCAGTGGCGTCCTACTGCCTATTGCCCACTGCCTACTGCCCTCCTTCCCGTCACGACGTTCGCACCGACCGGAATTTCAGGCTTTGCAACGTCCACAGGTTCTGCATGAACTGCTCGAAATCTTGCGCATCGTCGTCGAAGCGGCATTGGAAGGCATAGGAAAACGACGCGGCGATCAGCGCGCCGTTCGGCGGCGCCGCCGCGAAGACCAAGCTGTTGGGCGTGACGAGCGACCAGCCCGAACTCTGCGCGACGCCGCCGACGGTGACCTGGGAAACGCTCGTCACCCAGCCGACCGGCTCGAGAAATCCCCCAAGCGCGCGCGCGAACATGAAGCTCGTCGTCGATCCGTCGCCGGTGGCGAGATTCTGCGCGGTCGCCACGTTGTCGGTGGGGTCGGCATAGAGGAACGCGCCCCATTGGCCCTGGCATTGCAGGAAGAGCCCCATCAGGCTCTGCAGCGATTCCGCGCCGAGCCCGGGATAGCTCGACGAACTCGAATCCATCCCGTCGAAGGTCAGCTCGAATTGCCAGATCGGATTGACATAGAGCGCGTCGCGCACCTCGCGTCCCGAGACGTGACTGGCGACGATCGTCGCAAAGGTCGGCTTCTTGTGGACGCTCCAGCCCTGGCCGGGAAGCGTGGGGAAGGATGGCGGCGTAGTCATAGGGCGCTCCTGTGGAGCGGCGAGGCGCGAATGGAAGGAGGCACTAGGCAATGGGCAGTAGGCAGTGGCGATTTCTCCGTATTGCCTACTGCCTACTGCCTACCGCCCATCCTCCGCTCACGGCCGCACCGTCTTCAATTTCACCGTTCGGAACGCCCAGAGCAGCGTCATGAAGTTCTCCAGGTCGGCGATGTCCTCGGCGAAGCGGCACAGCCACAGCGCGCCGAAGTCGGCAGAGATCACGACGCCCGATGCGGGCGCCGTGGCGAAAACGATCTGCGGCGCGTATCCCGAGGTCACCGAATAGAGCGAAGCGGAAAGTGCGACGCCGTTCTCGTAAACGGCGGCGACGCCCGACGTTCCCGCGACCGGCTCGGCGGCGGTTCCGTACGAACGCGCCAGCGCAAACGTCGTCGCCGATCCGTCGCCGACGCCGAGGATCTGTCCGTTGACGCTCGAAAGCCCCGGCGGCGCGAGCCAGAACGGCGTCGCCGCGCCGCCCATCTCGGCGAAGAAGCCGGCGACCGCCTGCAATTCGGCGTGCGCCGCGTCGGCGCGCAGGACATCATAGGTCAGCTCGACGTCGTAATAGGCGACAGCGTAGCGCGAGCGGCGCGTCGAGCGGCCCGAGACGTGATCGGCGACGTCGGTGGCGAAGCGCGGCTTGACGTGCGTCGACCAACCGAGCGTCGCCAGCGTCGGGAAGTTCGCGTATGAGCCTGGCGACGGCGCCGGCGAGGGCGCGACGGGGGGCAGCGCCGGCCCGCGGCCGCCAAGCCAATTGCCGGCCGGCCAGTCGCCCGCGTCGCCCCACACATCGGCGCGCAGCGGGAAAGTGGGGAACGGCCGCGCGTCCCAGGCCCACACGCAGGAAAACGCGAACGACGCCATAGGAACGCCGGCGGCCGACGTCGCGTTGTTCCCGTCGACGCACCAATATTCATAGATCGCTTGCAGCGCGAGGGCGGCGATGGTGTCGTCGCGCTGCGGCTCGTAACCGCCGCCGGGAATCGCCTGCCAGATCGACCAATAGGGCGTTGCGCTGTCGCTCGACTTCGGGTCGAAGAAGACGTTGGGCTGGTTGGTCGCCTTGTCACAGGCGGGGAGGCCATATTCGATGAAGCCGATCGATTTCGATTGCGGCGCCCATTCCGTCGCCGGCCCATGCGGCGTCCAGCCCGTCCCGTCGCCGTCGTCGTAGATCGCCTGGTGCGCGTTCAACCACCACCAGCGCAACTGCTTGTTGGCGAGCGCCTGCTGGCCCGGGTAATAGGGGCTACGGGTCTGCGCGAGACGGTCGCCCTCGGGCAACGAGACGACGAGGTCGGAGCCGTTGGGATCGAGCCCGCGGCCGTCGTTGCTCCCGTCGGCGTACCACCAATTGAATTTCTCGCCACCCTCGATGTTGGCCTTGAGATAGGGCAGCGAATAGAGCGTCGGCGCGCCGGAAAGCCCGAGGCCGCTCATCGCCGACGCCGAAGGCGGCCAGGCGCCGGAGGGGGCGGGATTGAGCCAGTTGAGCGCGTCGAGGCCGCCGTCGCCGGTCGTCCAATCGCTGAGCGGCAGATAGTTGTCGAAGCCGACGAGATCCACGTTCGGCGACGCCCACAGCGAATCGAGATGCGGCCACTGGCCGTTGGCGCCCGGATGCTGATAGCCCATCCAGTCCGACCAGTCGGCCGAGTAGGCGATGAGGTTGGTCAGCGTCGAGAGATTCTTGGTCAGGCCTTGGCCGTCGAAAATCGAGCGGACGTCGGCGGCGAGCTGCGCCAGGCCGGCGACGAACGGGTAATCCCACACCGCATGACCGGCGCCGTCGGTCGTCCCCGCCGGCGTCCAGGCCGGCCCGCGGATCGTTTCGAGGCCGCGGAGTTCCGACCCGAGCATGAAGAGGTTGACGCCGCCGGCGATCGTGCACAGCCAGGCGTAATGCAGGATCATCCGCCGATACGCATAATCGGTCGGCGAGCCGGAGTAGGCGACGGTCAGATTGATGGGATCGGGCGTGAACTGCGACGGCGCCGCGGACCCCAAGAAGGCGGCGACCGCGCTCGTCGCCGCCGCGCTGACGTCGGGCGAATGCGTGATGAGGCCGCGCCAGGGATAGCCTGGGGCGGTCATCAGCAGGAACGGGTAGAAGACGACCTTGAAGCCGCGCTCCTTCAAATCGCGGATGCAGCGCACCATGCTCTGGTCGGACGGCGCGCCGCCGTAGACGAAGCTCGCCCCGTTCGTGGGCGGCGCGATCAGGCCGGGTGAATTCTGGTTGAGGCCGGAGACGCGCCACTCGTCCGCCGCGCCGCTCGCTTGCTGAAATTCGCCGCCGATATACGTCGTCGAGGGATAGACTTGGCAGGCGCCGGCCTCGAGCGAATTGGCGAACCACGCGCAGACGATCGAGACGGTTGCGCATTCCGGGTGCGCCGCCTGCAATTGGTCGATCGCGGTGGAATAGTCGGTCTTCGATCCGCCCGGCGCGAAATACGTGTTGATCGGCTGCATCGGGCAGCCGACGCGCCCGCCCTGGTAGGCGACGGCGTCGTAAGCAAATTCGCCCGTCGAGGGGAGAAGGTGAACGCCGAGAACGGTGGGCATGGGCGAGCCTCCGGCGAGCGGCGCGCGGCCGGCGACAGGTAGCAGGCGGTAGGCGGTAGGCGGTAGGCAGCAGGCAGTAGGCAGTAGGCAGTAGGCAGTAGGCAGTAGGCAGTAGGGGCGCTGGCCTTAATGCCTACCGCCTACCGCCTATCGCCCTTCTTCACGTCCCCGCCAGCCGCCTCAGTCCGAGGTGCGCGCCGTGGCGCACCGCCTCGTCGATCGCCTTCATCATCGTTGCGCTGTTGGCCTTCATCCATTGCGCGACCGAGCCGGAATCGACCGCCGAGACGTGAAAATTCGTCGTGGGATGGATATGCACCGCGCCGCTCCGAGTCGCGCCGCTCGCCGGCGCCTCGTCGGACAGCATTTGGCGAAATGCGCCGGCCTCAACGGCGGGCATCACGAGCTCGTTGTGATGCACCAGGGTCAGCATGTCCTGCGGGACCTGCCACATGCCGATGTCGGCCGAGGCGACCGCGCCCGCCATCCCGGCGACCGTCGCCTGCGCCGCCGTCGCCGGGCCGGCGGCGAACGGCCCCATGATGGGGGCGAGAAAGCCGAACACGCCGGCAAAGGCCTCCGCGGCGGAGGACAGGATCGAGCGAACGATGATCGCCGATTGCGTCGCCAACGAAGCCGCCGCGCCCGCCTGTTCGGCGCCGGTGCGCGCGGTCACGCCGGCGGTCGTCGCCGCCGTCTTGGCAGCCTCGGTCGCGATCTGCCGAACGACGGTCTCTTCGCCCCATTCGATGAACTTGATCAGCAGGTCTTCGAGAACGTTCTTGAACGCCGTGCGCCAGTTTTCCGTTCCCGAGAGCAGGCCGTGCAATTGCGAATTGAAGGCTTGCGTGACCGTATTGCCGAACGCCTGGTATTCGCGCTCCTGTTCGTTGACCGCGTTGCGAACCAGCGCCGTCGCCTGGTCCTGGCGGCGCCGCTCGGCGTCGAGCATTTGATCGTCGATGCGTTGCTTTTGCGCGCCCGACTGCTCGCCGAGAGCGGCCTCACGCTGCAACGCCGAAATCTGCGCGGCCAATTCTTCGTCGAGGGCCTGACGCGACAGCGCGACCTTCTGCATCTGGGTGATCTGGTGCTGCCGCGCCTCGTCCGCATAGAGCGCGAGCTTTTGCTTGAGGCCGTCCTCGACCGCCTTGATCTCTTCGGAAATCGCCAGTTTCGCCCGACGGATCGCGTCGGCGGACGCGGCCTCGTCGCTCGTGCGGATCGCCTCGGCGGTTTCCGCATGGGCGGCGGCGAGCGTCTTTTCGAGCGCAGCCGAGGCGCCGAGCGCGGCGTCGAAGGCCTGCAGGCGCGTTGGCGCGAACGCCTCGCCGATCGAGGCGCCGAGCGCGGAATACTGGCCGTTCAGTTGCGCGAACGGCTCGGAAAGGCTCGCCAGCGCGTCCTTGGCGTCGCCGACGCCGGCGACGAGGTCGCCGACCGAAGCGGTGAAGCTGACGGCGATATGGGCGTCGGTCATGGGCGCGCCTCGTTACGGAGTGACGTCAAAGCTTGCCCCGGGGGAACGCGGCTTGCAGCTCGGCGACCGTCGGCTGACGCGCCGGCCACTTAGCGTCGTGATCGGCGGGGCGATATTTCAGCGCGGCGGCGAGAAGCCAGTGCGCCGGCGGATGGACGCGCCACTCCGCCGCCAACGCAAGGTAGCGCGGCGCGGTCAGGCCATCGAGCGCCTGATCCCAGGTCCAGCCGGTGCTGGCGACGACATGGGCGATCAGACGGTCGAAGTCGATTTTCCCGCCTGGGGCGACGCCTCCCGCGTCGCATCCGACGGTTCGACGGCGCGTAGGCCCGCCGCTTTGGCCAGCGCCGGAAACGCCTGGATCAACTCGCTGACCGAGAACGGCAGGTCGAGAAACTCCTCGTAGCCGAGCGCCGGGTCGACGACGGCGATGGCGCGCCAGGTCGCCTCGGCGAGCAAATCGTATTGCGCCTCGCCAAGGCGGGCGACGCTGGCGGCCGAGACGTCGGCGCCGCCGGCCTCGGCGTAGACCTCGAACAACGCCGGCTGAATCGCCTTGATGGCGCGGAACGGCAGATGCGGCAGCGCCCATCGGCGCCCGGCGAGCGCAATCGCAAAGGTTTCCTCGCTCACGCGGCGTCTCCGAAGTTGAGCTGGCACACCTGCCCGGCCGCGTTGGCGAAGCAGGCGAAGTCCAGCTCGGGAACCATGAAGTCCTCGAGCTTGGTGCCGAACGCCAGCTTGTCGGCGACGCAATTGTAGAGCAACACCGAGAACTGCTTGCCGGTGGTTGGGTCGGAGGCGAAGAGATTGGCGGAGAACGTGATCGACGGGCCGATCAGCGCCGAGGCGACCGCGAGGCTCTCGCCGCTCGCCGCCACCGTGTAGGTGTAGGAGATCAGCACCGCCGCGCCCGCGTCGCCCGCGGCGAAAGTGTAGACGCCGTCGGAGACGGAATATTGCCCCGTCGCTGGGTTCGAGGCGACCTGCTTCAAGGGCAGCGCGCTCGCGGCGTAGACGACGCCCTGGTCGGCGACGAAGGTCGTGTGCAGGCTCGTGGTGTAGGCGTAAGGCGAGGACGAGGGCACGCTCGCCGCCTCGCCGAATTGCGTTTGCGTTCCGCCGACGCTCGGCGCGACGCCGAAGAACAGCGAGCCCAACGCCTGCCCGGAAATGCGCGCGAGCTTGGCCTTGCCGGTCATCTTGCGCGCGCCCGAACCGATCGCGACGGGAAAGTTGTACTGGCCGTAGAGCGCCTTGGTCGAGGTCGCGACGCTGAGCGAAATTTCCTGCGCGAGGCCGAAATTGATCGGCGTTCCGCCTTGCGGCGTGCCGATCAGCACGCCGGAGCCGAATACGAACATGGGGAGGTCTCCTGCGGTGGGGGAAGCGTCTTCGAGTCAAAGAAATGCGAAACGGCGCGGCGTTGTCGAGCGCGCGGCCGCGGTGTGAGTTCAGCGGTTCTTCAACGGCGGTCGGCTGGTCCAATCAGTCGGAATTCGACGAGCATGAATTTCATCATCCGCCGGCGCGGCGAATTGCCTGACATCGGCGCGTCGAAATAGTCCTGGAACTGGCGGATCTGGTCGATCGTCCATTCCTTCGGCAGCGTCGCGAAGGCGTCGGGGGTCGAGCCGGCGCGGTAATAGTCCAGCGTCGCCGCGTCGCGCCTCAGCGCGATGTTGACGGTGAGCGCGATCTGCTCGACCGGGCTCATGCCATAGAGCCGATGGGCGCGGACGTTGCGCGGGAGATAGAGCAGCTCGTCCGCGGTAGGCGGACAAATAACATCGGCCCGCCGTGGGCGACATCGCTACTCGGGTTTTGGCAGATGGCGCAATTGCTCGATCGGATCCCAATCCTTCGGGGGGTTGCGGGATCGAGAACGCCAACGCATACCCTCGCTCGCCCACTTCTTGCGCCATTCCTCGTCGGATATGCCGAGATCGTCGTCCGTCACGCCAAACTCGAAATCGCAACAAGGGCAGAACTCGTATGATCCACCTCCGCTCGACGGACGGGGCGGTTCTTTGAGGCCTGGATAACCGCATACTGGACAGACGAAGCGCACAGGTTCACTCATTGTCATCACCTCCACTGTCGCCCGACTGACGATCCCAGTATGAAGGGTTAGTTGGTTTGAAGAATGTTCTCGTGGTCCCGTTTGCATTGTAGGCGCCAAACGTGTTGGATTTTGGGTCGTAAATGCGAATGATCCCACTCTGGTCGACCTTTTGCAAGTAACGCTCTTTGACTGAACGCAAGAAGAATTCATTGGCGAGCCCAGCATATTCTTCCAAGTTTTGCGCGCCGAAGTCGTCGGCGTGTTCTATGTAACGTCTGTCTAGAGTCTCCGGGTCGCCCCACGTGGAGGTCGCAGGCGGCGCAAAAGACATCTCTCCTTGCGGCAAGTCGCGCAGATTGATCCAGCCGCTACCCGGCCCGACCGGCGAGCCGGGGGAAAGCGTGATCATTCGGCCAGTCACCGTATCGAAGTAGTTCTCGCTTTCGCCTTCGTCCTCGGTCTGCGGCTTGGCCGAACCCGTGGCATCGGAGCGCTTCGTTCACGCGCTAGCACTTGCCTTGTCGCGCTACCAGTCTCAGCGCGACAGTCCCCAATGAACAAGCATTCAATCGTCAGCGCGCAGGTCTGGATATATGTTCTCTATTGGAAATATTATGTCGCGCGCGACGTCGCCCATCAAGTCACCGACCGCCTTGTTAAATCTCGATTTCAAGTTCTTGTCGGTGATCTTTTCGACCTCCGCGAACAATTTCACAATTATGTCATCCACGGATTTGCCCAGGGATAAGATCGATTTTGCAACGTCCTTGTCCATCGTCATCCTCTTGAGTCTCTGGAGAAAGTCGCGCTAGTCAATAGTTGTCCCCTGCGGCTCCTAAGCATGCCCGCACGCATCTCCGGTATAGACCCGGCCGATCCGAAGGCGGCCACACACCCTCCGTTTCGGCCAGACACCTTTCGTGGCACGCTTGCCACCCTTCTGGATACGCGACCTTTAGTCCCGCAGCAGTCGCAGCATCGTCCGCTGTAGTCAGGTCAATGTCGAGCCCGCCGGCGTCCGTCATCGTCGTCGCGGCGCCGTTGAACGCGACCTGCACGCCCTGCGGCTGTTTCGATCCCGGCGAGTCGGCGTCGCCATCGGTCGTCCATCGCCCCCATTCGTCACGCGGCTGGTCGGGGTCGAAGTTCCATTTTCCCAGCTCGCCATTCTTCCCGCCCTCCGGCGCCAGCCCCAGGTCGGCGCGCGCCTCGTCGCGCGTCTTGATCCCCGCGCCGACCAGAATGTTCAGCGTCTGCGCCTGCTGCAGCGGGTCGACCACGTCGTCGCCGACCCAGATGAATTCGAGATCGGCCTCGTTCAGGTAGATCCGGACCACATGATCGAGCGCGCCTTTGATCCAGGCTTCTCGCCGCGCAAACCGTTCTTGAGCCGTTTGAAAACGAAAAGCGGCAGCGGTCGCGCTGTCATTGCCTCTTCGCAGAAGATCTCAACGTGGCGGACTTGCTTTCTCCGTGACCATGCGCCTCACTTCCGCCAATGCGGACGCTGTTTCTGACATGTCGCCCTCGGGAATGGTTTTCCATCCCTTGAATGCGGCATAGGCGTACGTGTCTTCCATTCGGCCCCATTGGCGCCTGAATGCTTCCTGCCAAGAAGCGTCGGCGTCGCCGAACTCGTCTACGCTCTTCTCGAGGCGATCGAGAAGTTGCCGAAAGGTTGAGCGTCCCGCGTCAAATTCGTCGAGCGCGGTTCGCATTTCCTCGATTGGCGTTCGCTTCGACTCCATTAGCATCTCCTCAAGGCGCGCCTTTTCTGACGGTTATCACCACGCCCGTGGCAGAATCGACGACAACTGTCACGTTGTTCGTCGCGCTCCAATAGGTGGTTGTTCCGGGCCGGTTGCCGGGGGCTGGTTGGCCGTTGCGGATCGTATCCGCGACAACAGCAGGGGGAATTCCCCGGCCCTGCATTCTGTCCAATGCGTGACCACTATAATCCGTACCGCCGACCGACGCAGGAGAATTCGTGCCCGGCTGAATTTCAATAGGGAGGGATAAGTTTCCTGTCGGAGCAGAGGCAGGAGTGACTGAATCGTCGGAGGTCGCGGCAGATGGCCGTACGAAGGTCCCGCCGCGCGGCAAGTCGCGCAGATTGATCCAGTCCTTTCCCGGCCGCATCAAGGAACCAGGTGGCAACGTAACAATACGCCCAGTGGTGGGATCAAAGTAGGTTCCGCCTTCGACTTCGTCCGCGGTCTCCGGCTTGGGTTCTTCCTCCGGCGGAAGCTGAGCGACGGCCGCCGCTCCGGCCGCGTCGCTCTTCGTCCTTGCCGAGTCATTGAGCGCGACGCGAATTCCTTTCGGCGTCTTTGCGCGGCCTTCACCCGGCCCGACGGCGTCGTCCGCGGTCGCGAACCGTCCGCGCTCGTCGTGATAATGGTTGTACTTGCCGACCGCCGGTTCCGCCTTCCCGCCCTCCGGCGCGAGGCCCAGGTCCGCGCGCGCTTCCTCGCGCGTCTTGATTCCCGCGCCGACGAGAATGTTCAGCGTCTGCGCCTGCTGCAGCGGATCGACCGCGTCGTCGCCGACCCAGACGAATTCGAGATCGGGCTCGTTCAGGTAGACCTGGATGATGTGATCGAGCGCGCCCTTCACCCACGCCTTGAGCGGCACCAGGCCCTCTTGGGTCGCCTGCATGCGCAGGGTCTCCGAGGTGGCGCGGTTGACCTGGCTGACGAAGGCGGAAGCGGGGACCGAGAACGCGTAGCAGATGACCCGCGCCAGCCACTCGTCGTACTGGTCCTTCAGCGGCGGCTGGCGCGCCTCGATCAGGCGGAAATCCGCCGGCATGAATTTCATCATCCGCCGCCGCGCCGAATTGCCTGACATCAGCGCGTCGAAATAATCCTGGAACTGGCGGATCTGGTCGATCGTCCATTCCTTCGGCAGCGTCGCGAAGGCGTCGGGCGTCGAGCCGGCGCGGTAATAGTCGAGCGTCGCCGCGTCGCGCCTCAGCGCGATGTTGACGGTGAGCGCGATCTGCTCGACCGGGCTCATCCCATAGAGCCGATGGGCGCGGACGTTGCGCGGGAGATAGAGCAGCTCGTCGGAAGAGAAGTCCGCCGCGGGGACGCCGTGCAGGATCTGCTGATAGGCCGGGTCGGGCGGCTCGGGCGAGCGGCCGTCCTCGCCGATCAGCGGCGTGATCGTCGCGCCGTCGATGACGTCGAGGCTGTAGAGGGAACCGCCGCGATCGAAGCGCGGATAGAGGGTGGCGGCGTCGATGACCAGCATGTCCTCGACGAGCATGCGCAGCCAGGCGGCGAAGGCGTGGCGCCGGTCGGGGCGGGCGAGGAAGGCGAGGGCTGCCGTGACGCGCGCCTCGGCGTCCTGCGCCGCGGCGGGGTCGCGCGCCCGCACGGCGTAGCTCAAGCCGGCGATCTGGTCCTTGCGGGTTTCGATCACCGCGCGCAGCAGCGGCAGCGCGTCGGCGAGGGCGCGCAGTTCGGCGAAGGCGATGCCGCCGGTCGCGCGCGGGACATAGGAGAGGTTGACGCCGAAGGGGTAGTCGAACTGCCGGCCCTTGACCTCGGGCGGGGCCTGCGGCGCCAACGGCTGCTGCGGCCCGAACCACGTGTCGGGCGAGACGCCGGTGATCGCATAGCGAGCGGCGAGCGCGAGACGCGCGAACAGGCTCGGCGGCAGCGGGGTTTCCAGTCCACCAGAGGGCATGGCGTCTTTTCCTCGCGCAAATGGGTGAAGCGGAACATGCATTTCGGCGGATCGGCGAAGGTCGGCGCTACGCCGCCACCAGTCTGACGCTCACCACCGCCAGGCCTTCGCCGTCGAGATCGCCGGGATCGCGCACGGGGACGCCGACGATCTTGCAGTCGTGCGCCGCGCCGCCGAGCGTCTGCCGGCCGAAGGCGGCGCCGCTGAGGCTCGCGTCACGCGCAGGAGAGCGCGATGAGGGTCGGCCAGTCGCTCAAGACAGCTTGTCCCACGGAAATTGTTGGGAGGCCGGATCGCTCGGCGCGCCTGGCGCCACTCGGCAACTCGATTCGGTGAGAGATACGATCGCGCCGTCGAACTTCGAAATCGACATCTGGATCGGCGCAAGGTCGCCAGGAACGGTGCCCGGCTTCACGACCAAGCTGCCGCGGATTATCCAGACGTTTATCCCATCTTCGGCGATCAGGGGTTGCTGCGCGCCATACTCGGCCTCGCCTTCCCAGTCGATGATCACCATCTTGCCGATCGCCAGCGCTGTGTCGCGGGGGATCAATTGCTGTCCGATTGCCGCGCGAACGGTCATGGACGCGTCACGGGTCGGCTCTTTTGTCGTCGACCGCGGATTCACGAGTGTCGGGTCGATCGCCATCGGAAATCCTCAAGCAGTAGGACTCCACGGCATATTGCCCTACGGTTTCGAGAGGCGGCAAGGGTGCGCCAGGCGACCTCGGCGACGCTCCGTTCCGCTCACGGCGCCACCAACCTGACGCTCACCACCGCCAGACCGCCGCCGTCGAGATCGCCACTGTCGCGCACGGGGACGCCGACGATCTTGCAGTCGTGCGCTGCCGAGCGTCTGGCGGCCGAGCGCGAGATCGGTCAGCGCCGGGGCGAGGGATCGCGGGCGTCGAAATAGAAGAAAAGTTTGAACTCCAACCTGCGACTGGGCGTCGCGAGCGAAGTCCTCTGGTAGTTCTCCGGCCCAAATTCGAGCTGGACGAAGTCCGGGCGGAGCATGGCCGGGCGCGGGCGAAAACTATGAGCCTGGAGCGGCGGGCGGAGATTGCAAGGAAGGTGGTGGCACAGCGTTGGGAAGGGTAAGAAGAGTAGGAGGCGGAGCGTTTGGATTATGGACAACCTTAAATGATTTAATTGTTTGCCATGCGGAATGTGGAAATTTCCATTGGAATTTAACTTCTCCAGGCCCGGTAACACTTATGGGAAAGGCACCAAGCACAAGCGGGAAAGTGTCGAGGTTGTTCACAGAAAGCTTCATATTGCCGGTGATCGATATCGCACCGGCGTCGTCTATCACTCTAAATTTCGGCTCAAACTCTCCGATTAGGTGAAAACTAACTTCTGCAAATACGCCCATAAGCATCATCGCAGGTAGGTTTGTCACATTGACGCCAGAACCGTAAACACCGGCTAAGCTAAATTTGCCAGACACTTCTTGACGAATGTCTTCGCAGATAATTGCGTTGAGGATGGTGGCATACTTCAATGGACGAGTTCCACTATTGGAGATAGAGTCCGCGCCACTGGGGTTATGACTTGCGTCCTGATCGGAGTAGTCAAATATATCGTCTGCGTTCCTCCTGTGGTGACAATTGGATTAGACGTAACCGCGCCGTAACCGGAGTAGGCGTCAAAGTTGCGAGATGGGCTGACTTTCTCTTCGAGCCCGTATGCCGTGATTTCAAATTCGCCGTTCATCGCTTCAATCAGTTCTCCGATTGTCCGAAGCGTCCAGTTTCCGGGTCCCCTGAACTGTTTCGATACCCACCCGGGATCGCGGTTTAGGATGGCGGCAATATCGCTTTGTTTCATTCCCGCACTGCGTCGTTTGCGCCACAAAGAAACGACCGCGTCAAACGCGAGGTCTCTCACTCGCGCAAAACCGTAGTCCCCCCTGTCCGACCCGCGCTTTCTAACGCTTGAGCGTGAAGGCATCATAATTTTCACTCACGTAATCGCCGATGCAATCGGCATGGAAACGGGGCCGTGTTCCGAAGCATTCGGTCCAAGCGCTCTCGGCTTCCGACAGCGCGTCTTTCCAGCCTTGGGAGCCCTTATCTCTGAGAAGCCCGCGTGTAGAAAATTTCAACAAGACCAACGTGTCTTGCTCCGCAAAAGCGCCGATCAGACGCGCTTGGACGTCCGGTTCAGTGACGCGGATTTCCCACATGTCCGCGGGCGGTGGGTCGAGTTCCTTCAGGAATCGAGGTTTACCCCTGTCGTCTGCGAAAATGCGATTGCCGGCCGCCCGTCTAGTCATAGAGCTTTCGATAAAGCCGCGACCGACGAGGAGATTGGCGGCGGAATTCGGATTTTCACGCTCCATCTCTGCGGCCGCAGTCAGATACAAACGTCGCTCCGAAGGGCCTCTGGTTCTGGGGACGAAACGCACGATTTTTCGTTCAGTCTCCAATTGCTGCAGATAATCAGGAATTGATTTATATGTCAACTCGCATTCCCCAAAACGGGCGCGACATTTTCATATCATAATTGCAGAGCTAACAAGCCCAAAAGCGGACGCGCTCACTCCGAAATGCTGTCCACATGAAAAGGGATGACCGCCGACAATTCAAACTGAATCACTTCCGACGTGCTGAGAGAAATTGCGGCTCTCGCTCACGGCGCCACCAGCCGCACGCTCACCACCGCCAGCCCGTCGCCGTCGAGATCGCCGCTGTCGCGCACGGGGACGCCGACGATCTTGCAGTCGTGCGCCGCGCCGCCGAGCGTCTGCCGGCCGAGCGCGAGGTCGCCGCCGCTCGGCGCGAGCGCCGCGTCGATCGCGTCGAGCGCGGCGTTGATCGCGCTCGCGCCGGGCGTCTCGGGATCGCGCGCGTCGAAGTAGAGGAAGAGCTTGGCTTCCAGCGTGCGCCTCGGCGTCGCCGGCGAAGCCCACTGATAGGTCTCCGGCCCGGATTCCAGTTGGAAGAGCGCCGGGCGCAGCGCGGCGGGGACTTCGCTCCACAGCTTCATCTTGCGCGAAGCGAGGCCCCAGGGGTAGGCGGCCGAGACGGCGGCGAACAGGGCGGAAAAGGCGGCTTCGCGGCTCATGCGTCCTCCCAGGCCTCCGTCGGCGTCGCGGCGAGAGCGGCGAGAATTTCGGCGCTCATTTCGTCGAGGCTCGATCGGAGATACGAGCGCTCCGGGATGACCGAGCCGGGGTGCTCGACTTTGGCCGCGAAACGCATCGCGCCGCCGACGAGGAAGGCGAGGGCCTTTCCCTTGACCGGCAG
>Ga0326728_10003802_pt1 | contig 45940 bp, 42 predicted proteins | sample MB3enrmetagenome_FD_207602 | JGI IMG/M metagenome (GOLD analysis project Ga0326728, IMG submission 207602) | Lab enriched peat soil microbial communities from McLean, Ithaca, NY, United States - MB31MN | ecosystem: Environmental > Terrestrial > Soil > Wetlands > Peat | place: USA: New York...
TGATCGACACCACCGCGAAAGTGCAGGAGGCGGAACGGCAAATCGCCGCCGCCGACGATCGCCTGGCGAGCCTGAACGCCAGCGCCGACGCCTTGAACCGCTCGTTCGAGAATCGGCGCGCCGTCATCGCCGACGTTCTGGCCGTGTTGCAACGCATGGGGCGCAACCCGCCGCCGGCGATCCTGGTGAGGCCGCGGGACATGGCCGAGGCGATCCGCGCCGCGATGGTGCTGGGCTCGACGGTCGGCGAACTCAAGAGCGAGACCGAAGCGCTGAGGAAGGATCTGGAGCAACTGGCGAGCGTTCGCGCCTCGATCGCCAAGCAGCGCGACGATCTTGCTCGGCGCTCGGCGAACCTGGAGCTCGACAAGACCCGCCTCAGCGCGCTCGTCGACGCGCGCCAGCAATCCTTGTCGGCCGCGGAGCAGGCGTTGGCGGCTGAGCGCGAGCGCGACGCGCAACTCGCCGAGCAAGCGTCCAATCTCAAAGAGTTGATCGCGCGCATGGAGAGCGAAATCGGCGCCGCGAACTCCGCCGATCAGGCGATGGCGGCCGATGTCGCCGCCAAAGCCGCCGCGGCGCGCGGGGCGGAGCCGGCGCGCTTGAAGCCGGGAACCGCGTTCGCCGACGCCAAGGGCCTTATTTCCTTGCCCGTCGCCGGCGCGATCCTCAAGACGTTCGGCTCGGCCGACGCATTCGGCGGAGCCGAACAGGGAGTGTCCATCGCCTCGCCCGCCGGCGCGACCGTGTCCTCGCCGGTCGACGGCTCGGTGCTGTTTTCCGGGCCCTATCGGTCCTATGGGCAACTCTTGATCATCGACGCCGGCGGGGGATACTATATGGTGCTGGCCGGCATGGATCGAATCAGCGTAGCGGTCGGGCAGTTCGTCCTGGCCGGAGAGCCCGTCGCGACCATGGGCGATGGAACGGCGAGAACAGCCGCCGCCGTCGCTATTGGCGCCACGCAGCCCGTTCTCTATATCGAACTGAGGAAAGACGGAGCGGCGATCGATCCGGGGCCGTGGTGGGCGAAGTCAGATATCGAAAAGGCGCGCGGATGATACGCAAGATTTCCTTTTTGGCGATCGGAGTCGCCCTCGGCGCCGTTTGCGCGGCATGGGCGCCGCAGACGCTTTCGGCGCTCAGCCATAGCGCCTACGCCGCCGCGGCCGACACCTACCGCCAGCTCAACCTGTTCGGCGACGTCTTCGAGAAGATCCGCAACGATTATGTGGAGAAGCCCGACGAGTCCAAACTGATCGAGGCGGCGATCAACGGCATGTTGAGTTCGCTTGATCCTCATTCGAGCTACATGGACGCCAAGGCCTATCGCGAAATGCAGGTGCAGACCAAGGGCGAATTCGGCGGCCTGGGGATCGAGGTCACGCAAGAAGACGGCTTGATCAAGGTCGTCAGCCCGATCGACGACACGCCTGCGGCCAAGGCCGGCATTCTCTCTGGCGACGTCATCGTCGACATCGACGACGAGCCGACGCAAGGCATGACGCTCGATCAGGCGGTGGACAAGATGCGCGGCGCGGTGAATTCGACCATTCGGCTCAAGATCCTGCGCGGCGCCGCCAAGGAAGCCAAGGAGTTCAAGATCGTTCGCGACGTCATCAAGGTTCAATCGGTGCGCTCGCACGTCGAGGCCGACGACATCGGCTACATTCGCATCACGCAGTTCACCGAGCAGACCGCCGACGGCCTCAAGAGCGCGATGGACAAGGTCGGCGCCGACGTGCCGGCCGACAAGTTCAAAGGCTACATCCTGGACTTGCGCAACAATCCCGGCGGCTTGCTCGACCAGTCGATCGAAGTCGCCAACGCGTTCATCGACAAGGGCGAGATCGTCTCGACGCGCGGACGCAACCCCGACGACGCGCAGCGCTTCAACGCGCGCCCGGGAGGCGATCGCTCCGGCGGCAAGCCGCTGGTCGTGCTGATCAACGGCGGCTCGGCGTCGGCCTCGGAGATCGTTTCGGGCGCCTTGCAGGACCATAAGCGCGCGACGCTGATCGGCACCCGCACGTTCGGCAAGGGCTCCGTGCAGACCATCATGCCGCTCGGGCAAGACGGCGCGCTGCGATTGACCACGGCGCGCTATTACACGCCGTCCGGCCGCTCGATCCAGGCCAAGGGCATCGACCCCGACATCGAGGTCCTGGAAGACGTTCCCGACGATCTGAAGGACAGGGACGACACCAAGGGGGAGGCCTCGCTCAAGGGCCATCTCAAGAACGGCGACGACGAAAAGACCGGCTCGCAAGCCTACGTGCCGCCCGATCCCAAGAACGACAAGCAGTTGATCGCCGCCGTCGATCTCTTGCACGGCGTCAAGCACGCCGCGGCGATTCCGGCCAAGGCCGACGCGAACCCGAGCGGCCAGGCGCCCACGCCGTCCGATGGGTCCAAGGAGGCTCCGGCTGCGCCGCCGGCTCCGAGCGGCCCGGACGCGACGGCGCCGAACTGAACGAGACGAAGGACATCGCCGGAATGGGCCGCGGGATTTCTTATTTGGCGTTCGGTGTCGCGTTCGGCGCGGCGATCGCCTCGTACGCCGCCGGCGGCGCGCCGCCTGCCGCAATCGGCGGCGCCGACCAACTCCAGCTCTTCACCCGCGTCTTCGATAAAGTCAGGGAGTCCTACGTCGACAAGCCGGACGAAGACAAAATGGTCGCAGCGGCGATCAACGGCATGCTCGCCTCGCTCGATCCCCATTCCGCGTATCTCGACGCCAAGGCCCTGAACGAATTTCAAACGACGATGAAGGGCGAGGAATTCGGCGGCCTCGGGCTCGAAGTCATGCAGGAGGGCGGGCTGGTGCGGGTGGTCAGCCCGATCGACGACACGCCCGCCGCCCGCGCCGGGATGATGTCGGGCGACTTCATCACCGCCATTGACGATACGCCGGTGCAGGGATTGTCGCTCAAGGAAGCGGTCGACAAGATGCGCGGGCCGGCGAAGACCTCGGTCCGTCTGAAAGTGAGCCGCGGCGCGAACAAGGAGATCAGGGAATTCACCATCGTTCGCGAAATCATCAAGGTGCTGCCGGTGCGTTCGCGAATCGAAAGCGGCGACATCGGCTATATCCGCATCACCCAGTTCAACCAGCAGACCTACGATGGGCTGCAAAAGGCGATCGCCAAGTTCCGCGACGAACCCGGCGACGACAAATTGAAGGGCTACATCCTCGACCTGCGCAACAATCCCGGCGGCTTGCTGACGCAGTCGATCGAAGTCGTCAACACCTTCGTCGACCACGGCGAGATCGTGTCGACGCGGGGGCGCGCGGCCGATCAGGCGCAGGAATACACCGCTCGATCGGGGGCCAACCTGTCGCAGGGCAAGCCCTTGGCGGTGCTGATCAACGGCGGATCGGCCTCGGCCTCGGAGATCGTTTCGGGCGCCTTGCAGGACCTCAAGCGCGCGACGTTGATCGGCACGCGTTCGTTCGGCAAGGGGTCGGTCCAGACGGTGTTGTCGCTGGGCGACAACGGCGCCCTGAAACTGACGACCGCGCGCTATTACACGCCCTCCGGCCGCTCGATCCAGGCCAAGGGCATCGAACCGGACATCAAGGTCAGAGAGACCATCCCTGACGATTTGAAGGGCAAGGTCGACTCGAAGGGCGAGGCCTCGCTGACCGGCCACCTGAAGAACGGCGACGAAGAAAAGACCGGCTCGGAGGCCTATGTTCCGCCCGATCCGGCCAACGATGCGCAGTTGATCGCGGCGATCGATTTCCTGCACGGCCGCTCGCCGACGGCGAGCGCTAGGGATGCGGCGCACGGCGACGATTAGAGCCAAGTCCCGCGCATCAGCGCGGCGCGTCGCCGTTTTCCTCCAGAACCTGGCCGGCGAGGTAGAGCGATCCGGCGATCAGGATGCGCGGCGGCGTCGGCCAGTCGCGCGCCGCCAGGAAGCGCAGCGCCGAGGCGACGCTGTCGCACGCCGCGGCGGAAAGGCCGACGCCGCGCGCGATCGCGGCGACCTCCTCGGCGGCGCGGCCGGCGTGTTCGCCGGCGATCGGCACGGCGAGCGTCTCCTGCGCCAGCCCCTTGAAATGGGCGAGGAACCCCGCGGTGTTCTTGCTCGCCAGCGTGCCGCAGATCAACGCCAGCGGGCGCGGCGAGTGATCCTCGAAATCGGCCATCGCTTCGGCCAGGACCCGTCCGCCCGCTTCGTTGTGGGCGCCGTCGAGCCACACTTCGGCGTGCGCGGGCGCGAGCGCGACGAGCGGCCCGCCGCGCAGGCGTTGCAGGCGGGCGGGCCAGTCGACGTCAGTGAGGCCGCGTTCGAGCGCGCGCGTCGGCAAGGCCGGCAGAATCGCGCGCAGCGCCGCGATCGCCGTCGCGGCGTTGCCGTGCTGATGCCGGCCGGGGAGGCGCGGCAGCGGCAGGTCGAGGAGCCCATCGTGGTCTTCGAAGATGAGGCGGCCGTGTTCGGCGCGCGCGAAGAAGTCGCGCCCGGCGACGATACGCGGCGCGCCGACGCGCAACGCCTCGCGTTCGATGACGCGAAGCGCGCCCTCCTCCTGCTCGGCGATGATCGCCGGCGCGCCGCGCCGCAAGATTCCGGCTTTCTCGTAGGCGATTTGCTCCACGGTGTCGCCGAGAAACTCCGGGTGGTCGAACGACACCGGCGTGATGATCGAAGCGGCCGGCGCGTCGATGACGTTGGTGGCGTCGAAGCGGCCGCCGAGGCCCACTTCCAGCAGCAGATAATCGGCCGGCGTCTCGCTGAACAGCAGCAGCGCCGCGGCCGTCGTGATCTCGAACACGGAAATCGACTGACCCGCGTTGACCGCCTCGCAGCGATCGAGCGCCTCGGCGAGGCGCTCGTCGTCGACCAACGCGCCGGCGAGGCGGATGCGCTCGTTGAAGCGCACCAGATGGGGCGAAGTGTAGACGTGGACGCGTTTTCCCGCCGCTTCGAGCGCGGCGCGCACGAACGCGACGGTCGAGCCCTTGCCGTTGGTTCCCGCGACATGGAGGATAGGCGGCAGGCGCCGGTGCGGCGCGCCGAGGTCGCCGAGCAGGCGCTCGATCCGGCCGAGCGAGAGATCGATGCGCCTGGGATGGAGCGGCGCGAAGCGCTCGAAGATCGCATCGGCCTGGCTCATGCGGCGCTCCGCGCTCGGCCCCTCAAGCCGCCGCCGGCTCGTTCGGCGTTTTGGTCAGCAGCTTCAACAGCCGCGCCAGCGTCGCGCGCATCTGAGGGCGCGGCACCACCATGTCGACCATGCCGTGAGCCTGGAGGAATTCGGCGCGCTGGAAGCCCTCGGGCAGGCGCGCGCGAACGGTCTGTTCGATGACGCGCGCGCCGGCGAACCCGATCACCGCGCCGGGCTCGGCAATTTGCACGTCGCCGAGCATCGCATAGGACGCGGTGACGCCGCCGGTGGTGGGGTTGGTCAGCACGACGATATAGGGGAGTCCCGCCGCGCGCAGGCGCTGGACCGCCACCGTAGTGCGCGGCATCTGCATCAGCGCGAACATGCCCTCTTGCATGCGCGCGCCGCCCGAAGCGGTGAAGATGACGAACGGCGTGCGCCGCGCCACCGCTTCGCTCATCCCGGCGACGATCGTCTCGCCTGCGGCGATGCTGAGCGTGCCGCCGTGAAAGGCGAAATCGTGCACCGCCACCGTCGCCGCCAGGCCCTCGATCCGGCCGACCGCGAGGGTGACCGCGTCGGCGAATCCGGTCCTGGCGCGGTGCTCCTTGAGCCGGTCGGCGTAGCGCTTGACGTCGCGAAATTTCAACGGGTCGCTCAGCGTCTCCGGAACCGGCAGCTCTTCGAATTGGCCGTCGTCGAACAGCGAAGCGAGGCGCGCCCTGGGGTCGATCGCCATGTGATAGCCGGAGCCCGGCACCACCATGAGATTGGCCTCGAGGTCCTTGTGGAAGACGAGTTGGCCGCTCTCGGGGCACTTGACCCACAAGTTTTCCGGCGTGTCGCGCCGCAGCAGCGAGCGGATCTTCGGCGGGACGACGTTGGAAATCCAGGTCATCGACTTTCCCTCGAGAGCGCCGGCGGCGCCTTGACGACGCCGCGCACGCCAGCGGCGATTCGCTCGACCGCCGCGGCGACCGCGCCGACCGCGCCCGGCCCCGTCTTGCCCTCGGCCAGCGAGGCGCGCACGGCCTCGACCAGCGCCGATCCGACGACGACGCCGTCCGCCTTGGCGGCGACGCCGGCCGCGCTCGCGGCGTCCTTGACGCCGAACCCCACCGCGACCGGCAGACGAGTGTGGCGCTTGATGCGTGCAACCGCCTCGCCGACTTTCGACGCGTCGGGCGCCGCCGAGCCGGTGACGCCGGCGATGGAGACGTAATAGACGAAGCCAGAAGTGTTGGCGAGCACGGCGGGAAGGCGCTTGTCGTCGGTGGTCGGCGTCGCCAGGCGGATGAAATTGAGGCCGGCCTTCAGCGCCGGCAGGCACAATTCCTCGTCTTCCTCCGGCGGCAGATCGACGACGATCAGCCCGTCGACCCCGGCTGCGCCAGCGTCGCGCAAGAAGGCCTCGACGCCATAGACGTAGATCGGATTGTAATAGCCCATCAGCACGACGGGCGTATCCGCGTCGGCGACGCGAAAGTCGCCGACCAGCGCCAGCGTCTTGTGCAGGGTCTGCCCGCCGCGGAGCGCGCGCAGGCCCGCGGCCTGGATCGCCGGCCCGTCGGCCATCGGATCGGTGAACGGCATGCCGACCTCGATCACGTCGGCGCCGGCCTTCGGCAACGCCTCGACGATCGCCAGCGAAGTCGCCGCGTCCGGATCGCCCGCCATCACGAAGGCGACGAGCCCGGCGCGACGCTCGGCGCTGAGGGCGGCGAAGCGGCGGTCGATGCGAGTGCTCATGCGAGGGCTCGTTAGCATGAGGCGCGCGGGAGGGAAACCTCGGCGGTCCCGCGACAAGCGATCCGGCTCTAAAATTCTGACGCCGCGCCGGGATCGGCGAGACGGTGCAGCCGGTCGGCGGCGGCTTGGGCGAAGCGCAGCAGCACGGCGCGACGGGTCGCGGGGGCGATGACGCGAGGCGTCGCCTCGCGCACGATTTCCGCGCCGTAAGGGTCGGCGACGATCAGGCCGGCGTCCTCGGGCATGATCTCGACCGGAATCCGCGCGCAAACGCCGAAATAGAGCCGGTCGCAATAGGCGGCGTAGTCGCGCCATTTATGGTCGGCGCGAAAATCGGCGACCGACGACTTGATCTCGACGATCAGCAGCGCGCCTTCGCCGTTGAGCGCGACCACGTCGGCGCGGCGCCCGTCGAGAAGCGGGAGTTCCGTGACCGTGGAAAAGCCCCGCGCGCGCAGCAGCCGGCGCACTCCGCGCGCGATCCCCAAGGCGGTCTCCGACTGGCGGCCGTCGATAAAGTCGTAAGAATCGCCCGCGTTCATGGCGCCGCCTCCCGGCATGCGACGTCGCGCCCGTGCCTGGCGCAGGCCATCGAAGCGCGTTTTCGCAGCCGGCGCAACGATCGCGGCCCGGCGGCCTACAGCCGCGCGATAAGCCCGCGCGCCGTCAACTCCGCGACGACGCGCTCGGCGAGCGCCTCCGCCGTCGAATCGGCGGTGTGGAGCACGAGTTCGGCGGTCTCCGGCGCCTCGTAGGGCTGATCGACGCCGGTGAAATTCTTGATTTGTCCGGCCAGCGCGCGCTTGTAGAGGCCCTTGGGGTCGCGCGCGATCACCGTCTCCAGCGGCGCCTCGACGTAGATTTCGATGAACTCGCCCGCCGCCGCGATCTCGCGCGCCAGCCGCCGCTCGGCGCGGAACGGCGAAATGAACGAGGCAAGGACGATCAGCCCCGCGTCGGTCATCAGCCGCGCGACTTCCGCGACGCGACGGATGTTCTCGACGCGGTCGGCGGCGGTGAAGCCGAGATCCTTGTTGAGGCCGTGGCGGACGTTGTCGCCGTCGAGCAGGATGGTGTGCACGCCGCGCGCCAGCAGCGTCGACTCGACGAGGTTGGCGATGGTCGATTTGCCGGCGCCGGAAAGGCCGGTGAACCAGAGGATCGCCGGGCGCTGATGCTTGACCGCGGCGTGGGCCTCGCGTGTCACCGTCAGGCCCTGGCGGTGAATATTGGTGGCGCGGCGCAGGCCGTGCGCGATCATGCCCGCCGCGACGGTTTCGTTGGTCGTCCGGTCGATCAGGATGAAGGCGCCGGTTTCGCGGTTTTCAACATAGGGATCGTAGGCGACCGGCATGGTCGTGGCGATATTGGCGAGGCCGACCTCGTTGAGCGCCAGCGTCTTGGCGGCGAGCTTGTCGAGGTTGTCGACGTCGATGCGATGCTTGAGTTCGGTCACCGTCGCCGGCGTCGTGCGTGCGCCGATCTTCAGCAAGTAGGAGCGGCCGGGCAGCAGCCGCTCCGGGCTCATCCAGATGAGATGCGCGGTGAACTGATCGGCGACTTCCGGGCGGGCGTCGGGGCGCGCCAGCACGTCGCCGCGCGCGATGTCGATTTCGTCGGCGAGCGTCAGCGTCACCGCTTCGCCCGCCCCCGCTTCGTCCGCCTCGCGGCCGGCGCTCAGAATCTTGGTCACCACGCTCTGCCGGCCCGAGGCGGGGACGACGATCGCGTCGCCGCGGCGGATGACGCCGCTGGCGATCGTTCCGGCATACCCACGAAAATCCAGATGCGGCCGATTGACCCACTGCACCGGCAGGCGAAACGGCGCTTGCCGCCGGTCCTCCTCGACTTCGACGCGTTCGAGATGATCGATGAGGGGCGGTCCGTCGTACCAGGGCGTCAGCGCGCTCGTCGAGGAAATGTTGTCGCCGTAGCGGGCCGAGATCGGGATCGCGAGCATCGATCGGAAACCGAGCGACTTGGCGTAGTCCTCGAACGCCGCGACGATGCGCCGGAACGTCGCTTGGTCGTAGCCGACGAGGTCGATCTTGTTGACCGCCAGCACGACATGACGGATGCCGAGCAGCGAGGCGATGATCGCGTGCCGGTGGGTTTGGGTCAGCAGGCCCTTGCGCGCGTCGACCAGCAGAATCGCCAGATCGGCGTTCGAGGCGCCGGTGGCCATGTTGCGGGTGTATTGCTCGTGTCCGGGCGTATCGGCGACGATGAACGAACGCCGCGGCGTGGCGAAATAGCGGTAGGCGACGTCGATGGTGATGCCCTGTTCGCGCTCGGCCTCGAGACCATCGACAAGTAGCGCGAAATCGATCTCCGCCCCGACCGTGCCGTGCTTTTTCGAGTCGCGCTCGAGCGCGGAGAGCTGATCGTCGAAAATCAGCTTCTGCTCGTACAGCAGGCGGCCGATCAGCGTCGACTTGCCGTCGTCGACCGAGCCGCAGGTCAGCAGGCGCAGCGTCGACGGAGCGGCGTCTGGCGACGAAGCGTCCATGTCAGAAATACCCCTCGCGCTTCTTCTTTTCCATCGAAGCCGATTCGTCGGAATCGATCAGCCGGCCCTGACGCTCGGAGGTGGTCGCGGCGCGCATTTCCGCGATGATGGCGTCGAGCGTGTCGGCGTCCGATTCGATCGCCCCGGTTAGAGGATAGCACCCGAGCGTGCGGAAGCGCACGCGGCGCATCTCGGGCTTTTCGCCCGGACGCAGCGGCAGGCGGTCGTCATCGACCATGATCAGCGTTCCCTCGCGCGCGACGACGGGGCGCGCCTTGGCGAAATAGAGGGGAACGACGGGAATGGATTCGGCGCGCACGTATTCCCAGACGTCGAGCTCGGTCCAGTTCGACAGGGGAAAGACGCGCATCGATTCGCCCTCGCGGACGCGTGTGTTGTAAAGGTGCCAGAGCTCGGGGCGTTGATTGCGCGGATCCCAGCCGTGCGCCGCCGAGCGGTGCGAGAACACGCGCTCCTTGGCGCGGCTCTTTTCCTCGTCGCGCCGCGCGCCGCCGAAAGCGGCGTCGAAGCGACCCTGGTCGAGCGCCTGGCGCAGGGCCTCGGTCTTCATCACCTGGGTGTGGACCTGGCTGCCCGAGGCGATTGGGGAAACGCCGCGCGCGAGGCCCTCTTCGTTGACGTGGACGCGCAGATCGAGCCCGAGGCGGCGCGCTGTCTCGTCGCGGAACGCGATCATCTCGCGAAACTTCCAGGTGGTGTCGACATGCAGCAGCGGAAACGGGAGCGGCGCGGGATGAAAGGCCTTCATCGCGACGTGCAGCATCGCGCTGGAATCCTTGCCGATCGAATATAGCATAACCGGATTGCGAAACTCCGCGACAACCTCGCGCATGATATGAATGGCCTCGGCTTCGAGACGCTTCAGGTGCGGAGGCAACGCGTTGGGCATCGGCAAGACGTCTCGGGAGGATCGGTGGGCCTAGCCGATAGAGAGATCGACCCGACTAATCAAGGGAGGGGGCGAGGAGCGGGCCATTCGCCGGCCCGCTGTCGCCGTCAGCCGAAGCCGCCTGCAATCGCTTGCGAAACCAATGATGGGCGTACGGGTTGGCGTTGAAGGGGGCGACTTCCTCGAAGCCGAGCTTGCGATAGAGCGCCTGGGCCTCCTTCAGCGCTCGATTGGTGTCGAGGCGAAGCGTCGACCAGCCCGAGCGTCGCGCCGTCGCCTCGATCGTCGCGATGATCCGGCGCGCGACGCCGGCGCCGCGCGCGGCGGGAGCGGTCCACATCCGTTTGATCTCTCCCGTCGTCTCGTCGACGCGCCGCAGCGCGCCGCACCCGACCGGGCGGCCGTCGAGCCGCGCGACGAAGAAAAACCCCGCGGGCGGCGTCATCTCCTTGTCTCGAACGGAGCCGCCTTTGGCCGGATCGAAGCCGGCCTCGAAACGCTGCGCGAGTTCGCGGAAATATTCGCCGAGGCACCAACGAGCGTTAGCCGAATTCGGCGGTTCGAGCCGCACTTCGACGGCGGCCGCGCGGATCAGTCGCTCGACCTCGGCCATGGCCGCTACGAGGCGGTCGCGCTCGGGCGCTTCGAGCGGCACCAGCATCGATTGCGCGAATTCGTCGGAAAGCCGCTCGTAGGCGGCAAGTTCGGCTTGTCCTTCTTTCGTCAGGCTGACGCGCCGCAAACGGCCGTCCTCGGCTTGCTTGCGCACCTGGATGAGGCCCTGCGCTCGCAGCGACCGCAGCAGCCGGCTGAGATAGCCCGAATCCAGACCGCGCGCGTCGCGCAACTCGCGCACGTCGGCGCCATGGGCGCCCGTTTCGAAAATGAGCCGCGCTTCCGCCAGCGGGCGGCCGCGCCGCAGGTAGCTGTCCTCGAGCGCGCCGACGCGCTGCCTGACCAGGCGGTTGAAACGACGGACCTGCTGAACCTGGCGGCGATCCATTCTCTGACTTTAGTCAGAGAAATCGAATTTGCAAATTCGGGCGATCGTCGCCAAAGGCTTTCAACGGAACGCTCGCGCGCGTCGCCGGAGCGCAAAATCGACGGCAAAGGGCGCAGGCGCCTCACGGCCTCTCTTTGGGCGAGCGTCGGAGCGGCGCGACAGGGGCACCGGTCAGGCCATCGTTGTCGCCGCCTTGCAGGCTGAGGCTGCCGCCCGGCTGCATTTCAAGGCACGTCAGCAATTCGACGTAGCTCAGCGTGACCCCGCCGCTCCCTACGCAGGCCGCCTGCGCGTCCGCCGAATAATGCGGCCACTTCGCGCGCAATTGATCGCGCGCGCCCTGTTCGTCGCGCAAGCAGCTCTGGAAGGCCGCCGCCTTGTCCTCCGGAAGCGCCGCCGTTTGCGCGCTTCGGCATATGCTCGCCAAGTCGATGGCCGGCGGCGCGCCCGCCAGCGCAATCAACAGAACGACCGCGTTCATCGCCAATCTCTCCGCGCACGCGCCGTCTCGACGCGCGCCTTCGACGGCCTGCCAATATGCCCTTGCAGGCGGCCATGTTCCAGCCCCAGTCAGGCGAAATCGCGGCGGGCGCCGCGAAATGATCACAAACGGCGCCCAAAGGTCTGATAGAGCCGCGGCGTCGAATGAACGGGCGCCGGCCGCGCCCGACGGAGTTCCTGCTTGCCGACGCGTCGCCTGCGCCTCGCCGCCCTCGCCTTTCTTGTTTTCGTCGCCGGCGCCGGCGCGCGCGCCGCCGAGGGCGGGGACGCTTCCTCCTGCCTCTATGCGCCCGCGCCGCCGACCGAGCTCGCGAGCGCCGACGCGGTCGCCGACTACGCGTCGGTGTTGCGGACCTGTCGCAGCGCCGACGGCCGCGAGGGCGTCGCGATCCGCGCGATGACGATCGCCGGCGCGCCGATCCTGCTCCTCGCCGATCCGCGGAACCTGTCGACAAGGTTGGAGCGGGCCGCCTGCTGGACCTGTCAGGACGCGAGCGAGGACTCGCTTTCCGACACGCGGATGATGCGCGCGGTCGCGCAATCGGCCGAGGCGCCGGGTCTCGTCCATCGCGGCTTTCTGCAAAACGCCGGCCTCACCCACGGTGCCGCCGCGGGTGCCTTCGTCACCGGCGATCTATGCCCCAGCCGAAAGCCGCTCGACCGGCCGTTCTTCGACAAGCTCGCCGGCGAGGCGCCGCACGCGCCGGTGGCGCTGTCGATCTCCGGCCTGTGGCTCGTCCATCATTTCCAGGATTATCGCTGGCTGCTCGACCGGCAGGCGGCTGGGGCGCTCGACATCCTCTGGGTCGATCACACCTATCACCATCCCTATCGGCGCGGCGAACCTGCCGCGCGCAATTTCTTGCTGACGGACGGCGTCGACGCCGACGCCGAGATTCTCGACACCGAGCGCCTGCTCATCGCCAATGGCCAGACGCCGTCGCTGTTTTTCCGTTTTCCCGGCCTCGTCTCCAGCGCGCCGCTGATGCAGGCGGTGCGCCGCCATCATCTGATTTCGCTCGGCGCGGACGCCTGGCTCGCGCTCGGTCAGCGGCCGGGCGAGGGATCGATCGTCCTCGTCCATCCCAACGGCAATGAGGAAGCGGGCCTGGCCATGTTCGACCGCGATATGGCCCGCGGCGCAATCGCCGAGCCGCTCGAACCGCTGACCGCCGCGCCGAACTGAGGCGCCGCGGCGAAGCCGCGACGGATGAGAGGTGCGCCGTCAGGCGCTATAAGGAAGCCGCCGCCGGCGCTCGGGAAGAGTCAACTCCGGCTCATATCGCGCTCGAAACGCCGCCGCGCGTCGCTCTCTCCGCGGCGTAGAGGGCGCGAAAACGCCGCAGCCGCGGGGCGTGGATCGCCGCGCTCGCCGTGTTGGGAACGAATTGCCGCTCGGTCGGCGGCCGTCGGCAGACGGTTTCCTCGTCGCCCCCCGCCGCCAACATCGCCAGCCGCGCCGCGCCGAGCGCCGCGCCCGCCTCCGCCCCGGCGGCGAGGTCGATCGTCAACCCCGTGACGTCGGCGATCATCTGGCCCCAGAAACTGGAACGCGCGCCCCCGCCCACCAGCAACGGCGCGGTGGGCTTGGCGCCCGCCGCGGCGAGCACGTCGACGCCGTCGGCGAAGGAGAAGGCGACGCCTTCGAGCACCGCATAGACGAGCGCCCCGGCGCCGTGCTCGGCGCGCAGGCCGGCGAACAGGCCGGTCGCGTTCGCGTCGTTGTGCGGCGTGCGCTCGCCGGAAAGATAGGGGAGGAACACCGGCGCTGCGGCGACGGCGTCAGGCGAGCGGGCGAAAGCCTCGGCTTCGTCGACGCAGCCGCCGATGTCGTCGGCGCGGCCGAGCGCGGCGGCGATCCACGACAGCGACGAAGCCGCCGACAGCGTCACCGCCATGCCGTGCCAGCGGTTCGGCAGCGCATGGCAGAAGGCGTGCAGCGTGCGCTCCGGCAGGCTGACGAAGCGGTCGGTCGTCGAGAAGATCACGCCCGAGGTGCCCAATGAGACGAAGCCGGAGCCGGGATCGATCGCGCCGACGCCGACCGCGGAGGCGGCGTTGTCGCCGCCGCCGCCGGCGATGGGGATGCGTCGGCCTTCGAGCCCCCAGGCCTTGGCGACCGCGGGCGACAGGTAGGCCGAGACCGCCGAGCCCTCGACCAGACGCGGCATGTGCGAGCGCTTAAGCCCGCTGGCGGCCAGCAACTCGTCGTCCCAGCGGCGACGCGCGATGTCGAGCCACAGCGTGCCCGAGGCGTCCGACATCTCCGAGACGGCCTCCCCGGACAAATGCAGGCGAACGAAATCCTTGGGCAGCAGGACCCGGGCGGTCGCGGCGAAGACCTCCGGCTCGTGAGCGGCGACCCAGAGAACCTTGGGCGCGGTGAAGCCCGGCATCGCGATGTTGCCGGCGCGAGCGCGAAAATTGGGCACGCGGCGTTCGAGCTCGGCGCATTCGGCGAAGGCGCGGACGTCGTTCCACAGGATCGCCGGCCGCAGCGGCGCGCCTTCGGCGTCGAGAAACGTCGCGCCGTGCATTTGCCCGGAAAGGCCGATTCCGCCAAGACGCGCGAACGCCTGCGGCGCGTGACGCCGAATCGCCGCGACGGCGGCCTCCACCCCTTCGACCCAGTCAAGAGGATTTTGCTCGCTCCACAGCGGGCGCGGTCGCGACAGCGACAGCGGCGTCGAAACGTCGGCGACGACCCGTTGATCCACGTCGACCAACAACGCCTTGATCGACGACGTGCCGACGTCCAGACCGAGAAAAGTCTCGCTAGCGCGCGCCTCGCTCAACATTGTTCGTCCTCCCCCAAAGGGGCGCCGGATCCGCCGAATGGACGGAAGGGTTGACTAGGCGACGCTGAGATTTCCGGCCGAGGACTTGCCGGTGCGCTTGTCCGCGACGATCTCGTAAGAGACTTTCTGGCCTTCGTTGAGTTCGCGCAGTCCCGCGCGCTCGACCGCGCTGATGTGGACGAATACATCCTTGCCGCCGTCGTCAGGCTGAATGAAGCCGTATCCTTTGGTGGCGTTGAACCACTTCACCGTACCCGTTGCCATCGGAGAGTTCCGTATATGAGAGTGTCGCTACGCGTTGGCGCGCCGGCGCCGGCGCGAATATCGATGCAGGGAGGTTCGTCGGCACGCATCGCAAGATACGGGGCCAAGTCGTCGGCCAGTGATCGATCCCTCAGGGAATACCGGAACACACCGTTCAAATCAAGGCGGCGTCCGGGCCTACCTCACATGAGACGCCGGGGTCTCGAAGCTGAGGGTTCGGCGACGCTCCGCCGGCGTTCGGTCGCCAAGGACCTGACGAGGCCAGTGGTTGCGGACGTTTGGGTCGGCGGGAACGGGGCTCGGCCGCCTTTTCCCGGCGATAGAGCGTCGAACGCGGCGCGCTCAAGGCGGGCGCGTCGTCGTCAAAATCGTTGACCGTAGTCGGCTTGTTCGCGGTCGTTCGCTTTCGTCTCGCCGTTCGCTCTCGCCGCCGCCTGGCGACGGCTCGACACCGCGGCGGCTTTGCTGTATGAGGCGCGCCTCAACTGAAAACAGCGCGCCGAAGCGCTCGTCGGACCCGCATCGCGGGCTCGCCGTCACGGCATGGAGACGCAAGTGAACATCATTGAGACGCTCGAAGCCGAACAGGCGGCCAAATTGAGCGCGGGCCGCAACATCCCGGAATTTTCGCCCGGCGACACCATCGTCGTCAACGTCAAGGTGACCGAAGGCGAGCGCACGCGCGTTCAGGCCTACGAGGGGGTGTGCATCGCGCGCAGCGGCGGCGGCCTCCAGGAGAGCTTCACCGTCCGCAAGATTTCCTATGGCGAAGGCGTCGAGCGCGTTTTTCCCGTCTACTCGCCCGTGATCGAGTCGATCAAGATCGTTCGCCGGGGCAAGGTCCGTCGCGCCAAGCTCTATTATCTGCGCGACCGCCGCGGCAAGTCGGCGCGCATCGCCGAGCGCATCGAGGGCGCGTCCGCCAAGGCGGCCGAGGCGCCCGAGACGGCCAAGCCGACGACGTGAACGAATTTCACTAAAAAGGCGGGAACCCGCGACGTCCGAACCGCATGTTGCGCGACAAGCGCCGTTCGCCATCGCCTTGGAAGCCGACAAGACGCGCTCCTGGCGCACTTGCGGCGACTCGCCGGACGGCCGTTCTGCGACGGCTCGCACAAGAGCCTGTAGTCCGGCTTCCGGCTGCGGCGCTTTCATGATGTGCGCATGCCATAGCCCACAAGGGGGGATTCGCGTGCGCGAGGCCGCCGATGGCCGCGGCTAGGTCGCCCCGAACAGCTTGTCGAGCAGGCCCTTGTCGCGCGGCGGCGGCGCGGCGGGCGCATCACTATCGACATTGGGGATCGGCGCGGGCGGCACGGGGGCGTCGGATACGGCGGGGGAGAGCGCGCGCTTGATCGGCGCGGCGGGCGCCGCCGACGCGGCCACGCCGCCTCTGCCGATCGCCAGCGGCGCGCCGACGGCTTCGGGCGTCGGCGCGGGCGGGGCGGATTCGGGCGCAGGCGCGTCGGCGTTGCGCCAGACGCCCGACGGCAGCGCGGCGATCGGAATCCCCTGATGGGCCGCCTTCATGAAGCGGCTCCAAATTTCGACCGGCAGATTGCCGCCCGACACCTTCTTGGTCGGCGCGCCGTCGTCGTTGCCGAGCCACACGCCGGCGACGAGGTAACTGGTGTAGCCGACGAACCAGGCGTCGCGCCATTCCTGGCTGGTGCCCGTCTTGCCCGCGGCCTGCCAGCCCGGCAATTCGGCCTTGTGCGCGGTGCCGGTCAGCAGGGTTTCCTGCATCATATCGTTCATCATCGCGACATATTGCGGATCGATCACCCGGCCGAAGCTGGCGTTCTTGCGGGCATAGAGCAACTTGCCGTTGGCGGTGCGCACGCGCGCGATCACGTGGGGTTGCACGCCGATGCCGCCGTTGGCGAAGGCGGCGTAGGCGGCTGCGAGTTCGAGCGGCGTGACCTCGGAGGTTCCCAGCGCGATCGAGGCGTTGGGCTCGAGGTCGGAGGCGATGCCGAGGCGGTGAGCGGTGCGCACCACCGTTTTGGGCCCGACTTCCAGACAGAGCCGCACAGCGACGGTATTGAGCGAAAGCGACAGCGCCTTGGTCAGCGTCACGGGGCCGAAATATTCGCGCGAATAGTTTTCCGGATTCCAGCCCTTGACCGAAATCGGCGCGTCTTCGCGCACCGTTTCGGGAGTCAGGCCCTTCTCGAGCGCGGCTAGATAGACGAAAGGCTTGAAAGCGGAGCCGGGCTGGCGCTTGGCCGCGACGGCGCGGTTGAACTGGCTGTCGGTGTAGTTGCGCCCGCCGACCAACGCCTTGACCGCGCCGTCGGGATCGAGCGCCACCACGGCGCCTTGGGTGACGCCGAACTTGTCGCCCTTGGCGTTGAGCTCCTCGGTCAGCGCCCGCTCGGCGCCCGCTTGCATCGCCGGGTCGAGCGTCGTCGTGACGACGATGTCCTCGTCGATGGCGCCGACGGTGTCGTCGAGCATGTCCATGACGTAGTCGGCGGCGTAGTTGATCGACCCCGAGCCTTTCTCGTGCACGACCTGCGCAGGAGTGGAAAGCGCGACCTTGGCCATCGCCTCGGTGATGTCGCCCTGTTCGGCCATCGCGGTGATGACCTGCGCCGCACGCTCGTTGGCCGCGGTCAGATTGTGATTGGGGGCGAGCCGGGTCGGCGATTTCATCAGGCCGGCGAGGACGGCGGCCTCCGAGAGCGTGACCTGCCGAGCGCTCTTGCCGAAGTACTTCTGCGCCGCCGCCTCGACGCCGAAGGCGCCCGAGCCGAAGTAGACGCGGTTGAGATAGAGTTCGAGGATCTGGTCCTTGGAATACTTGCGCTCGAGCCACAGCGCGAGAATCGCTTCCTGGATCTTGCGCGAGAGCGTGCGCTCCTGGGTGAGGAAGAGGTTCTTGGCGAGCTGTTGGGTCAGCGTCGAACCGCCCTCCATGCCGCCGCGTCCCGAGACGTCGCGAAACACGGCGCGCACGACCCCGATCGGGTCGATGCCGAAATGCTGGTAGAAGCGCCGGTCCTCGATCGCCACGAAGGCCTTGGGCAGATAGGGCGGCAACTCGCTCAAATGCACCGCCGCGCCGCCGGTGTCGCCGCGATTGGCGATGAGCGAACCGTCGTCGGCGAGAATGGCGATATTGGGCGGGCGCTTGGGCACCGCGAGCTGGTCGATCGGCGGCAACTGGCTGGCGTAATAGGCGAACAGGCCCGTGACGCCGACGAAACCCCAGACGGCGAGCACGAACGCCCAGTAGGTCAGCCGGCTGGCGAAGGAGCGCCTGGGCCTCGCGCCCCAGCCGCGGCTCGCCCTCTTGGACCCCTGCAGCGGGCGATCGGCCGGATCGGCGCGCAGGTCGTCGCGGCCGCGGCGTCGCCGCGAATCGTCGAGCCGCGGTTCGATCCGCTCCGCGTTTCGCCTGCCGCCCCTGCCGAACATCACGCGATCCCGCGCCGGGCGCTTCGAGGGCGAGACCCCCTCAAACGTCGCCAGCTGACCCCATCGAAGCTAAAGGCGGCGATTTAAGGGCCGGTTAAGGTTGCCGAAGCGTTGAACGCGATCGGGCGAAATTCGGTCGAATCCATGGGGACCGCGGCCCCGTGGCTCTTGCGCATCCCGCGTCTCCAAGGCAAAGTCCGGCCCCCGCGCGTTCAGGGCGGACCCATCTCGCCGGGACGACGCGAGCGATCAAGAGGGGCCGCGCGCGTTCCCATCGTTTTGGAAGCGCCGCCGCAGGCGTAAGATTTAGGATGATCCGATGAAGGTCACCATCGAGCGAACAGCCCTGCTCAAGGCGCTGGGCCACGTGCATCGCATCGTCGAACGGCGCAACACCATCCCGATCCTCTCCAACGTGCTGATCGAGGCGCGCCAGCGCGAGGTGACGCTCAAGAGCACCGACCTCGATCTCGAAGCGACCGAGTCGGCGCCCGCCGACGTCGCCCAAGTCGGCGCGACGACCGTGCCCGCCCATGTCATCTACGACATCGTGCGCAAATTGCCGGAGGGCGCGCAGGTCAGTCTGGAAATGATCGGCGAGGCGGGCCAACTGCTGCTGCGCTCGGGGCGCTCGCGCTTTTTCCTGCAAGGCCTGCCGGCGTCCGATTTCCCCGATCTCACCGCGGGCGAATTCACCCATCGCTTCGCCCTCGCCGCCGTCGATCTCAAGCGCCTGATCGACAACACGCAGTTCGCCATTTCGACCGAGGAGACGCGCTACTATCTCAACGGCATCTTCTTCCATACGGTCGAAGTCGGCGGCGCGAGCCTCTTGCGCGCCGTCGCGACCGACGGCCATCGCCTCGCCCGGGTCGAGATTCCCGCGCCCAAGGGCGCGGCCGGCATGCCGGGCGTCATCGCGCCGCGCAAGGCGGTCAGCGAAGTGCAGAAGCTGCTCGAGGACCTGGCCCAGGAAGTGGCCGTCGAGATTTCGACCACCAAGGCGCGCTTCCAGTTCGGCGACGTGGTGCTGACGACCAAGCTGATCGACGGCACGTTCCCCGATTACAGCCGGGTCATTCCCACCCACAACGACAAGCGCCTCGTCGTCGACAAGAAGCCCTTCGAGAGCGCGGTCGATCGCGTCTCGACGATTTCTTCGGAGCGCGGCCGGGCGATCAAACTGGCGATCGCCGACAACAAGATGACGCTCTCGGTCAACAATCCTGATTCCGGTTCGGCGAGCGAGGAAATCGAAGTCGACTACGATTCGGCGCCGATCGAAATCGGCTTCAACGCGCGCTACCTGCTCGACATCGCCGAACAGCTCGCGGGCGACACGGCGCTGATCAAGCTCTCCGATCCCGGCTCGCCGACGATCATCCAGGATCGCGACGGCTCGGCGGCGCTCTACGTGCTGATGCCGCTCAGGGTGTGAGGCGCGCTCAGGCCCGCCCCGTCCTCAGCGTTCTCAGCGTGACCGCGACAATCGTCTCGAATCGGGTCGCCAGCGCGGCGCTGGCGACGTCCTTGTCGAGCCGCAGCGCGATCGGGTGGATAAAGCGATGCGCGGCGTCGAAGATCAGCGACATCGCCCGGCGCCGATCGGTCATGGCGAAGGCGCGAGAGGCGACGCCTTCTTCGACGACGCGCTGGATTTCCGACTGCACACGCGCGCGGTGCCGGCGCGCGCTGCCGCGATTCTTCTCCAGCGCCTCGATCAGCAAGTCGAACAAGGCGGGGTCGCTCTCCAGCTTCTGGCGGTAGGCGCGATGAACCGTCATCAACATGTTCTCGAGCTTGTCGAAGGCCGGATCGGCGCCTTCGGCCGTCTCCCTCAGGCGCGCCTCGATCGGGCGAAGCCAGGCCGCGGTGATCTCCTCGAGCAGCGCCGTCTTGGAAGGAAAATAGCGATAGACGTTGGCGTGCGTCATGCCCGCCTCTTGCGCGACGCCGACGACGGTCGCGCGCGCCGAACCGAACTTGCGCACGTGAGCGCGGGCAATTTCGAGGATCCGCGCTTCGACGGATTCGGCGGCCGACGATTGGGGCAAGTCCAGTCTGTCTCCGATTGTGTCCGCGAGCGTGGTGTAGCTGAACGTCTGGACCACGACGATTTCCGGGCTGGGCCGGCTTGGTCAGATGGCCATGGCGGGCAATCCGACGACCGGATCATCGCTTAAAGCGGCGATGGTTTCCAGCGTCATGTAGCGGGATCGTTGAACGGTCCATTCGTCGTTTTGTTCCAGGAGGATGGCGCCGACGGGCCTGACGATGGCGTCCTCGTTGGGAAAGATGCCGACGACTTCGGTGCGGCGTTTGATCTCGCCGTTGAGCCGTTCGAGTCCGTTGGTGGAATGGATTTTCGGCCAGTGCTCCTTGGGGAAGCTCATGCAGGCGAGCACGTCGGCCTCGGCCTCGTCCATGAAGGCGGCGAGCTTGGGCAGTTTTGGACGCAGTTGATCGGCGACCTTTCGCCATTGGGCGGTGGCCGGCGGAGCCGGCCGGACGAGGGGGGTCGCGCGGGAGCGCGACGGCTTTCTGGGCCGCTTCTCATTTTTCCTATAGCGGCGTCGATCCCTGCAATCGTCGATCGGCGCGTTGCGGTTGGCGTCCGTCTTGAACGATCGAAACCGTCTTGCTTCGCTCGACCCCCTCATCCGTCATCGCTGACGCGATGACGCCTTCCCCCGCGAGGGGGGAAAGGAGTTCGCGGCACCGTTCTTCCCCTCGCCCCGCAAAGAGCGGGGAGAGGCAGGGAGAGGGGCCCGGCCGATTGGCCGCAGGCTTCGGCCGCACGGTTACGGCGTCAGCGCGCTTAACCAGACCCTTGTCGCCTTTCCCGCGACGATCGAAGTCATACCAGCGGCCGACAGCAATGACTCGTCATGGCCGGGCTTGTTGTCCCGGCCATCCACGCCGTCGAGCTGCCGCCCAGTTGAACAAGAGGCCAAGCCTTTCTAGCTGCTTCCGGAAGGAAGCGCGGCGCGCTGCCGCGTGGACGGCCAGGACAAGCCCGGCCATGACGGCGGTCACTATTTTCCGCCATTGGTGTCAGCGTCGAAAATCACTGCGCCGGCGCCGCCGCTACCCGCGGGCTCGAACCGGCGGCTGGGGAGCGCCGCGGCGCGGCGAGGGTGCGCTTCGCTTAGATCGCCTCTGCTCGGCGACCGCCAGGGAGAAATCGTAGGGTAGGCAGTAAAATGCGCTCACCGTAAACGTAAACGCGTAAACGCGCTGTGCCTGATCCGTGCTCGGCGTCAATGTCGAGCCCGCTTCGCGGGTTGCTCGTTACGCTCGCAAACATTGACCCCTGCGCGCGGCTCAGGCTCTTGGCCTCCATGGTCTTTGCTGCGGGAAGCCGGCCCGCAGGGCCGGCTTCCCGCAGCAAAGACCATAGTAGCGCTTCGCCATATCGGCGCGGCGCGGTCACCGCGAAGCGGGTTGACGGCGACGGGCCGATGTGGCCGCCGGCCATCGAAAGACATGCGCATACCATAACGCGCGCGGGGAGAGGGGGGTCGCGCACGCCTGAACGCCAAGCGCTTCAGCCGACCACGCCCGCCGCGCGCAGGCCCGCGATCTCGCGTCCGGACAAGCCCAACTCGGTCAGAACGCCGTCGGTGTGCTCGCCGAGGCGCGGCGCGGCGGTCTCCGCCGCGGCGGGTTCGCCGTCGATGACGAGGGGTGAGCGCACCGAGGGCGCGGTTCCCCCACGCGCTCCGGTCGCGGCAAGATCGAGCCGTAGTCCGCGCGCCTGCACTTGCGGGTCGGCGAAGACTTGGGCGATCGAATTGATCGGTCCGGCTGGAACGCCCGCGTCCTCGAGCGCCGCGAGCAGCGCGTCGCGCGGCATTTTTCGCGCCGCCTCGGCGAGGGCGGCGACGAACGCCTCGCGGTTGCGCACGCGGTCGGCGTTGGTCGCGTAAGCGGGGTCGGCGGCGAGCGCCTCAAGGCCGAGGATGCGGCAGAATTCGCGCGTGTGGCGATCGGTTCCGGCGGCGACGATCAGCGGCCCGTCCGCCGCCTCGAACGCCTGGTAGGGCACGATGTTGGGATGGGCGTTGCCGAGGCGCCGGGGCGTTCTTCCGGAGACGAGAAAATTCAGCGCCTGGTTGGCGAGCACGCTCACTTGCGTGTCGAGTAGCGCCATGTCGATCTCGCCGCCGAGCCCGGTGACTGCGCGGCGGATCAGCGCCGCTTCGATCGCCGCCACCGCGTAGACCCCGGTGAAGATGTCGGCGAAGGCGACGCCGATTTTTTGCGGCTCGCCGTCGGGTTCGCCGGTCAGGTCCATCACCCCGCCCATGCCCTGGATGATGAAGTCGTAGCCGGCGCGCGCCGCGTAGGGGCCGTCGTGGCCGAAGCCGGTGATCGAGCAATAGACCAGGCGCGGATTGAGCGCTTTCAGGCTGGCGTAGTCGAGCCCATACTTGGCGAGCCCGCCGGTCTTGAAATTCTCGATCAGCACGTCGGCGCGCGCGGCGAGGCGGCGCACGATTCCTTGGCCCTCGGGACGCTCGAAATCGATCGCCGCCGAGCGCTTGCCGCGATTGCACGCATGAAAATAGGCGGCGTCGAGCCGCTCGCCGTTTTCGCCCTCGACGAAGGGCGGGCCCCAGCCGCGCGTGTCGTCGCCCGCGCCCGGCCGCTCGACCTTGACGACCTCGGCGCCGAGGTCGGCGAGCGTCTGGCCCGCCCAGGGGCCGGCGAGGATGCGCGCCAGCTCCAGCACTTTCAGGCCGGCGAGCGGTTTCAATGTCGGGCTCCGTCCGTTCGGCGCCTCGCCCGATCGGCGCGGCGCGCGATCGAGCGCTAGCCGATCCGGCCCCGCGAGCGCAAGTGCTCGTCTTCGCGCAGCGCCGCGAACGGAACGCGCATTTGCGGCGCTTGAGCGAAATGGATAGCCTGTTCGGATGACGGGACGGGAGTTTCGCCGCGTTTCGGCCGAGAAAGGCCCCGCCGTTCGTAGAACGCTGGAGGGATCGCTTGCAGGCCGGTCCGCGTTTTTTCCTCGGCGTCGACGGCGGCGCGACGCGCTGCCGGGCCCGCCTCCGCGACGCCGGCGGAGCGTTTGTCGCCGAGGTCGAGGGGCCGCCGGCCAATGTCTACGTCGATTTCGATGGCGCGATCGCCGCCGCGCGCGCGCAGATCGAAGCCGCCTGCGCCAAGGTGGGGCTCGCCGCGGCGGATCGCGCGCGGGTCGCCCTTGGTCTCGGCCTCGCCGGGCTTTCGAGCGCCGACGACGCCAAGCGCGTCGAGGCGCGTTTCAACGGACTGGCCGGCGTGCGCGCCGCCAACGACGCGGTGACGGCGTGCCTGGGCGCGCATGGCGGCGCCGACGGAGCGCTGGTGATCGCCGGCACTGGCTCGGCGGCGATCGCGCGGGTCAATGGGCGCGAAACCGTGATCGGCGGGCGCGGCTTCCTGCTCGGCGACGACGGATCGGCGGCGCGCGTCGGCGCCGACGCCGTTCGCGCCGCTTTGCGCGCGTACGACGGGCTCGGCCCGAGTTCGCCGCTGACGCAGGAAGCGATGCGGCGCTTTCGCGACGATCCTCTCGTCGCAATCCAATGGGCGATCAGCGCCAAACCGACGGGCTATGGGGCCTTCGCGCCGCTGGTGTTCGAGTGCGCCGGGGCGGGCGATGAAATGGCGCTGGCGATCGTCAGCTCCGCCGCGCGCGCGGTCGACGCCCTGATCAGCGCCGTGCAGGCGCTCGGCGCCGAACGCGTCGCCCTGGTCGGGGGCTTGAGCGGGGCGATCAGGCCCTATCTCGAAGCGTCGTCGCAAGCGGCGCTCAGCCGGCCCTTGTTCGACGCCGTCGACGGCGCAATCCTGTTGGCGGGCGGGGTTTTGCCCGCGAGCGAAGGCGGAAAGACATGAGCGGGACGAGGAAGCTGCAAGTCTTCACCGGCGCGCGCCTGTTCGACGGCCTCGCGCTGCGCGAGGATTGCGCGCTCGTCATCGAGGACGGCCTGATTCGCGGGATCGTCGGCCTCGCCGAGCGTCCGCACGGCGGCGCGCAGCACGATCTCGGCGGCGGCGTGCTCGCGCCCGGCTTCGTCGACTGGCAGGTCAACGGCGGCGGCGGCGTGCTGTTCAACGCGACGCCGACGCCCGAAGCGATCGGCGCGATCGCCGCCGCCCATCGCCGCGAGGGAACGACCGCGATCCTGCCGACGGTCATCACCGACGCGCCGGAAGTTCTCGCGGAAGCGTTGGCGGCCGCGCGCGAGGCGGTCGGCCGCGCGCCCGGCGCGTTTGGGGTGCACGTCGAAGGCCCCTACATCGACGCACGGCGCAAGGGCGTGCACGCCGCCGAATTCATTCGCACGATGCGCGAAAAGGACGTTGCGCAGCTGATCGCGGCTGAGGCGGGCGCGATGGTGGTGACCGTGGCGCCGGCCGCCGTCGGCGTCGATTTGATCACACGGCTCGCAGCGGCGGGGTTGATCGTCAGCCTCGGCCATGCCGAGGCGAGCGCCGAGGAGGCGCGAGCGGCGTTCGCCGCCGGCGCGAGCGCGGCGACGCATCTGTTCAACGCGATGACGCAGTTGGCGTCGCGCGCGCCCGGGCTCGTCGGCGCGGCGCTCGCCGACCCACGCGTCGTCTGCGGCCTCATCGCCGACGGCGATCACGTGCACGAAGTCGCGATGCGCGCGGCCTTCAACGCCAAGGGCGCGGCGGGAATCGCGCTCGTCTCCGACGCCATGCCTCCGGCCGCGGGCGGCCCGCCGGTGTTCGCGCTGCAGGGGCGGCGCATGACGCGGACGGGAACGCGCCTGATCTCCGAAGACGGCGCGCTCGCCGGCTCGGCGATCACGCTGCGCGACGCCGTGCGCCATGTCGTCGAGACGCTCGGCCTGCCGCTCGCCGACGCGCTGCGCATGGCGACTTCGACGCCGGCGCGGTTGTTGCGGCTCGATAATCGGATCGGCCGCCTCGCGCCGGGGCTTCGCGCCGACCTCGTGCATCTCTCGGACGATCTCGACCTTGCCGGCGTCTGGATCGGCGGTCGGAAGGAGCGCGAGGCCGAGCGATAAGACCGCCGCTCCGCCACGAAGGCCGCCGCGTCTCGCATGGCTTCGCCTCCGCGCGAAAACGTACGAGCTTGTCGGCGTTTCACGCAACCGTCGCACAATTCGCAGACGAAGGGCGCGAGGAAGCCTCATCAATGGGGGGGAACGCTTTGCGAGCTCTGGCCTTGGCGTTTACGCCGCGATTTATCGTCCTGACGCTGTCGATCCTGATCACGTTGGCGCTCGCGGCGGCGATCGGCGCGTCGATGAGTCCACGGTGGGACGCGGCGCTGTTCACCGCCCTCTCCGTATTCGGCGCCCTCACGCTGCTCGGCTTTTACGACCTCGCGCAGACCCGTCACGCGGTGTTGCGCAACTATCCGATTTCTGCGCATTTGCGCTTTCTGCTCGAGGAAATGCGCCCGGAGATGCGACAGTATTTCTTCGAGAGCGAGACCGACGGGCTGCCGTTCTCGCGCAATCAGCGCGCCGTCGTCTACCAGCGCGCCAAAATGGCGCTGGACAAGCGGCCGTTCGGCGCCCAGCTCGACGTCTACGCTCAAGGCTATGAATGGTTGCGCCACTCGATCGCGCCGAAGGAGGTCGCGAGCGAGCCGTTTCGCATCACGGTGGGCGGGCCCGATTGCGCGCGGCCCTATTCGATTTCGGTGTTCAATATTTCCGCGATGAGTTTCGGCGCCCTCAGCGCCAACGCCATTCGCGCGCTGAACAAGGGCGCGGCGCTCGGCGGCTTCGCCCACGACACCGGGGAGGGCGGCTTCAGCCCCTATCACCGCGAGGGGGGCGGCGACGTCATTTGGGAAATCGGCTCCGGGTATTTCGGCTGTCGGCGCCCCGACGGCGGCTTCGACGCCGACAAGTTCGCCGCGGCGAGCGCCAACGATCAGATCAAGATGATCGAGATCAAGCTCAGCCAGGGCGCCAAGCCCGGCCACGGCGGCGTGCTGCCGGGCGCCAAGGTCACGGCGGAAATCGCCGCCATCCGCGGCGTCGAAGCGGGCAAAGATTGCCTGTCGCCGGCGCGCCACGGCGCGTTCTCGACGCCGATCGAGATGATGAATTTCATCGCGCGGCTGCGCTCCCTGTCGGGAGGCAAGCCGGTCGGCTTCAAGCTCTGCGTCGGACACCCCTGGGAATTCCTGGCGATCTGCAAGGCGATGCTGCAGACGAATATTCGCCCCGACTTCATCGTCGTCGACGGCAAGGAGGGCGGCACCGGCGCGGCGCCGCTGGAATTCTCCGATCGTCTGGGCATGCCGATGCGCGAGGGACTCGTCTTCGTGCGCAACGCGCTCATCGGCGCGTCGTTGCGCGATTCCATCCGCATCGGCGTGTCCGGCAAGATCGCCAACGCCTTCGACATGGCCTGCGCGATGGCGCTCGGCGCGGACTGGTGCAACGCCGCGCGCGGCTTCATGTTCTCGCTCGGCTGCATCCAGTCGCTGAGCTGCCACACCGACCGCTGTCCGACTGGCGTTGCGACGCAGGACAAGACGCGCTCGCGCGCGCTGGTCGTCGAGGACAAGACCGAGCGCGTCCACAATTTTCACCGTTCGATGCTGCATGCGCTCGCCGAACTGACCGCCGCGGCGGGGCTCGACCATCCTCAGGACTTTCGTCCCCTGCATTTCTCTCGCCGCGTCAACGCGCGCGAGGTCATGACCTTCGCCGAAATCTATCCGGCGGTCGAGCCGGGCGAGTTGATCGCCGGCGCGCGCGACGGATCGCTGCGCAAGCTCTGGGAGATGGCGCGCGCCGACAGCTTCGCCGCGGCGCTCTGAGCGCTTCCACGCCGCCGCTGGCGGCTTTCGCGCGCCGAACGCCCGCACGCGCGCAGTCGCAGCGACTCGCGTAAGGAAATGAGTTTCCCGGCGTTCTCGTCCTGAAGAGTGAAATTGGCGCTTCCGAGGCTTCGCCGATGCGTCAGTCGGCCGAGGTCGTCAACGCCGCGCCTCGAGAATGGCCGGTCGGGATTCTGCCGCCGCCGAGTTCGCGACGGGTGAGGGACGACCTCGCGCCGACAAAGCCTCCTGCGCACGCCGCCATTGCATTCGTCGGCCGGGAGCGAAAACGCACCGACGATCCTTCCGCCCCGCGGTCACGCGCTCGTAAGGCGGGGCGGCGCAAACGCTGTCAGCAGTTTCCGCGCCTCAGTTCCGAACCGCGCCGGCGGCCGGCGCGCGCCGCTTACTTCTTCTTCTCGGGGGCGCCCGCGAGCGGCGTCTGTTTGGCGAAAGCGCCGGCGACAGGGGCGGCGGCCGCAGCCGACTTCGCCTTGTCTTTCTTTGGCTTTTTCGGTTCCTTGTGGCTTCGTAACTGTCCTTTGGCCATCATCCGTCTCCTGCGTTCGTCCGACAGCCGATTCGCCGCCGATCGTCGACCGCAAAATCCCTCTTAGCGCCTTTGGGTCGCGGACGCCATCGGCGGACGAGGCGTCGAACGCCAGCGGCGCGGCTCGTCGCCCGAGGCGTTCCAAGGGGCCCGGACCCGGTCGCGTCGTTATCATAACGCCACTATCTCGCCTTGTTATGGTCTAAGGTGCGGACGCCGAGCGTCACGCTCGAAACCGTCGATTGATCTCGTCCCGTGCGCATATTTCTTACGCTCATCGCGGTCGCGCTAGTGGTGGCGCTATCGGTGGCGCTTTTTGCGCCGTTTTTCATCGATTGGTCGCTTCATCGCGCGCAAATCGAGGCCGAGCTCAGCGACATTGTCGGCGCGCGCGTCGTCGTTTCCGGCCCGATCGACATCCGGTTTCTGCCGACGCCCTATCTGCAACTGAGGGATGTGACGGTCGCCGATCCCCGCGGCGACGGCGCGCCGGCGTTCGCTTGCGGAAACGTGCAGTTGGAGGCGGCGCTCGCCAGTTTGCCGAGCGGGCGAGCGCGCTTCACCCTGGCGCGTCTCGATCACCCCGTGCTGACGCTGTCGCGCGGGCCCGGCGGGTCCCTTCTTCTCCCGCCGTGGCGCGTCAACGCGCCGGCCGACCGCGTCGCGCTGGACCGCGTCGTCGTGACCGCAGGCCGGCTGCGCGTCGTCGGCGGCGAGGGGGCCGCGCCGCTCGACATCTCGGGGCTCGACCTCGACGCCGCGGCCGGTTCGCTAATCGGGCCTTACCGCGGCTCCGGTCGCGTTTCGACCCCCGGGTGGCCTCAGGCCGAATTCCATTTCGCGACCGCCCTGCTGGCGAATTCCGCGTTGCCGCTCAAACTCGAGATCGATCCGACCGACGGCCTGCCGAGCGGCGTCTTCGACGGAGTTCTCAGTCTCGGGCCCGGCGCGGCCGACGCCGGCCTCGATCTGGCTTATGTCGGCGCCGCCGCCGTTTCCGGATTCTCGGCGGTGAAGGAGTCGGGGCCGCCCGCGCCTTGGCGCGTTTCGGGCGCGCTTCGCGCCAACCTCGGCGGCGCGACGGTGGAAGACCTCGCAGTGCGCTTCGGCCCGGAAGAGCGCGCGCTCGAAGCGAGCGGAACCTCGAGGCTCGAAGTCGGCCCGCCCGCGCGCTTCACCGCGGATCTCAAAGCCAAGGAACTGAACGTCGACGCGTTGCTGCGCGAAAAGGGCGAAGATTCGGTTTCGCCGACGCGCGCTCTCGCGGCGCTGGCGAGGGTTCTGTCGCCGCTGAACTCTGGAAGCGGGCCGCTACTGGACCTGCGCGTCGCCTTTGCCGCCCCGACGGCGATCGTGGGCGCGCAAACGCTAACCGATGTCGCCCTCGACGCGACGGCGGCGGCCGGGGCGCCGATCGAAGGCGATCTCGAACTGGGCATGCCAGGGCAGTCGAGGCTGCGGCTGTCGGGAGCGTTGGAGCTCGGTGCCGCGGCGGAATTCAAGGGCCGGCTCGAGGCGCGCGTGGGCGATTTCGCGCAACTGCGCGATTGGGCGACGAAGGACGAACCGGAATTCGCCCGGCGGCTCTTAGCGCTCGCCGAGGCGGCGCCCTATCGCAAGGCGTCGGCGATCGGCGAGGTCGAGGCTTCGGCGGTCGGGTTCTCCGCGCGCAACCTCGAACTCGTCGTCGATCGCACGGCGTTGAACGGCGCGATGGCGTTCACGCGCGCGGTCGGCGACGAGCGCGGCCGCTTGTTCGTGGACCTGCGCAGCGATGCGCTCGACATCGACGCGCTGCCCAATTTCAACGCGAGCGCCGACCTCCTCGGCGACATCGATCTTTCGCTGGCGCTGGACGCGGCGAAACTGCGCGTCGCCCGCCTCGGCGAAGCCGCGCTCGAAAGCGGTTCGCTGTCGTTGAAGGCGACCAAAATCGGCGCCGATCTTTCGCTCGACCGCCTGTCGGTCGCCGGCCTCGGCGGCGCCGCGGTCGAAGTCCGCGGGGCCTCGGGGCCTAAGGGACGATGGCTCACGCTGCAACTCGATGCGGAGAAATTGCGCGATTTCGCGGCTTTGATCGCACGCGTCGCGCCGGGGCGTCTGAGCCGCTTGCTCGTTCAGCGCGCCGACGCGCTGTCGCCGGCCAAGGCGAGCCTCGAAGCGCGGGCGGCCGTCCCTGGCGCCGCCGGCGGCTTCGCGCTCGACTCCGTCAAGGCGCAGGGTTCGGCCGGCCAGAGCCAATTCACCTTCAAGGCCGAGCGTTCGGGCGAGGCGACGCCGGGCGTCGCCGCGACCTTCGCGCTCGACGCGCCGGAGGGCGCGCCGTTGTTGCAGCAAATCGGCTTGAAGACGCCGTCCGTTGCGAGCGGACGCGCGCGGATCGAGGCTTCGGCGAACGGGCGATGGGACAGCGGCTTCGACGCGCGGATCGCTGCGTCGATCGCGGGCGCGAATTTCGCCTGGCGCGGGCGCGTCATGCCGGATGCGAAGACCAACGACGACGCGGTCCTGTTCGGCGCCGCGAGCGTGAAGGCGGACAACGTCATGCCGCTGCTGGCGACGCTCGGCCTTGCCGCGCCCGCCGCGACCCCGGTTGTTCCGGTCGATCTTTCCGGCGATCTGGTCCTGCGCGGCGCGGAAGTTGGCTTTCCGCGTCTGGCGGGAACCGCGGCGGGCGCAAAAGTCACGGGACAACTGCGCTGGCGTCCGGCGATCGAGCCGGTCGCGGTCTCCTCCATCGACCCCGATGTCGCGCTCGCGCAGTCCCTCGCGGGCGAACCGCAGGCCGCCCCGACGGCGCAGATCGACGGCGAGCTTTCGCTTGATCACGCGAGCCTCGCCGCGCTGCTGAGCGTGCCGCTGGGCGCCGCGCAACCGGCGGAGACCGGCGCGAAATGGTCGGAAGCGAAATTCGCGCCGCCGCTCCTCGATCCGCCTCCGCTCGACCTTCGGCTGAAGATCAGCGCGCTCGACATCGACGAGGCCTCGCAAGCGCATGGCGTGACAGCGCGCCTGACAACGGATCGGGGAAAGTTCGCTATCGATGACTTGGCGATGAACGTCGGGGGCGCGCGCGCCTCGGGCCACGCCGCGTTGCGCCGCGACGGCGCCGCAGCGACGCTGACGGGGCAAGCTTCGCTCGATGCGCTCACCGTCGATCGCGCCGACGTGCGCGGACGTTTGAGCGCCTCGCTCGGCTTCGCCAGCACGGGGCAGAGTCAGAGCGCGCTCGTCGCGGGATTGGTCGGGGAGGGTGAGGTCGAGACCGTCGGCGTGACGATTGCGCGCCTCGATCCCGGCGCGCTGGGCCGCGTCCTCGCCAAGACGCAGGCGCCGGACGCCAGCATCGACGAGACCAATATCGCGTACGCGCTCGGCGTCGAACTCGACAGGCAGCCGATGAGCCTTCCCGACGGGACGACGCCGGCGGTGATGAACGCCGGCGTCATCTACATCGGCCCGTTCGATATTGCGGGACAGGGCGGCCAAGCTTCGGCCAACGCGACTTTCGACCTGCGATCGCTGAGCTCGACGATCCACGCGACGTTCGTCGCGGCGGCGGGCGGGAAATTTTGGAGCGGGCCGCCGCCGAGCTTCGCCGTCGTCGTGACCGGGCCGGTCGACGCTCCGACGCGCCAAATCGACGCGGCGGCTCTCGCCGCCGGTTTGGCGTCGCAGGCGATCGCCCGCGAGAGCGATCGGATCGCCGCGCTCGACGCCGACATTCGCGAGCGCGCGTTTTTCAATCGGCGCCTGAAGGCGGAGCAATTCATGCGCCAGCGCGAAGCGGAATTGGCCGCCTACGCGGCCAATCAAGCGCTCGAAGCCGACATTCGCGAGCGCGCCTTTTTCAACCGGCGCCTGAAGGCGGAGCGATTCATGCGCCAGCGCGAGGCGGAACTGGCCGCCTTCGAGGCCAACGCAGCGCTTGAGGCCGACATTCGCGAGCGCGCCTTTTTCAACCGGCGCCTGAAGGCGGAGCGATTCATGCGCCAGCGCGAGGCGGAACTGGCCGCCTTCGAGGCCAATCAGGCGCGATTGAAGGCCGAGCAGGAACGCAAACGCGCGGAAGAGGAACGGCTCAAGGCGAGCGAAGCGCAAGAAAAGGCCAGCGCGCCCGTGACGGCGGCGCCCGCCGTCTTGTCAGGCGCGCCGCAAGTCTCGACCGACCCCGCCGCGATCGGCGCGACCATCGCCTCGCCGCCGCTCCCGCCGCCCAAACCAAAGGCGGAGCAAGCCGATCCCACCGCCAGCGGGCTCTATTGAGGCGCGCTTTCCAGGACGAAGACCCGGATCGCCGACGAGAGATTGGCGTCTGCGCGCGAAGCGTCGATTTCGGCGATGAGCGCGCTGAGCGACTGCGAGCGTTCGGCCGCGAGCGCCTTCAATCTGCGCCAAAACGCGTCTTCAAGGGAAACGCTGGTGCGATGGCCGGAAATCGTCAGCGATCGCTTGACGACCCTTGCGCGCGGCGCCCGCGCGCCGGGGCTGGAAATCATTCGCTCTCGCCCGAATCGGCGAGCCGATGGCCGTCGAGGCGGCGCTCGGCGAGTTCGCGCTCCGCTCGCGCTTTCCGCTCGGCCGTCTTGGGCGCGCCGAAAGCGGCCCGATTGGCCGCCGCCGCGGCCTCGTCTCGCAAGCGGCCCTTGCGTTTGCGAGCGCGTCGGAGGTTGACGATTTCGCCCATCGGCGTCGCTCGGCCTTAAGCTATTTCTTGCGGAACGCGTCGATCGAGACGACCTTCGCGGCCTCGCCGCCCTTCGGCTTCTCCGGATTCTTGGCCGTACTTTCGACCGATTTCGGCGCGCTCGCGGGCTGGCTCGCCTTCGGCGCCGGCGCGGCGCCCGCGGCGGACGGCGCTTCGCCTTTTTTCTCCGCCTCGCGTCCGATCGGCGTCGGCTTGGCTGGCGCGGGTTCGGCGGCGATCCGCGGCTCGAGCTTGAAACCGAACGGCACGGATGGATCGCTGAAACCGGTGATGGAGTCGAAGGGGATGGTGAGCCGCTCCGGCTTGCGCGAGAAGTTCAGGCTGACCTCGATCGCGTCGGCGGTCACCTCCAGGTCCCAGAATTCGTGCTGCAGGATGATCGCCATTTCGTCGGGATAACGCTGACGCATCGCAAACGGAATGACGACGCCGGGCGCCTGCGTCTTGAAAGCGATATTGAAATGGTGATCGCCGGGAAGGCCGCTGCGCGCGGCCTCGCTCACCACCTTGCGCACCACCGAGCGCAGCGCGTCCTGCACGAGCAAGTCATAGCGGATATAATCGATCGACATGGGATTCTACGCTCGAAAGCTTTGCGCGAAAACTAGCCGAGACACGCCGCGATGGCAATTGTGGAAGGCGAGGGAAAAGTGGAGGCTTCTGTTGCCAGGCGCCTCCGGACCCCGCCTAAAGGAGCAAACCCTTAGGACTTGAATCCCAGTGCCGGCGCTGCATTACGCAGCGAGGGCCACCGGAGCATAGTTGTCATTCGCAACTATAGGTTTGACCCGATAACGGCGGTATCATGCCGAGCAAAAGAACACCCTTTATGTCCCCCGTCGAACCTATTTCGCCCCCGCCGAAACCCGCTTGCGCGGCGGGCTTGGGTGGAGGCGCCGGGTACCGCCCCCGGGTCCGAAAGACTTATTCCGATGTCCGTTTATCGCCATAGCCGCCTCGCGGCGACGACCCCAATATAGGCGCTGCGCGCCGATCTGCAAAGGGCCGCGGGCGCAAGCCGGAGGATCGCGGTCAAGCGCCGGTCGCCTTGACCAACTTGTAGTCGATCGCGTCGACCAGCGCCTGAAACGAGGCGTCGATGATGTTTCCGGAGACCCCGACGGTCGACCATCGCGCGCCGCTGGAATCGCCGAATTCGATCAGCACCCGCGTCACCGCGTCGGTGCCGCCCTGAAAGACGCGCACGCGATAATCCAGGAGTTCGAGGTCCTGGATGTGCTTCTGGTAGACGCCGAGATCCTTACGCAGCGCCAGATCGAGCGCGTTGACCGGGCCGTTGCCTTCGGCCGCCGAAATCAGGGTCGCTTCGCCGATGCGGATCTTGACCACCGCCTGCGAAGCCGAATAGAGCGCGCCGGCCGAATTGAACTTGCGCTCGACGCCGACGTGGAAACTCTCGACGTCGAAGAATGCGGGCACGGCGCCCAGAATGCGGCGCGCCAGCAGTTCGAAGGACGCGTCGGCCGCCTCGTAGGCGAAGCCTTGCGCCTCGCGCTCCTTGACCTCGTCGAGCAGTCGGCTGAGCCGGGGATCGTCGGCGCGGAACTCGATCCCCATTCGTGTGAGCTGCGCGACCAGGTTCGACCGTCCGGCCTGATCGGAGACCAGAACCGCGCGCGCGTTGCCGACGCTTTCCGGCGGCACGTGCTCGTAGGTTTTCGGGTCCTTGGCCAGCGCCGAGGCGTGAATGCCCGCCTTGGTGGCGAAGGCCGAGGCGCCGACATACGGCGCATGCCGGTCGGGAGCCCGGTTCAGCAGTTCGTCGAACGCGTGCGAGACGTTGGAAATTTCGCGCAGCGATTCCTCGCCGACGCCGATCTCGAATCGCTGGGCGAGATCGGACTTGAGCGCCAGGGTCGGGATCAGCGAGACGAGATTGGCGTTGCCGCAGCGTTCGCCGAGCCCGTTCAACGTTCCCTGGATCTGCCTGACCCCGGCCCGCGCCGCCGCCAACGAATTGGCGACCGCGTTGTCGGTGTCGTTGTGCGCGTGAATGCCGAGATGGTCGCCGGGGATGACGCACGCGACTTCGGCGACGATGCGCCCGATCTCGTCGGGAAGCGAACCGCCGTTGGTGTCGCAAAGCACGACCCAGCGGGCGCCCGATCGATAGGCGGCGCACGCGCAGTCGAGCGCGTAGGTGGGATTGGCCTTGTAGCCGTCGAAGAAATGCTCGCAGTCGACCATCGCCTCGCGTCCCGCGCCGAGCGCCGTCTTCACGCTGTCTTCGATGCAGGCGAGGTTCTCCTCCAGCGTGCAGCCGAGCGCGACATGGACGTGATAGTCCCAGGTCTTGGCGACGAACACGATGGCGTCCGCGTCGGCGGCGACGAGCGCGGCGAGGCCGGGGTCGTTGGCGGCCGAGCGGCCGGCGCGTTTGGTCATGCCGAAGGCGCAGAACCGCGCGTGCTTGGTCGGCTTGCGTTGGAAAAATCGCGTATCGATCGGATTGGCGCCGGGATAGCCGCCCTCGATATAGTCGACGCCGAGCCGATCGAGCATCGCCGCGATCTGGATCTTGTCCTCGAACGAGAAGTCGACGCCGGTGGTCTGCTCGCCGTCGCGCAGCGTGGTGTCGAAGAGGTAAAGGCGTTCGCGGGTCATGGGTTGGTCCCCTCAGTGGCGCGTCGGCGCCGGCGCATCGGCGCGGGGCGCCGCAAGGCGTTTGGTCATGGTCGTGTTCGCCAGCCACTGATCGGCGAGTCGAACGAGATTGCGCCGCTGGGCCACGAATCCCTGGCGCTCGAAGAGCGCGCGAGCGGTGTCGCTGACCTCGCTCGTCAACCGCTCGGCACCGCGCGCCTCGGCGAGCCGCGCCAGCGCGTCGATCAGCGCCGCGCCGACGCCGCGCCGGGCGAAGCGGGGATCGACGTAAAGCAGATCGAGAACGTCGGCGCCGAGCAGACTGGCGAAGCCAGCGGCTTCGCCGTCGATCAGCGCGATCAGCGTCAACGCCTTGCCGAGCCGCGAGGCGAAAGCGGCTCGGTCGTCCGCCTCGGCCGCCCAGGCGTCGCGCTGGTCGCCGCTGTAGTCCTCGCTCGCCAGCTCCTCGATGCTGGCGCGAAAGATTTCGGCGCAGCGATCGGCGTCGGCGGGCAGATAGGGGCGAAGCGAAATCGCGCTCATCGCTTGAACTCCCATGTCGTGCCGTTCTTGGAGTCCTTGAGGACGACGCCGAGACCGGCGAGCTGGTCGCGCAGCCGGTCCGATTCTTTCCAGTTCCTGTCGGCTCGGGCGGCCGCGCGCTCGGCGATGATCTTCGCCACCCATTCGGGATCGACCGCGGCCTCGTCCAAGGCCGAAGCCAAGCGTTGCGATTTCGTCTGCGGCAGCAGACCCAGCAAGTTGGCGCTGGCCTTCAAGAGCTCCGGCGCCGGTTGTTGGCCCGCCAGTGTGACGCCTGCCATCGCCAATCCCGCAACGGCCGGATGAGCGAGGCGATGAAGTTCGGCGAGCGCCGCCGGCGTATTCAGATCGTCGCAGAGGGCCTCTTCCACGGCCGGCGCGATTTCGCCGCCGGGCTCTGCGTCGCCGACAGCGTCGTACCAGTGGTGGAGCGTGCTTTCGGCCTCCTCTAGCGCCTTGACCGTCCAGTCGATCGGCTGCCGGTAATGGGTGCGCAACATCGCCAGCCGGAGGACCTCGCCGGGCCATTTGCGCCCGCCGAACTGGGTCGTGCGCAGCAGTTCGTGGATGGTGACGAAGTTGCCGAGGCTCTTCGACATCTTCTCGCCTTCGACCTGCAGAAAGCCGTTGTGCATCCAGAAGTTGGCCATCCGCGGGGCGTCGAAGGCGCAGCACGATTGCGCGATTTCGTTTTCGTGATGGGGGAAGACGAGATCGATTCCGCCGCCGTGAATGTCGAAGACGTTCTTCAGGGGATCGTCGCAGTTAAGACCGCCGCCGAACGGCTGCAACAGCTTGGCCATCGACATCGCCGAGCATTCGATATGCCAGCCCGGACGGCCGTACGCCGCGATGCCGCAGGGGCTCGGCCATCCCGGCTCGTTCGCCTTGGAGGGTTTCCACAGCACGAAGTCCATCGGATCGCGCTTGTAAGGGGCGACGTCGACGCGCGCGCCGGCCAGCATCTCGTCGAGCGAGCGCCGCGCCAGCGAGCCGTAACGCGGGACGCCGGGGAGCGCGTCCATTGCGCTGGGCGAAAACAGCACATGATCCTCGGCGACATAGGCGACGCCGCGCGCCGCCAGCCGCTCGATCATGGCGATCATCTCAGCGATATGCACGGTCGCGCGCGGCTCGTGGGTCGGCTCGAGGCAGCCCAGCGCGTCGACGTCGTCATGGAACTGCCGCTCGGTCTCCTCGGTGACGCGCGCGATCGCCTGATTGAGCGGCAGGGCGGGAAAATCGCGCGCGGCGCGCGCGTTGATCTTGTCGTCGACGTCGGTGACGTTGCGGACGTAGACGACGCCGGCGTCGCCGAAACGAAGCCGCAGCAGGCGGAACAGCACGTCGAACACGATGACGGGGCGCGCGTTGCCGATATGGGCGAAATCATAGACGGTCGGACCGCAGACGTACATGCGCACGGCGGCGGGATCGAGCGGCTCGAAGGCCTCTTTCGACCGCGTCAGCGTGTTGTACAATCGAAGCGAAATCGTCATCGGCGTTCCAAAGCGGCTCTCTTTATCGCAGGCGCGTGCCAGCGCCGGATCGGCCGGGTGATCGCTTCTCTTAAGAATTGAGAAATGGAGACGCGAACCAGCCAGCCCGAAGCTAGCGGCTAATGATGAGGATCCGGCAAATGCGGGATATGCGCGTCATGCCGGCATCCATCCCGCAGGAGCATGCCGATGTCAAGTTCGCGATTGCGCGCTCGCGTCGGCCGCGTTAACCGGGAATTTATCGATTCGCCACAGAACTCGTTTAGCGTACCGCTTCACCGCGTTCACTTCCTTCCATTTCCGAGTTCCTCGATGCGCCATTTCCCCTGTGGGCCCGCCGCCCTGTCGATATTCGTCGGTCTCGTCGTTTGCGCGGGCGAAATCGGCGGCGGCCGGGCGGGCGAAGCGCATTCCTTCCTTATCGCGGCCAATGACGGCTACGGAGTCCAGGACTGCCTCGGCGAGGGCGGCGAATGCGGTCGCGTGGTCGCCGACGCCTGGTGCGAAGCGCACGGCCACGGCGCGGCGCTCGCCTTCGGGCGTGCGCACGACGTCGCCGACGCCGAGTCCTACGTCGTCACCTGCGGCGATTAGTCCCGCCGCACGCCTTCAGCGCACGAATTCGGCGCATTTCGCCGTCTCGCCGCTTGCCGTCCCCCACGGCTCGATCGGCACCGTCGAGGTCGAGTTCTTCGGCGAGCCTTCGATCAGCTTATCCGAATAGGTCATATAGATCAGAATGTTGCGCTTGACGTCGCAGCCGCGCACGATCTGCATCTTCTTGAACAAGAGCGAGCGGCGCTCGCTGAACACGACCTCGCCCTGTTCGAACTTGCGCTTAAACTTGACCGGGCCGTACTGGCGGCAGGACAGCGAAATATCGGATGTCTGTTCGGCCAGACCGAAGGCGCCGGAGAGGCCGCCTTTCTCCGGCGCCGTAAAATGGCAAGCGACGCCCTCGACCAAGGGATCGTCGATGCCGTAGACCGCCAGCTTATCGTTGGGCGTCAGCAACTTGAACGTCGTCGATTTGCGGAAGATGAGATCGGGGTCGGCCGAATCGGCGAGCGCCGGCGCTCCCGCGGTCAGGGCGAACAAGACTCCGGCAAGACCCCAAAAAATGTTCGCTTTCATGTCCCTGGCTCCAAACGGTCGACGCGATCGATCCAAACGCCGCCGGCGCGCGCGCCGGCCGGGGCCAACATAAGGCCCGCCCGCCGGCGGGCAAGGGCCGGGAATGTCGCACAGCGAACGCGAGGGAAGCGCCGTGGCCATCGCGAGGCTGATCCAAGTCGACGGCCCCGGCCGCGCTCCGTCCTCTGGCGAAGATGTTCGAATTCGTATATCGTCGGCAAAAAAAGGGGGCGGCCCCATTGAACGAGGGAATGACGATGGCCGAACTCGACGCGCAAACCGAAATCGACGACCTGCTTCGGCGCGCCGCGGCGACGCAGCGTCTGGCGGTGGAGCGCGCGCTCGCCGGCGTCAAAGTGACGCCGGCCCAATATGCCGTCTTGAAGATCATCGTCGAGACGCCCGGTCTCAGCAACGCGGATATCGCCCGGATCGAGCGGCTGACGCCGCAGACGACGAGCCTCGTCATCGCCAATCTCGAACGCAAGCGCTGGGTCGCGCGGCGCGCGCACGAAACGCACGGCCGCATTCGCCGGGCGCAGGCGACCGAAGCCGGGCTGCGGCTGATGCGCGAGTGCCGCGAGCGCCTACGCGGCCCCTATCGCCGGCTGGCCGCGGCGACGCCGCCGGGCGGCGAGAGGCTGGTCGAGGCGTGGCTGAGCCGGCTCGCGGACGCCGAGGTTTGACCTCGGCGCGCGGAATTGCTCAATCCGCGCCGAATTGAATTCCTTCGCGCGGCGGGCGCTGCGCGGTAAAGTCTCGCAATGAACGTCTTGATTCTCGGCGCCGGCGCGCGCGAACACGCTCTGGCGCTGGCCGTCGCGAAGTCGCCCCTGCTGGCCGAGCTCTATGTCGCGCCGGGGAATCCTGGTTGCGCCGCGGTCGCCGAAAACGTCGCTCTGGACATACGCGATCACCGCGCGGTGGTCGACTTCTGTCGATCGCGCGCGATTCGTCTGGTCGTCGTCGGCCCGGAGGCGCCGCTGGTCGCCGGCGTCGCCGACGATCTCGAGGCGGCGGGAATCCTCTGTTTCGGGCCCAGCAAGGCGGCGGCACGGCTCGAAGGCTCGAAAGGCTTCGCCAAGGATTTTTGTCGAGAGTTCGGCGTGCCCACCGGCGACTATCGCCGCTTCCGCGACGAAGCCGCCGCGCTCGCCTATGTTCGCGCGCACGGCGCGCCGATCGTCGTCAAGGCGGACGGCCTGGCGGCGGGAAAGGGCGTCGTCGTCGCGATGTCGCTTGGCGAGGCGGAGAACGCGGTTGGTTCGATGTTCGCCGGCGCCTTCGGCGCCGCCGGCGCAGAAATCGTCGTCGAAGACTATTTGGCGGGCGAGGAAGTTTCGTTTTTCGCGCTCAGCGACGGAACGCGCGCGACGCCCTTCGCCAGCGCGCAGGACCACAAGCGCGTCGGCGAGGGCGACACCGGGCCGAACACCGGCGGCATGGGCGCCTATTCGCCGCCGCCGATCATGACGCCGGCTTTGAGCGAACGCGTGATGCGGGAAATCGTGACGCCGACCGTCGCCGGCATGGCGAAACGCGGCGCGCCGTATCGCGGCGTCCTCTTCGCCGGCCTGATGATCGACGCGGGCGGCCCGAAGCTGATCGAATTCAACGTCCGCTTCGGCGACCCCGAAGTCGAGGCGATTCTGGCGCGGCTGCGAGGCGATCTGCTCGAATTCCTGCTCGGCTGCGCCAGGGGCGCCTTGCCGGGCCGCGCGCCGAAGTTCTCCGACGAGACCGCGCTGACCGTCGTCATGGCCGCTCGCGGCTATCCCGGAGCGGTCGAGAAGGGAACGCCGATCTATGGGCTCGACGCGGCGGCGCGCCTGCCCGGCGTGTCGATCCTGCATGCGGCGACGCGCCGCCAAGGCGAGACGATCGTTTCGGACGGCGGGCGGGTCCTGGCGGTCACCGCGCTCGGCCGCGATGTGATCGAGGCGCAATCGCGCGCTTACGCCGCGGTGGATCGCCTGGATTGGCCGGGCGGCTTCTGCCGGCGCGACATCGGCTGGCGCGCGATCGAACGACGAGGCGGGAGTTGAATGAGCGTGAAACCTGCGCGAAAGAGCAGCAAGGCGCCGTCGCAGCCCTCGGTCGCCATCGCGCTCGGCGGCGGCGGCGCGCGCGGCTTCGCGCATATTCCGGCGCTCGAAGCGCTCGACGAAATGGGGATCGCGCCGGTCGCGATCGCCGGCGCGTCGATCGGCGCGGTGATCGGGGCCGCCTACGCCGCCCGCATGGAGGCGAAGCAAATTCGCAGCTACGCGCAAGGCGTTCTGCGCAATCGCCCGGAGGTCATGGGCAAGCTGCTGCGCGCGCGCGTCGGGCGCTTTTCCGATCTCGTGCTGCGCGGCCGCGGCAATCCCGTCCTTCTCGACGGCGAAATCTGCCTCGACCTTTTCTGGCCGGAAGCCGTGCCGGATTTCTTCGACGAATTGTCAATTCCGCTGCAAGTCGTCGCCACCGACTTCCACGACCGTCGCGAAGTCGTTATCGGGAGCGGCGCTCTGGGGCCGGCGGTTGCGGCGTCGATGGCGATTCCGGGCCTGATAAGACCGGTGGAAGTCGACGGACGCGTCCTCATCGACGGCGGCGCGGTCGATCCGTTGCCCTATGATCTCTTGTTCGATCACGCCGATATCGTCGTCGCGGTCGACGTGACGTTTGGCGGCCGCTCGCGGGAGCGTCGGATCCCGACGCCGTTCGAGTCGATGTTCGGCGCCGCGCAAATCATGCAGGGCGCGATCACCGCGCAGAAGCTCAAGATGCGCCCCCCGGACATCCTCGTGCGGCCCGCCGTCGAGCAATTCGGCGTGCTCGACTTTTTTCGCGTCGGTCAGATCCTGCGCGCGGCGGAAGGGGCCAAGGATGAGCTGAAGCGCAAGCTCAGCGCGCGGATGTGGACGTCGCTGAGGGGTTGAACCGCGCTCCCGGGGCGATTCTTGCGCCGCGCATGAGTTCCGCGCCGGACATCGCGGACTTGCCGGCGCGCTGGGCTTCGACGACGCGGATCGCGCCTGCGCCGCAGGCGACGCTCATTTCGGCGTCGAGGACGACGCCGGGCGGCCCGCCGAGGTCGACGACGGCGGCGCGCAGAATCTTGATCCGTTCCGTCCGCCCGCCGCATTCGATCTCGCCGGTGGCGCCGGGCGAGGGCGAGAGCCCGTGGATGTGGCGGCGCACGCGGACCGCGTCGGCCGTCCAATCGATCGGCGCTTCGCTCTTTTCGATCTTGCGCGCGTAGGTCACGCCCTCAGCGCTCTGCGGACGAAAATTCAGTCGTCCGGCTGCGAGATCGGGCAGGCCTTCCGCGATCAGCTTGGCGCCGAGCGCCGCGAGGATCGCCGTGAGGTCTCCGGCGGTGTCGCTGGCGCGGATCGGCGTGCGAGCCTCGCGGGCCACCGGGCCGGTATCGAGGCCTTCCTCCAGGCGCATGAGGTCGACGCCGGTCTCGGCGTCGCCGGCCATGATCGCGCGTTGCACCGGCGCCGCGCCGCGCCAACGCGGCAGCAGCGAAGCGTGAACGTTGAGACAGCCGAACTTCGGCGCGGCGAGCACGGGGGGCGGCAGGATGAGCCCGTAGGCGGCGACGACCGCGACATCCGCGTCGAAGGCGCGGAACTCTTCCTGCGCCTCGATGGCGCGCAGCGTCGCGGTCGTCACGATGGGCAAGGCGTGAGCCTTGGCGAGCCGATGGACCGGCGTCTTGACGACCTCGAGCCCGCGCCGGCCGGCCGGCTTTGGCGCGCGGGTGTAAACGGCGACGACGTCGTGGCCCTGCTCGATGAGGGCGCTCAAGGTCGGCGTCGCGAATTCGGGGGCGCCCATGAAGACGATGCGCATGGCGGCGCGCATAACATCGCGCGCCGGAAGCGTCAAAAGACGCCTCGCCTCTTTGCGCGACGCCGCGCGCGGTCTACCTTCGCCGGGTCCCTCGACGCGCCGCCCCGATCGACGCAGCAGAAACGCGACCCCGATGACGACGCCGACGCCAAAACAAGACCTGGACCTGCGCGTGTACTACGAGGACACGGATTTTTCCGGCCGCGTCTATCACGCCTCCTATTTGCGCTTCATGGAGCGCGGGCGCACCGAATGGCTGCGCGCGCTCGGCTTCGAGCACGGCGCGCTTGCCGGCGAGCAAGGCGTGGCGTTCGCCGTGCGCAGCCTGGAAATCGAGTTTCTCGCTCCGGCGGTCATCGACGACCTGCTGCGCGTCGAAACGCGCCTAGCCGGAATCCGCGGCGCGTCGATCGAGTTTTCTCAGCTCATTCTTCGCCGCAGCGAAAGAATCGCGGCAGCGAAGGTTCGCGTCGTCGCGCTGAAGAACGGCCGCGCCACGCGCATCCCCAGGGAATTGCGGGCGCGGCTGGATGCGGCGCGCTAGCGCGTCGGCGAGCGGCGTCAGAATTCGAGGAAGCGGTCGAGCCTCGCCGCCAGGACGTCGAGCCGTTCGCCGATGCGCTCGTCGAGGTCGCGCAGGTCGGATCGGGTCGGCAGCGCGCCGATGGTTTCGCGCAGGCGATAATGCTCGTCGTGCAATTGCGTCAGCCGCTCCGCGAGGCGAAGCAGCGCGCAGCGACCGCTCTCGAATTTCGCGACTTGCTGATTTCGATTGCAATGACCGCCGCGTCATGGCGAGGCGGGGCATGGAATACACAGGGAGCCTTTGCCCGAAAGGGCGAGAGAGTCGTCCCTGCCAGGGGCTCCGCAACGCTAAGCTCGCTACTTCGAGCCATATCGAAAGTAGGTCGCTATCGCCCCGAGAATCGAGCTGACGAGGGCAATCATCGCGCCTGCCGTCGCCAGCGTCTTGCGGACGCCAGCCCATTCATTCGACAGCGCCACCAGCCTTGTCAGAATGATTTCGAATTTCGCCAAACTCGCGTCTACGCTGGCGCGTGATTCCTTCGTAATCGCGTAGTGCTCGTCGAGACGAGCTTCGATGCCTGTGAGCCTTTCGTCGAGACGCGCGACCGCCGCTTCGAGAGATTCCGCCATGACGCCTCAGCCCCCTGCTTTGCTTCACCCGCCGATCGCGCCGGACGGATTGGCGACCGGGCGCACGACGCCACGAAGCGAGTCGAGGAAGGCGCCGACGAGACCGCCGTTCGGCGGCGGCTGGAGGCTCGGATAGGCGGTCGAGGACGCCGCATCGCCGTGCGCGACGATCCACGCGATCGCCATGATCGCGAGGTCGGCGTCGGCCGCGAACGGCACGTTGATCGCCGCGAGCGCCTTGGCGAAGTCCTCGGCCACGAGGGCGTCATCCTGGAAATTGGTAAGATGCTCGCCGATGGCTTTTTCGATGTCGGCGAACGGGAAGTTTTCGGCGGTTCGAACGCCCGCGGTCAGCTCGCCGACCGTGATCGGCAGCTTGCCGATGTCGAAGAGCGTCGTCGCGGCGGCGGAGGTCGTCGGCGCAGCGCTTGGGGCGACAATGCCGGCGACGATGTTGAAGATGCTCGTGAAGATGCTCATGGCTTCCTCGTTTTCCGGCGCGTCACTGCGCTTTGGCCGCCTCGACCACCGCGGCGTAGGCGTCGGCGAGTGTGATCAGCGCCGTCGCGGCGTTGACCGCGCTCGGGTTGGCGCAGATCGTCTTGACGCCGGCCATCGCGGCGGTTTCTTGGTTGACGACCGCCGCCTTGAGGGTTCCGGTGGCGGCGACCGCCTGGAACGCGGCGTCCGCGCTGGCGATCAGCGCGCAGGCGGTCGGCAGGTCGTTGTTGACCGCCGCGTTGAAGGCCGCGATGTCGCTGGCCGCCTGCTGATTGCAGCTCGGCAACGAGCTGATCGTCGCCGCCACGGCGGCGAGGATAAGGAATTTGAACATCTGTCTTTTCCTTGTGTGGGCCGCGCCGGAAGGCGCCGGCGCGGGTTGCGCGAAAATCAATGCGCGGCGGCTCCGCTACGGCAGCCGCCAGCCGAACCGCGCCGCCGACGCGATCGTGAAGAAGATCACGAGCGCGGCGACGAGCAGCCAGTCGAGCCGTGCGGCGCGGCTCACGACGCCTTGGCGAGCGCCTGGTTGACCGCTTCGGCCGCCATCTGGACGCCGAACTGAACCGTCGCCGCCCAAGGGCCGAACGCGGACCAGTCCTGATGCGTCAGATAACCGAACGCGGCGGTGGCGACGGCGCCGGCGAGGCCGATGCCGAGATGGCGCCAAAAGTCTGTGGTGAGTTTCATGGGATCGCTCCTTGATTGGCCCGGCCGGAACCGCCGGGCGGAAGAAAAGGGGTCGTCAGGGAGCGCCGTCGACCTCTTGGAAAGCCTCTTTTTTCCGAGCTTTTGGCTCCGTCAAGGGCGCGCTTCGCCCGCCGCCCCTCGCGGCCGGGGGCCCTTGACGGAGCCGAAAGCTCGGAAGTCAAATCATCCAGGAGATCGACGGCGCGGCATGCGCCAGCCGGCGCGGCGTTCGGTCAGGCGGCGCTCAGCGCCGCGAGCGTCAGCGGCCCGACGATGCCGTCGGGGCTAAGGCCGTGCTTGGTCTGAAAGGCGCGGATTGCGACGATCATCGCCGGCCCCATGATCCCGTCCGCGGCGACGCCGACCTTGGCCTGAATCCATTTGACGGAATGCACGGCGTAGCCGGTGCCGACCGACTCGGGCGTGACCGGCGCGGGCGGCGCGGGCGGCGTTTCGTGCAGCGCGCCCCAGGCGGGCAGCGCGGGCAGCGCCATCACCTCGGCGTAGGACGCTGCGACCATGGCGACGAACCGCGCCCAGACGCCAGCGTCCGTCGTGGGGTCATCGTGGTTGCCGCCGGCGACGCCGAGATCATAGTGCGAGCAGAAACCCGATCCCTGGCCGTGCGGCACCCAGCGGCACGGCAGATCGTATTTGCGCAACAGCCAGGCGACGATGTTCGCCGCCATCTTCCATTCCGCGTCAGAATAGCCGCGCGCTTCGAAGCCGGGGATCTCGAGCCCGATGCCGCGATAGTTGCCGGCGTTGCAGGCATGCCAGGCCTTCTCCTCGAACGCGACCATCTGCGTGACTTCCGCGTTGTCCTCGCGCAGCAGCAGGTGCGCGCTGACTTGCGTGTGGCGATTGAGGAAGGTGGCGATCGAGCCTTCGTAGTAGCCCTCCATGTCGTGGACGACGATCAGCGAGATCGGCGTCCCCTCGCGGCTGGAGAAATTCGGCGACGCCTGCCATCGCCACGCGGGAAGCTGAAAGGTCATTTCTTGACATCCTTTTTGCGAGTTCGAGGTAAAGCCAGGTGACGAGGAACGAGAGCGCGACCTCGGGCCAGCACGAATATCCCGCGGCGACCAGTGAGCTTTCTGGCCTATTGGTGAACATCTGACGGATGGCAGCGGGCTATGACTCTCTGCATCGAGCAGTGACCGGCCGCTCGGACCGATCAAAGACTGGTCGCTGACGAGCCCCAAAGAGAACCTGATCAAGATCGGCGCGAAGATCGTCAGCTACGGGCGCTATGTGGCCTTCCAGATGGCCGAGGTCGCGGTGCCGAGAAATCTGTTCGCCGACATTCTGCGGCTGATCGCGAAACTGCGGCCGCTGCCGTTTACGTCGACAGCGTAAGGCGTTCGGTTGTCACGTGGTCCATGAAAAACCACGGGAGACATGTGTCCTAATGACAGCAGAATTCTTATTTTCGACGCGCCGCTCGCTTTCGGAGTTTCCCAGCAACTCTCTCAAGCCGTCTAGGAGCCCGTCCACTTAGTTTTCGATGCAGCGGCGAATTGGGTTGTGGGAGGGGCGGTCTGCCGCGGGGCGCTTAGTTTTTGTCGGGCGGCGGCGTTCACGCGGTTGCCGGCGCGGCGGCAGGC